>WNFH01003076.1_pt1 | contig 11741 bp, 12 predicted proteins | sample 5400411 | NCBI WGS metagenome assembly WNFH01 (sample SAMN13153347, study PRJNA577476) | soil metagenome | isolation source: 200 cm saprolite under Douglas fir tree site 2 hole 3 | place: USA:California | collected 2015-04-18
CGTTGCGCACCTCGGGCCGGTTGAGCGTAATCCATGCGACGCCTTCCTTTTTCTCAACCAGCAGATTGCTCACGCGATCCTCGGCTCGACGCGCACTTCGCTCTTCACCGAATTGGCGATGAAGCACTTCTCGTGGGCGCGCTCGTGCGTGACCTGCGAGATCCAGGTCTTGTCGAGCACGCCCACTGCCTCGTCGACATAGCGGTCGACGACCCATTTCTTCTGGCACGCCAGACGCAGGAACCAGAGCATGTGGCATGCGCAGAGCGCCGCCACGAAGGCTTGCTCCGGATCGACGCCGATCGACGGCGTTACGCTGGCGGGAATGTTTTCGGCAGCTGCGTTGCCGGGCACGCCGATATCGTCGAACGCTATGCTCATGGCGTCACATGCGGAATATGCCGAACTTCGTTTCTTCGATCGGCGCGTTGAGCGAGGCGGAGAGGGCGAGGCCGAGAAGGCGCCGCGTATCGGCCGGATCGACGACACCGTCGTCCCAGAGCCGCGCGCTCGCATAGTAGGGATGCCCCTGGCGCTCGTACTGCTCGCGGATCGGCTGCTTGAATTTCTCCTCCTCGTCTTTCGAGGCGAAGTCGCCCTTCACGGTCGCCAGCACGCTCGCCGCCTGCTCGCCCCCCATGATGGAAATGCGCGCGTTCGGCCACATCCATAGGAAGCGCGGCGCGTAGGCGCGCCCGCACATGCCGTAGTTGCCGGCGCCGAACGAGCCGCCGACGATCAGGGTGAACTTCGGCACCTTCGCGGTGGCGACCGCGGCCACCATCTTGGCGCCGTCCTTGGCGATGCCGCCCGCCTCGTATTTCTTGCCGACCATGTAGCCGGTGATGTTCTGCAGGAAGACAAGCGGAATGCCGCGCTGGCACGCGAGCTCGATGAAATGCGTCGCCTTGAGCGACGACTCGGAGAACAGGATGCCGTTATTGGCGAGGATTGCCACCGGGTAGCCCTGCAGGTGCGCAAAGCCGGTGACCAGCGTCTTGCCGTAGTTCTGCTTGAATTCGTCGAGCTCCGAGCCGTCCACGACGCGGGCGATGATCTCGCGTACATCGTAGGGCTTGCGCGGGTCGGCGGGAATCACGCCGTAGAGCTCATCGGCGGGATAGAGCGGCTCCCGCGGTTCCCGCACTTCGAGAGAAACATTCTTACGGATGTTGAGATTCGAAATGATCTTGCGCACGATCGAAAGGGCGTGCGCGTCATCCAGCGCGTAATGGTCGGCGACGCCGGAGACCCGCGTATGCACTTCGGCGCCGCCCAGCTCCTCCGGCGTCACCACCTCGCCGGTCGCCGCCTTCACCAGCGGCGGGCCGCCGAGAAAGATCGTGCCCTGGCCTTTGACGATGATCGATTCGTCGGACATCGCCGGCACATACGCGCCGCCGGCAGTACAGGAGCCCATCACGCAGGCGATCTGCGGGATCGCGGCCGCCGACATGTTGGCGATGTTGTAGAAGATGCGGCCGAAGTGCTCGCGGTCCGGAAACACGTTGTCCTGCTCGGGCAGGTAGCCGCCGCCGGAATCGACCAGGTAGATGCACGGCAGGCGGTTCTGCGCGGCGACCTCCTGCGCGCGCAGGTGCTTCTTCACCGTCATCGGGTAATAGGTGCCGCCCTTGATGGTCGCGTCATTGGCGACGATGACGCACTCGCGCCCGGAAACCCGGCCGATGCCGCAGATCATCGAGGCGGAATGCACGTCGCCGCTATACATCCCCCAGGCGGCGAGCTGGCCGATCTCGAGAAACGGCGAGCCCGGGTCGAGCAGCTTGTTGACGCGCTCGCGCGGCAGCATTTTGCCGCGCGCGAGATGCTTGTCGCGTGCCGCCTGGTCGCCGCCTTGCGTGACGGTGGAGATCTTTTCTCTCAGGTCGGAGACGAGATTTCGCATGCGTTCGGCATTGGCGCGGAACTCGGCCGAGCGCGAATTGACCTGGCTTTTGATCGCCGTCATCCCTCCTCCAGGGCGCGGCCGATCACCAGGCGCTGGATGTCGCTCGCGCCTTCGTAGATCTGCGTCACGCGCACGTCGCGCCACAGCCGCTCGACCGGGAAGTCGGCGACGTAGCCGTAGCCGCCGTGGATCTGGATCGCGTCCGAGCAGACCTGCTCGGCCATCTCCGAGGCGAAGAGCTTCGCCATCGACGCTTCCTTGATGCAGGGCCGGCCGGCATCGCGCAGCGACGCGGCATGCAGGTAAAGCTGCCGGCCCGCCTCGACCTGGGTCGCCATGTCGGCGAGACGGAAATTGACTGCCTGGTGCTCGATCAGGGTCTTGCCCATGCTCTTTCGCTCGCGCGCATAGGCGATGGCGGCTTCGAGCGCGGCGCGCGCGACGCCGGTGGACTGGGCCGCGACGTTGATGCGGCCGGATTCGAGGTTGGCGAGCGCAATCCGATAGCCCGCCCCTTCCCCGCCCAGCAAATGTTCTGTCCTGCAATTTTCCAGGACGATCTGCGCGGTGTCCGACGCGCGCTGCCCGGTCTTCTCCTCGATGCGGGCGACGACGTAGCCGGGCGTCGAGGTCGGCACGACGAAGGCGCTGATGCCGCGCTTGCCCGCGGCCTTGTCGGTGACGGCGAAGACCACCGTGATGTCGGCGTTCTTACCCGAGGTGATGAACTGCTTGACGCCGTTCAGCACGTAATGCGCGCCCTGGCGCTCGGCGCGCGTAGTAATAGCCGCGGCGTCCGAGCCGACGTGCGGCTCGGTGAGTGCGAACGCGCCCAGCATCTCGCCTTTCGCGACGGGCTTCAGGAATTTGTGCTTTTGAGCCTCATTTCCGTACCCGGCGAGAATGCCGGCAACGAGATTGTTGACCGCGACAATGGTCGCGGTGGAGCAATCGCCCGCCGCGATCTCCTCGCAGGCGACAGCGAGCGAGGTGTAGTCGAGCCCGGCACCGTCCCATTCCTCGGCAATGGCGACGCCACAGAGGCCCATCGCGGCGAGCCCTTTTAACGCTTCCTTGGGGAAGTGCTTTTCCCGGTCCCAGCGCGCGGCGTTGGGTGCCAGCTGCTCCTGCGCGAAACGCCGCACCGCCTGCCGGATTTCCTCGTGCTGCATCTAGTCGGAACGAACGTAGGTCAAGGTGTGGTGGGTGAACAGGCGCCCCTGCTTGCCGTGGCACCTGGCGACGCCGTAGATGCGGCGCCGGCCCATTTTCAGGATCTCGGCGGTGCAATACACGTGCTCGCCCTTGGCGGGAGCGAGGAACGCGGTGCTGAGTTCGGAGGTCAACGCATCTTCCTCGACTCCCAAGTGCGCCTTGATGGCCAGCCACATGGCGCAGTCGGCGGCCGCCATCAGCGCCGGGCCGTTGATGATTCCGCCCGGCCGCTCGAGGACCGGGCGATGGGGGAGCTCGAGCGTGCATTTGCCCTTTTTCACCGCCACCACCCGGAAGCGGTAAGGACGGAGAAAGCGCGACCGGTCGAGCAGCGCCTGAAGTTGCCGCTTAAGCATTCAGACGAGTTCGATCGCCATCGCCGTCGCCTCGCCCCCGCCGATGCACAGGCTCGCCACGCCGCGCTTCAGCCCGTACTTGCGCAGCGCGCCGATCAGCGTGACCAGGATGCGCGCGCCGGAGGCGCCGATCGGATGCCCGAGCGCGCAGGCGCCGCCGTGCACGTTCACCTTGTCGTGCGGCAGGCCGTGCTCCTTCATCGCCGCCATGGTGACGACCGCGAACGCCTCGTTGATCTCGTAGAGATCGACCTTGCCCGCGCTCCAGCCGGTGCGCTCGAAGAGCTTGGCGATGGCGCCGACCGGGGCGGTGGTGAACCAGCCCGGTTCCTGGGCATGCGTCGAATGCCCGGCCACCAGCGCAAGCGGGGCGAGGCCGCGCCGCTCGGCAGTGGAGCGCCGCATCAGGACCAGCGCCGCGGCGCCGTCGGAGATCGAGCTCGAATTGGCCGCGGTCACCGTGCCGTCCTTGCGGAACGCGGGCTTCAGGGTCGGGATCTTCTCGAGGTCAGCCTTGAAGGGCTGCTCGTCGGTCTCGACGAACTTCTGTTCCTTGCCGGCCTTGATCGCGAGCGGCGTGGTCTCCCACGCAAACCAGCCTTCCTTGTTGGCTTTTTGCGCTCTCTCAAGGGAGCGAATGGCGAACTCGTCCTGGGCTTGCCGCGAAAAGGCGTATTTCTGCGCGCAATCCTCGGCGAAGCTCCCCATCAGGCGCCCCTTGTCGTACGCATCCTCGAGTCCGTCGTAGAACATGTGGTCGATCACCTGCCCGTGACCCATGCGCAAACCCGAGCGCGCCTTGGGAAGTAGATAGGGGGCGTTGGTCATCGATTCCATTCCGCCTGCCACGACTAAATCGGAAGAATTAGAGATCAATAAATCGTGGGCGAACATTGCCGCCTTCATCCCGGAGCCGCACATCTTGTTGACCGTGGTGCAGCCCACGGCGAGCGGCAGCCCGGCGCCGAGCGAAGCCTGGCGCGCGGGGGCCTGTCCCTGCCCGGCCGCAAGCACGCAGCCCATGATGACTTCCTGCACTTCCTCGGGCCGGATCTTGGCCCGCTCGACGGCAGCGCGGATCGCCGCTGCGCCGAGCTCGGGCGCGGCGAAGCCCTTCAGCTCGCCCTGAAACGCGCCCATTGGAGTGCGCGCCACGGAGACGATGACGATCGGATCAGGATTCACGCAGTACTCCTTTCAAATTCTCGATGGCCTGGATGGTTTCGGCTTCCAGCCGGGCGACGAGCTCGGCTGCGGGCAGCGCGCGCGCGAGCGGCGCCGCCTGTCCGGCCCACATGGCGACGAAGTCGGGCTTGCCGGCCTTGGCGGAGGCCTGGCGCAGCTTTCCGGTGACGCTGTTCTGCGCGGGGAATGCGAGCTGCGGCGCGTTCTGCATCTCCCTCATGAAGCGATTGGCGAGGCCGCGGGCGAGCTTGCCGGAGAATTTCTCGGTAACCTGCGTGTCGTCTTCCCTGGCGTTCATCAACAGGTCTTTATGCACCTGCGGCGCACCGCTCTCCGGGCAGGGGATGAAGGCCGTGCCGAGCTGCGCCGCCTGCGCGCCGAGCGCCAGCACCGCGGCGATGCCTTCGCCGTCCATGATGCCGCCCGCCGCGATCACCGGCAGCTTTACCGCGCGCACCACCAGACGGGTCAGGGCGAGAGTGCCGGTGAGCGCCTCGAGCGGATCGCGCAGGTAGGTGCCGCGGTGCCCGCCCGCCTCGCCGCCCTGCGCGATGACGAAGTCGAAACCGAGAGACTCCAGGCGCCGCGCCTCCGCGACACAGGTCGCGCTGCCGCCGACGATGATGTTCAGATTCTTGAAGCGCTTTATTTTCTCCGCAGAGAGAGCACCCAGATGAACCGTGAAAACGCGCGGCCGGATTACCTCGACCGCCGCAAGCTGGGCTTCGAGGTCGGGCGCATACGGCGCGCGTACCGGTTCCGGAGCCGGCAAATTCAATTCCTGGTAATACCGCGCGACCGCCTGCAGCGCGCTCTTTTGCGCTGCGGGGTCGATCGGCTCGGGTTGCGGCGCGACGAACAGGTTGATGCCGAACGGCCGCTCGGTCTTCGAGCGCACCGCGGCCGCCTGCTTTTTCATTTCCTCGGGCTGGGTATAGGCGAAGCCGAACGAGCCGAGCGCGCCGGCGGCCGACGCCGCCGCGACCAGCTCGGGAGTCGTCGGGCCGCCCGCCATCGGCGCCACGACGAGCGGCAGGCGCAAGCCCAATTTTTCAGTAAAAGAATTCTTCAGTTTCATTGCGATTCGGCAAACAGCTCGCGGCCGATCAGCCAGCGGCGGATCTCGGAGGTGCCGGCGCCGATCTCGTAGAGCTTGGCGTCGCGCCACAGCCTGCCGGTCGGCGTCTCGTTGATGTAGCCCATGCCGCCGAGCGCCTGGATCGCCTCGCCCGCCATCCAGGTGGCCTTCTCGGCGGCGTAGAGGATCGCCCCGGCAGCGTCTTTTCGGGTGGTCTCGCCCCGGTCCAGGGCTTGTCCTACCGCGTACACGTAGGCGCGGCAGGCGGAGAAGGTGGTGTACATGTCGGCGAGCTTGCCCTGCATGAGCTGGAATTCCCCGATCGGCTGGCCGAACTGCTTGCGCTCGTGGACGTAAGGCATGACGACATCGAGGCAGGCCGCCATGATGCCGAGCGGCCCGCCGGCAAGCACCGCGCGCTCGTAGTCGAGGCCCGACATCAGCACCTTCACGCCGTGACCTTCCTGGCCAAGGACATTTTCGGCGGGCACTTCGCAATCGCGGAATACCAGCTCGCAGGTGTTGGAGCCGCGCATACCCAGCTTGTCCAGCTTCTGCGCAGTCGAGAACCCCTTCATGCCTTTTTCGACGATGAAAGCGGTAATCCCTTCGGATTTGCCGTAGATCACCAGCACATCGGCGTCAGGACCATTGGTAATCCACATTTTGTTTCCGTTGAGGAGATACCGGTCGCCGCGCCGCTCGGCGCGCAGCCGCATGCCGACCACGTCCGAGCCGGCGCCAGGCTCCGACATGGCGAGGGCGCCGACGTGCTCGCCGGACACCAGCTTCGGCAGGTATTTCTTCTTCTGCGCCGCGGCGCCGTTGCGGCGGATCTGGTTGACGCACAGGTTGGAGTGCGCGCCGTAGGAAAGCCCGATCGAGGCCGAGGCGCGCGAGATCTCTTCCATGGCGACGATGTGGGCGAGATAGCCCATCAGGGTGCCGCCGTACTCCTCCTCGACCGTGACGCCGAGCAGGCCGAGCGCGCCGAGCTTCGGCCACAGGTCGGGCGGAAACTCGTTCGCGCGGTCGATCTCGCCCGCGCGCGGCGCGATCTCTTTCGCCGCGAAATCGCGCACGGTATCGCGCAACATGGCGATGCTTTCGCCGTGATCGAAGCTCAGGAACATTATGGGTCCGGCGTGTCGGCGGTATCGGGCAGCATCATCAAGGTCTGTTGCATGGTCGCGATGTGCTTGCCGTCCTGAGCGTACACCTCGGCGCGGGCCACGGTAAGCGTGCGCCCGGCCTTGACCACCTCGCCGCGCGCGACCAGCGCGCCGCGCGCCGGGGCGAGAATGTTGATCTTGTACTCCACGGTGACCAGCGAGGCGCTCGCCGGCATCAGCGAGTACGCGGCATATCCGCAGGCAGTGTCGGCGATCATGCCGATGATGCCGCCATGCACGAAGCCTTTCTGTTGAGTCAGCTCGTCGCGGTACGGCAGGCTGACTTCGCTTTTGCCTGCAGAAACCACGCTGAGCGATGCCCCGATGAGGGCCATCGCCTTCTGGCGGGCGAAGCTTTCCCGTATGTAATTCATGAGCTTAGGGAGATTAATTGACGTTTACGTAAACGTCAACTACGCTTGAGCTGTTTTCTCACCCGTTTTTCGAAGGCCTGCAGCTCAGTGAGCTGGGCTTCGATGTCGGCGCGCTGCTGCAGCAGGCTCGACTTGTGCGATTCGAGCACGGCGAGGAAGCGCTCGAGCTGCGGCCGCTCGTCGCGCCCGGGCTCGTACATGTCGATCAGCTCCTTGATCTCGGAGAGCGAGAGGCCGAGCCGCTTGCCGCGCAGGGTGAGCTTGAGCCGGGTCTTGTCGCGCGGCGTGTACACTCGGCGCTGGCCTTCGCGCCGCGGCGAGATGAGCCCCTGGTCCTCGTAGAAGCGGATCGCGCGCGGCGTGATGTCGAACTCGCGCGCCAGGTCGCTGATCGAAAACTCGGTGCGCTCCGTTTCCTCGATCTGCATGGCGGCTCGCGACCGATTCTAAGCCATGTCTCCCATCCAATATCCCTACCCCGACACCCCGGCCCCCGGCACCACCCTCGAAGTCGCTCCCGGCGTGCGCTGGCTCAGCATGCCGCTGCCGTTCCAGCTCGACCACATCAACCTGTGGCTGATCGGCGACACGATCGTCGACACGGGCATCGGCGATGAACGCACGCGTGCCCTGTGGAAAAAGGTTTTTGAAACCAATCATTCCGAGATTAGGCGAATCATCCTCACGCATTACCACCCGGACCATGCCGGCAATGCAGCGTGGCTGTGCAAGCGGTTCGGCGCCGAGCTCTGGACTACGCAGGGCGAATACCTGACCGCGCACGCGGTGCGCTCCGCGAGCGCGGGCTACACCACCGAAGCGGTGCTCGACGTCTTCCGCAAGAACGGGCTCGATGCCGAGCGCTCCGCCGGGATGGCTGGACGCGGCAACCGCTACGCCGAGCTGGTGCCCGAATTCCCGTTCTCCTACCGGCGCATCATCGAGGGCGACCGGGTGAAGATCGGCGCCCACGAGTGGCGCGCTTTCATCGGCCACGGCCACGCTCCGGAGCACCTCTCGCTCTACTGCGAAGCGCTCAACGTGGTGATCGCGGGCGACATGCTGCTTTCGACCATCTCGACCAACGTCAGCGTCTGGTCGATCGACCCCGAGGGCGATCCCTTGCGCCTGTTTCTCGAGTCGATCGCGCGCTACCGCGAGCTGCCCGAAGACGTCCTGGTGCTGCCCTCGCACGGCAAGCCGTTCCGCGGCGCTCACGCCCGCGTGGCGCAGCTCGAGGCGCATCATCAGGCCCATTTCAGAAAACTGCTGGATGAGTTGAAGGACGATGCACGCAGCGCCGGCGATCTCCTGGCGTTGCTGTTCCGCCGTCCGCTCGATGCGCATCAGACTTTCTTTGCCATGGGCGAGGCCATAGCCCATCTGCATTACCTCTACTACGCCGGACGCCTGAAGCGCGCGAGCGGCGCTGATGGCATCATGCGATATGCAACCCGCTGACTCCACCGAATCCGCAGAGCTCGCCAAAGTCTGCCAGTCGGTGGCCGAGCGCTCCTCCAAGATCCTCGGCGAATTTGCCCGGAAGCAGGCCGAGGGTCTTTCCTCCGCGGTGCGCGACGAAATGGGCATCGCCAAGGCGTTCATGGACCTCTACGCGCGCATGGCCGCCGACCCGAGCGTGGTGGCCACGCTTTCGCTGAACCTGTGGGCCGATTACCTGCGGCTCTGGCAGTCGAGCTGGATGAAGCTCTTCGGCATGGCCCCGCAGCCGGTCGCCGAGCCGGCGAAGGGCGACTATCGTTTCAAGGACGAGGACTGGTCGGCGAATTTCCTGTTCGACGTCATCAAGCAGTCCTATCTCATCGCGGCGCGCCACATCCAGCAGGCCGTGTCGAGCGTCGAGGGGCTTTCCGGCGATTCCGAGAAGAAGGTCGCGTTCTTCACCCGCCAGTACGTCGACGCGCTCTCGCCGTCGAACTTCCTGATCACCAACCCGCAGGTGCTGCGCGAGACGCTCGCGAGCGGCGGCCAGAACCTGGTGCGCGGGCTGGACAACCTGCTCGCCGACATCGAGAAAGGCGGCGGGCAGCTGCGCATCTCGATGACCGACGAGAGCGCCTTCAAGCTCGGGCAGAACGTCGCTACCACCCCGGGCAAGGTCGTCTACCAGAACGACCTGATGCAGCTCATCCAGTACCAGCCGAGGACCGCCGAGGCGTTCAAGCGGCCGCTGGTCATCATCCCGCCCTGGATCAACAAGTACTACATCCTCGATCTGCGCGAGAAGAACTCGTTCATCCGCTGGGCGCTCGAGCAGGGCCACACGGTATTCGTGATCTCGTGGGTCAACCCGGACGCGCGCCTCGCCGGCAAGGGCTTCGACGACTACATGCTCGAAGGCCCGCTCGCCGCGCTCGACGCGGTCGAGAAGGCCACCGGCGAGCGCGAGGTGAATTTCATCGGCTATTGCCTAGGCGGCACTCTTCTTGGCGCAACACTCGGGTATTTGTCCCGGTTGAAAAAGCAGGACAGAGTCAAGACCGCCACTTTCTTCGTCAGCCTGCTCGACTTCTCGCAGCCCGGCGAGCTCGGCGTGTTCATCGACGAGGCGCAGGTGGCGAGCCTCGAGCGCAAGATGAACCAGCGCGGCTACCTCGAAGGCTCGGAGATGGCGAGCACCTTCAACCTGCTGCGCGCCAACGATCTGGTGTGGTCGTTCGTGGTGAACAACTATCTCCTCGGCAAGGACCCGTTCCCGTTCGACCTGCTGTACTGGAACGCCGATTCGACGCGCATGCCGGCGCGCATGCACAGCTTCTACCTGCGCAACATGTACATCAAGAACCTGCTGGGCGTGCCCGGCGGCATCACGCTCGCCGGCGTGCCGATCGATCTTTCGAAAGTGACGCTGCCGTCCTACTTCATCTCCACCGTGGAGGACCACATCGCGCCGTGGAAGACGACCTACCGGGGCGCGCGCTACCTCGGCGGCCCGGTGAGGTTCGTGCTCGGCGGCTCGGGCCATATCGCCGGCATCGTCAACCCGCCTGCGGCGAAGAAGTATCACTACTGGACCAACGACGCCCTGCCGGAGACGCCCGAGGCGTGGTTCGAGGGCGCGACCCGGCATCCGGGCTCGTGGTGGGAAGACTGGCAGGCATGGATCGAGCGGCTGAACGCCGACGCTCCCAAGGCCCCGGCGCGCGTGCCGGGCAACGGCGGTCTCAAGCCGCTCGAAGACGCCCCGGGCAGTTATGCAATGATGAGAATTCCTGCGGTAAAAAAATAGAGACTAAACAGGGACAGACCCCATTTTTCTCATTATCAAGAGCGGCCACGCTGCGTCAAAAAATCCGGGCGCGAATTTCTTTACCTAACAAGACCAAGGCACTCACTAAGAGCTTCCGACCGACTCTATTGAGTCGGACTCGAGTTTGGGAGTTGAGAAAAATGGGGTCTGTCCCTGTTTTTAGGAGATGCCTCTCGGCTTGCGCGGCGCCCGCGCCGCCAGACGGTCGAAAAGCCAGCCGGGCATTGCACGCAGCGCTACCGACACCAGCGCCATCTGCCAGGGAATGACCGCGAGGCGTGGGCGCCGGGCGATGGCATGTGCGATGCGGCGCGCTGCCTCGTCGGCAGGCAGAAGAAACGGCATGCGGAAGCGATTGACGCGCGTCAGCGGCGTATCGATGTAGCCGGGGCAGATGCAGACCACGGCGACGCCGCTGCCGTGCATCTCGGTGCGCAGGCTCTCCAGCCAGGTGATGGCGGCCGATTTCGAGGCGCTGTAGGCGCCGTTGCCCGCCAGCCCGCGGAAGCCGGCGACGCTGGCGATGCCGGCAAGCGTGCCGCGGCCCGCCGTGCGCATCGCGGGCGCAAATGCAGCGAGGGTTGCGGCAAGCCCGGTCACGTTGACTTCGAGCACGCGCCGCAAGCTCGCTATGTCGCGAAGGTCCTCGCCGCGGGTCCCGGCGGATACGCCGGCGTTTGCGATGACCAGGTCCGGAGGGCCGTGGCGAGCGATGAAGTCCTGGGCAGCGGCGGCCAGCGCCTGCTCGTTGGTCACGTCGACTCGATAATGGGTGATGGTGCCGGGAAGACCCGGGCTGACCGGTCGCCGGGCGATCAGGCCCAGAACCGTATCCGGCGAGGCGTAGTGCCGCGCAAGCGCTTCACCGATCCCCGAGGAAGCGCCTGTGATGACGATTCTTATTTCTTCTTCCTGACCATGTCGACCAGGTAATCGACCGTGTCGAGCATGCCTTTTTGCGAGCGGCCCTGGTCCGCGCTCACCGTGTAGCGCCCGTGCACCGCCATGGCCGGCGTGCCGTCGATCCTGTAGGACAGGGTGAGCTGGGTGGCGCGGCGCAGCTTGCTCTGCACCCCGAATGACTTCATCGTGTCGTTGAACCTGCGCGGCTCGATGCCATTCTTCTCGAGCCACTCGTTGAGCGCCAGAGGGCTGTCGGTGCGCAGGTGGTCGCGGTG
>WNFH01003077.1_pt1 | contig 11737 bp, 17 predicted proteins | sample 5400411 | NCBI WGS metagenome assembly WNFH01 (sample SAMN13153347, study PRJNA577476) | soil metagenome | isolation source: 200 cm saprolite under Douglas fir tree site 2 hole 3 | place: USA:California | collected 2015-04-18
GATTCTTGAACTACCAGAGGTCAGCTTTTCCGAGGCTGGCCTCTTTTTCTGGGACAGTCAATTCTAAAAGGGGTGTGCGCTCTCGACCAGGGGGGAGATGAGCTCGTTTATCCTCGGATATTGTTCGTGGGTGTAACGCTCGGCATCTTGCTGACTTTCCCAAAAGCTCAGAGCAAGGATTTTGTCGGGCTCGGTATCCGAAACGAGGAGAATTTCATCCACGAACCCCGGCTGGTCTTCAAGGATTGGGAGGATCTTATCGTGAATAGTTTTGGAGAGATCTCTCGCTTTTCCCGGCTTGGTCCTGACAGCGACGACTCGAGTGAACATAACGTTCCTCCTTTCGGAAGTGGCAGCGTTCAGTCACAACCTATGCTCGATAGGGTCAACGGTCAATTACCGAAAAATGGTGCAAGGCGCAAAGTGTGCCCCTCATCACGTCGCAAGTGCCATTCCCGGCAACACTATCTTTCACTCGTCTGATACATCTGGCATGGCATTTCTTTGAGAATTTGCCGGGCCGGCAGCCCTATGCCTCTGGCGCTCCCACCAAATGGATATCCGCCGCTGGGCATCCTCGATCTGGACTGCTGTCATTCGCGATCCTATAACCTGCAATCGATCGTTGTCGTTTCCTCGCAATCCTGCAGCAATACCGGCCCATGTATATGCACGTACATAGTCTTTTGGAACACCTCGGCCACTCAAGTAAAGGTCACTGAGACCACTCTGGGCTCGAATATTGCCATGGTTTGCAGCTCGTTTGAACCATTCCGCTGCCTTGCGCTCATCGAGGGGCACTCCGACTCCTTTGATATAGCCTAGCCCGAGTTTCCATTGGGCGTTCTCATTACCGTTTGCCGCCGCTTTAGCGAACCATGCCATTGCATCCCGGTAGTTCTGCGGCACGCCTTCACCATCCGCATATCGCAGGGCCATTTCGTATTGAGCATTGGAATCACCTGCATCGGCCCGGTTGAGTGTTCGATTCACATCGGTGCCCTGAACTGGTTCCTGGATTGCCAGCATAGCCTCTTGCCTGGTAGCTGTTAGTACATTGGCCGACGCTTTCGGCGGCCCATTGGTCTTCTTGTCTTCTTCGGACAACACATGCTGCTGCGGGAGAGGTGGCTTGTGGTTCGCGGCCGCGCTCCGAAGAATTGCGATGGGTGTTGCTGCTCTTGGATGATTGAGGTGATAGTCGTAGCCGAAGATTACTGCCAGAGCAAGGGCGGTGGCCAGTCCTGTTATTAACCAGCGAGCCCCACTCGGATGCTCCTGGCTCGTCATAGTCACCGGCTGATCAGGTAATTTCCCGTTCCACTCGGGCGCTTCTGTCGCATCCGTGGTCGGTAGGCGGTTGTTCTGCTCCTTTAGTACATCGGCATGGGCCAAGAGTTTTTGGAGATTCCTTATGGCCTCAATGTGCTTGCTTGGAAGCTGATGAAGGAGTGGATCCGGTATTGTCGCGGACTCCGAAGACAATGATAGTACCCGATCGGCTAACTTACTCATCGCGATCGCGTCATGCTGATTGAAGGCATACGGGTTGACGGACATTACTTCGAGCACTCCCACCACCTTGACATTCTGCTTAATTGGCAATACCAGGACGGACCGGATGCCTGTTTCTTTGCATACTTGGGGGTTAACCCGCCGATCGGTATTAGTGTCGTTGCAGAGCAGGATTTCGCCAGTATCGAGACAAAGCCCAGTCAGGCCGATGCATGCATGCAAACGAGTCCCCACTTCTGGGGCGGAGGCCCCAGCAGAGGCCCGGCAACTCAAAGCGCCTTCTGTGCTGAGCGCAATAGTCGCTGCGGTTGCCCCTGTTCTCTCCATTGCCTCCTCCAAAATGGATTGAAGTTCGGGTTCAGGGCCTACCGACTCTTTGCCTTGAGAGGATGTGATTGGGCTGAATGGGGGTGTGCTGTGCTCAATCTTTCGGCGTGACTCCTCGGGAGAGCCGCGAAAACTTGCGTTATCGGGTAAGGGAGAGTTCGACATACTCACGCCTTCACGGCAGCGCTCCCCCGACGGCGTTTACGCGTATTCGCACGTTTACCACGGGAATTCAGCCAAGCCTGGGGGCGCAGGGACTGCCAGACGTAAAGATTTAGTATACAGCGGTTGGCCGATCCACTACTCTGGTTAGGTTTCCGTAAGCCGCTAATCTCACCTGAATCGAAGCCGCGAAGGATGACCAAACGCCCTTGTTGCGCTGCGCGAAAAAAGCCGTGCTTTTTTCTCTGGTGGCCAGCTCCATCGGGAGCGCCTACCCACCCAAACAGGTCAAATCCACAACCTTATTAAGTATAGGCGGAGCTGCCCGTGTGCTGGACGAAATTTCCCAGAAATCTCAGAATGCGGTTCCCGATGCGGTCCTGAACAGCACAAAGTGCTTTGTGGTGATTCCATCGATCACGGGAGGAACTGTGAATGTCAGCGCTGGCGGAGTGGCCAGTTGCCGTTTAGCCGCGGATAGCTGGAGCGCTCCTGCATTCGTCAAATTCAACGGTCGTGGTATTCGAGCTCACCGTAGTGACTTGCTGATCTTTGTTTTGAGTGACACGGGAGTGCGGGCATTGCGGTCTGGCGAATTGCACATTGGAGGACAGAAGCGCGCGGCCGCGCCGCTTGTGAATACAACTCCAGTTACCACCCAGGTCGAACTAACCGCGGAGTTGCTAACCTATCAAGGCGCAGCGGGCGTGCTCTCTAGCAGTGCGGCCAGCGGCGTCATTCGCGGCGACGCGGAGACCTCTGATGCGGTCCACAACGCAGTACCGAAAGACAAGACTGAGAAATATCTATCATCGGTTGTTTCTTTCTTTAACGCGATCACGGTCACAGGGATCGTGATTCACCACACGGCCGTGATTCCGGGCGAAAATACAGTGCCCCGGAGCGAGGGCGATATCGACAAATATCATCAGGCGCGCGGCTTCGAAATTTTGTGTTTCGGTCGGGTTTACCATGTGGCCTATCACTACCTCATTATGCCCAACGGCAGTGTGCAAGCGGGCAGACCCGAAAGGTGTGAGGGAGCACATGCGCAAGGGTACAACTCATACCTGGGAATTTCGCTCGTCGGTGATTTCAGCAGCGAAGATAATCCAACCGGGAAAAAAGGGCCAATGAAGCCGAGCGCGGAGCAGATTGCCTCGCTAATTCAGCTCTGTCGTCTTTTGAAAGAACGGTACAACATTCCCTTGCAAAGGATCGTACGGCATAGTGACATTTCCAGCACCACTTGTCCCGGCGACCAATTCCCTTTCAGAGCTGTTCTACAACAACTCCAACAGAGCGCGTGGCGTAAAGTGAGGCATCGATGATGGACCCGAAGGGTCCGATAGCATGGATCGTCGTGACGGTTGTATCGACGACTTTGATCCCCGCACCGAAACGAATCCCGCACGGCAGGAGAGCATCTAGCGGGGAACCATTCAGTAGCTTTCGCGTGCTGGACGCTAAGCTAACCCTCCTTGCGAATCAGCAGGACGGTTTGAAGGCTGCTTTCAATCCGTTGCAGGCGGGTTCTCGAAGCGTGGCTGCGCGGCGGACAACATCCTCCAGAAGGATGAAGTCCACTGCCACTGGAATCGGGCGCATAGCGGGCAGGCTGGAGCGGATGTATCAAAAGCGCCACCAGCCCTTCGGCGTTCAAATGTTTAGAGTTCTGCGCATCAGAGCCGAGGAGGTTCACCGCGGCGTCAACGCTGTGGCTAAAGCGCAAACACCAAGCGCCTTAGACCTCGCCGCAAAGAGCCTAGACGAACGGGTTCTGTCCCTTGTTGTTCAGTTCCAAGCTGCGTCGGGCGGATACGGAGCGGCCCGTTGCTCCCCGGGCGCATGGACATGCTGCGAACCAAAGCGATCCAAGGACTTACTCCAAAGTGAACGGGTCGCATGCATGTGGGGATGTGTTCCAACCTCGCAGACCTGTACAGGGTTCCTGGGTCCGCGTATCCGGCGGCCCTGAAGGGGAAAACATGCAGGCTGTTTTGGTCGCCTTTCATCGCGAGCACTGGATTCCAAACCCGAGAGGTCGAGCTGTAGGTATCGAACTGCCAATCGCCGTACGCGGATTGGCTGGACTACGAGACCTGCTGACACCTGTATAATCCTTAGTCTCTGATACTCTCTGCATTCCGACCTGGCTGAGCTCCCGTGGCGTGCGCAGTGCGAATACGATCGCCTCTGAAGTAGAATTTGAACCCTCCTGGGCCTAGAAATGACTTCAATGCAATCAGTCGTACTCCGGAGGTCTCAAAGCGATGAGACCACACTCCGATTTTCCGGGCTGAATACAAGTCTGGATCTCGCAGGCTACGTTTCTGGTGGCAAAGTGAAGACGTTCGGGCTAACGCTTCATCCTGCCGTGATTCTTCTCGATTCCGGACTCGCAATGCGGGAGAGGTTACACCGGCGGTGGCGCACCAATGGCCTGGGCGACAGCGGCTTGTGCCACCTTCCGGCTGAGAACAAGCCCCGTCAACGTCGGATTCACCGACCCAACCGTCACGAATAGGGCCTGGTCCGCACAAAAGGCGTTGGCGATGTGATGGAAGCGGCCATTGGTGTCGGTCACCGAAGCTTGTGGGTTCGTTCCCATCCATAGCGTTCCGGCCTCGTGATACGTAGTGCCCAAGCCATCGCGGCTCTGACTGGTGACTTGGAGGTCCGATGGATTGTTGCCAGCGAGCTGGTTTGCCAATCCGAAAATCGCAGAGTCCATTGCGTTGGCGATGGCGTCTTCAGTGGAATTGCTGGTCAGTCGTACGAACGCGCGGGAAATGCCAAATTCGTCGGACGGAAAATAGCCAACTACAAACGCTTCCGGGAACTGAGCGACGAGTGGGTGGATTGGGTACCGGAACGGGAACAGCTCGAGCGGGAGCAAGCGCAGTAAGGCAACAAAGGCGATTGCGATCGATCCCCACAACTTACCCGCAGACGCGGCCGCCCTACACCAGATCGTCCTGCAGTTGTTGCAAGTGGTGGAGGACAAGGATCGCCTGCTGGAGCGGGTGCAACGCCAGTTGGAACAACTGCTGCGCGAGCGCTACGGACCGAAGCGGGAGCGCATTGATGAGAACCAGTTGTTTCTGTACGCCGCTCAGATCGTAGCCGCCAGCCAGGCGCGGGCGGCGGCTGAAGCCACGCCGACCGACTCAGCGGGAAAGGAAACTCGCGGAGACGCACCTGCCTTATTTGCCAAATTGCACTCCCGGAACCAAACGCCCGCGCTCGCAGTTGTCGTTTACGCCGTTCTGATGTGGGTGCTCGCAGTGACGGGAACGTTCTTGTGGGTAGCTGCGCTCGGCGCTGCGGCCGAAGGATGAGGCCTCCCGTGGCGCGAACATTTGGACCCTTCTGACGCGAGACGTGTCACACGTCCGCGGGCACAGCGCTCGTGACCCCGATGTGTCACCGCAGCAGCGATCGTATCCGGTGGTGATCATGAGAGCGGGAGCTTCTGCCTCCGTGCTGAACTACTCAACGCTCGCCGAGGATCTGGCCAGCCACGGGTACGTCGTGGTGGGCTTCGATGCCCCCTATCGCACGGGACGCATCGTGTTCCCCGACGGCCGGATAATGGGAAGGACGGAGCAGAACAACCCGGAAACATGTGTGGTTGCGGACCGGGCTCAAATGGAACGGTGTGTGAGCAGGGTCCTGACCGCGTGGACCGGCGATATCGCGTTCGTGCTCGATCGCCTCGCTCGGCTGAACGCGTCGGATTCGTCCGGAACGTTCACTGGACGGCTCGACATGACGCGCGTGGGAGTATTCGGTCACTCCCTCGGTGGGGCCGTGGCCTTGCAGTTCTGCCACGAGGATTCCCGGTGCAAGGCAGGCATCGACATCGACGGCGCGCCGCACGGTAGCGTGATCCAGGCCGGGCTCCGTCAGCCGTTCATGTTCCTCCTGAGCGACCACGGCGATGGATCCGATCCGGCGAGCATTCAGATCGGCGCCGACATCCAGTCCATCTACGATCGCATCCCTCCGGACCGGAGCCTGCGCGCCGCGATCCGCGGCGCGTTCCACTTCACCTTCAGTGACGACGGCGCCCTGCTTAAGAGCCGTATCGTGCGAGGGGTGCTCCGTATGCTGGGAAAGCTCGGTATCGACGGACGTCGCCAGCTTGCCGTGACGACGTATTGCGTGCATACCTTCTTCGACATGTACCTCAAGGGCGTAGGCGGTTCGCGGTTGCGTATTTTATCTCCGCTCTATCCAGAAATCCAAGTGCTCGAATGAAGGCCCCTGCCCTGCGGGCTGTGCTGCTCCTGTGCGTCGTGTACTCTGTCGCCGGCATCCTCTTCGGGACACTCGCCGGCCAGGCCACTTCCCATCAGGCGCTCATTGCGTGGCGCTGGGCCGCTTGGGTCGTCAGCGCCGCGGCGTTCGGAGCGCACATCGTGTACGAACAGGTCCGGCTGCGTAGCTCCCCAAGGATCACTGCGTTACACGTATCGTCGGCCGCCGGCCTGGGAGCGTTCGCCCTTGCGGTCGCGGCAAATGTTCATGCGCTGACCGCCTCAGCGCACCAGCATTCCCTCGCCCTCGCCCTGTCGCTCGCAATATGGCCGGTCATAACGGCGCTGCCGGCGTTTGTTGTCGCGCTAGTTTTGGCCATTCTGTTTGCCCGAGCACGGCGGAACGTTTAGCTCCGTACCGCCGTGTTGCCTAACGAATTAAGGATTCTTGTCGCGCGTGAGCCGCGGCAACATCCTGGGTTGAACTAACCTCAAATGCATCAAGGAGGGCCAATTTTCCTTAATGTCCATACGGAAAGTCCATGCCTCTACGCCACCATTTTGAAACTGCCGTTGGATTGAGCGCCGTGTACTTGGTGCACCCGCCTTATGCCGCTGATCGTGTTGGTGCGGCGATACCTGAGCTGGATTCTTGCACACCAAGCAGGTATACCTAATGCGTAAGATAGGTTCCTCGAGACGAGGGGACTCCCGAAAGAATGATTGAAAGTATTTTCTTGGAAGAGCCAGCCGCTCGGACGCGATATCGAACGGCACCCCTGCTCGAAGAGCGCGAGCAATTCCTCTCGCATCTGTTGCGGCGAGGAACGAGTCAACATCGAGTCCGCTCGGTTGCGGCATACCTCATTCACATCATCCGTTTAATGGAACTAACCAGTCTTCGAAACGTAGAACTGGAGGAGATCAAGAAAGCCGGCGAGTGCTGGGCGAACTATCGAGGACCGCACCGAAGAAGGAGGGCGGGAAAGGCAGCAGCCTTCTGCTTCACCAACGTAGCCAAGAACTAGTTGCGTTTCCACGGCCGCTTGGCGGTTCCGCCTGCTCCGCCACAGCCGTTCCAGGAATTAATAAGGGATTTTGTAGCGTGCATGCGGTCGACGCAAGGACTGTCCCCAGACACAGTTCGAGAGCTGGAGTCTTTCTGCGGTGGCTGCCAGAGCGGCGCGACAATTTCTCCCTGGTCTCGCTGAATGATGTCGATGATTTTCTAGCAAGCAAGGCCTCGGACGGATGGTGTTCCACAACGCTTGCAGCGCAGGGCCAAGCCCTCCGAGCCTTTTTTAGTCACGCGGGAATCCGAGGTTGGTGCGCGCCAGGCATCTCGCGGGGCATCCGAAGCCCATCTATCCCCAAATACGATGGCTTACGCAAAGGACCGACCTGGAAGGAGGTACGGCGATTACTTCAATCGACGAGTGGGGCGAAGCCCGCGACGCTTCGTGCTCGCGCAGTCTTATCGCTGTGTTCGATCTATGCGCTTCGCAGCAGTGAAGGTGGCGCGGCTTCGCCTGAGCGATTTCGACTGGCGCGACGAAACATTTGTTGTACAACGATCGAAGCGAGGTGGGCTTCAACACTATCCAATCCAGTACGAAGTGGGAGAAACAATCCTACGATATCTGAGGAACGGGAGGCCGCACTGCTCGTGCCGTCATGTCTTTGTTACATTGCACCCGCCGTATCGGCCCCTGCAATCGGGTTCCCTGTGGCAAATCGTAAGCCGCGCATTAAGCAGTTGGGAATATCGTCCAGGCACAAGGGACCTCATGCGCTTCGACACTATCTACCCTCCCTGACTATGTCGAGTGATATGAAGGGGTCCTGGCGATCGTTCAACAATGACGGCTCGCAACGCAAATCGAGGTCGATCAATCACCCGACATAGTTTTCTCCGTTTTGTCTGCTCTACAGACTGTTGAGGAATCCAAGCAGTTGGTCTCCAGGTTGATAGCGCCCCGGTCTGCCGTGCGGGGGTAGGGTTTTCGCAAGGGCCCGCTCCTTCATTGCGAGTGTGGCTTCGAGATAGATCTGCGTAGTCTCCACCGACTCATGTCCGAGCCACAATGCAATTACAGAACGATCCACGCCCGCTTGTAGAAGGTCCATCGCCATCGTGTGCCTCAAGCGGTGAACCGTGACCCGCTTTTCCTTCAACGAGGGACAGACTTTGGAGGCCGCCATGCGATGCTTGGTCAACAGGTACTGTACGCCGTGGACGCTGAGACGTTTACCCTGGGCGTTGGGAAAGAGCACGTCGCCGTCACCGCGTGGCGGTTCTCGAAGCCAGGCTTTCAGCACGGCAAGTGTGGATCTGGCAAGAGGTGTGCAGCGCTCTTTGCGGCCCTTGCCGATCACGCGCAGGTGAGCGCCAGCCCCAACGATGAGGTCGGCGCGTTTGAGCCCGGTCATTTCCGATAAGCGCAGGCCCGTCTGCACGGCCACCAGCAGAAAGGCGTGATCGCGTCGACCGGACCAGGTGAACTGATCCGGAGCGGCGAGCAAGGCATCAACTTCGGGACGAATGAGGAACTGGACCAAGGTACGGGTGAAGCACTTGCTGGGGATGGCGAGCACACGCTGGATTTGTGCGGAATGGGCGGGTGCCTCGAAAGCCGCGTATCGAAAGAAGGAGTGAATCGCCGTGAGGCGCAGATTACGACTGCGAACGCTTAGGCCTTGGTGCTTCTCCAGTTCATCCAAAAAAGACATGATGAGGGGGGCATCAATCTCCTCGAAGCTCAGGCGGGACGGCGGCTTGCGCAGCCGCTGCTGGACGAACTTCAGGAACTGACGGAAGGAGTCGCGATAGGAACTGATGGTATGTGGACTCGCCTGGCGCTGCTGCATCAAGCGCTGGGTAAAGAAACGCTGCAAAAGCGGAGCCAAAGTGGTTGAGGTGATCATCGCTGATCCTCCCAGCGATGCTCGAGCCGGCGCATGGCTTCTCGCATCAGCTCCGGAGAGCTGCTTAAATACCACTGCGTGTCCGCGACGTGGACATGACCGAGGTAAGCAGACAAGATCGGCAGGAGGCACTCTGGATCCTGGTTGGACCGATACCACCTTACCAGCGTATTCGTTGCGAATCGGTGCCTCATGTCATGCAGACGTGGACCGTGATGATCGGATCTCCCGCGCAGACCGATCTGCCGGGACAACTTATAGAACGTTCGATGAATCTCTCCGCCATCCAAACGATTGCCCCAGTTGGAAACGAAGAGATAGGAGGAGACCTCTCGTCCCGCCCAATGACGTTTGCGTCGTGCAAGGTAGTCGGCAAGTACCTTGCAAGTCGATGCGTGCAAAGGCACGAGTCGAGACTTGCCGAACTTGCCGCTGCGGATTGTCAACACCGCTGCGTTAAGATCCAAGTCCCGAAGTTCGAGACTGCGCGCTTCGCCGAGACGTAGGCCGGAGACACTCAGCAGTCCGAACAGACCGTGGTAAGTCCAAGGTCGCAGTTTGCTGAGTTGACAACGACAGGGCATGTCGAGAGTAGCGCGCAGTAAGCTTCGAATTTCATCGTCCGAGTACAGGTACGGCCGTGCTCTCCTCGGTCGAAATGGCAACAAGCCCCAGGGAGGAATCTGCGTTCGTGGATCGGTGGCACAACGATGGCGGGCGAATCCGCGCACGAAGCTCAGTCGTTGCGCCCAGTGTGCTGGTTGGACGTCGACTGGTTGTTGAGCCCAAGCCAGGGCCTGTGCGTTGGTAATGTAGGAAGTGCGGTGGCGCTCCATGAACGCGACGAAATCGAGCAAACCCTTGCCTGCATCCTGCAGCTTGAACCCTAAACTGCGGCGCAGACTCAGATATTCTTGAACGGCCTGTCGAAGCGTGTTCATCGCACACCTCCCGGCCACGGCAAAGCCAGTGTACGCAATGCCTTGATATCGACCTTGGTGTAGATCTTGGTGGTCTGTGGATGGCGATGCCCCAGCAACTCGCCAATCTCGCTCAGCGAAGCGCCCCGGTGCAACATCTCGGTGGCCAATCCATGGCGAAACTGGTGAGCCCCTAAGGTCGTAGCCTGGATGCCGGCACGCTGGAGCGAGTGCCGAACGATAGAGCCAACGCCACAGGCCCCGCGAAAGGCGCAGATCGGGGCTCGAGCTCGTAAGAATACGTGGCGACTGATGCTGTCAGGTCGCCCCCGCCGCAGGTAGGCGGCAATGGCTTTGCCGACCTCTGTGGGTAAGGGCAGTCGGTTCCGCCGGCCACTCTTGCCGCGCACACTAACTTGTCCCAGGTTCCAGTCAATGTCATTGAGTTCGAGAGATGCCACTTCACCTGAACGCAACCCTAATCGCGCCAGCAAGAGCAAGATGGCGTAGTCTCGACGCCCGACTACAGTGCGACGATCGATACTGGCCAGGAGTTGGCGTACGTGTTCCGCGGAAATCGCTCGGGGGATCGACGTCATCGACCAATTGGCGACGACCGGAACGGCGGCGGCCAGATCCAGCGTAATCTCCCCGAGATATCGGACGTAGTGCAGGAAAGAACGCAATGCGCTGGTCATGAGCTTCGCTCGCTTCCTGTGCAGTCGTGGCGCTTGGCGCTGTACGAACCGCACAACATCGCGGGCACACAGATGCGAAAGCGTGACTCGTCCGGGACCGAAACGGTCTTGGAGAAAACTGCGGATGAACGGAATGTAGTTGATGATGGTCGAGCGGGCCAGTGCGCGCACTTCCAGCAAATATTGCCCGAATGCTTGGGCACAATCCTCAGCCGGAGTCGGGTGGAATACTGATTTCTTTTCGCGGGGGATCACGCCTCCATCGCGCAAAAAGCCGATGAGATGCTTGAGGGCAGCGGCATCCCCCCGGCCAGGGCGTACGTGTCGAGCACGATATCGTAGATACCGTGTCGCATGATCGGAACCGATGCTGCGCAGTCCGACCCCTTTTTCCTTGAGCCATCGGCTAAAACATGCAGCGAGCAAAACCTGTCGATGAATCGATACCAAACTGTATCCCTGCTCACTCACCGATTCTGCAAACGAGCCGATTTGTGCCGCGAGTGGACCCTCCGGCGGTTGCGATAGAACCACTTGGTTATTGACGATGCACTTCATGGTGGACTCCTTCCCGATCTGCGGGCTAGTAGAAGGAGCTCAGAATATGTCTACACCGCCGCGAGTAGACGCCGGAAAAATCGGGCCCTCGCAGATTTACAAGACATAGTCAGGAAGGGTAGATAGTGTCTACTATGTCTCTGGGTACATAGGCGACACACAGCCGCCATGGAACTGCTCCAGGCGGGAGTAGATCGTGCGCTCATCGCACTCTGGTTGGGTCACGAGTCAGTCGAGACAACCCAGATCTATCTCGATGCCGATCTTGCTTTGAAAGAGAAGGTGCTCGCGAAGACTACACCCATCAAAGGCAAGAGAGGATCTTACCGGCCCGATGATGAGCTGTTGGGCTTCCTCAAGAACCTGTGAA
>WNFH01003457.1_pt1 | contig 11736 bp, 8 predicted proteins | sample 5400411 | NCBI WGS metagenome assembly WNFH01 (sample SAMN13153347, study PRJNA577476) | soil metagenome | isolation source: 200 cm saprolite under Douglas fir tree site 2 hole 3 | place: USA:California | collected 2015-04-18
GAGGTAGTACTGGTCGAAGCCGGCGAGAGCGTATAGAGAGTGCAGACCCGCGATCGCATCCGAGACCGGCCGGGAGACGGATCTCGGCAGCAGCGGGACGACCTGGCTCTCGACGCTCGCGTAGCTCGCCAGCTCGTAGACGCGCAGCTCCTCCTGGCGCACCGCCGTGCGGTAGTTGAAGTCGGCCGCAGCCATCGCCATGTCGAAACGCACGCGATCCATCAGCGATGCGGGCGCGGGCGCGGCGAGCAGCTGCTGGCGCTGCGCGAGCGCGGCGCTCATCGCGAGCTCGGCGCTCACCAGGCGCGCCGCCTCATGGCGCGGGCTGACAGGCGAGAACGGGTCCTGGGCTCGAACGCTTTGCGCTGGGAGCGTCAGCAGCAGCGCCCCCAGCGCAGCGGCGAATATCCGGATCAGGCCGATGCCACCTCGGGCAAGGCGGTCATGCGCGGCTCGTCCGGGACCTCGGGAAACGCCTCCGGGTAGGGATCGGCAGGCGTCGGCTCACGAAGGCCGACCGAGTCGAGAAGCCCGCTGATCTCGTTCCCCATCAGGTCGCCACCCTGGGCGATGAGAGCTTCGACCGAAAGATCAATGCCCGCCTTGTTGACGTACATCAGCCGCCAGCAATCGATGTACGCGGATCCGAGCAGCTGGGAAACGACCTTGCGGCCATGTGAGCTGCTCAGCACGGCGCCCGCGAACGTGCCCTGCTCAAAAGCACCACCCGGGATCGACGCGATGGAGAGGAGGTTCTGGCCGATTTGAATAGCCTTCCTCGACATTTCGGGGTCCAGCTTGTCAGGACCCATACCGATGGTGCCGACCATGCGGCACGCGATCGACGTCGCCGACTGGAGGTCGCCGAACACGCCGGATGCGTTCTCGCCGTAGAAGACGTGCTCGCAGGCGATCGAGCCCAGGTAGTGGCGCACGTCCGCCGCGAGCTGCGAGCGAAACTGGAGCCACTCATCCTCCTGACCCGTGGATTTGTGGTAGCCGCCGATCTCGCCGAACTTGGTGGCTCGGCGCCGGATCGAGAGGCGCACGTGCGAGTGCTCTGTCTTGAAGAAGTGCGAAGCGACCGCGTGACCGACCTCGTGCCTGGCGACCGCGATGAGGTCGCGCTCGTTGTACGAGACCGGAAGCGCCAGGCCCATCTCAACGTTGCCCATCGCTTCGCGGATGTCCTTCCAGTCGAAGCCGTCCCGCCCCTCCTCGAAGCCATACAGCAGCGCGAGCGAGAGGACTTGCTCGATATCGGCGGGCGAGTAGTCCTCAGTGATCCGGGCGAACTCTTCGCGCATCTCTGGGGTGTCGAGGGCTGGGTTGTGCTTCTTCTTGTCGAAGTACAGCGCGGCGATGTCTTTGCGTTCTTCGCGCTTGGGCATGAGAAAGACGATCTGCCGGCCGAAGCGTCCGGGGCGCAGAAGAGCTTCGTCCATGACCCCCGGCCGGTTCGTCGCGCCGACGAACAGGATGTTGTAGCTCGGCGCCTTCAAGGCCGGTATGCGGAGAGTGACGGTTGTGCCGTTGGCCCCCACCTTGCGCGGGAGGAACAGTCCGTCGAGCGTCAGGTTCACCAATCCGCGCAGCTGGCGGATGATCCAGCCCGGGTTGTCGATGCCGTCCATCAGGACTAGCAGCATGTTCAGGCCGAGCATCGAGTTGCCGCCCATCATCATGCCGCCGAGCATGCCGCCACCGCCCATTCCCGATCGACGAGTGCCGAGCGCGTCGATCTCGTCGATAAAGACGACACACCCGCCAAACACCTTCGCCTTCTTGCGGGCCGCGCGGACCATCAAATAGACGCTGAGGGCGTCGATGCCGAGGAACATGCCGGCGAACGATCCGCCGTTCGCGATCGAGATGGGGACGTTCAGCGATGACGCGATCGCCTTGGCAAGCATCGTCTTGCCGGTTCCAGGCGGCCCGATCATCAGGACGCCGCGCTCACGCTTGCCCCCGGCCTTGACGAACATACGGCCTTGCTCGATGAGCCGGAGGATCTTCTTCATCTCGCCGACGGCGGCCTTCTGGCCGCGAACGTCGTCGATGCTGACGCCGAAGTTGGCGTCGTCGGGGTTGAGCATGCTCTTGCCTAGCCGGGTGTACAGGTAGAAGGGCCCGAACAGGATCAGGAAGTTGATCGGCAGGTACAGCAGCGCAAGGATCATGTAGGGCAGGATCAGGACGATGTAGCTCCACAAAGCGGCGTACGTGTCCAGCGGTGCGAGGCCGAGGAATATGAACCCGATCAGCGCGATGATGCCCAGAACCGCGAGGACGAAGATGACCGGGTAGAGAATCCTGCGCCAGAAGATGGCTCGGTTGGCCTCGACGGTGCGCTTAAGCACGTCCGCCTCGGGCGCCATGCTGTCGCGCGCGATCAGCGCGCGAGTGACGATGCTGAGGACGCCGCGGGTGGCGAGCATCGCCACAACGCCGTAGACCGTTGAGCCGACGATGCCGAGCTGCAGGACGATGAACGCGAAGCTGAACGCCGACGCACCGACGAAAACGGCCAGTATCCAGAAGATGATCACGGCGGGTTAACTCCTAGTGCGGGCTGAAGTTTGGTCCAGCTTAGATGGTGAACCTGGGAAGCGTGTGACGGCAAATGCCACGATCCCCAGCCCTATTCCGATCACCGCGTCGCCAGGGCTGAACACGCCGCCCAGCCAGCCCGGAACCAGGACCCAGTCGGCGAGCCAGGGCAGCCTGGTGCTCGAGTCCATGACCGTGTACTGGCCGTGGGAGCCGAGCTCGACGAGCCGCCCGGCGGCTGACTGGACGACCGGCATGCGAAAGTCGTTCGCCCCGATCACGATCAGGTTGATCGTCGATCCGATGGTGACCAGCCAGATTCCGAAGAGTCGGTCGATGTTCCACAACGTCCACGCGATCAGCGCCACGAGCGAACCGACGTAGACGTAGCGAAGCCAGTCGACGCGTCCCAGTGGGGTGCCGGCCACCGCGACCCGGATCAGCAGCGCGAGGACCACCACCCACGGCCACCGCAGGCTGATCGCCGACCAGTTGCTCAGCTTTCCACCAAGCGCCACGCCCGCCACACAGCCAAGGATCAGCGGGCCGAGGATGACCAACGGGTTACAGGCTCAGCCGGCGGCGATTCGGGCCGCGGCCCCAGACAGCAGCCTCACCCCGAGCGGGAACGCCGACTCGTCGATCTTGAACCCGGCCGAGTGATGCGCCGGCGGCTTTTCGCCCTCCGGCCGGGCGCCGAGCATGAAGTAGCAGCCGGGGATGTGGGTCAGGAACTCGGCGAAGTCGTCACTCAGCGTGAGCGGCTTGCCGAGAAGGCTCGCCTTGTCGCCGGCGATCGAGGTGGCCACCTCCATCACGGTGCGCGTCACGTTCGGCTCGTTCATCAGCGGCACGGTGCCGTGCACGAGCTGCAGCTCCGAGCTGACCTCGAACTCCGTGTCCGTTTCCTTGAGAAGGTCGCCCAGCCGGCCGAGCGCTTCCTCCCGAAGCGGCGCATTGAACGTGCGCACGCTGCCCTTGATGCGTACGCCGCGCGGGACGATGTTCCACGCGCCGTCACTGATCACGTTGCCGACGGTCGTGTGGCAGCCGGCGCCCTCGTGCTCGAGTCCGTCGACGACCGTGTGGAGCCGCTCGATGAGGAATGCCTGCGCCGCGAGCACGTTGCCCGCGCGGCCCATCATGCCGCCGTGGCCGCCCGGTCCCTTGATGCCGATCTCGAACGCGTCCGAGCCCGCCCACAATAGGCCGGGTTTGGTGACGATGGTTCCCGACTCGATGAAGCTCGCTATGTGCAGCCCCAGCACGGCGTCGGGGTGATGCGATTCGAGAAGGCCGCCGGCGATCATCGCCTTCGCGCCGCTGACGATCTCCTCGGCCGGCTGGAACACGAACAGGAAGCGGCCGTTCAGGTCCCAGATGTGATCCACCAGCGTGCGTGCGGTGCCGAGCATCATCGCGATGTGCGCGTCGTGGCCGCATGCATGCATGTGGCCCTCGGACTCGGACTGGAATTCGACGCCCGACTCCTCGAGGATCGGCAGCGCGTCAATGTCCGCGCGCAGCATCACCGTCTTGCCAGGCCTGCCGGTGTCGAGCACGGCGACAGCGCCCGTCTCGGTTGGACACGGCTGCACCTCGAGGCCCAGCTCGCGGAGCCGGTCCGAGATCTTCAGGCTCGTCTCCTGCTCGCTGGAGCTCACCTCGGGATGGCGGTGGAAGTGGCGGCGGAGCTCCACCACCTCGTCCATCACGGATTTCGAGGGAGTGGGGAGCTCTTTCTGCTCAGCCATCAGACGCGAACCAGGCTGTAGCCGCGGGCCGACGCCTGCAGCAACCCGGTGCCCAGGCCGGGTTGGAGCTCGTCGAGACGCCGGCGCAGCGTGAGCATCGCCGAGTGCACGGTGGAATGGGCGGCGTCGGTGCGGAACAGACCGGCCTCGATGAGGTCGCGCGCGGTGGCGGGCTTCGACCCCTGCGCCAGGTGCAGCACGAGCGCCGTCTGCTGCGGCGTGAGCCGGACCTCGCCTGTCTCCGTACGCACCGTGCGCCGTGTCGGATCGAACTCCACGCTACCGAAGTTGTACGTCCCTGGCCGCCCGGTGCCGCGTTCGATGAGACGCGCCGCCAGGTCGGAGTAGATGTGGGCCATGGGCACGTTGCCCTTCACGAAATATGAGCTGGCGCCAAGCTCGTAGGCCTTGCGGATCGCGGCCGAGTTGACCTGCGCCGCGGACAGCACGATTACCGGAAGCCCCGGATGACGGCCGCGGATCCAGGCCAGCAGGTCGAAGCCCGAGTCCTCGCCTTCATCGAGCACGAGGTCGAGCAGGATGCCGGCCACGCGCTCCTGTTCGAGCAGCGCCATCGCGTCGGGCGCAGACGAAGCGACCAGGGCGCGATAGCCGAGGTCCTGGAGGTCGATGCGCAGCTGCTGCAGCATCGCCGACTCGTCCTCCACCACCAGGACCGCCGAGCCCAAAACCTCAGGCGGGCGGTAGACCTCCAGACCGGGAGGCAGGGGTGGCAGCCTCGCCTCCCGATTTCCCCGCGCCGCGTTTCTAGTCCTCCGTTTTTCCAAGGCCCATCCTAAATGACTCTTAACGATTATTCACGCGGTGCATACACGTAAACTCAACCGTCCCGGAGCATACTCACTCCCGGGCCTGGTTATTTAGGGAATTTCCAAGGGGTGAATTCGATGACGTGGCAAGTCAAGGTTGTTCGGGGTGCCTTGGCGCTGGGGGTTGTCGCGACGCTTGCGGTCGCGGCCGGCGCCGGATGGGTCGAGTTTATGTTGTGGAGCTGGTGGCTCTAGTCCGCTAAGCATCCGTTCCGTTCGCCCGGCGCTCGCGTGAGCGCCGGATCGCGGGAGGCAGCAGGGCGTAGAGGTCGGCTCGGTCGACGGCCTTGCTCATGTAACCCACAACATCCGGATCGTCCGTGCCTGACGGGAACACCGGGTATGCCGTGTAGAAGATCACCGGCAGCGTCTGGCCACGCGTCCGCAGCTCGTTGAGGAGCCCCCAGCCGTCCATGGGCTCGGGCAGCATGAGGTCGATGATCGCGACCTCCGGGCTCTCCGCTCCTGCTCGCTCGAGCGCCTGGTCGGCATCCTCGGCCATGGTGACCTTGTAACCGATCATTCGTAGGTCGGTTTCGAGGATCACGCGCCACGATCGCTCGTCGTCGACCACCAGCACTTTCGCCCCCCGCAGGTCGTCCGGCGCCGGAGAGATCGGCTTCGGGGCGGTGAATGGCACCTGTGGTCTCTAGGCCCTCGCTGGGGGGATTCGGCCGCCACGGCCGCGAAGACGCAAGGAACTTCGAGGGCGGGCCACTAGGCGCAGTATATCTGTGCCCATGGCGACTCCAGCACGCCGCGCACACTCGCCCGCGCGCGTTGCCGCCAGCAAGCGCGGAGTGACCGAGCTGCCTCGCGTCAAGGCCAAATCCACGCTCCGGAGCGCCAACGGCGACCGCCGCAAGAAGGCCCCGACGCGTTCGAGCCCGGCGCCGCTGATCCACGAGCTCAGCACCTGCGCCACCGAGGCCGACATCGTCCAGGTCCTCTTCCACGGCCTGCAACCTCTCTTCAGGTACGACGTGGTTCTGCTCCAGGTCCTCGATCTAGAGGGCTGGTACCACTCGCTGCCCATCGACTCCGGCGTGCTCCAGAACATGCGGCGCCGCCCGCTCGCGACCTCGGCGTTTGCGCAGCACTACTCGGCGCTGCGGGCGACCGTCGTCCCCCTCGATCCGCAGCTGATGGAGCAGGGCACGGGTCCCGGCGCGGGACGCTTCGCCAAGTTCGCCATCTTCGTGCCGGTCACGCATCAGGGCCGGATCATCGGTGCGGTCATCTACCAGTCGTATCGCAACCGCCGCGTCGCGCCGGCGGAGATCGACTTCCTGGAAGAGGTGCACAAGCGACTCGGAGTTCAGCTTGCCAACGCATCCCTGAACGAGCTGACACGAAACCAGGCGCGCAGGCTCGAGGCGCTCAACAGCATCGGCCGGGCGATCGCAGCGAGCCTCGACGTCGCCAGCATCCTCTCCGCGCTGCGCGCGACCCTGAGCGAGCTGCTGCCGGTCGACGAGCTGAAGATGGTCTCGCTGCTGCCCGAGCACTCCGACCGCGCACGCCTGATGCACGTGCCGTCAGACGCTGTGCCGACGTCTCGGCTCATCGCCACGCGCGCCGCGCAGCTGGGACCCGCGAGACAGGTCATCGGCTCCGCGCAGTCGGTCATCCACCACGAGCCCGAGTCGCAGCTGTGGGTGCCGATGAAGGAGGGCGGCTCGGTCCGTGGCGCGCTGGGCATCACGAGCAAGCAGACGTACGCATACGAGGAGTCGACGGCCGCCTTCCTCGAGCTCGTCGCCGATGAGGTGACGCTGGCGCTCGGAAACGCGCGCAGCTACGAAGCCATCCAGGAGCAGCGACGAAGGCTCGAGCTCGTCAACTCGATCGGCCGGCGCCTGGCATCGAGCCTCGACCGCTGGGCGATCATGCGCACGCTGCGCGAGGAGCTGGCGGCGTTTCTCGACTTCGACGGCTTCATCCTCGCGACCATCACCAAGTCGCAGGAGGGCCCCGTGGCCGAGGGCTACCAGTACGTCGCTGGCGTGGAGGAGATCGTGCCGCCGGTCGCGCTTGCGGTCACAGGTCCGTCACGCGAGGCTTACGAGACCGGCCGGCCGGTGCTGGTGCGGAACTCTCCGTGGGCGAGCTCGTTCGAGCGCAGCGGGCTGGAGCGCGAGCGCTGGACCGTCGGTCACGGTGCCGCCGTGTTCGTGTCCGGTCCGCCTGAAGAGCAGCCGCACGTGTCGCGATCGTTTGTGTGGGTGCCGGTCGTGAGCGGCGACAGCATCACCGCGATGCTCTCGCTCCAGTCCTATCACGAGGAGGCATTCAGCGACTGGCACGTGCAGCTGCTTCAGGACCTCGCGCCGCATGTGACGCTCGCGCTCGCCAACGCGGAGCACTTCGCGCAGGCGCAGACCGAGCGCGCGCGACTCGAGCGCCTACACGTGCTCGAGCTGGGGGTGGCGCGGGCATCTGATGAGCGCCAGCTCGCGGATGCGATCTTCGACGCGGTCGGTCGCTACATCGAGGCCTCGCACATGCTGCTGGCGTACATAGACGTCGCAGGCAACGTCGTGGGCTTCACCGGCGAGCGCGACGTCCCCACTGGCTACCTTGGTCCCGTCCCCCTCGCCGAGGCGCCCTTCTTTCGGCGTCTGATCGAGTTGGGTGGCACTGTTGCGGAGGCGGAGCTGGAGAACGAGGAGGAGGCGCTGGGCCCGGTCGGCCAATATATCTTCTCGCGCTCACCGAGCCATGTCGTTTGGGTGCCGATCACACAGGACGAACGCGTCGTCGGCGGCATTGCGGCGCTCCGCACCGACGGGGGGCGCTTCCTGCTCGACCATCTGAAGCTGCTCGAGCCCGCCGCGACTGTCGTTGGTATCGCATTGCGGACCATGCGTCTGCACCACGCGAACGAGCTCGCGCTAGCGCAGTCGGTGCGCATCCAGGAGCTCGCTGCGCTCGCCGGCCACGAGCTGATGAGCGTGGTAGCGAACATCGCCGACCAGGCACGGACGATGCTCGAAAGCGCAGGCGTCGTGTGCTGGGCTTTCGACACCGAAGGTCGCATCAGCGCGACGCGCGGCAGCGGCGACGCTGCAGCGGAGAGCGTGCTCGGTTGGGCAGGCCTGAACTCGGAAGAGTCGTGGCGCGACGCGCCGACGGGCGTCCTTTCGGGCACCACGGGCGAGCAGGGCTGGAGCTTCATCCCGCTGTGGTACGGCGATCGCCTGGTCGGCGCGATCGGTGCGGTCCACGCATCGACCGTGGTGGCCGAGCCGACGACCGCCGCGCTCGACTTCGCGCGGCACGCCGCGGTCGCCATCGAAAACTCGCGGCTGGTCGCCGAGACGCGCGGCCGGATCCGCACGCTCGAGGCAGTGGCGGCGTTCACCGAGCTCGACCCGACGCAGCCCGAGCGGGCGCGCGCGGAGATCGGGCGCATCGTGGAGCGCGCCCTTACCGCTACGCAGGGCGCGCTGTGGCTGCTGGAAGACGGCCACCTCGTCCGCCGCTCCCCCGAAGGCGACGAGCTGCCCATGGTCCCCGTCACCGACAGCGCCGAGCTGCTGCGGCTCCTCATCTCGCCGACGGGCAGCCGGCGCATGCGCGCGCTGCTCGATCTGCTTGGATCGCCGCCAGACGCGTTCGCGATCCCGATCCAGGTGGAAGGGCGGCTGGCGGGGCTGCTCGTAGCGCGCATGACCGCCGGTGCGTCCGAGACACGCAGGCTCGCCGCGGTGCTTGCGGGCCAGGCCGCGGTGCTCGTGGGCCAGCTCGAGCTCGTCGACCAGCTCGACCGCGAGCGCCGGATGATGCAGGCCATCCTCCGCCACTCGCCGGTGGGCGTAATGCTGGAGGACGACGACGGCCGCATCGTGTACGCAAACCCCGAGGTTGAGGCCATCTACCGGCTCAAGGCCGCGGACATGCCGGGCCAGACGCTCGCCGAGATCTATGCGTCCGCGGGGGCCGAGCGCAGCGAGGACGGCGAGGCCGAGGGAAACGCCGAGCTGCGCATGAAGAACCCGAACCGGATCGTCCACGTGAGGCGCGTCGAGATCCCGGGCCTCGAGGGCGAGCCCGCCGGCATCCTCACGCTGCACGAGGACGTGACCGCGCAGCGCCTCGCGCTGGAGGCGAAAGACCTGATGCTTCGCGCCATCGGGCATGAGGTGCGAAGCCCGGCGGCCGCGATGAAGACGACGCTCGCCGGCATCATGCAGTGGGACGAGACCATCGACAACAAGGGTCGCCGCGAGCTGCTGCAGGAGGCCTACGAGTCGTCGGACCGATTGCTGAGCCTGGTCGAGAGCCAGCTCATCATCGCCAAGCTCGAGACCAAGCACTTCGAGCCCAACCCCGAGCCGATCGAGCTGAAGCCCGCGATGGATGGTGTGATAAGCGTGCTCGCCCACCGTTATGCAGACCGGATCGACGCTGTGGATGTGAAGCTGCACGAAGGCCTGCCTCGCGCTTACTGCGAGCCGACGCACCTCCAGCAAGTGCTGACGAACCTGATCGGCAACGCGCTCGAGTACACGTTGGGCCAGGTGAAGGTGAAGGCCCGCACCATCGACTCGGGGTGGCTCGAGATCACGGTCGCCGATGGGGGACCGGGCCTTCCGCCCGGCAGCCTGCAGGACCTGTTCGAGAAAACCGGGCCGGCGGGGCGCAACCGCTCGCAGGGCGGCCTTGGCCTGGGCCTGTACCTGTGCCGGCTGGTCGTGGAGCGCTCATTCGGGGGCCGCATCTGGGTGGCCTCCAGCAACCGGGAAGGGACGACTTTCAGGTTCACGGTGCCGGCATTCCCCTCGTGACGGCCATCGGCACCGCAACGCAGATGTGGGTGCGGGTCGGCGGCGGCATGGAATCGGTGCCCGACCGCAAAAGACATGGGCCGGCCGACGCCGCGTTCCCGCCGCCGGGCGGACCCTGGGAGCCGCTCGCCCTCGGGGGACGGCTCGTGGGATGGGCCGAGCACGGCGGGCTGGCGACCGCGCGGCGCAGCGCCGAGATGGGTGCTCGTCTCGCGGAAGAGGAGCGCACCTACCTGGTCGGACGTCTCGGCCACAAGCTGCGATCGGCCGTGCTGGCGCTGCAGGAGTCGGCGCGACAGGCGGCGTTCGGCCGGCCCGAGCTCATGGAGACCGTTTTCGAGCAGGCGCAGGAGGTTGGCCGCCGAGCCGCCGCCCTCGAAGCGGCCGCGACCGCTCCCAAAGAGCGCCCTCGAGGTGTCGTGCTCGGGGCCGTGCTCAACGGAGCGATGCCCGCCGCCCACCGACGCATGCCGGCCGATGCGGCGGTGCTCGGCTCCGAGCCGGCGCTGGTCGAGGCCTTCACGCGGCTGCGCGACTGGCTTGGCGGCGGCAAGCTCGAGGTTGATGCGGAGGCGGTTGGCGCCTGGTGGAAGGTGACCGTGTGCTCAGAACCCTCGCCCGCCCCACTACCGGTGCCCGAGATGGGCGAGCTCCTGATCCGCCTCATCGTCGACACGCACCTCAACGGCTGGCTGGACGTCGGCTCCGACCGGTGCGCGGACGTGTACCTCCCGGCTTACGCAGGCCGCTGACCCCCATGGCCGTGGTCAGGCGCGTGGTCGCGCCGAATCCCGGTCCTTACACGGGGCCCGGCACCAACACCTGGCTGATCGACGCCGGAACCGTGACCGTCGTCATCGACCCCGGCCCGGACGATGACGCTCATCTCGCGGCCATCGATCGTGCCCTGAAGGGATCGACCGTCTCCGTCGTGCTGGTGACACACTCGCATTCCGACCACCTGCCCCTGGCGGAGCGCTTCGCCTCGAAGCACCGCGCATCCGTGCGCAGGTTTCCCGAGCTCGCCGACGGTGACGTGGTGCGGGCGGGCAACGTGAACATCACCGCGCTCCACACGCCGGGCCACAGCGCTGACCACCTGGCGTTCTGGGTGCCCGCCGACCGCGCCCTGTTCACTGGAGATCTGGTGCTCGGGCGCGGCAGCTCGATGGTGACCTACCCGGAGGGCGACGTGGCCGCGTACCTCCGCTCGCTTACGCGACTCGCCGCGCTCAACCCAGCGATGCTGTTCCCGGGCCACTGGGACCCGGTGCGCGGCGGAGATGACGACGCGGGCGCATCTGCAGAAGTTGGTCGACGAGGGCGCCGTGCGCATCCGGCACGCGCGACCCGAGGAAATTTTCGAGCCCGTATCGTGACGGCGATGTCCGACGCGAAACCTGCGCTTCTTTCTGTGCCGGCCGCTGACCTCGACCGCTGGTTTGCGACGCACGACGCAGCCCCATACCGGCGCCGCCAGGTCCTGGCATGGGCCGCGCGCGGCGCTGCAACGTTCGAGGAGATGCGCGACGTGCCGCGGCCGCTGCGCGCCGAGCTCGAGGCATCGTTTCGCGTCAGCTCGCTCCAGCCGGTCGCGCGCACCGACGCTGACAGCGGCCTGACTACCAAGACGCTCTACGAGCTCGATGGGGGACACACGGTCGAAGCTGTCGTGATGCGGTACGCGGATCGAAGCACGCTCTGCATCTCGTCGCAGGCGGGCTGTCCCGTCGGGTGTCCCTTCTGCGCCACCGGCAAGTTTCCGTTCGGCCGCAACCTCGCCGCGCACGAGATCGAGGAGCAGGCGGTCGC
>WNFH01003081.1_pt1 | contig 11735 bp, 4 predicted proteins | sample 5400411 | NCBI WGS metagenome assembly WNFH01 (sample SAMN13153347, study PRJNA577476) | soil metagenome | isolation source: 200 cm saprolite under Douglas fir tree site 2 hole 3 | place: USA:California | collected 2015-04-18
CCATCTCAATGACGTGAGAAAGGCGCTCGCCGCAGCTCAAGTCCGCTTGCATGTCACGCTTCTCGCTCCGGACGGCCGCGTTTCCCCCTCGGAGTCAATGGGCGCAACCGATGTCATGGAACTTGCCAGTGAATCCGGCGGTTTGATCGTGGGCCCCCTTGGATTGGCGCCTTCGGGGTCTGTGAGCTACGACCTTGCAGAAGTTGAGCGTCGGGCCATTGCCACCCAACTTTCTCTTATGTATCTGGGAATGACCAACAACGACCTCGTTGACATCGAGCTGCCGCAACCAGTGGACAAGTGGAGGAAGTGGACCCTCGAATTGTCTCCTGCATCCAAGAAACTCTACAAAGATCTCTGGATCGCCTATCCACAGGAGCTCGCTCCCTGCGGCGCACTCCACCATTGAGCACTTGCTTTGAACTATGGTTCGCCAAGGACGGGAAGGTTCTGTTTAGCGAAGGGGTACGGCATGACCAATCACAAAGTGTCTGTGCGCAACACCCAGCGCACCCAATCTCACTTTGCTTCGCTCTAAAAGTTCTTCCCTCTAAGTCTTCAAACTGATCATCCGCCGACGGTTTGACGCACTATTCGAACGCACTGTAAACTAATTTGCTTCCAGGGGTACACAGGAACATGCAAGGTTTACTGCGGGCGTGCGGGACGCGACAGTTCGCGGATATTTTTCTCAAAGGAAAGCAGGTGTTGCGGGAAAAGCTGCTTCCTCTTCTTATTCTTGCCGCGTTCCTTCTCTTCCCCATTCTTGCTTCCGCCGCGCCACCGGCGAACGTTCCCCCCAACGTTGTTCTAATCACCATCGATACGGTCCGTGCCGACCACCTCGGTTGCTATGGCTACAAGCTCATCGAAACGCCGCATTTGGATGCCCTGGCTGCAGCCGGGGTTCGTTTTGCGAACGCATATACTCCTGTTCCCATCACCCTCCCGGCACACAGCGTGATGCTCACGGGCACATACCCAATGCGGACGGGGATGCACGACTTCAGCGGCAACCGTCTGAACGCCTCACAGCCGACTCTGGCGACGCTGCTGCACGCAAGAGGCTATACCACAGGAGCGGTGCTGGGCTCGGCCGTGCTCGATTCGCGCTTCGGCCTAAATCGAGGGTTTGATTTCTACTACGACCACTTCGATTTTAGCCGGTTAGATGAGAAAAACATCGATGCTATGATGCGACCCGGCAATGAAGTGATAGACCGTGCCCTCGGCTGGCTCGAAGGCAACCGGCGGAAACCGTTCCTCCTGTGGGTCCACCTTTACGACGCGCATCATCCTTACAACCCGCCGTCACCCTATCTGCAGAAATATCGCACCCGTCCCTATGATGGAGGAATCGCCTTTGTGGATGCGCAGGTGGGACGCGTTTCCGCCTATCTGAAAGCAAAAGGAATCTTTGACCGGACGCTGATCGTTGTTGCGGGCGACCACGGCGAGGGACTCGGCGAGCATGGCGAGAAAACCCACGGTTTCTTTATCTACGAAACCACCCTCCACGTGCCCTTGATCTTCAAGCTACCCGCGGGTACGGGACAACAAAAATCCGTCGTCGAGGATTCCGCCAACCTGGCCGATCTCCTGCCCACGGTTCTCGAAATCGTAGGCGCGGGCAGGCCCAAAGAAATGCAGGGCCGCAGCCTCGTCCCGTCAATAGCGGGAAAGCCGAACGGCGCACCGGCAGAGAACTATGCAGAGACCTATTTGCCGCGTATCCATTTCAACTGGAGCGAACTGCGCGGTGTTCGCTACCGGCAGTACCACTTTATCGACGCGCCGCGTCCCGAATTGTACGACCTTTCCGCGGACCCGCACGAACTGAAGAATCTCTACTCGGCGCAGCGTGCCGTCGCCAACGAACTGCGAAAACGCCTCGGACAACTCATTACTCAATTCACCCCGGCCTCGGGAGAAAAAACGGCGGAAACTACTGGCCTGGACCCGGCATTGATGGAACGTTTGAAATCGCTTGGATACGTTGCCGTCGCTGGCGGTGGTGACGACGTGCTGAGCGACCGCCGCCTGGCCGATCCGAAAGACCGTGTCCAGGTGTACGAACTCGTCTCGGATGCGCTCGCCGATAGCCAGCGAGGCCACTACGCGGAATCGATCCAGAAGCTGCAGCAGGCGGAGAAATCCGAAAAGGATTCTCTTCCCGTTCATTATCTGCTCGCGCTGAACTATTACCGCCAAAATAATTTTTCCATCGCCATCGAAGAACTCCGAATCGTTCTCAAACTAAGCCCCGAATACACGCTCGCCAACTACTATCTGGGTCTTTCCTACACACAAACCGGAGAGTGGGATCAGGCGATCGCCTCCTTCCGTCGAACACTCGAACTTGATGCCACGAATTTCTCGGCCGCGTATAACCTCGGCGCCGCCTACCTGAAACAAGGAAAAGTCGAGGATGCCGAGGGAGCCTTCCGTCAGTCCGTGAAGATCAATCCTGGCTACGCCCAGGCCCATGAGGCCCTGGGGGAGCTGTTGTTGTACAAGGGAAAACTCGATGAGGCCATCGCGGCGCTCCGCACCGCCCTGGAGATCGCGCCCGGCTACACGAGGGCTCGCGAGGTGCTGGTGAAGGCGCTGCAGGCCAACGGACAGAACCGCGAAGCGGAAGAAGAATTGCGAAAAGGAGCCGGCGGCAGTTCGCGGCCTTAGATGCGGCCTCTTGTGAAGATTTGCCAGCCGGAAAAACACTCGGGGCAGGTTGTCCTTTCGTCCCTTGGCTGCGCTTTACTCCTGCTTGGGCTCGCGCTGTTCCTCGGCTCCTGCCGTCAAAAGAAACCGCCGCGTCCGAACATCCTGATTATTACAGTGGACACCCTGCGCGCCGATCGCGTGGGTTGCTACGGCTACGCCGGCGGCCTCACTCCCAACGTGGACGCGCTGGCGAAAGACGGCGTCGTCTTCGAGCGCGGTGTCGCTCAGGTTCCTCTCACTTGGCCATCGCACGCAGCGATCTTCACCGGCACGTATCCCTTCCACAATGGTGTCCAGGACTTCACGGGGCAGCCTCTAAGCGATCGCTTTCGCACCTTGGCTGAAAGCCTCAAAGACCACGGTTACGCTACCGGCGCGGTCGTCAGCTCGTTTGTACTCGATAGGAGTTGGGGGCTCGCCCGCGGATTTGAAAGCTACGATGACGCATTTGCCGGGCAGGAGTTCCTTGTAAAGAATCTCGGCCTCGTCGAGCGCCGTGCGGAAGAGAGCGTGAACCACGCCGTTGGCTGGCTTGAAGCTCATCCAAATCAGCCGTTTTTCCTCTGGCTCCATCTCTACGACCCGCACAGTCCTTATAACCCGCCCGAACCGTTCCGCTCGCAATACGCGAAGCAGCCCTATGAGGGCGAAATCGCCTACGCGGACAGCCAACTGGGACGGCTCTTCGCCTGGCTCAAGCAGGCCCCCAACAGCCTCTATGACAATACCCTGATCGTCTTCCTCAGCGATCACGGCGAATCCCTTGGAGAGCACGGCGAAAGAGAGCACGGTTTCTTCGTCTACGATTCGACCGTGCGCGTCCCTGTCATCTTGAAGCCTCCAAAAAGCGCGAGCCTTGCCGCGCAGCGCGTTGCTGACGCAATTGAAACGATTCAAGTGGGACCAACGGTGCTCGAGCTGGTGGGAGTGCAGGACCCAATCCAGAAACAATTTCAGGCGGCGAGTCTCGTGCCGTTGGTGAACGGCAAACCCCATGGTCCAGTGCGTCCCGCCTACAGCGAGACGTTTTATCCCGCGAACTCATTCGGCTGGAGTCCGCTCCGCAGCGTGCAAACCGCCCGCTATCACTATATCGAAGCTCCTGAACAGGAACTCTACGAACATCAAGCCGATCCATCGGAAAACAATAACCTCATTGCCAAAAACGCGGACATTGCCACGAGTCTACACGCTCAGCTCAATCAGCTATTGGCCAACTACGCGGCGTCGGCAACAGCCCCCGGGGGAGTCGCCTCCGGCACAAGCGCGAGCCCGGACGTCTTGGAAAAGTTAAGATCCCTCGGCTACGTCGCCTACCGCGCTCCAGCAGCGCCAAACGCTAAACTAGCTGACCCCAAGGACAAACTGCCCGTCTTCCAGGACATACTGCGAGCCACCGACCAGATCCAGACTGGCAATTTCAGCGCCGCGCGCTCCCTGCTCTCCAGCGCGCAACGAAAGGAGCCGCAGCTCTATCTGATCCCTTTCCTCCTTGGGGAGGCGGCTTCACACGAAGCGCAATGGAAAGAAGCCGAAGAACAATTCGGCCGCGCCGCCGCTCTCAATCCCGGCTTTGAACAGGCGCGGATGGGACTCGCTCGCGCTCTTGGACTGCAAGGCAAGACCGCGCAGGCCCGGGATATGATTGCCACCCTGCTCACAACGAATCCCCAGAATTTCCGCGCCTGGTTCCTGCTCGCTCAAATCGAATCCAAAGACGACCCGCGCTCCAGCCGTCAGGCGCTCGACAAGGTGATCTCCATTCAACCCAACTTCCCTCCCGCCTACCGCGACCGCGGCCTGCTCTCGGTCCGCGAGCAAACTTATGTGAGCGGCGCCGAAGATCTCTCTCGCGCCGCGGAGATGGGCTTGCGCGATGTAACTACTTACAATTCCTTGGGCATTTGCTACAGCCGCATGAACCGCCTCGACGACGCTATCGAAAGTTATCGCCGCGCCATCGCTTTCGACCCCGGGTACGCTCAGGCGCACCTCAACCTCGGCTTCGCCTACGAGCGCATGAATCAACCGGAAATGTCGAAGAAGGAATACGCCGAGGCCTGCCGTCTCGACCGCGGTATTTGCCCACTGGTCGCCGGTCGTTAGCAGATCCTATCTAGAAAATCTACGGTGGGGCAGGTTGCACGAACTTGTTCAGCGCCAAACGAACTTTAGGCGCCATGGGGTCCTTTGGAAACTGCTTCAGGAACGACTCGAACATCGCAGCGGCTTCATGTTCCCTGCCTGTCTGCAAATAGAGCGTAGCCAGTGTGATTGGCACCTGCGGCATTTTCGGATCAAGCTCGCCAGCAGTCTTCAGTTGCTCTTCGGCCGCCTTGAAATCCCTTAGACGAACCAGCACCGACCCATTCAAGTAATGTCCCATCGCGCTGGAAGGCGACAGCCGAAGACCCGCTTCGAGTGTTTGCTTGGCCTCCTCGTTCCGCTGCGTCATATACAGCACGTTTCCGAGATTGAAGTAGGCCTGCGCCCCATTCTGATTCAGCTCTATCACCCGCCGGAATTCTGCTTCCGCCGCCTTCGCGTCTCCCTTTTGCAGGTAGCGAACTCCAAGATTATTGTGGGCGGGGAAGAAATCGGGGGCCTGGTGGATGGCATCCTGATAATGACGAACAGCAGCCTCCATATCGCCGCGCTGCTCGGCATTCTTGCCTGCGTCGTATTCCTTAATGACGGGCGGCGGGAATTTCTTTGCAAACTCCGAAACGTCCACGAAGTCCGGATTTGTCAGAGATCCCGGTGAACTTCGTGACCGGGTGCTGGCAACAGGCCGCAGAACAATGTGAACCCGGTTCGTTTGTGAAATTGTGGGAACGACCACAACCTGTAGCCGGACCGGTTCGTAGCCCTCGGTTTGGATGACGACGTAGTAGGGATTAGCCAAAAGTCCGAAAAAACCAAAATGGCCTTCATCGTCACAGTAGCTGCTGTTAATGATCGCGCCGCGCCCCTCGAGGGTTACCATAACTCGCTCGGTGAGAAAGCCGCCGTCCTGGAGCCGCAACTCTCCGACGATGTTGCCCTGGTCCTGTCCGCGAAGATCGCTGCACACAAGAAGTGAGCTGAGGGGAAGGATGCAAACCGCGAAGAATAGCCGAAAAGTACGCAATACCATTGGACCGGCCTTGGATGGAGGCGACCATACCCTGCCCCGGTTCGCACGTGTTTTTGCGGCCAGGTAGAAAGGGCCCGGGCGGCTCTTGCTCGGGCTCTTTCCGATCCGTTCGTTTCGGGTTAGAAGATGAACTTCAGGGCGAACTGCATCTCGCGAGGATCGAGTGTGCCGTTCGACTTCCCGAAGATGCCTGCCTTTCCGAAGCCGGAACTGCTGATCCGGTTCGCATGGTTGCCGCCTGTCGCGCTGTTCGGCGGCAGGAAGTTGGCACGATTCAAGGCGTTAAAGACCTCCCACCGGAACTGGAAGGTTGTCTTTTCGCCCACCTTGAAGTTCTTGAACACGGACTGGTCGGTACTCCACTGGCCCGGCCCCTCAAACGTGTTCCGGCCGAGATTGCCGTCGCACGCTAGGCACGGCACCGCAAACAACGGTTTTGAACCGTTGTTGCAGGTGGACCCTCCTCCGGTACCGATGGCGCATCCGAAAGCCGCGCCCGGCACGTTGAACCAGCCGTTGGCCCATTGCTGGCGGCTGATGTCCAAGCTCTTGCCGTTCGGGGCATCCGGACGGTCGTTTCGAACACCGTCCTTGTTGAAGTCGCAGGCCCCTCCGACACCACAGAAGGGGCTGAAATGGACGCCCGATTGGAAGGTCCAGATGCCGTTGTACTGCCACCCGCCCAGAATGTGCCCAAGGAAACCCTTCTGATCCTTCCTAAGTGGCAAGTCCCAGACGTAATTGAAGGTCAGCCGGTGACGGATGTCGAAGATGGAGTTGCCGCGATCGAGTCCCGGCAGCGTGACGTCGCTACTGAAGCCTTCGCCGCCAGCCGCGCCGTTGGCTGTTGTCGCGCCGCTGTGCCAGGTCGAGCCGGTATCAATCGAGTGGCTCCAAGCGTAGTTGGCGTTGAACATCAGCCCATGGCTCAACTGCCGGGTCAGTTTGGCCTGCAGCGAGTTGTACCACGACTTGCTGACGTTCTCCCACACGCGCAGCGTGCCATAGTTGGGGTTTAAGGTGCGCCTGCCTAGTCCGGTAAGGGTACGCCCGAACCGGTCCACCACTGTCGTACCATTTGTGAGCGCGATTCCCGGCAGGCGGTTCACATTTTCCGCACGGAAGAGTTTATTTCCCTGCGTGCCCACGTAGTTCACTTCGAGGACCATCTTGGGCAGGATCTCCCGCTGGATCCCGTAGTAATAGCTGAACACGTAAGGGTCCTTGATGCCTTGCGGGAACACGATCCCCGTCAAGAACGCGGTGTTCGGGTTTCCCGGGAAGTATCCGGTGATGTTCCCTGTGGCCTGAGCGCCCGAACCTGCGCCCGGGTTGGTACTCGCGCCGGTAAAGGTTGGGGCGGTGCCCGTCGCCGCGCAGGCCCCTCCTGCCACAACGCCGGTGCAATTCGACGGACCGTAAACGACCGTTTGGGGAACGCTGGAGGCGCCGCTCCACGGCGTGAATTCCAGATTGAACGAGTAGAACGGCGGGTTCCATCGGGAGTTCGAGAGCGGGTTGTATAAGGTGCCCTCGTACGCCATCCCAAATCCTCCGCGGATCGAGGTTTTTCCGTTGCTCCACGGATCCCAGGCGAAGCCCACCCGTGGCCCGAAATTGTTGTGGTCGGAGCCGCCCAGGTGTTCGGCGACCGCGAAGCCACCCGGGCCGCAGACACCGGCCAAAACGGCCCCGGCGATCTGTGCGGCCGTGTTGCAGCCGGGGAAAAGGGGATTTCCCACTTGGTTAGGCGGGGCGGCTGGCACGTTGGCGTTTGAGATCCAGTCCGAACAGCCGCCATTGATCACCGTCCGACAGCCCGGTCCGGGAATAAACGTCGTCACCTTTCCAGCGTGTTCAGTGTGTCGCGTGAACAGATCGTACCGCAGACCGATGTTGATCGTCAGGTTCTTGCGCACCTTCCAGTCGTCCTGGACGAAGGCGCCGACCTCGAGGTTTCGCCAGTGGCGCACATTGCTGGCCAGTTCGGCCGGCCGATTTTTGGCGAAGCCGGGATCAACACCCGCAACTTCCCCGTAGGGCTGGTCTACGGCAAAGAAAATTTGGTCGAAGAAGTAGTACGAGGGGCGAGCCACGTTGAATTCGCTGTTCTCCAGATTCCGGCGGAAGTCCGCGCCGGCCTTGATGTTGTGCTTGCCGCGCACGAACGTCATCATGTCCCCGTAGCTGTAAACGTTCTCGCGGAAGAGCTGCGGGTAACCGTTATAAGAGCCAAACCCGGCCGAGCCGTCGTCGAACCCGATGGACGGAACGCCGGGCACCGCCGTCGTGATGTCATTTCGGTTCCGCTGGTAACCGGCCCTCGCCTCGTTGATCCAGTTCGGGCTGAAGGTGTGCACCCAGCTCGACTGAAAGCTCGGCGAATAGATTTCCTGCGGGTTCCTGAATCCATGGATCCCGCTGCTGGCATTCGAGGGTCCGAATTGGTCCGTCGCCTTCTGCCAGTAAAACTCGCCGAAAACCCGGTCATTCGTGCGAACCCAGTCAATTCGAGTGGACCACTCATTACCGTTGAATAGGTTCCCCGACGTCTGCGTCTTAAATAGCAAGACGTTGTCATTCAAGAACGGAGTAGCCCGCGAAACCAATCCCGATCTAAGTGCGGGGGTTGTACTGCAGCCCGCAGCGGCCAGGTTAGTTAGGTCCGTCGCCGTCACGCCTAGCAAGCTCTGCAATTGGGACGCGATTGCGGGCGTGCTGTTGTCCGGGCAGAGCCAGAAGGAAAAGTCGCCCGGCGCAGTGGCCGGGTTAGCGCCGCCGCCTGCGTACTGGTTCAGGTTCACCGACGGCGTGCCCGGCGAAACAGTGGGAAAATTCTTGTAGATCAATGCCGCGGTTGAGTTTGGCACGGCCGCTATGATCGCACTGCGCCACCCGGGCGCCTCGCTCTGGATCGGCACCGCCGGCGGGGCTGTCGTGAAGCGCTCGCCCTGGTAGGACGCGGTATAGAAGAGGTGGTCTTTCCAGATGCGGCCCGTGGACGTTGCGCCGAACTGGTTGAAGCGCAGTTCAGGTTTCTGCGTGCCGTTCGCATTGAAAAAGAAGTTGTTGGCGTCCAGTTTGTCGTTGCGCAGGAACTCATATATGCTGCCATGGAAATCGTTCGAGCCGGACTTGGTCACCACGTTCACGATCGCCCCGGCGCTCGTGCCGTACTGGGCGGACATGTTCAGCGTGAGCTCCTGGAATTCCTGCACGATATCGGCATTAGGCGTGGTGCTGACGCCGCCGCTCAACCCCTTATCCGAGCTGCCGTTGATCAGAAACCCCGAGAAGTTCGGCCGCAAGCCGTTCACCACGGTGCTGTGGCCGTTTTCAAAGTCCACTCCGCTGACGTTCACGGCGCCCGGAGCGAGCTGGATTAAGTCGAAAACGTTCCTTCCATTGAGCGGCAGGTTCGCAACCTGTCCCGCCCCGATAGTCTCAAACAGCCGCGAGTCCTCGGTCTGCACCTGAACTGCACCGGCTTCCACGACCACCGTGTCTGTCTGTGCGCCCAGCTCGAGCTTGAAATCCACGCGCTCAATGGCTCCGGCGCCGATATAAATGCCGGATTTCACGGCCTTCTTAAACCCCGTCCCCGAAACTGTGAATTTGTAGGTACCGACGGGCTGCTCCGGGATGCGATACAGGCCCTCCGCATTCGTCTTCGCCGTGGTCGTGGCATTCGTGCCGAGGTTGGTGATGGCCACGTCAGCATTTGCCACAGACGCGCCTTGAGGATCCGTAACCGTCCCCGTAAAGATGCCGTTCGTCGTCTGCGCGTGCACGGGCATTACCACAAATGCAAAAAGGAGCAACGATACAAAAAAACTGCACACAGACACGCCACGAAAACACTTCGCCGCGTTCTCAAAACAGGAATTAACAGAAGTCATGCGTCACCCCCGCGATGGACGTGGTGGATTAGATTTTGGTGCAAAATAAACAGGCCTATTGGTAGTTACAGGCAACTCTTCACCCCGTTGGGGACCTATATCTCTCACTAAGCCCTCTCTTGTCAATAAGTATTTTAGATTTTTTAGACCCGTGAAATCTTGCTCCAGGCTCATCCAAGAATTAGATATCTAAAATCATGGAAAGTGCGCTCAAAAACAGGCAGTAAAGTTCAAGAACCGAGGGAAACACTGCCTTGGTGCAATTTCGTGCAAGTTGAACGATTCTGGACCCTCGAAGCCCATCCCCAGACTTCCTCGACCTTTAATTCGAACGAAAGTGATCCTATCGCCTGGGCTGGATGGGCATAGCCTCCCCCGCCCCTTCCCGGATCACCGTTTCCCAGTCCACAGGCAGGCTCGCCAGCTTTTCCACCACTCCGGAGGGCCATCGAATTACGACTTGATCGACGCGCGTCGCCGACCCAAGGCCGAAGTGCAGCCGGGCATCACTCGCCGACAGGTAACTGTTATTGGCGCGCACCTCATCGACTTGTTTCAAGCGCCCGGCAACAATTTCGACCCGGGCGCCGTAGGCGTCGCGGTTCGATCGCGTTCCAATCAACTTCAGGCCAATCCAATGGCCGCGCGGCTTCGAGACGTTGCGCAGCAGCGTGGGGAAGCCATCGAGGTTGGAAATGAGAACCGCGAGCGCACCATCATTACTAATGTCGGCGACGGCCAAACCTCGGCTGACCCGCCGCTGCCCAAGAGCGGGACCCGCTCGCAGACCAACTTCCTCAAACCGCCCATTTCGCAGATTATGGAAAAGCAGTGCTCGCTGCGCATACGTGATCCCGAATGCGTGCTCGTCCACTTGCGGATTTACATGCCCATTGGCGACAAGTATGTCTTTCCAGCCGTCGTTGTCGTAGTCCAGGAAACGGACACCAAACCCTAGAAACGGAACACTGACCGCGCCAAAGCCTGCCGCGCCAGCCCGATCATCGAACGTGCCGTCCCCGTTATTGTGATAGAGATTGTTCGCATCGTCAGAGAAATTCGTCTTGACCAGATCTGGAAGACCATCGTTATCGTAGTCGCCGAAATCCACACCCATCCCCGCCTGTTCGCGGCCGTCTTCGCTGAACGCCACACCGGCGGTTACCGCAACTTCCGTAAACGATTTGCCTTCATTGTTGTGATAGAGCAGACTCGGTGAGGAATCGTTTGCCACATAAATGTCAGGCCACCCGTCGCCGTCGTAGTCGCACCAAGTCACCCCGAGACCGTAGTAGGAATTGGCGTCAATGTTCATCTTCTCGGCGACGTCCGTGAAAGTGCCATCGCCGTTATTATGGTAAAGGCGGTCGCGCGATCCCGCGAGGCCGCGTGGGCCGCAAGAGACCGGGATGCCGCGGTACTTGCAAAACGGAGTGCTGCCGAATTTCGGAAGGTTGTTCAGATCGAGATCCACGTAATTCGTAACGTAGAGGTCCAGGAACCCGTCGCGGTCGTAATCCCCGAAAGCGGCACTCGTGCCCCAGCGTCCCGGATTTCCAACACCGGCCAGCGCCGTCACGTCGCGAAATGTTCCGTCACCATTGTTCTTATAAAGGAAGGCGCCGGTGAGGCACGTAATATACAGGTCGTCCCAGCCATCGTTGTCGTAATCCCCCACCGCCGCTCCAAAGCACCAGCCGCGGTGCGCCAGACCAGCCTTCTCTGTCACGTCGGTAAATGTGCCGTCGTGGTTGTTGTGATAAAGCTTGCTCGCGGGACTCTTTCCCGTCTGCATGTCCTCGAGAGTGGAACCGTTGACCAGATAGATATCCGGCCAGCCATCGTTGTCGTAATCGAAGAAGGCGACCCCGCCACACATCGATTCCATGATGTAGAGCTTCTTTGCACCACCGCAGGTCAGGCGAAAGTCGATGCCGGCGCTGCGCGTCACATCCATGAACGTCGTCGTCGAAGAC
>WNFH01004991.1_pt1 | contig 11735 bp, 8 predicted proteins | sample 5400411 | NCBI WGS metagenome assembly WNFH01 (sample SAMN13153347, study PRJNA577476) | soil metagenome | isolation source: 200 cm saprolite under Douglas fir tree site 2 hole 3 | place: USA:California | collected 2015-04-18
AAATCTCGACGGTGTCGGCGCAGCCGCGCACCTCAACCATGCTCTGGCGTAGGGCACACCAGGCCGTCGCACAGCGCGCTCACCTCAAAACAAAAAGGCAACTGTAATGCTAAGCAAAAATTTCAGCATTCAAACTGAAACACGACCCAAATTCCCGATGCCGTCCAAATTAGGACAGTCATTCTGTCCAATCAGGACGGGCGTGCGCCACGATGTCTCGCAGACAATCGTCCACTGCCGCAGAATAAATACGGCGATGAAATGTGCTCCATATCGGACTGCGCGGAGTATGGAGTATATTGTAAAAGGCGGCGGCCTTGCTCTCGGAAAGGTCGGCGAGTTGCGGCCTCTTGCTGATAGGCGCCAGTCATCGACGGTGGAATAGCCGCGCTCAGACGGCCCAAAAGCCAAGCCCGTACGATATCTACTTGTCGTCACTTGCCGCGAGAATGTTCGGGGCGTTTGGTGCGGAGCAACGTCTCGGCATCGACGTCGGTGCGTTGCGAGATAGGCGTCGGGGAGGTGGTTGCATGCAATAATGAAGGATGGCGTGGCCCGGGTTCTCGGACCATCGGAGCCGCTCAACGGCCCTCAACGGGCAAATCCGGGCGGCCGAACACATCGGTCGCCTCAGCAGGGAGGACATCAGATGAGATTGGACAAGATCGCTCGCCGGCTTGCTGTCTTATTGGCGTTCGGCGCGGCAAGCGCGGCCCAAGCCGCCGGGCAATTCGACGGCGTCACCGTGAACATCATGACCTTCACCGGTCCCCAGATCGCGGAGCCGCTGCAGCGGCGCGCGCCCGATTTCGAAAAGCTCACCGGCGCGAAGATCAACGTCATCACCGTTCCGTTCTCGGATCTTTACACCAAGCTGCTGACCGACTGGGCGAGCAGCACCAATTCGGTCGACGCTGCAGTCTTTGCGCCGCAGTGGATGGGTGACTATGCCGCTGCCGGCCTGCTCGAGGAGCTCAGCGGTCGTGTCGCTCGGGACAAAGCTCTTGGTTGGGATGGTATCGCACCGTTCTTCAGGGACTTCTCCGCCAAGTTCAACGAGAAGACATATCTCATCCCGCTCGATGGCGACTTCCACATGATCTACTACCGTACCGATGTGTTCGAGAAGAACGGGCTCAAACCCCCGGCAACATGGGACGACTACCTCGCCAACGCCAAAGCGCTGAACGGCAAGGATTTCGGTGACGGCAAGCCGGATTATGGCTCCTGCATCAGCAAGAAGCGGAACGCGCAAGCCTATTGGTTCATTACGTCCATTGCCGGCGCTTACATCCAGTCGAAGGGCACCAATCAGGGCGCTTTCTTCGATACGAGGGACATGAAGCCGCTCATCGACAATGAGGGCTTCCGCAAGGCGCTCGACTTCTATGCCGAAACGACGAAGTACGGGCCGCCGAACGAGATCAATCTCGATGTCGGCGATACGCGCAGCCTGTTCACCGCCGGGCGTTGTGCGCTATCGATCGATTGGGGCGATATCGGCCCGCTCGCTGTCGATCCGAAGACCTCGAAAGTCCAGGACAAGGTCGGATCCGCCATCTTGCCGGGCGCGAAGGAAGTCATCAACCGCGACACCGGCAAGCTCGAGGCCTGCACGAAGGATAGCTGTCCTTATGCAATCAACGGTATCAACCACGCGCCATACGCGGCGTTCGGCGGTTGGAGCGGCGGCATCAATGTGCATGCGAAGGACAAGGTCAAGGATGCGGCTTACGCCTTCCTCTCCTACATGTCGCAGCCGGCCCAATCGAGCGTCGACGTCACGATCGGCGCCACGGGCTTCAATCCCTATCGTCTTGTGCACTTCAAGGAACTTGGCCCCTGGCTCAAATCCGGTATGAGCGAAAAGGCGGCGAAAGACTATCTCGGCGCTATCGAGGGCAGCTTGAACAGCCCGAACATGATCCTGGATCTGCGCATCCCGCAGAACCAGAAATATCAGCAAGTGGTGCTCGACGAGGCCGTCTCGCGTTTCGTGTCGGGTCAGATCGACAAGGACGCCGCCATCAAGGCGATTGTCGATGGCTGGAACGACCTCAACGCTCAGATAGGGAAGGACAAGCAACTCGAAGCGTATAAGAGTTCGCTCGGCGTACAGCGCTAGTCTTTCTGTGTCATAGAGGATCTTAATTCCTCATCCTGAGGAGCACGCGCGCAGCGTGCGTCTCGAAGGATGTGGCCAATTGAGTCTTTGGCCTCATGGTTCGAGACGCGGCCAAAAGGCCGCTCCTCACCATGAGGATTAAGGACGAGCAGGACGGGAGCTAGAGCACGGTTCGATTCAATGCGAGCGCTTTAGCATATGCAGGAAGACGCGGTGCCTCGCACCGCTCTTTCATAGCCCCCAGTGGTGCGACGCCAACGCTTGATTCCCAATCATTGTGTTGGCGTCGTGCCACAAAATATTGAGTTTGCTGGTGGTCCGGGCTGACAGTTCGGGTACGAACTGTCAGAGTCGGACCACTAGCGGGGAAAACATCGCAAAGTAACGGACACGAATGACGATCGCCGTCGACACAAAGAGTTCGGCCGTAACGTCCGCCGGTTTTGGCGAGTGGCTCGATCGTCAGTCCGGCCGGATCATGGTCCTGCCGGCCGTGCTGCTCATCCTTTCCTTCGCCGTTTTTCCGCTGATCATCTCGGCCTACCTGTCGGTGTCGCGATTTGCCCTTGCGCCCGGCGGCTACCGTCTCACCTTCGTCGGTTTCTTCAATTTCGACCGGCTCCTGTTCGGCGCGCAGCAATACCACTTCGTCGGCACGTTCAAACCGTTCAGCCCCATCGGGTGGATCGCTCTCGTTGCCGTCCTCGCGGGCCTCCTGTTCTGGTTCGCGCGCTATGTCCTTTCCGGCCAGGCAACGATCCTCGGTTTCGTCGGGCGGCTGATCTCGGCGAGCGTCGCCGTCGCCGTCGTGCTGGCGATGCTCGCGACGGTCTTTGCCGGCGGCTTTCCCGGCTCGTTCGTCACCACGTTGTTCTATGTCGTTGCCGGTGTCCTCGTTCAATTTCTGCTCGGGCTCGGGCTCGCGCTCCTGTGCGCGCAGCCGATCCGCGCTCGCAACTGGTTCCGCGTTATCTTCTTCATTCCGCTGACGGTGACGCCGGTCGGTATTGCCTACACCTTTCGCATGCTGGCCGACATGCAAAAAGGTCCGTTCGCTCCCGTCAGCGGATGGTTCGGATTGGGTGAATGGTCGTGGGCGACGCAGCCCTGGTCGGCGCGCGCGATCATCCTGCTCGGCGACACCTGGCAGTGGACGCCGTTCATGTTCATCGTGCTGCTCGCGGCAATCGAGAACCAGTCGCGCGACCAGATCGAAGCCGCGCGGCTCGATGGCGCCGGCGGCCTGCAGATCTTCCGCGACGTCACCTGGCCCGCCATCGCCCCCATCGCCGCGACGATCGTCCTGATCCGCCTCATCGAGGCTTTCAAGATCATCGATCTCCCCAACGTATTGACCAACGGCGGGCCGGGCCTTGCGACCGAATCCATGACGCTGCACGCATTCATCGCCTGGCGCACCCAGGACCTCGGCGGCTCCGCCGCGATCGGCTACATCCTGCTTTTCATCTCGACGGTGACCTGCGTTTCCTTTTTCAACTATGTCGTGCGCAGGGCGCGGAGGTACCAGCAATGACGCCCGACAAGCAGCCATGGCTCCGCAGACTGATCGTGAGGCTGATCGAGCCGCCGAACCTCGAGACCCTGGCGCCGCTGCCCAGGATCGCAACCTATGCAGCCTTGATCGCCTGGAGCCTGATCGTGCTGATGCCGCTCTATTGGGTCGTCATCACGTCCTTCAAGGTTCCGGTAGATGTCGACACCGGCCCTTACTATTTGCCGTTTATCGACTTTCAGCCGTCGCTCGACGCGTGGCACTATATCTTCGTCGACCTCGGCAACGACACGCTGCGGCCGTATTTCAATTCCGTCGTGGTGGCGCTGGCGAGCACGACGCTCGCGATCCTGATCGGATCGCTCGCGGCCTACGCGCTCGTCAGGATCCGCTTCAAAGTCATGCTCGCCTCGATTCTCGTGTTCATCGGGCTCCTCGTCTGCGTCATCGTGGCCGTCGCCTATGTGCACCTCGCCTGGCAATTGGCTGTGGCCGTCGCGGGTGCCCTATTTCTCTTGTTTCTCGGCACGCTCTCCCGGCGCTTTCGCGCCGGCGTCGGCAACAGCGACATCGAATTTTGGATCATTTCAAACCGGATCATGCCCCCGGTCGTGGCGGTGCTTCCGATCTACATCATGTTCCAGCAATTGCATTTGCTCGATACGCATGTGGCGCTGATCGCGACCTATACGGCGGTGAACCTGCCGATCGTCGTGTGGCTCACGCGCGATTTCTTCGCCGGCGTGCCGATCGATCTGGAGGAGAGCGCCGAGATGGACGGCGCCTCGAAATTTCGCGTGTTCTTCACGATCGCCCTGCCGCTTGTCCGCTCCGGCCTGGTCGCGACCTTCATGCTCGTGCTGATCCTGGCCTGGAACGAGTATTTGCTCGCGCTGTTCCTCTCCAACGCCAATGCGCAGACCATGCCGCTGCTGGTGTCGGCTCAAAACGGCACGCGTGGCCCGCAATGGTGGTACATGTCGGTGCTGATCGTGATCATGGTCGCCCCCGTCGTCGTCATCGCCATCTTCCTGCAGAAACACATCGCGCGCGGTCTGTTGATCGGCGCCGTCAAGGGATAGCACGTTGCGTATCAGCCTCACCGACATCCATAAATCCTTCGGCAGCGTCGAAGTCGTGAAGGGTCTGAACCTCGACGTCGAGGACGGCGAGTTCCTCGTGCTGCTCGGTGCGTCGGGCTCCGGCAAGACGACGGCGCTGCGCATGATTGCCGGGCTCGAAACCGTCAGCGCCGGGCGCATTGCGATCGGCGGCCGGGACGTGACCGACGTGCTGCCGAAGTATCGCGACCTGGCGATGGTGTTCCAGTCCTACGCGCTCTATCCGCACAAGACGGTCTTCGCCAACATCGCCTATCCGCTGACCGTGCGTAAGCGTCCGCGGGGAGAGATCGAGGCGGCCGTCAAGGATATCGCCCGCCAGGTGCAGCTCGATGGCCTGCTCGAGCGCTATCCGCGCCAGCTCTCGGGCGGGCAGCGCCAGCGCGTCGCGCTCGCGCGCGCCATCATCCGGCGACCCGCGGCGTTCCTCATGGACGAGCCGCTCTCCAATCTCGATGCCAAGTTGCGCGGCCATATGCGCGCCGAACTCAAGCACATGCAGCACGAGCTCGGCATCACGACGATCTACGTGACGCACGACCAGATCGAGGCGATGACCCTCGCGCACCGCGTGGCGCTCTTGGAAAGAGGCGTGCTGCAGCAGCTCGACACGCCGGCGAATATCTACAATCGGCCGGCCAATCTGTTTGTCGCCGGCTTCATCGGATCGCCTCCGATGAATTTCCTCGCAGGCGAACTCGTGAATGGCCAGTTCGTGGCGGGAGCCGGCAGCTTCGGCACATCGAGCCGTGCCTCGCGCAACGCAGCCGTCGCCGGCATCCGGCCGGAGGATTGCCGCGTGACGGCATCGAACGAAGGCAAGATCGTGGGCGAGGTCTACGCCATCGAACTCATCGGCGACCACACGCTCGTCACCTGCCGCTGCGGCGCCGAGATGGTGACGGTCAAGGCGGACAAGGAATGTGATCATCGCATCGGCCAAGCGATTGGCGTCAGCTTCCAGCCGAAGGCCATCCACCTGTTCGACCGGGGCAGTGGGGAGCGGGTGGAGTAAGGGGGCCTGTCCAATTTTTTTGATTTACCGTAGATGGCGGCCGCCAACTGAGGCGGCTCTATTGTTCTAGGTGCGCATTCTTTTTCGACGGTCCTTCCGCCGTGATCGCCTGGCAGATAGCTGCGCTTTCCTGACGCGCTCGCGGAGCTGATTCAATCCGCATAACTGAGCAATGAGATTGGCTGCCTTGTCGGTGACTGTTGCAAGGCGCTGCTGAAGAGAACTCATTTGAGACCCCCAACTCACTCTACGGTGACGCTATATCTGCAGGGGCACACCTCGCCCCAGACATGGGTCACCGTGGCGAACTTAAATAGGCCGGCAGATCGAAGGTGGTGAACTGGCCGGCCGCATAGGGCGTGATGCCGATGCTGCCGTTCAGCCACCGTGCCACGAAGCGATAACCGCCTTCAACGCGTCCGGAAAACGCATTGGCATTGAGCTCTGCGCGCAGGCGATCGACGCCCGCAATGGTCACCGTGCGATCGGTGGTGACATCCTGCCAGCCATAGGCCAATGCTGCCGACATGTAGGCCGGTCCATTGCTGTGCCGGACGTATGCTCCTGCCTGGAACAGATCGGAGCGACCGTAGCCCAGACCATTGACGCTGAAGGTGCCGCCGCCCGCGAGCGCAAAACCACCGATGGTGCGCGGCGAAAACAGATAGTCGGCGCCAACAGCCGTGCCAAAGATCCGGCTCGTGGTGTCGTTCGACCCGGCCGCGAGGTTGCCGTTCGTCGTCTGCGATCCGCCGAAGGCTGAGGCCCAGACGCTCCAACGTTGCTCGAATGTGGGCGACGGGGCCTTGGTGAACATCGCAAAGGCGTCGCGCTCGGCGGGCAGTTTCTTGCGATCGTTGCTGACATAGGCGAGCGCGCCAGTTTCATCAGCGAAGGCAGGCGCACTCCCGCTCGAGTCCGACGCGCCGCCGCTCGCCGTAAAGGGATCGGTAAGCAGGCCTATGAACTGACTCATCGCGCTAAACGCCGTTTGCTCCGAGGTCGTCGCCGGTTCGCCGGACCCGCTGGAAAGAGCCTTCCCCAGATCGCTTCCGGTCAGACCGAACAGGCGCAGGATTGCTGGCGGCAAAGTGCCGGCGGAATTGAAGGCTTCGTTGATTGAATCAGCCACCTTCTGCTGGTTCTGGTTCAACGACGTACCGGCTCCCAATGCGGCGCGCATGTCGAGGAACACATCGGTCGCGGTGTATTGCAACGTGGTCGTGAAGCTGTAGATGCCCGACGCCGTCAGACCCTGGAAGGTTCCGCTGATCGCTGACGCGTGCAGGATGTCATAGGATTTTGGCGCATAGATACCCGACGCAAATGTCGCAAACACTGTGCCGCCGAGCGTGGCTGTCCCGGACACGCTGGTGATCGACGATGCCGGCGGCGTCACCGTAATGAGATAGTTCGCTCCCGATTGCATGGCGAAGACGCTCAATCCGCAGCGCATTGCGTTGATCGAGCGCTTCAACAAGGAGATCCGGATCTGACACTCGGCATGCAGGCAGGGCGGCTGAGTCCAGCAGGGGCGGAAGCGGAAGCCAGCGCTGGACCGCGACTCCGTTGCGGCTCGGCAAATCGTGGCTCGCGCTTCCGTTGGTCGCTTTCTTCCTCATGTTCGTGGCGCTGCCTGTCGTCATGCTGCTGGCCGCCAGCGTGAGCGACCATGGCGCTTTCACCCTTTCGAATTTTGAACGCTTCTTCTCTGACGGCTTGAGCGTCCCGGTCCTTGGCCGCACGCTTCTGCTCGGGCTAGAAACCGCTGCTGTCACGCTGATGCTTGGCTACCCGTTGGCGCTGCTGTTCGTCGGTGCGTCGCCCGGATTCCAGAAGCTCCTCATCCTGCTGATCATCCAGCCGCTCTTGACCAGTGCGGTGGTGCGCACCTTTGCCTGGGTGGTGATCCTTGGCCGACAGGGGCTCATCAATGAGACGCTGCTGGTGCTCGGCCTGACGAAGGGCCCGATTGCGCTGCTCTACACCGAGCCGATGCTGGTCGTGACCCTTGCGCAGATCGAACTGCCGATCATGACACTCCCGATCATCTCGGCGCCCGCCGCGATCGATCCGGCGTTGCGGGAAGCCTCGGCCGCGCTCGAGGCCGGCCCGCTGGAGAACCCTGTTCCAGGTCGTGTTGCCGCTCAGTCTGCCGGGTGTCATCGCCGGGCTGCTGCTGGTTTTTGCGGCGGCATGCAGCGCGCTGGTGACGCAGTCCATCGTCGGTGGTGGCCGGCTGTTGTTCATGCCGCTCTATATCTACCAGCAGGGCATCCAGGGACAGAACTGGCCCTTTGCTGCTGCGATCTCGATCATACTGCTCATGTCGGTTCTCGCCGTCGTGGCCATGCTGAACATGCTCGGCCGACTGGCGACGCGGCATCTCCATGTCTGACCTGACCGGAATATCCGACCGCACCGCGGGCGCCAAGCTGTGGCGCCAGCTCGATCGATGGAGCTATGCTCTCATAGTGGGCGGCCTCGGCAGAGCAGCCATGGTGCTGCTGGTTTCGCCGACGGCGATCGTGCTGATCACATCCTTCACCTCGGCGGCGACCTTGCGTTTTCCGCCGCCGGGCCTGTCGACCCAATGGTATCAGGCCCTTTGGTTCGCTTCGCCCGAGATCGTCCACGCCACCCTGGTCAGCCTGAAGGTCGCGGTTGCCGCCACATTGTCAGGCACGGTGCTGGCGACCGCCGCGGCGATTGCCATCACAGCCAGCAAGGCAGGCTGGGCCCGCGCTGCCGACACGATGCTGATGTCGCCGCTGCTGCTGCCCGCCCTGGCGCTCGGCCTCGGCCTTCTGCTCACCTTCAACCTGTTGAATGTCGGCGTATCGATGCTGACGCTGATCATCGGGCATACCGTGATCTGCTTTCCCTTCGTGCTGCGCACCACGCTCGCCAGCCTCGCCCAGATCGATCCGGCTTTTGAGGAATGCTCGCGCAGCCTGGGGGCCGGTGCCTGGTTCACCTTTACCAGGGTAATTTTCCCGCTGGCCCGGGGAGGCATCGCGGCGGGCGCCTTCATCGGTTTCATGGCGTCGTTCGACAACGTCGCGATCTCGCTGTTTCTCGCCGACGCTCACTCCGAGGTGTTGCCGATCCGCCTGTGGGACCTGATCGAGAACCTGCTCGACGTCCGTGCCGCGGCGGCCTCCGGCGTCCTGATCGCAACCACCGTCACCCTGGTTGTGCTGATGGAGCGGCTGACCGGCCTGTCGCGGTACGTGCGCTGACGGATCTGGATTGGCTCGGCGAACGCCTGAGCCCGCGGCGATAACGGAACGTGACGGCCGGAGTGCCTCTTATCGCGCGGAGAAATCGTCGCGACGGCGCTCACCACTGATAACGAACGACACCGTTCCCTGCAGCCCGAATGGGTACCAGCCAGTCCACGATCGCTCGACTTGAAAGTGGCCAGACGCTGCCGAGCACAAAGGCGCTTCTACGCTATGCCGAAGCGACCGGCAGCAAGTTCCACGTACGGCTATCGGCGGCTTAATGCGGCGCTTGCGCACTGATCGACAACGATGTCGCGCGAAATCGTGATTTGGCGCCCCCGAAGAGATTCGAACGTCCAATCCCAGATTTTTCGCAAAGCGGCGATTTTCGCTTCGATGTTAGTTTGCCTCCCCGCTCCTTAACCAAATGAGCGCGCGCGAGTGGCGTCGCCGGATGCTTTGTCGAGAGCAAATACCCGCCCATCATTTTCGATGGATCCGGCCACACTTGGGCCGCAGCTGGACCTACTCCGTCGCCCGACCCCTGCGTTCCGCAGAAAAGCCAAAGCCGTCCCGGTGGTTAGACCGGGACGGTGAGTAAGTTATAACAAAAGTGGTTGCGGGGACTTCAGGTTATGAGCCTGACGATTTGTTGGTCATATCCACCGATGACCCGAGAGTCTGTAATGCCTGAACGGAATCGAACTCCTGTTTTCACTGCGTGAGAGCAAGAAGCGATCACCCCTAGATCTTGGCCGCCGTGACAACGCTGGAAAAGATTTCCGGTAGGTCCGTTGCGCGATCATGCGACACAGCTCGCTCGTCTATCCGATATTTCTCGCAAAACAAAACCGTTTGAAAAACCGTTTTAATTTCGCCTTCTCAAACGGCGATTTAGTAAGTGGTTGATCTAAATGGCGCGCCCGGAACGATTCGAACGTCCGCCCCCCAAGATTCGTAGTCTGTTTCTTCCGTCCAGAGACAATTGCTTACTTGGTGTCGAACGATTTGCACGGCCATTGGCCCTTCGAACGACTTATGCCCGCTGATCATCGCAAAGCGGAAACTAGTTCCTTAAGCGGCGAGACGCTCCCGTTCTTCGATACCTGCGTCAACCTCGCCGACGGCATTGCGCAGGAAGCGGGCAAGCGCCGCCTTCCGGGAGTCGCGGTCAAGAGCGTAAGCGGTCTGTTTGAATTCGACACCGTCGAGCAAACCCTGGATGTAGCCCGAGATCGTATCCGCAGCCATAATGAGCGCGGTATCGAGTGTGTGGATGTATTTGCTTGTGACCGACCCCTTGGCGTGACCGACAAGGGCCGCGATCGTGACCTCGGTGAACCCGAGGTCGTTTGCGATACTCGCGAAGCTGTGCCTCAATACGTGCGGCGTGATATCTGCGAGTGGCGTATCGCGGAAGATTTTCGCCCAATGATTGGGGGCGCCCTGGCCTGGGAAGACGTAACTGCCGGCTTCTGCCGTCCATCGGCTTTCTAGATATTCCACTACACGCAAACCAATAGGCCGGGTCGAGGCACCCTCCTTACTATCGACCAGACGCAGGCAGCTTGCCTCCATATCAGCCTCGATCCACTGCAGCGTAATCATTTCCGAACGGCGGCATCCGGTCAGAGCAATCTGGCGGATGATATCAGCCGTCATTTGGTACCTCTCGTCCTCGGCCGCCTTACGCAAGATTCCTCCCAGAGTGCGATACTCAGCTTCGGTCAAGCGGCGGTTGCGGACCTTGTCCTTTGGTTTTCGAAGGCCGTGCGCCGGATTTGTTTCGATAATCCCAGCCTCGACAGCATAGGTGAGGATACCTCCTAGAAGGCCGACAGTTCGCGTGGCCGTACCTGCGCCGCCCCGTACGATTGCCTTACCTCGGAGCTTCTTGGTCTTGACCGACGTGCGGGTCTTCCCCGCCATGATGTCTTTTAGGACCTTGTTGACGTCGGCTTTCACAAGGTCTTTCACTCGCCGGCTGCCGATCAGCGGGATGATGTGACGTTGGATGCGGCCTGTATCCGTTACGATAGTGGTGGCCTTCTTGGGGCGCCCTCCCTTGCCGAGAATGAGGCCGGCATCGAGGTCGCGAAGATACAGCTCGCATAGTTCCTTGACAGTGATCGCCTGGTGATCGAGCTGGCGTTCCTCGGCGGGATTTTCACCCTGGGCAACCCTGCCCAACTGGGCCTTCGCCTCCTGCCGCGCGGTCTCAGGCGTCCAGACTCCGTGGAGCCCAATTGTGTAGCGACGCGAACGGCCGGCAGCTCGATATTGGATGACGTAGCTCCGCTTGCCGGAAGCAAATACGCGAAGACCGAAGCCCGGCAATTCGTCGTCCCAAAGGACGTAGTCCTTCTGCCGGATATCAGCGGCATCGACGACCCGTTTGGTGAGCTTAGCCACAGCGCTCCTCCGATTTGGCCTCGATTTCTCGCGTAAGCACCACGCAAGCAGGCGGGCGGAAATCGGAGCGAAAATTCGGATAGGAGCGTCGCTCGTCTATTGCAAAACATGTAGTGGTTTCAGATTGATAGCGAACCATAGCGTGCCCTATCGCGTATTTGGGATGGGCAGCCTATATTGCTGCGAAGGCAAAGGTCACACCTTCGAATCGTGTCGGGCGCGCCAATGTCTTTTTGTGTTGCAGGACGATGTGCCCCCCGCCCAACTCGATCGCTCATGTGAAATTCTCATTCGTGCAGGGGTTATCGCGCCCGAGATTTCC
>WNFH01003087.1_pt1 | contig 11725 bp, 7 predicted proteins | sample 5400411 | NCBI WGS metagenome assembly WNFH01 (sample SAMN13153347, study PRJNA577476) | soil metagenome | isolation source: 200 cm saprolite under Douglas fir tree site 2 hole 3 | place: USA:California | collected 2015-04-18
GACGATCAGGCGCAATCGGTCCGCAAGGTGCAAGAGGAAGTGAATCGCTGGGCCGAGCAAGAGCGCGTCGAGCCGGTCGCGTGCTGGGCCGGATTCGTCTGCGGCAGGCAGCTCCAACCCGTCTCGCCGAAGATCGTGCGTGAGGCGATCGAAGCGGGCGTCATCGCGATCTGGCTCCCCGTCTTCACCCATGCCAACACCTTGAATACCGTCGGAGCCTATCGCCGATTTGTCGAAGGGGGCAACGCAGCGGGATGGGTGGCGCCGTTGCCCTGGGAGAAGGCGCTCAAGCTTGGCCACTACAATCTCGATGCAAAAGGCGAACTCACGCCGGAGGTGCGCGAAATCATCCGCATCTGCGCCGACAAAGGCGCGGCCCTCTTCTTCGGCCACGCGACGCACAAGGAGACCTACCAACTCGCCGAGGAAGTCGACAAGGTGGGCCTCGACCGGGCGGTGATCGACCACCCGTTCAGTCCCTTCATCAACCTGTCGGTCGATCAGATGAAGGAGCTTTCCAAGGCCGGCATCCTCTTCAACTTCACCTATGACGAACTCTCGCCCCTGCTCGGCGTCGACCCGCAGCTCATGTACAACGCGATCCGCGATGTCGGGCCCGAACATTTCACCCTGTCGAGCGATGCCGGCGAGCCGCTATTTCCCGATTCCGTCGAGGCGATGCGTCTCGTTCGGGGATACATGGAAGCGTTCGGTCTCACGCAGGACGAGCTTTACACCGTTTGTACGCGCAACCCGGCCAAAGTCGTGGGCCTGAAGCTCAACTAGGGCCGAGTTCACAAAAACTCGTGACTTTAACGTCCCTACCCGATCCTGCGCGAGTCTATCCTATCAAAATTCAATGACTCATCCCCAGGCCCGCTCTTGTTGATCCCCGAATTTTTTCCTCTCCCCTTCTTGACCCCGTCGCCGTTTCATATAACTTGAGATGAGAACCTGTCCGTAGGTTCGAAGTTCGCCATGGACATGAAAACGACAATCAGGTTGCATCTTTTTCTCGTGGCGATGTTGGTGCTCTGTAACTCTTTGCCCATTGCCGCCGGAGAGCCGACGGAGCAGATACGCGCGGCCATCAATCAAGGCGTCGAGATTCTCAACAGCTCGAGGCTCGATACCAAGAAACAAAGGGCGGAAGTCATCAACCGTTTGCGCGAAATTGTCTATCCCTTGTTCGACTTTGAAGAAATGGCCAAGCGCTCTCTGGGTGCCCACTGGCGCCGGCTCGACCCACAACAGCAAAAAGAGTTTGCTTCGCTTTTTAGGGAGCTTTTGGAAAAGACCTACGCGGATAAGATCGGCCTTTACGAGGGGCAGAAGGTCGCTTATACGGGAGAAGTCTTGGATAAAGACTACGCTGAGGTCGACACGAAGGTCATTGGCAAGAAGGGTGAAGCCTTTTCCGTCAACTACAAGCTGCAGCGCGTCGATGGGAAGTGGAGAATCTATGATGTCGTCGCGGAAAACATCAGCTTGGTCAATAACTACCGCTCCCAGTTCAACCGCGTAATCGTAAATTCATCCTTCGAAGAACTCATGAAAAGATTGAAGGAGAAGGCAACCTAGCAGGAGCGGAGGCAACTCAGGTGAGTTGTGTTTCGCGTAGGTTAACAAGCGTGCAAGCTTTACACCGTTTGCACGCGCAACCCGGCCAAAGTCGTGGGCCTGAAGCTGAGCTAGGACGGGCCTCAGAGGGGTTGCGGTTTGCTTACCTGTAAAATCGCCTTCATTGCTCTCATCAGTTGATCCATCGCGTTTAATGAGCTCGCCGGAATCATTCCGGCCAGGCGACAGCCAAAAATAAAGAACGGTTCTGCCAAACGGGGCGATGACAGACTGAGCTGATCTCCCCCATTAGGAGAACTTCCAAGAAATGAGAAACTGCCGTTGAAAAATCTCGAATTTGAAAAAGAGAAATTAAAAACCGGGAAAGCATTGTCGCTGTTCGTTACAAAAAACCTCTTGTTTCAGTAGGGCAAAGACACGGAGGCAAGGAAGAACGTGAGCAGAACCAAGGCCCGGGATGCTAGGGCACAAGATTTGCAACGTAAGCTTTCATGGGGGAAAATCTTGTGCAGACTAACATCGAGCTTTTGCTTGTAATGCTCGTTGCCGCCTTTCTAGTCATCTATTTCATAATACCTCTGATTGTACACATGACGTCTCTGCATGAGCGGATTGTGACATGCCCTGAGACGGGAGACCTGGCGGAAGTTGAGCTAGGAACTCCTCAGGCCCCTGTCTCTTCGCCAGGCGGCGGGCCCGCGAGGAGAGTCTCAAATTGCTCATTATGGCCCAAGGAGTGCAGCCAAGGCTGGGTTAAGTAAAACGGGAATTCGGTCAGAACGCCAGCCTGATTGATTCGATAAAACCCGCCGGCGAAATCATCGAAAGCATGGTTGCCGAAGCGGCAGAGATCCACGGAGGCGAATGTGCGGGGCAAATGGGTAGCTAGGTTAGTAACAGTCGCTGTTACGGGCTTGCTGATGATGATGGCAGCAGCTCGCGACACGCAACCGGCTTCAGCCGGCCCCGCTATCACGGTTTACCAGAGCCCGACCTGAGGTTGCTGCTCCGGGTGGGTGGGTCACCTACGAGGGAATGGCTTCAACGTCAAATTGGAGGACATGTCTGATTCGCAATTACTTAAGATCAAGACGAAGCATCGGGTTCCCGAGTCGCTCTTCTCATGTCACACCGCGGTCGTGGAGAACTACGTCATCGAGGGCCACGTCCCGGCAGATCTGATATTCCGTTTGCTCAAAGAAAAGCCGGCAGTCGTCGGGATTGCGGTGCCCGGTATGCCAGACGCCGCTCCGGGGATGAATGGACCCAACCCTCAGCCCTATACTATCTTCACGTTTGATCGGAATGGCCAGATAAAGACATACGCAAGAAGGTAACCTATGACACCCGGCGGCGGCCTTATGCGTCCTCCGATGCTGAAGTCAATGGTTGCAGTGTAAGACCCCGCCCCTAGCCCCCGAGGCCTTTCACTAAAGGCAAGTCGGTGGACTACAAGACGTACCGTGTGCCGACGCTCGTCGGAATGAAAGCTTGCGGGAACAAGCGGGCGATTTCAAAGGTCGCCTTCCAGCCAGGCAACCGCCAAAAACAAAAAAGCCCGAGCGGTCGAGCGCAATCATTGTAACCGCGGACCTGGGGCATCTCGAACGGCCGATGCGTTGGCCGAGGAGGTTCGCGCCTGACCCCGGGCGCCCAATTTCGATCTTGACAAGTGGTAGGCAATTGAACAATGCTCTGGGCGCGTGAATCCCAACTTCCACTCGAACCCTATTTATTTATAAGGAGGAGAATCCTATGTCTCTCCGATATTCGTTTCACCTATGTCTGGCGGTAGCTGCTGCATTCCTCTTGTCTTGTGGCGCCGCGTCCCAGAGCGGCGTTCCCAGCAGTCCAGCCATGGTGGGTGTCGGTCCAACTGCAAATCTCAAACTGCCTGCGCCTTTCGCGACACCTTCAGTGCGCAATACTTCCAAAGTCATCGGCTGGCCCAAAGGACGAATGCCTACGGCCGCGCCGGGCTTTGAGGTGAGCCTTTTCGCCGAGAACCTCGACAATCCCCGCTCGGCCTATATCTTGCCGAACGGCGACGTGCTGGTGGTGGAAGCGCTCCGCGAGTTTCCGGATCGTCCTGGTAAATCGGCGAACCGGATCGCTCTGTTCCGTGACACCAACAAGGACGGCAAGCCCGATCTGCGCGAAGTGTTTCTGACCGCCGGCCTGAATATGCCGCACGGCATGCTGCTCGTGGGCGATTGGTTCTACGTGGGAAACACGAATGGAGTGGTGCGCTACCCGTACCGCGCCGGCCAAACGAAGATAGACGGGAAAGGCGAGAAAATCCTCGACCTGCCCGCTGGCGGACACTACACGCGCAACCTGATCGCCGATGCCGCCGGACGGAAAATCTATGTCGCCGTCGGCTCCGCTTCGAACGTCGATGAGGAAAATCAATGGGAAAAGGACCAGCGGCGCGCCGGCATCGTGGAGATCAACCCCGACGGCAGCGGCGCGCGGATCTTCGCCAACGGGCTGCGCAACCCGGTCGGAATGGATTGGGAGCCGCAAACGAATGTCTTGTGGACGGTCGTCAACGAGCGCGATCTTTTGGGTGATGATTTAGTGCCCGATTATCTGACCGGCGTGCGCGAGGGTGCCTTCTACGGCTGGCCCTACTCCTACTTCGGACAGAACGAAGACCCGCGCAAGAAAGGCCAGCGGCCCGATCTCGTAGCCAAGGCGATCAAACCCGACTACGCCGTCGGCTCTCACGTCGCGGCGCTCGGTCTCGCGTTCTATCGCGGCAAGTCTTTTCCCCAACGCTATCATGGCGGCGCTTTCATCGGCATGCACGGCTCGTGGAACCGCTCGAAGATGGTGGGCTACAAGGTGGCCTTTGTCCGCTTCGAGAACGGCAAGCCGGCCGGCCCGCTCGAAGACATCCTCACCGGCTTCATCGCCAACGAACAGAAATTCGAAGCCTACGGGCGGCCGGTCGGAGTGACGGTGGCACCCGATGGATCATTGCTCGTCGCCGATGACGGCGGCGGAAAGATCTGGCGCGTGAGCGCCAAACGGTCGCAATAGAAACCGTTCGGCCGCGCGCTCGTCGCCCCTCCTGCATGTTATGCAATACGCCCTCGGTAGCAGCTTCACTCTCAAAATCTCACTCTACCCATTTACGGATACGAGCCTGACCCTCACAGTTCTCACATTTTCTCTGTTTCGACGGCCAAGAACCTCCGCTCGAGTTTCTGCCATTCATCGAGGCCGACAATCCTGTCCCTTTCCTTGAACGTCGTGAGCGCGCTGTCCATCGCCTCGGTCGAGCCTTCCCGCTTGAGGAGACTGAGAGCTTGCCTCATCGCGTGGATTGCCGCTCTCTGGGTCTCGGATGGATAGATCGCAATCCGATAGCCCATCTGTTGCAGCCTTGAAACCGGGAGAAGGGGCGTCTTTCCCCCTTTAAACATGTTGACCAAGAGCGGTACTTGAGGAAGAGAGCGGGCGATTTGCTCCATCTCACCTTCGGACTGGGGCGCTTCGACAAAGACAACGTCCACTCCCAGCCGCGCGAACGATCGGCCTCTTTGTATGGCATCGTCCAACCCGTGCACCGCACGCGCGTCCGTCCGGCCGATGATGCCGAAGTCCGGATCGGTCCGGCTGGCTAGGGCCGCCTCGATCTTCCTCTCCATCTCGGCAAGTGAAATAACCTCTTTCCCCTCCAGATGACCGCAGCGCTTTGGCGTGATCTGGTCTTCAATATGGATCGCTGCTACGCCGATGCGCTCAAATTCTCGCACCGTCCGCACCAGGTTGATGGCGTTGCCATAGCCTGTGTCCGCGTCCGCAATGATCGGGATCTTCACCGCTGACACGACCTGCACGGCCCTCTCGATCACTTCGGACATGGTCACCAAACCGATATCGGGCAAGCCCATGCTCCGGGCCACCGCCCCGCCGCTCAGATAGGCGGCTTCAAAGCCCGCTTCCTCCACAAGCCGCGCGGAAAGACCATCGAAGCAACCGGGCGCCACGAGAAGTTTATCTTGCTGCAGCAGTGCCTTGAAAACTTTTCTTGGATTCATACTCTCTCTCCGTTTCATGCCACTTTCCTAACACGAGACTACGAAGACCTTACTACGAACGGTTCGATAAACCTGTCGACTGGAGTTGACCGCAGAGAATCGGCGTCAAGACAGAGATCCATAATCTCTTTGCACTGTCCGGGCGCCAGGCGGGAAGCCAGATTGGCCGCAAATTTCTTAATCAGCAGCGGGATGCCCTCGGCGCGGCGACGCCGGTGACCGATTGGGTACTCAACGGCAACTTTCTCCATGGCTGATCCGCCTTTAAAGAAGACCTGCACGGCGTTCGCAATCGACCGCTTGTCCGGATCGAGATAGTCTTTCGAGTAGTGCGGATCTTCCACGACTACCATCTTTTCGCGCAGCGCATCGATGCGCGGATCTTTAGCGATCCCGGCCTCGTAATGATCCGCAGTCAATTCTCCGAAAATCAATCCAACGGCGGTCATATACTGGATGCAATGATCGCGATCCGCCGGGTTATGCAGCGGACCGGTTTTATCGATGATCCGGAGCGCTGATTCCTGAGTTGTAATTATAATCTTTTCAATCTCGTTCAACCGAGTCTTAACTTTGTCGTGCAGCTTGAAGGCACACTCCACGGCCGTCTGGGCGTGAAACTCGGCAGGGAAGGAAATCTTGAAAAGGACATTCTCCATTACATAAGAGCCGAAGGGGCGGCCGAGTGAAAATGGCCTTCCACGAAACAGCACGTCATAAAATCCCCAATCCTTTGCAGACAGGGCCGAGGGGTAGCCGATCTCGCCCTCGATGGCCATTAACGCAAGACGAACACCCCGGCTGGTCGCGTCGCCTGCAGCCCAGGACTTGCGCGGGCCCGTGTTGGGAGCGTGGCGGTAGACTCGCAGACTGCCGCCGTCGGTCCAGGCGTTGGCAAGCGCGCTCACGATTCGATCCTTACTCCCGCCGAGCATCGCCGTGGTAACTGCCGTCGTTGCAATCCTTACTAGAAGAACGTGATCCAGCCCTACGCGGTTGAAGCTGTTTTCAAGGGCGATCACTCCCTGAATCTCATGCGCCTTGATCATCGCGTCCAGAACATCCCTGATAGTGAATGATTTTCGTCCGGTTCGGCTCAGGTAATCCGCCACAGCCAGAATCCCGCCGAGATTATCCGACGGATGGCCCCACTCAGCCGCCAACCACGTGTCGTTGAAATCAAGCCAACGGATCATGGCGCCGATATTAAACGCAGCGTGAACCGGATCGAGTTGCCAGTCGGTGCCGGGAACGCGTGCGCCGTTTGCCAGGACGGCATCGGGAACGATAGGGCCTAGATGTTTCGCGCATTCCGGATACCGCAGGGCGAGCAGAGCACAGCCCAGGGCGTCCATCAAACAATAGCGCGCCGTATCGATGGCTTCTTCGCTATCCGGAATATAATTCGCGGCGTAGTCGGCGATTTCGACCATGATTTTATCGGGCGCTGGCCGAACGTTTGAAACCGGTCCGCCCATGCGATTACCGCCTTGCGATGGGCACGAACGGTCGCGGGTCCGGGCCGATGTAATCGGCGTTGGGACGAATGAGGCGGTTGTCCGCGCGCTGCTCGATGATATGCGCGGCCCAACCGGTGATGCGCGAGACGACAAAGAGCGGGGTGAACATCGCCGTGGGGATGCCGCAGAAGTGATAGGCGCTGGCGCTGTAGAAATCGAGATTGGGAAAGAGTTTCTTTTCTCGCCGCATGACCTGCTCGATGCGCTCGGAAACAGGGTAAAGTCGCTCATCGCCCCCAGCCGCAGCGAGTTTCTTCGCCCACGCCTTGATGATATCGGAGCGCGGGTCGGAAATCTTGTAGACGCGATGGCCGAAGCCCATGATGAGTTTCTTGGCGGCGATCAGATCGAGTATTCCCTTTTCCGCTTCATCGGGGGTGTGGAACCGCTCGATCAGCTCAATGGCCGCCTCGTTCGCGCCGCCGTGCAGAGGCCCGCGCAGCGCGCCGATGGCGCCGGTAACCGCGGAGTAAAAATCAGGCAGAGTCGAAACAATCGTGCGCGCAGTGAACGTGGACGCGTTGAACTCGTGTTCGGCGTACAGGATGAGCGAGACATCGATGGCGCGCCTGTGCAGCTCGTCGGGCTTTTTTCCGTGGAGCAAATGCAAAAAATGGCCGGCGGCGCTGTCGTTGTCGGTCTCCGTGTCTATCCGTTTGCCGGCAGTGACAAAGTGATGCCAGTAGAGCAGCATGGAGCTGAAGCAAGCGGTCAGCAGATTGGCGACGGCGATCTGATCACGATCTTGACCCTCGGGCTGCAAGGTCCCGAGCATCGAGCAGCCCGTGCGCATGACATCCATGGGATGAGTGCCGCGAGGAACCTGCTCGAGAACCGTCTTCAGCGGTCCGGGGAGCCCGCGCATGCGGCAGAGCGTTTTCTTGTAATTGCTAAGTTCGCTCTGGTTCGGCAGACGGCCGTAGATAAGAAGATAGGCGACTTCCTCGAAACTCGAGTGTTCGGCGAGGTCATGGATCGAATAACCACGGTAAGTGAGTCCTTTCCCCTCTTTGCCGACAGTCGCAATCGCGGTATTCCCGGCAATGATTCCGGCGAGACCGGCAGTTTTCTCCGTTGCCACAGAGTTTGCCCTCCAGGCGGCAGTCTGCAACGATCCCGCTGCATATTGCAAGGGGATTCGTCAGCCGCGCGGGTTACTCTTGACACAACCCCCTCGAGTTATGTAGTCGCTTGATTGATGCAGATTACGAAAGGAGATGAGTGATTTTCATGGCCTCACCCCAAAGTTTCAAAGCGATGGTCGTCCGGGAAGCTGCCGACAAAACATTCACCAGAGAGATCACGTACAAAAGCCTCAGCGATCTGCCGGCGGGCGAGCTGCTCATCGAGGTCAAGTATTCGTCTTTGAATTACAAAGACGCGCTGTCGGCATCCGGCAATAAGGGAGTCACGCGAACTTATCCCCACACGCCCGGGATCGACGCGGCCGGAGTTGTAGCGGAAAGTGCGAATGCCAAGTTTGCGGCCGGTGATCAGGTCATCGTCACCGGCTTCGACCTGGGGATGAACACCTCCGGCGGTTTCGGCCAGTACATTCGAGTGCCAGCCTCCTGGCCGGTGAAGCTCCCCGCCGGGCTGACTCTGAAAGAAAGCATGGTCTACGGTACGGCCGGTTTCACCGCGGCGCTTGCCGTGATGAGAATGCAGCGGCACGGGCTCGGAAAAGACCAAGGAGAAGTTCTGGTCACGGGCGCGACCGGAGGGGTAGGCAGCGTCGCCGTCGGCATTCTGGCAAAATCGGGATTTCACGTGGTGGCCGCCACCGGAAAAGCAAACGAAAAGGATTTTCTCCTCGGGCTGGGAGCAAAAGAAATTATCTCCCGAGAAGAAGCCAGCGATGCCTCGGGAAGGCCGCTGCTAAAGGGACGCTGGGCAGGCGTGGTGGACACGGTCAGCGGCGCCATCCTCGCCACTGCGATCAAATCCACCAAACCACACGGCGCTGTCGCTTGCTGCGGCAACGTGGCGTCGCCCGACTTGACGCTCACCGTCTATCCTTTCATTCTCCGCGGCGTCGCTCTCTTAGGGATAGATTCCGCGGAATGTCCGATGGATGTCAGGTCGCTTATCTGGAAGAAAATCGCCGGAGAGTGGAAACTGGATCATCTTGATCGTCTGGTTTCTGAATGCCCGCTGGAACAGCTGTCCGGTAAAATAGATCTGATTCTGGCGGGAAAAATCAGGGGAAGAGTGAGTGTGAAGCTAAATTAACGGAAGGCAAATCGTGTCTGATCAACAAAGCGCCGCCGGAGCCCTGAGTCACCTCCGGGTCATCGAATTGGGCGACATCCCCGCTTCCTATGCGATGCGCCTCCTCGCCGACCTTGGCGCCGACGTCATCAAGGTCGAGCCTCCGGGCGGAGATCGGAACCGGCTCCTTCCGCCGTTCGCCGGCAACACCGAGCATCCCGAGCGCAGCCTCACCTTTATCAACGCCAACACCAATAAGCGCAGCATCGTTCTGGACCACCATAACAACTCCGGAGATCGTGAGATCTTTGCCAAACTCCTTGCCTCGGCCGATCTTTTCGTGGAAGCCACTCCTTTGGGAGAACTGGAATCCCTGGGTTTTACCGATGAACGCTTGCTCCAGATCCATCGCGGTCTGGTAACAGTCTCCCTGACTCCCTTTGGACGGACCGGACCCTACCGCAAATACAAAGGCGGCGATGCGATCGCGAACGCGTCAGGCGGATTTTTATACGCGCAGGGAGACGACAAGCGCGGGCCATGCACAGCCCCGAGTCATCTGGCGTACCAGATGGCGGCGTGCCTCGCGGCGGCGCTCGGGCTCGCCGGCATCCGCCACTCCCGGAGGACCGGAGCCGGCCAGCGCGTCGATGTTTCTTTGCAGGAGGCGCTCACGTTCACCAACAGCAGCTCGGTCGCTCGCTACAGTCTTGAGAACCGATCAGAGAGAAGACCGGGCGCCAAGCACTATGGGGGCGCGGGGACCAACATCTATCGCTGTAAAGATGGACGTTATATTCACTTTACCGCAAATCTGCCGCACATGTGGCGCGAGTTCACGCAGAACTGGATGCCGAAAACCTCGCTCGCCGATCCCCAGTGGGAAGATCTGAAATACCGCGAAGCGCATGCGGAAGAAGTGGGAAAAATCTTCGCCGAATTTATCGGCCAATTCGCCGCCGACGAGTTTGCGAATGAAGCGCAACGGCGCCACCTCGCCGCGGCGCCACTCAACACGGTGGGCCAGTTCGTCGATTGCGAGCAGGTGCGCGAGCGCGAATGGCTCCAGGAGCTGGAGCATCCAGTCATCGGACGCTACACGGCTCCCGGCTTTCCCATGCGGCTGTCCGCAACTCCTATGCGGATTCGCCGCCCCGCGCCGCTTTTGGGGCAACACCAAGCAGAGATTCTGGAGGAGCTCGAGCGCGTGAAACCGAAATCGGCGGCTGGGATCTTCGAGGAAGAGAAGGCGCGCGGGCCCATGCTCGAAGGTCTCCGTATGGCTGACCTCACGCAGCAATTTGCCGGGCCTCTAGGCACAGCCATTCTCGCTTACTACGGGATGGAAGTCATCAAAGTAGAGTCCAACGAGGTGCCCGGCAGAGGGCGCGAGAGAGCGATTCATGCTGATATGAATCGCGCCAAACTCGGCTGCACGGTCAATCTGCGCCATTCGGAAGGCAAGGAGCTGTTCCGACAACTGGTCTCTCTTTCGGACGTGGTGGTGGACAACTTCAGCGCGGGCGTCATGGAGCGCCTCGGCTTTGGCTTCGAGGCGCTGCAAGAGATCAATCCCCGCGTCATCCAGGTCGTCATGCCTGGCTGGGGCCTCACCGGCCCGCTCAAGACGTGGGTCGCCTGGGGTTGGCAGCTTCTCGCCTACAATGGCTTGATGGGCCTCTGGGGCTACGCCGACTCGCCCATGGAAAGCCGCTGCAAGATCGCCTGGCCGGATCGCGCGGCAGCGGTGACGATGGCCCTCGGAGTACTCGCCGCTCTCGAGCACCGGGATCGAACGGGTCAAGGACAGTTCATCGAGGCCGCCATGCTGGAGGCTCAGGGCGCTATGATGGGACCGGCCATATTGGACTACACCGTCAACGGTCGCAACTGGGAAGCTATGGGCTATCGGGAGGTGTTGGGAGCTCCCTACGCGCCGTACGGTTGCTATCCCTGCGGCGGCGACGACAACTGGATCATCATCGCCTGTGAGGCCGACGAGCAATGGAAGAGCATGGTCCGTCTGATCGGCAAGTCCTCTTGGGCCGCCGATGAACGTTTCGCAACCAAGGCCGGCCGTAAAGAGCACCGTGAGGAACTTGACCGGCGCCTACCTGAGTGGACACGAACATTAACGCCGCGCCTTGCTTTTCGTCTTCTCCAAGAGGCAGGGGTGGCCGCCGGAATTCCCCTGTCTGGCGAGGACCTCTACTACGATATCCATTTGCGCGAGAGAGGCCACATCGTCGAGACCGAGGCCGCGCCATGGGGGCGAATGGCGCATCACGGCCTACCGGGAATTCCATCTTTATCGGCGGCCAATGCCGCGCGTCCGGCGCCGTGGATCGGCGCGCACAACGATCA
>WNFH01004193.1_pt1 | contig 11725 bp, 8 predicted proteins | sample 5400411 | NCBI WGS metagenome assembly WNFH01 (sample SAMN13153347, study PRJNA577476) | soil metagenome | isolation source: 200 cm saprolite under Douglas fir tree site 2 hole 3 | place: USA:California | collected 2015-04-18
GACCTGGGGCCGAACATCAACACGGCCGGGAACGATGGCGTCCCCAGTCTCTCTATCGACGGTCACCGACTGTATTTCCACAGTACCGGCCGGGGTGGCTGCGGCGCCGCGGACCTGTTCGTCTCGCGGCGCCAGGACAAGCGGGACGACTTCGGCTGGGAGCCCGCCGAGAATCTCGGGTGCGTCGTGAACTCGCCGTTCGCCGACAACGGCCCCACCATCTTCGAGGACGACGCTACGGGCCTCACGACCCTTTACTTCAACAGTCCCCGACCCGGCGGGCTCGGCGACGTCGACATCTATGCGAGCACGCTCCAGGCCGACGGCACCTTCGGCCCGGGCGTCCTCGTGCGGGAGCTCAGCAGTCCGTCCCGGGACACCCGCGTTGCCATCCGGCGCGACGGGCTTGAGATCTTTCTCTCCACCGATCGCCCAGGCGGCGTTGGCCGTGAGGACATCTGGGTGGCGACGCGTGCCACCACGCTCGATCCGTGGTCGCCGCCGGTCCCACTCGGCCCAGTCGTCAACAGCCCGTACGTCAACAGTGGTCCAGCGCTCTCATTCGATGGTACGGAGCTCTACTTCTACTCGAACCGGCCCGGCGGCTTCGGAGGGAACGACCTCTATGTGACTACGCGCGCGCGGCTGCGCGGGCGGGACACGGCAGAGGATGCCGGGGACGAGACGCACCAGAGGAGCGACGGCAAGAAAAAGGAAAAGGAGTAACGGCAGCGGCGGGCGTTTGGACGACGCGCCCGCCGTTGACCCCGGTGCTCAATGGTCGTATGGCGACCTGTCGAAGCATGGGAGGTTATGTGAACGGGCACGGGGCGACGGACCGCCTCGACGTCGTGACGCATCGGTCACGGCGTGGTGGCGCGTTCGGGCGAAACTGGCACCGTCCCATCAAGGGACCCGCAAGTCTGGGGAAGGCGATCAGACTGCAAGGAGGCGTGTGAAGAAAGCAACAACTGGAAGGCTTGTGGGCCTCGCAGCGGTCTCGACGCTGCTTCTGGCCGGTTGCAGCGACCGTCCCACCAGCCCGGCTCCGACCGGGGCGCCAAGTCACGGACCCTTGAGGAAGAGCGTTTGGAACCAGACTCGCCCGATGCCACAGGGCTTATAACCGCGCCCGGTAGCCATCCCACTGCCCCTTGAGCTCCCGCATGAACGCGATGACGCCCGGATCGTCTCGGATGTTGGCGAGATTGGGGTCGTTCGCGAAATAGGGATAGCAGGGCCACCCCTCTTCGGCTGTCCGGCGCAGCCACCGTAGGGCGGGGGCGGGCTGCCGGAGGATCGCGTAGACCGACGCGATGTTGTAGGCCGTGTGGTGGAAATGGATGAACCCTTTGCCGGCGTCCACGGCCTGCCGGATGTCCTCCACCGCGCCGGCCGCGTCGCCCATCTTCGCCCGCAAAATCGCCCGCGTGCTCCTCACCACGCCCCCCCGGTCCTCAGGATGGGCGTGCAGATAGTTCTCCATCAGTGCCGAGGCCTCGGCATCTCTCCCCAGGTACAGCAAGGCCCAGGCGACTTGGTAGGTCCAAAACGCCGGGTAGATCTGGGAGATGCCAATTCGCCGCAGGGCGTTGGCATCGAAGGGATTGAGGGCCAGCGTCTTTCGGAACTCGGCGACCGCCTCGTCCAGGAGACCGATGTGCAGGTAGATCATCCCCAGGTGATGATGCGCCTCGCCGAGGTTCGGGTCCAGCGCGAGCGCCCGCCGGTCCTCCTGGATAGCCTGCTCATGTGGGAATGCGCGGGTTACTCCCCACAAGAGAAAAGCCCTGGCCCAATGGGCCTCCGCAAGGTCGGGGTTCAACTGGAGCGCCTTCTCCACCTCGACATGAGCCTTCTCGAGCGCGGTTGTGTCCTCGCGAGCGAGCTGAGTGACCCGGAGCCCGTAGGCTCGCGCAAGTTGCGCATGCGCGGCCCCGAAGCTCGGATCGAGTGCCACGGCCCGTTCCAGCAACACGATCGCCACGGAGTCGTCCGCCCGAGTCTCGTGCCTGATCCGAATCTTGCCGCGGAGGTAGAAGTCGTACGCTTCGAGGTTGTTCGTCGGCGGGGTCCGCAGCCGCTGCTGCTCCGCGGCGGTCAGGGACAGGCCCAGCGCTGCCACGATGCCCCGCGCCAGGCGGTCCTCGAGGATGAACCGGTTCTCCATCGGTTCCTCGAACCGGCCTGCCCACAGCTGGTAACCTGATGCGGCGTCGATCAGCTGCACATCGACGCGCACGCGGTTCTCCGAGACCTGCATGCCGCCGTCCACCACGGCGTCCACGCGTAGCTCGCGAACGATGTCTCGCAGCCGCTGCGGCGTACCCCGGTACTGAGCCACCGCGCCGCCCGAGGCCACGCGTAACGCCTTGATCCGGCCGAGGTCGGTCGTGAGGGCTTCGGTTAGTCCGTCGCTGTACCAGGACTGCCCCGTGTCGTGCGAGAAGTTGGCGAGCGGCAGCACCGCGAGGGACTGAATCCTGCCCGCCTTGGAGCTCGGCCATAGTCGAGCGGGCGAGTCGCCGCCGCCCGAGAAAACGAGCCCGACCAAGGCTGTGACGATCACAGCGGGCCACAAGATGCGACGCCCGCGCGGCAGCGCCGCGGCCGCGGCGACGCGCGCGGCTCCGCGGGACGTTGGGCGCGCTAACTCGACTGGGGCCGCCGTCTCCCGGGCACGCACGGCGGCGAGCAATGCTTTCGTCTCCGCGGCGGGATCGGCCTCGAGGTCCACGCCGAGCCGCTTGGCAAACTCCTCGTAGGCGGCGACCGCGCCCCCGCGATCCCCGAGGCGGTCGAGCAGCGTGACCAGCTGGCGCAGCAGTCCCTCTTCATGGGGGGCGAGTTGGACTGCCCGCCGGGCCCACTCGGCCGCGGCGTGAAGGTCATCCACAGCCTCGCACTGGTCGACCAGCGCCTGCGCGCAGCGGGAGGCCGCCTGCCGCAGCCGTGCGCGCTCCACGTCCAGCCAGCGCTCGAACTCCGCGGCGCCGGGAATGAAGAACCCTCCGAGCATCTCCCCGCGATACAGCTCGAGGGCCTCGCCGAACCGCCCTGCCGTGATGGCCTCATCCAAGGCGACGACATCGCACCAAAGGCGGTCGACGTTGAGCCCGATCTCTTCGTCCCCGCGTGTCACGACGACGTCGGCGCCGAGCGCGCCCCGGAGCACGTGGAGTGCCTGGCGCAGTGCGGCGCGGGCGTGCTCCTGGTCGAGCTCGGGCCAGAACAGTGCGAGCAGCGTGTCGCGGCGGTGGAAGCCCCGCGGCGTGGCCGCGGCGAGGTACGCGAGCAGCGCGAGGCGCCGGGAACGCGTAAGCAGGCTCTTGACCTCGCGTCCCTCGGCGTCGGTGAGGTGCAGAGCCCCGAGCAGCCGGAACTCGATCATGCGAAGCCCCTTCGACGCTGGCGGAGCAGCGCGCGTCACCGCGACCGGTGACGGATCAGTCACGTCCTGGTGACGCGACCCGCTGAAACTTGCTCCGTCAGCCTGAAGCTACCGGTTGATTCTGGCCTGGGCAATCAACTCTAGGGGGTGTCCGATGAAACCGCTCGAGAAAATCACCCTGCTGTGCGCGCTCGCGGCTCTGGCTTACGCGTGCGATTCAGACAGGCGACTCGCTGGCCCCGGCGTCTCAAAGCCCGTGGCGGTCGCCGTCGGCGTCCCGTTCACCGAGGGGCTCGCGAGCCCCGAGTGGCAGGCGATCGCGCGCAACGTCGTCATGCAGTCCGCGCTGTCGCGCAACTCCGCCGCCGCGACGCGTGTGTACGCCTATCTCAGCGTGGCGCAGCATGACGCTGTGGTGCGCGCCGAGGACGCCAGCGGCGGGGAGGGGTCCGGGACGGAGCCCGCGCCGGGGAATGGCCTTGCCCGTGGCGGTCGCAGCCGGCTCGAAGCCGACCGCGGGGCGGTCGCGGGCGCGTCGGCCGTCGTGCTGACCTCATTCGATCCGGCCGACGCGCAACTCTTCGAGGACAAGGTCCGGGAGCAGGCGAACGCGGGACCGGGGCAGCCGCATCCCGACTTCGCGCGGGGGGAGGCCGTGGGCCGGCAGATGGGCGCGGAGGCGATCGCGCGGGCGATGACCGACGGCTTTGATCTGCCGTGGACCGGCACGGTTCCGGTCGGGCCGGGGCTGTGGTTCAGCAGTGCGAAGCCGCCGCAACCGCCCGTCAACGCACAGCTCCCAGGGATGCGACCGTTCTTCCTCACGTCGGCCGATCAATTCCGGCCGGCCCCTCCGCCGGCGTTCGGGTCGCCGACGTACCTCGCCGGGCTCGCCGAGGTGCGGAACATCTCGGACACCCGCACGGCCGAGCAGGTTGCCATCGCCTTATTCTGGGCGAAGGGCGCGGGCACAAGCAGCATCTCTGGCTTCTGGAACACCATCGCCACCGGCTGGATCGAGGCGAGTGGGCTGCGCGAGCGCGAGGCGACCCACGTGTTCGCACTGCTCGACGCGGCCATGATGGACGCAGCGATCGGCTGCTGGGACGCGAAGCTCACGTACTGGTTCATTCGTCCCCCCCAAGCCGATCCGGCCATCAAGCTCATCCCGGCGATCGGTTTGCCCAATCACCCGTCGTACCCGTCCGCGCACAGCTGCTTCTCCGGGGCGGCCGTGGAGACGTTGAGCGCGTTCTTCCCGGCGAAGGCCGATAGCCTGGACGCCATGGTACACGAAGCTGGCCTCGCGCGAATGTATGCCGGCATCCATTACCGGTTTGACGTCGACACGGGGGCGCAACTCGGCCGTACGGTTGCTCGGTTCGCGCTCGAGGCCGACGGGTCCCGGAATTTCGTGTTGAGTTCGCACTAGGGAAGGCAATCAAACGAACGGAGGGTCTATGAAATCGATCGAACGAATCACGCAGCTCGTGGCGCTCGTGGCGCTGGCTCAGGCCTGCACTCCAGACAAGGGCCTCGTCAGCCCTCGCACCTCCAAGCCCCTGGTGGCCGATGTCGAGGAGCAGCCTGAATTCTCCGATTGGTCCGCGCCCGTCAACCTCGGCCCGGTCGTCAATTCGGCCTACAACGACCAGCATCCATCGATCTCCAAGGATGGTCTCAGCCTGTACTTTGTCTCCAATCGTCCCGGCGGCTTTGGCGGGAACGACATCTGGGTGACCCAGCGCGCCACGCTGGACGCCCCGTGGGGATCGCCGCGCAACCTGGGACCAGCGATCAATACGAGCAGCAATGACTTTGCGCCGAACCTCCCCATCGACGGGCATCACTTGTACATGAACAGCGATCGGCCCAGCGGGTGCGGCGGCAGCGATCTCTACGTGGCCTGGCGTCGGGACAAGGACGACGACTTCGGTTGGAATCCCCCCGTGAATCTGGGCTGCACCGTGAACACGATCTATGACGAAGCTGGCCCAACGTTCTTCGAAGACGAAGCCACTGGCGTCCAGAGCTTGTACTTCACGAGCTTCAATCGGCCCGGGGGACTCGGCGACTTTGACATCTACCTGAGCACCCGTAGCAACGACGACGAGCCATGGGGACCGGGCGTCGACGTCGTCGAGCTCAATGGGCCGTACCGCGACACCAGAACCGCCATTCGCCGCGACGGCCTCGAGATCTTCCTGGCGTCGGACTCAAGAGGTCGTATAGGCGGGATTGGGAGCCAGGATCTGTGGGTCTCCACTCGCGCGGCGACCTCCGATCGGTGGTCTACGCCGTCGAATCTGGGGCCCACGGTCAATAGCCCCTCGTTCGACGGCGCCCCCGCACTTTCCTTCGACGGGACGACGCTCTACTTCTTCTCGGACCGCCCCGGCGGCTTCGGAAAGAACGATCTGTATGTGACCATGCGCACCCGGCCCCGGGGTTTGGACACGGCAGAGGATGCCCGGGTCGAGACGCACCGGAGAGACGAGAGCAAGGAAAGCCCGGAAAGGGAGTAGCGGCAGCGGCGGCGGGCGTTGGGGCCACACGCCCGCCGTTCTCCGTGATGCGCAGCTTCGAGGGCTCCGGCATGGTCCGGCTCACGGACGCTCGAGATAGCCTCGCCCGCCTGGAGACCCTGACGGCAAGGCCCGTCTCGGCGACGTGACCGGGACGTTGGCCCCCTGGACACCAACCAGCGGGCCGTCCGTGTTGTGAGTCGTGTTGTGAGTTGGGTGCTACTTCCCCGTCGTTTTCGCTCAGTCGAGTTACGACACCGATGCCCAGAACACCGCGTAGGTGCTACATTTTGTCGTAACTCAGTCGATGCGCGATCTGCTTTGGGACCAGAAGGTCCCGGTTCAAATCCCGGCGCCCCGATTGTTCGAGAAACAGCTCTGCAACGACTTCCGCTGTAGGGCTTTTTCTTCGGCAGGCCCCGTGTTCTGAGTTGCGTTGTGAGTTTCCCACCTCAGCGACTCACGTCAATGTGCACTAAAGGCCGACACCTGCATTGAGGACCTACGGTCCCGTCGTGTCGCGCCCAGTGAAATGCGTGTGGACAAGCCCGGTTTGCTCGTTGACCTCGACGCTCAGCTGCCGCCCGGCGAACGTCAGCCGGTAGTGGTACAAATTGATGTTTGCGACTTCGTCATAATCGAAAGTGAACGTGGTGTCGCCCTCCCATGTGCCAGCGAGTGCGACCGGGAGTCCGAAACGACCATCCGGCGAGACGCGCGGAACGCCGTCGAGGCCTACCGCGCGTCGCTCGACACGACCGTCGCAGAACTCGAGACGGAGCGTCGCCTCATCGGAGGAATGGAAGGACAAAGAGATCGCCCTTAGCCTGAACGGATTGTCCTCCAACGAAAACGTCCGATCCGATACTGCCGCGGCTAGCGCCGGGAGGGCTGACGGCGAATGTGGTTCGGGAGGCCTCGCTGCCGTCGCAATCGCAGCGTCCAGGAGCGCCTTCCCTTCGGCATCCTCCGGGAGCGCATGATCAGACTTGATCGCCTGGCTGATGTCATGGCTGACGTCGCTCACGTCGAACGAGCCGACGAGTACAACGACAAGGTTCTTGTCAGGTGTCACTCGGATCCGCTGCCCGCCGCGGCCCGTGGCCGCGAAGATCGTTCGGCTGGAATCCACCCAGAAACCATAGCCGTAGCCGCGGCCAGCGGCCCATCCTGTGCCCCAACTGTGCACCTGGCTCGCCGCCCTCATCCAGTCTGCGGGCACGATCTGCTTTCCCTCCCAGCGACCCCCATTGAGCCACAGCAGCCCGAGCTTGGCCATGTCTCGCGGATGGAGGTGCAGGTCTCCCCACCCATGGGAGATGCCGTGGGCGTCGGCCGGCCACTCTGCGTCGCGGATGCCGAGCGGCCCGAGTAGTTCTCGTCGTGCGAATTCGAGCGCACTCGAGGCTGTGACCCGGGAGAGCACGCCCGAGAGCACGTGCATGCCGGGACTACAGTACCCGAACGTGGTTCCGGGCTCAGCGGCCATCGGCCGATCAAGCACGAACTGGACCCAGTCCGCGCTGTGTTGCATGTCTTCGAGCGTGGTCTCATCTCGCGTCCAGTCGCACGCGAAGCCCGAGGTCATCGTGAGCAGGTCCTCGATCGTAATACGCTCCTTGCGCGGGTCGTCGTTGGCGACGCGGTGCAAGGGGAATAGCGGCAGCGCCGCCTGGTGGACGCCGACGAGTTGCTGCTTCCCAATGGCGATCCCGATGAGAGTGGCGGTTACGCTCTTGGTCACCGACGCGAGGTCGTGCATCTCCGGCGATCGGTACGGGAAGAACGACGCGTCCAGCACCACGCGTCCGTTGCGCACGATGAGCATGGCGTGAATGGTGACGGCGTGGTCGCGCGCGTAGTCTACCGCCCTCGCCAGGGTCCGCGAGTCCATTCCCTGGGCCTCGGGCGACGACTCCCGCCACCCGTGCGTTGGCCAGTAGTCAGGATTTGTGCGCGACGCTTGCGCACCGGCGCTGGCCGTGCGTGCGGATCCACCCAGCAGGAGGAGCAGAACAGCTCGACGTGCCACCCGCGTATTGGAACCTCATTCCGTGAGGGACACAACAACCTATCCCGTCTCGCAGGGACAGCGGAAGTTCGGCGACCACGGCCCGGCTGCTGGACCTCGCGCTGGTCACCGCTGAGGCGCGGCTGCTCGCGGTGAGACCCTGCGAACTGCTGGCGAATCGCTGAGCGAGGCGAGGTCATGTGAGGTGCTTCTCACGGCGGCGGCGAAAGCGCGACCTGTGGAGGCTCTCCAGACGGTCGTGCCGTAACGGAGGTCTATGCGCCCACTCGTTTTTGCCGCCCTGGTTGTCGCACTGGCGGCTTGCGGTGGTAGTTCTATGGGTACCGGATCATGCGGCCAGAGCGGGGCCAACGCCAACGTGAACGCGACCGATACCAAGGTCTTCTCACCGAACGGCACGACGATTACCCACGGGCAGTCGGTGTGCTGGCAGGACAACGGCGCGGTCTCCCACACCGTGACATCCGATGACGGCACGTCGTTCAACAGCCCCTTAGGCCCGGGCCAGACTTTCGTCCATACGTTCCCGGCAGCTGGGTCGTTCCCCTACCACTGTACGATTCACACCGGGATGACGGGCACCGTGACCGTCAACTGACGCGGTCCCCGTTGCTTCACTTCACTACACCCTCGTGCGCACTTCCTCGTGGCTGCCCGTAGGGGAGCGTTGGAACTCCATGAAAACACCTCACGGCGGCTGCCCACGTTTCGCACGAGAGACCGCGCCTCGCTAGATCGGGTCGCCCGCGCGGGAGCTGCAAGCGCGAGAGTCTGGTCGGCCAGGGCGACGTCGACCGAACTCGCGGAACCACGCGACCCCGCGTCGACCGTCGGCCTGTCGCACCGCTCGCGTGCGAACTTGGCGAAGAACGAACACGCCCGTGAAGGAGGCGAGGTCATGCAGACTGGAAGACGCTGCTTGCTCCTGACCGCGCTCGTCGTCTGCGCCTGCGTACAGCCGGTGCTCGTCACACCGGAGCCGGAGCAGGACCGCGGCCCGAGCACGGCGGCGACCCTTGGGATACCGCCCGGCCATCTCCCGAGGCCGGGGGAATGTCGTATCTGGATTCCCGGAGCTCCGCCCGGTCAACAACCTAGGCCCCGATCCCGCCCCTGTGATGGAATCGTCGTAGACGCTCCTGCGGGAAGCTGGGTGGTCTATCGACCATCTCGAAACCGGAAATACGTGCACGTCCGAGTCATCGACGAGCAGCGCGCCGGGGTCATTGTGCGGATCCGGATCTTTGCCATCGAAACCGGAGCTCTCGTTCGCGAGAAGGAGGGCGATCAGGGGGCAGACGAGCCGTAATGTGCGCGAGAGGGCGCCGGTAGCCCGATCCCCCGGTGTGGCTTGATGTGATGCCGCCTTGTGTCCACGTGCGCGGTTGACCGGCTCCGTGGCTGCGGCCAAGGTCTCCATGGTGGAGTATGTCGATGGTCGCCGTTGCTTCACGCGCTGGTGCGGCGATTGATCGGCGCTAGCGCGGCCCGCTGGTCCGGGTGCGAGAATCAGCTAAGGGGGACGATGCCGCCCGCTGGATCCTCGCCCCGGCGCGCCCCCCCCGTGCTGGCCCTCAGTAATCGACGACCGCGCCGAACGTATTGGTGTTCCCGAAATCCCGGAGTGCAGGCGGCGTCCGGGTTGGGGGCGACGGCCGTTTTCGAGCTGTTCTCGTCGGTCGTACGACCGCATCGGTACGCAACCCGCCCTTGGGTCGCGACGCACGTGAGGTTCTCGAGGCGCTTCTGGCGGCTCGCTCACGATCGCGATGGACACTTCCCGTGCATCCGCGCGAGGCGGGATTCCATCAGCATGGCGGCCGCTGGGCCTACCGTCCCCCGAGCAGGTCGGATCAGAACCGCCGCGAATAGCTCACGAAGATCAACATGCTGGCGAAATCCCCTCCGCCGTGTTTGCCGGTCTGAATGTCCAGCATGCTCGCCTCACGGTTGGCACCCAATCGGATCGGCGCGCTCACGGTGAACCCGCTCGGCCCTGTCGTGAGAGCCACGCTGGGATCGAGAAAGACGGCATATCCCGGCCTGCGGAACCCTGCGTCGCCACCACCGATGCGATTGCGTACCGGCTGGCCGTCGATTCGTCCACCCAGACTGACAGAGACGCCCTGCTCTGGCCACACGGCGTACGCCAGCCCTAGGCGCGCCGAATAGACGTCGGGCACGGACCAGTAGACCGTTCCACCCGGGTCTTTTGCAACGTCGCTCAGGCTGCGCGGGCTGACCAAATAGGAGCCTGTCAAGTACGCGATCCCGTTGTGGAATGCCCGCCGGTACGCCTGCAGCTGCAGGATGACGCCCCAACCGCCATCCCCGGGCTGAATGGACTGGTCCACCGGGTACTGGATGGACGTGCCGCCAGCGAGGAAGTAAGCGTCCGTTGCCGTGTGGGATCCCGTGGGCACCTTCACGCCGAGGCCCACCGCGATGTTCCCCGACTGGTTGTGCGGGTCGAACAACCACCGGCTGCCCACGAGACTCACGTCCCCCAGTCCGAACGCGGTGACCGCGTGGCGAGCGGAGTCCGCATACAACCGCGACTGCATGCCGTACACGAAGGGTACCGTGAGGCTCAGGCTCCATCGATCCGTCACGGCGTAGGTCGTGGTGACATCAACCGAGTGGAGGTTGATGATCAGCGGTTTGTTGGTCGGGAGCAGTTGGGTCCCCACGAACAACTGGTCGGCGTGCAAATGGCGGTACCCCAGCGCGATCCTCCACTGATGGGCGGCCAGATCCGTCACCTGCAATTCGCCCTGTCCCCCCAAACTGGGGGTTGTGAAGCGCACCGGCATTCAGCCTTGCGCGAACGACGGCCTCGGAAGCACGAGGAGCCCGACACCGATGGCCAAGCAGGCCGCCACCTGATGCATCCGGTGTGGCCGTGAAGGATGTCGCATAACTGGTCCTCCTCTCGTAGCCCTGCGCCCTCTACTCCGCCGGCAGTATCGCGGCGAGCCCTCGCTGGATCGTCTCGTGCGTGATCGGGCCGGGATTGACCAATCGCACGATGCCTTGGGCGTCGATAAACACGGTCGTCGGCACTCCACGCAACGCGTAGTGTTTGCGAACCTTCCCGTTCTCATCGAGCAGCACGGGAAAGGGCATGTGGAACTCGTCTGCGAACTTCCGGGCGTCCCTCATCCGCTCTTGATCCGTCAGGTTGATCGCCAGTACCTCGAGGTGCTGTTCCTGGTGAGCGGCATACGCGGCGACGATGTCGGACATCTCTCCGCGGCACGGTTTGCACCAGGAGGCCCAGAAATTAAGAAGGACGGGACGACCCGTGTAATCGGACAGCCTCACCGTGCCACCGGTGAGCGTCTTCAAGGTGAAAGCGGGTGCGGGCGATCCGAGCGTCTGGGCCGACAGCAGTCCAGCCGCGGTGAGGAGTGTTGCGGAGGCGATCGTTCGGAGCTGCGAACCGAGCCGCACCTTGGTCCCCCTACGTCAAGACGCCGCGCTCGCGGGTCGGGAGCTCGGCGTCTGCCGGGTTGCCTCGAACTGGGCACCTGCAACCTTGTGCTCGTACACGGTCGTGTCAAGGCGCGCCGTTCACAGCGTCGACTGGTAGCGCTCCCATTGTGCCTTCAGCTCGCGCATGAAGGCGACGATGCTGGGATCGCCGCGGATGTTGTCGAGATTCGGGTCCCTCGCGAAGTAGGGGTAGCACGGCCAGCCGCCCTCCGCCGCCAGTCGCAGCCAGTAGGCGGCCCTGGTGGGCTGGCGGAGCAGGGCGTACACCGACGCGATGTTGTA
>WNFH01003088.1_pt1 | contig 11724 bp, 9 predicted proteins | sample 5400411 | NCBI WGS metagenome assembly WNFH01 (sample SAMN13153347, study PRJNA577476) | soil metagenome | isolation source: 200 cm saprolite under Douglas fir tree site 2 hole 3 | place: USA:California | collected 2015-04-18
TGTCGCGCATCACCAAATTCGACGGCGAAAGCCATCGCCAGCTGACCGCTCGCGAGTTCCACCAGATGTCCGGCCGCGCCGGCCGCCGCGGCAAGGACGTGCTCGGCCACGTGGTTGTCGTGTCCGACCCCTGGATGCCGTTCGAAGGCGTCGGCCAGCTGCTCACTGCCCCGACTGAGCCTGTCGACTCGGCCTTCGCCGTCACCTACAACTCGTACCTCAACCTGATCGATTCGTACGGCCCGAATTCGGCCGAGGAGATCGTCCGCCGCAGCTTCCTGCTGCACCAGCTGTCCGGCCAGGGCGAGCGTCTGCGCCGCCGGCTGGACGTCGTCCACTCTGAGATTGCCGCTGTAAAGGCCAAGTTCCCGAGCAACACGCCTAACTGCTTTTTCGGCTACCGTGGCAGCCCGCTGCGACAGTACGAAGCCATGCTGCTCGATCGGTCGCGCATTGCGCACGAGCAGAAAGAGCTGAACAAGCGCAACCAGAAGCTCAGCCGCCGCCAGTGGGATCCGGCCGTCGGCCATCGCGTCCGATCAGCGCGCGACCGCGGCCGCTACCTCGAGACTGAGGCGGCGCGGCTCGATCTGGAGCTCAAGCAATCGCCCTGCGCCCCTTGCACTCGCCTGGAGGAGCACCGCAAGGATGCTCACCGGCTGGCCCAACTCGAGCGCGAACGGGACCATATCCAGCACCGGCTGGGGCAGCTCGATCATCAGCTGCAGGCGCGCCAGGGCCGCGAGCTGGCGGTGATCGAGCAGACGCTGGAGGCTCTGGGCTACGTCGGCCCCGAGCGCCACAAGGACAAGGCGCGGCTGCTGGGCGGCATCTTCGACGAATCGGCCCTGCAGCTGGCGGAGCTCATCGATCGCCAGGAAGTCGATCGGCTGGCGCCCGACGAATTCGCCGAGGTGCTCAGCTGGTACGCCAGCGCCGACCGCGCCCGCCCGGCGCATGACCGCCGCGTCCGAACGCGGCGCGAAGTTACCGGCCGGCTGCGCTCGCTGCGGAGCACCGTCCTAGCGCTGGGCGAGGAGATCCAGTCACTGGAGGAGGCCTTCGGAGAGGTGGAGACGGAGCTCGTACGGCCGCTCTATCCAAACCTCATCCGGCAATGGTGCGATGGAGTGCCGTTTGGCGCGTTATGCGACGAATACGAGGCCGACGAAGGCGACGTGGCGAGCCACATCGCCAAGACGGCAAACCTGCTGCGGCAGGTGGAAAAAGCAACGGCGAACTTGCCTCGCTATGAGGCTATTTATGGTAAGGCTGTGGCGGCTCGAAACCTCTTGGAAGGCCGCTTGAAGCGTTAGCTTCGGCGCGACAAGTTTCGCTTAGCCGATATCTCCAGCTTGCGTTTAGCGTCGGCCAAAAGGCTTTCAAAAGCTTGACTGCCGCCCTTCAGCTGATGCAAGCGTTTCATTTCACGCTCGATAGCTTCTTTCGAGTGTTGCGGCTTTGCTCGCTGCGGGCCTGCACCTCGTTTGCGCCTTGTCCTTGGTGTTGACGACCACTTGACCAGGATCGTTCCGTCATCGCCATTGCGCGTTTCAACCGAACCGCCCAGCACCTTTGCTGCTACCGCGAATGCCCTCTTCACCGCGGCAACGTTCTGACCCTCGGGAGAAACTTTGATAACCGGTTTCTTCGTCTCGCGGTTTTGCAGCAGTTGAAATGCTTCTAACTGAAGCCCTCGCAAAGCCACTTTCTTGGGAAAGTCATCCAGCCTATCAAGTACTTTCATAGGCTGCCAGTATAGAGAAAGCCGGACTTTGCAGCCCGGCTTTGTTTATTCGACCTCTATGGGTTCACCTGACGTTGGATCGTCGTACGGCACTATCGGCCAATCCGCCCGGCAGCCATCAACCTGCCCGGCTCTGCGCTTGTGATTGTCATCGCGCAGCAGCTTATTGGCGCCTTTTTTTGGCGGCTTGTACATCAGCCGCTCTACTGGATGCCCATTCTTGAAATGCTCTTCCACGATAACGGGCACGTCTTCCAGCGTCAGGTGCGAATACCACACGTTCTCCGGATACACCACAGCATTGGGTCCGTGCCCGCACTGATCGAGGCAGCCGCTGTTGTTCACGCGCACACGGCCCCGCAATCCGGCCTCGGCAACCGCCGCTTTGAACGCCTTATGGATCTCTTTTGAATCACCGTCCGTTATGGGGCAATACTCGCCCGACGTGCACACGAACAGGTGCAGCTCGAATGGGCCTTCCACTTCTGTCTTACTCCTCGACGATCACGGCCGCGGTTGGACATACGCCTGCCGCTTCGCGCACTTTTGCTTCCAGCTCGGGGGTCACGTCCACGAAATCATCCAGCTGCGCATAGCCGTACTCATCGAGCTTGAAGAGCTCGGGCAGCACTTTGTTGCACTTCCCATAACCGTCGCACTGAGCGGGATCCACGCGCACTCTCATGGCCTGCGCAAGTTTAGCGTTTGATGCCCAGCTCGACGAGCTTCTCTTCGAACTCCTTGATGGGCATGTCCAGCAGGTCGGCCGCTTTGCGGTGATCGTCGTGCTCCAGGTCCAGCGCTTGCGACATGGTGTGACGCTCTACCTCGGCAACGATCTGCCGGAAAGGCACGCGGTCATTGATCCGCTGGACCACGTCGAGGATGCGCTTTTCGCCCGCTGGGGTGAACACCAGGTGCTCCGGCGCAACAACGCCGCCCTGGCTGGTTACGACAGCCCGCTCGATCACGTTTTCCAGCTCTCGCACGTTGCCCGGCCAGTCGTGCTGCAGCACCAGCTCCATGGCGTCCTCTGACACCCTGCAAGGCGGCGAGTCTTTGCTGAAGCGGTGCTTGTTGCAGAAGTAGGCCACCAGCTCTGGAATGTCTTCCTTCTTCTCCCGCAGCGGCGGCATGTGCAGCGCAATCACGTTCAGGCGGTAGAACAGGTCCTCGCGGAAGCGCCCTTCCTGCACGTCCTTGGCCAGGTCCCGGTTCGTGGCCGCGATGACCCGCACGTCGATTTTCAGTGGAGTCGAGCTGCCTACCCGCTCGAATTCCCTCTCTTGCAGCACCCGCAGCAGCTTGCGCTGCGTGTTCATGGTCATCTCGCCGATCTCGTCCAGGAAGATCGAGCCGTGGTTGGCCAGCTCGAAGCGCCCCTTGCGCTGAATGAGCGCCCCGGTGAAGGCGCCCTTCTCATGGCCGAACAGCTCACTCTCCAGCAGGGTCTCCGGTAGAGCAGCACAGTTGACTTTGATGAACGGCCCGTTCCGGCGCGCCGAGTTGTAGTGCGTGGCGTTGGCCACCAGCTCTTTGCCCGTGCCGGTCTCGCCCCAGATCAGGACGGTCGCGTCAGACCGCGCCACCCGGCCGATGGTCTTGTAGATCTCCTGCATGCCGGGGCTGTTCCCGACGATCTTTTCCATCGGGTCTTCGGAGATCGTCAGCTCGCTGCGCAGCGCCTCCACCTCGGCGGTGAGGTCCTGATACTCGAAATAGCGGTGGAACGTCAGCAGCACATCGTCCAGCTCGAACGGCTTCGTCACGTAGTCGAAGGCACCCATCTGGATGGCCTGGATGGCCGTATTCGCGCTGCCGTAGGCCGTCATCAGGATGGCGCCCACGCCCGGGTGCTCGGCCTTGATCTTCTGCAGCGTCTCGATGCCGGTGCCGTCCGGCATGCGCACGTCCATAAGCACCAGCTCAGGGGCCTTGTTGCCCCCTAGCTGCTCCAGGATTTGCCCGCCGCTGCTGGCCTCCAGCACCTCGTAACCTTCGCCTTCCAGGAAGCTTTTGATCAGCTGGCGAATGGCGGGGTCGTCGTCGGCCACGAGGATGCGGCGCTTGGCGCTGTTCCGGCCCTCAGTTCCGGCCACTAAACAACCTCGCAAGCCAGCAAGTCGTCATAGCTTTCACGCCGCCTTATCAGAGTAACCTGACTGTCTTTCACTGCCACGATCGGCGGCTTGAGTGTCAGGTTGTAATTGCTGGCCATCGGAATGCAGTAGGCGCCAGTGACGGGCACGGCAATGATGTCGCCGGGTTCAATCCGTGGCAAAGCAATGTCATCTATTAGAACGTCCCCCGACTCACAATATTTCCCCGCGATGGTCACCCGCTCTGATGCGGGCTCCTCGCTCTTGTTCGCGACCAGCGCTTGATAGCTGGCCTGGTAAAGGGCTGGGCGGATATTATCCGCCATTCCCCCATCGACCGCGACGTACTTCCGTTTCTGAGGGATGTCCTTGATCGACCCGGCAGTGTACAGCGTCAGGCCTGCCTGGCCGACCAGGGAGCGGCCGGGCTCCACCACCAGCCTGGGCAGCCCAACCTTGTACTTCGCCGCCAGGTGGCGCATCACCCCGGTGATGGTGCCGGCCACATCCTCGACTGATGGCGGATCGTCGCTGTCCTGATACTGGATGCCAAGACCGCCGCCAGGACTGATTTCCAGCAGGTCGAACTGGTAGCGCTCGCACATTTGCAGGCCAAAATCCATCAGCGCCTCGACGTTCTCCTCGAACGGCAGCAGATCGAAGATCTGCGAGCCAATGTGCGCGTGGAAGCCCACCAGCTTCAGGTGCTGGCTGCTGACGATGCGGCCCACAGCTTCGGCCGCCTGATCGGTCATAACCGGAATCCCGAACTTCGAGTAGGAGCCGCCCGTGCGCAGGTACTCGTGCGTATGGGCTTCGATGCCGGGCGCGATCCGCAGCATCACCTCCGCCACTTTGCGGCGCCCTCGGGCCAGGTCGTCCAGCAGCGGGATCTCGGTGAAGTTGTCGATTACGATCCGGCCCACGCCCAGGTCCAGCGCCAGCCCCAGCTCTTCCGGCAGCTTGTTGTTGCCGTGCAGGTGCACCCTCGCCATTGGGAAGCCGGCCCGCTGCGCTACCGTCATTTCGCCGCCCGAAACCACGTCCAGGCCGAAGCCCTCCTCCGCCAGGAGCCGCGCCAGCCAGGGGTTCAGAAAAGCCTTCGCCGCATAGCACAGCAGCACGCTCGGATAGCGCGACGCGAAAGCCTGCGTGTACGTCCGCGCCCTATTCCGTAGGGTGGCTTCGTCGAACACGTAGAGCGGGGTTCCGAACTCGTGCGCCAGCTCGACGGTATCGCACCCGCCGACGAACAGGTGGCCGTCTCGGAACTGGGCGGTGTCAGGCAGGATCAAGGGTCACCCCCGGTGCGCAGTTAGACGGGGGTGAATTCTAGCCTGGGCGTGGCCGGATAGCAGCATGCCTGATTGCTATTCCAGGGATATACTCGACTGGTGCTGTCAGCCGCCTACGTCACCTCGGCCGGGCAGCTGCGCGAGGCTCCGGGCAAAGCTCCCCTGGCGCTCCACGGCCAGCAGCTGGTACACCTCGATGCTGCTGAGCTGATCACGCTCCCGCGCGGGAGCGTGATCTCAATGCTGCCGGAGCGCGGCGCCATCAGCGGCGAAGGACCCCTACCCGGCGCCCCCGCCACCGCCCTCCTGCCCATCGGCTTCACTCGCACCCTCCTGCCCGCCTACGTTCCTCTCCCTCCGCGGAGGGAGAGGCTAGATGAGGAGCCTTCGTTCCTCCCCCTCTTCGGCTATACCGCCTTGGCCTTCCTCGACAGGCAGCCGCATGTCGCGGCCATGCCCACCGACGATCCGCGCCCCTGGCAGCACCCCGATCCGGGCTACCGCAAGCTCCGCGGCTTGATCCGGTCCCGCCTGGCCAGCGACGACTCGCGGCTCGTGCGCCACATCGCCCACTGCGCCCTCACCTACGAGTGCCGGAGCGCCCAACACCTGTTCTACGGCCAGGGCGAGGCGGCCCTGCCCAGCTCGCCAACGTGCAACGCCGCCTGCGTGGGCTGCATCTCCGACCAGCCCGATCCCGACATCCAGCCGCACGAACGGCTGAGCTTCCTGCCCGACGTGGATGAATCCGTCGAGCTGGCGGTGCGGCATCTCGAGACCGCCCCGAACCCCATGATCAGCTTCGGCCAGGGCTGCGAGGGCGAGCCGCTGCTCAACAAGCGCAACGTCGAGATCGTCCGCGGTATCCGGCGGCGCACCAGTAGGGGCGTCATCAACATGAACACCAACGGCAGCCTGCCGGACATGCTCCGGCGCCTGATCGATGCTGGCCTGGGGAGCGTCCGGGTCAGCGTCTTCTCGGCCCGGGACGAGGTCTTCCGCCGCTATTACCGGCCTGTGCGCTATGCCCTGGATCAGGTCCGTGAGTGCTTGCGCCTGGCCTCCTCCAACGGCTTATTCACCTCCATCAATCTGCTCACCTTCCCCGGCATCACCGACGATGCCGCGGAGGTCGAGGCGCTGGTGGAGATGCTCACCGCCACCGGCACCGGGCTGGTCCAGCTGCGCAACCTCAATCTTGATCCCGAGCAGCTCTTCGCCAGCCTGGCCGGGCTCGAATTTGCGCCGATCGGCATTCGCAATATGGCAGTGCGCTTCCGCGAGGCCGGCCTGGACGTCGGCTCTTACACCCACGGCCCGCCCGCCCATGTTTGACCGGGTCAAGATCTTCGTCAAAGCGGGGGGCGGCGGCGACGGCTCCCCGCACATGCGCCGCGAGATGTACACCCCGCACGGCGGGCCGGATGGCGGCGACGGCGGCCGCGGTGGCTCCATGTATCTGGAAGCTGACGCCCAGCACAACACCTTCGGAACGTTCGCCCACAAGAAGCACTTCAAGGCCGAATCCGGGGGCCGCGGCGGGCGCCAGCGCCAGCAGGGCAAGGCCGGCGAGGACCTGATCCTCAAAGTCCCGCCGGGCACGCTTGTTCGGCCAGCGGGTAGCGACCAGATCGTGGCCGACCTGGTCAACCCCGGCGATCGGGTGATGGTGGCCCGCGGCGGCAAGGGCGGCCTGGGGAATACGCATTTCGCCACCTCTACCAACCAGACGCCCCGCTTCGCCCAAAAGGGTGAGCCGGGGGAAGAACGCTGGACCCAGCTCGAGCTCAAGCTCATCGCCGACGTCGGTCTGGTAGGGCTGCCCAACGCCGGCAAGTCCACGCTGCTGTCGGTGATCTCCCACGCCAAGCCCAAGATCGCCGACTACCCGTTCACAACCCTGGAGCCGCAGCTCGGCGTGGTCCAGCGCGACGACGTCGATTTTGTGGTGGCCGACATCCCGGGCCTCATCGAGGGCGCCCATGCCGGCGCGGGTCTCGGCCACGACTTCCTGCGCCACGTGGAACGCACCCGGCTGCTGGTCCACCTGGTCGACGGCTCAGGCCAGGCCGGTGACCCGCTCGCAGCCTACCGCCAGATCCGCTCGGAATTGTCGCTCTATGCCGAGCGCTTGGGCGAAGTGCCGGAGATCGTAGCCGTCACCAAGCAGGATCTGCCAGATGCGCAGGAGCTGTGGCAACTGATCCGGTCGGAGTTCCGGCAGCTGGGCATCGACGCGCTGCCGGTCTCAGCGGTCACTCACCAGGGCATCGACCGGCTGCTCGATGCCATCGCGACGCGCCTGCCTGAGCTGCCCCCAATGCCTACGTTCGCGCCGGCACCCGGCGAGTACAAGGTCTTCGCCCTCGCCCCGGATGATGGGCTGGAAGTCGTGGAGGAGGACGATGGCTTCACCGTCCGCGGCCACAAGGTCGAGCGCCTCATCGCCATGACGGACCTGAGCCGCCCGCAGGCTGTCGATTACCTCCAAACGCAGCTCCAGCGCCTGGGGGTCACCAAAGCGCTGGAGCGCGCCGGCGTGCGCTCCGGTGACCTCGTCCGTATCGGCAAGGAAGAGCTGGTCTGGCAGTAGCTACAAAGCCCTTGTAGTACACAGCCCTTGTAGGACATGGCTATTGACGCTATACTGTCAAGCGGAGGAACCCGTTGGACATGCTGCTCGATCGCGATGCTGAGCTGGGCCGGCTCACAGCCTGCTGGCAGAAAGCCGCCGCCGGCCAGCCGCAGCTTGCCCTCCTCTGGGGCCGGCGGCGGGTAGGCAAGACCTTCCTGCTGTCCCACTTCAGCGCTGGCAAGAGGTCCGTGTTTTTTGGCGCCACCCAGCAGGCGGAAGGCGTTGAGTTGGCCCGCTTGGCCGACGCCGTGGCTCGCGATCTTGGCCGGCGGACCGCGGATCTGGCCGGCGGCCATTTCGCCAGTTGGGAAGCTGCCCTGCGCTTCTTCGTCGCCCTCGCCCAGGATGAGCCGCTCATGCTTGTCCTCGACGAGGTGCCCTATCTGGCTCGGTCCACCCGAGGCTTCGCCAGCATCGTCCAAACCGTCTGGGATCATTTGCCAAAGCCGAACAAGCTGTTGCTCATCCTGACCGGCTCGGCCTTCGGTGCTATTGAAACCATGATCGGCGCCGGTGGGCCGCTGCGGGGCAGGCCAACGCTCACCATGCGCTTGGATCCTCTGTCGCTGCAGAGCGCCCGCGTGTTCCTGCCGCGGCTCAAGCCCGAGGACCTGGTGCGAGCCTACGCCGCTTGCGGCGGTTATCCGCTGCACCTCCACGAATGGGATCAGCACGCCAGCGCGGAGAGCAACCTGCTTCGGCTGGCCATGTCGGCCGGAGGCATCCTGCTGGAAGACGCCAGCGGCATCTTGCGGGAAGAGCTGCCCGAGACCGGTGGTTACGCCAAGATCCTGGCTGCCATCGGTTGCGGTCGCAGCCGTTACTCGGAGATTGCTGGGCTGGCCGAGCAGCGGGTCGATCAGCCTCTCGACGTGCTCACCCGCACCGCCTTCGTCCGGCGGGCCGTGCCGGTCGGCGCGCCCAAAGCCGCCACGCCGCTGTACGAGCTCGCCGACGTGTACCTGGCCTTCTGGTTCGGCGTGCTCTATTCCGAGATCCCGCAGATCGAGGCCGGCCAGGGCCGGCAGGTCCTCAAACGCGTCCAGCCCCGGATAGAAACGCACCTGGGCCGCGTATTCGAGCAGGCCGCGCGCGACCACGCCTGCCGCCTGGTCGATAAGGATCAGCTGCCGTCCGATCTGGTCGTCGGCCGCTGGTGGTCATCGCGCGGTCCGTCCTGCGAAGTGGACGTACTGGGGCTGCTGGGATCACGGAGCTACCTGCTGGGCGAAGCCAAATGGCAGAGCCAGCCGCTCGCCAATCGAGACCTTGAAGCCCTCCGGCGGAAGGTCACCTACGTGCCCAAGCCGGTCGATGAGCCTGTCTACGCTCTATGGGGCCGGGGCGGCGCTGATCCCGAAGTCAAGCGTAGCGGAGCCTTGGTCTTCAGCCTCGAAGCCATGCTCGACTGAGCCAGCCTACTTGATGGTGATCAGGTCCGTCTTGGTCAGAGTCACCATCTTGTCGGCTAGCGGCTTATTGTCAGGGTTGGCAGAGCCCAGCTGATTCAACAGCTGCCACTCTGCTAGCGTCGTTGCCACCGGGGTTGGGCTCGAAATGCCGTCTACGGCCACCGCCACTGTGTAACTCAGCGCGTTGGCGTGGAAACTGGTATAGAGCACGGCGCCGTTGGCGTAAGTACCGGTCACCACCAGCGTCTGAGCTCCCGTTTTCTTGAGGATGGCGTCGAGGTCGCTTCCGATGAACTTGTCGGCCCGTGCCGATACCGTTTGCTCACCCGGGGCAGGAGCGACCTCAGCCATCGTGGGCGAGTTCGTATTCGGACCGCTCGGGAATGTGGAGTGGACCACCGGCATTTTGCCGTCGCGCGCCTTTTTAAGGAACGCTGCGACTGTCGGCAGGCTGGCCACACAGGCGGGCGTCGGCTGGCAGGCCGCGTTGTTGAAGTCCAGCGATAGGAAGGCCGAGGTCTTGGCGTCGACTGATACGGGCACCGGAGCCGGAATGGGCGGTAGCGCTGTAGCCGCGCTGGAAGCGGCTGGAGCCGCAGATGCTGCCGGCTTGGCTGAAGCTGCAGCGCTAGCTGCTGCGCCGCTCGCGACCGGTTTGGCCGAGGCCGAGGCGGCCGCCGAAGCCGCCGGCTTCGCCGACGCCGCCGCCGAGGCCGCCACGCTGGCCGCAGAGGACGCGGCCGCCGGCTTGGAGACCGCGGCCGGCGGGCTGGAGGCCACCGGCGGGCTGCTCGCCGGCGCGGCGCCCCCGCCGCAGGCCGTCAGGGCCACGATCAATCCAAGCGGAAGACACAGGTTGCTGACGCGAAAAGCTGCTTGCATGCCGCCCAAGATAGCAGGCTTTGCGGGGTTAGTTCAAGCTGGCGGTGCTTGCACCAGCGCAGCCGCGCGATCCAGGCGCTGCAGCGTCTTTTCCCGGCCCAGCACCTCCATCGTCTCCGTCAGCGGCGGAGATTGCGTGCTGCCCGTCAGCGCAACGCGCACGCTCATGAACACCTCGCCCGTCTTCCACTGCCGCTCCGCCAGCAGCGCTCGCAACGCCTCCTCCAGCGCAGCTGCCTGCCACGGCCGGAACTCCTCGATGCGCTCGCGCACTGCCTTGAGCCAGCTGGGCACATCCTCCGGCGATGCTTTCTTGGGCACCAGCAGCGCCGGGTCGTAGCTCAGCTCGTCGGCATAGAAGAACGCTGTGGCGGTATGGAACTCATCCAGCGTCCGCATCCGTTCCTGGACCAGCGGCAGCTGCGCCCGTACGTAATCCCGGTCGAACAGCCGCGGCAACAATTCATCGCCGGACATCGAGCGTATGTAGTGGCCGTTGATCGAGTCCAGCTTGTCCATCGAGAACACTGGGCCTGAGGTGACCACGCGCTCGAAGCTGAAGTTGGCCACGACGTCTTCGAACGTGAAGATCTCACGCCCATCGGGCATCGACCAACCGAGTAGGGCCAGGAAATTGCGCATAGCCTCCGGCAAGTAGCCCTGTCGCTCGTACCACAGCAGCGAGGTTGGGTTCTTGCGCTTGCTGACCTTGCTCTTGTCAGGGTTGCGCAGCAGCGGCATGTGCGCGAACCGCGGCGGCTCCCAGCCCAGAGTCTGGTACAGCACCAGGTGCTTGGGCGTGCTGGAGATCCACTCCTCACCACGCACCACATGGCTGATCTCCATCAGGTGGTCGTCCACGACCACTGCCAGGTGATAGGTCGGGAAGCCGTCCGATTTGACGATCACCTGGTCGTCACTGTCCTTGTAGGGCCGCCGCAGCTCGCCCCGAACCAGGTCCTCGAAGACGCTTTCGCCTTCGAGCGGCATCTTCATGCGGATCACGTGTGGCTCGCCGGCCTTCGGCCGCAGAGCGAGATTTCGGCAGTGGCGGTCATAGCCTGGCGGTTGCTTCGCAGCGATCTGTTCCTGGCGCAGCGCGGTGAGGCGCTCCGGGGAGCAGGTGCAGTAGTAGGCTTCGCCCTGCTCAACCAGTTGCTCGGCGTACTGCCGGTAAAGGCTCAGCCGCTCGGATTGCCGGTACGGCCCGTAGGGTCCGCCGACGTCCGGCCCTTCGTCCCACTGAAGTCCCAACCAGCGCAGCGAGTGATAGATCACCTGCTCCGACTCGACAGTCGATCGGGCCTGATCGGTGTCCTCGATGCGCAATATGAACTTGCCGCCTTGCTGCCGGGCGAACGCCAGGTCGAACAGCGACATATAGGCCGTGCCGACGTGCGGATCGCCCGTCGGCGAAGGGGCGATCCGAAGTCTGACGCTCACGCCTCTAAGCTACCATCGCGCCCATGGCCAAGCTCGCCATCATCGGCACCGGCTTCGTTGGCGCGTCTTTGAGTCTCGCGCTGCGTCGGTCGAAGCTGTTCGAGGTGATCTCCGGCTATGACCGCGACCGTACGCGCTTGGCGGCGGCGAAGCGCATTGGCGCCGTCGACCAGGAGGCACCCAGCAGCGCGGCAGCCGTCCAGCAGGCGGC
>WNFH01003093.1_pt1 | contig 11718 bp, 9 predicted proteins | sample 5400411 | NCBI WGS metagenome assembly WNFH01 (sample SAMN13153347, study PRJNA577476) | soil metagenome | isolation source: 200 cm saprolite under Douglas fir tree site 2 hole 3 | place: USA:California | collected 2015-04-18
CGCCCGCACCGCGAACGACTCAATCGCTGAACTCGATCATTGAACTTCGATCGGTGATCACTGTGACCTTACATCACACGGCGCTTGGAACGTTACCGTGGTGACATCCGGTAACCAGTTAGTGATCTAAACATATCGTGATGAACGTCATATGATGCAAAGTGGTGTCTCGGCTCCACATCTCGTCGCTCCTCGGCGGAGTTGGTCTGCTGCTGGCCCTTTTTCTGGTTCCCGCGGTGTTTCCCAGCCCGTTCCTTCGCGTGGCTATGGGAGACCTGATCCCGCTGCTATTGGTCGCGGCTGCCCTCATCCTCTCGGCCAGAAACGCCTTCGATAGCCGTGGGCATACGCGCCTGTTCTGGAGTCTGATAGCCGCGGGCATGGCCATGTGGTGTTTCAATCAGGCCTGCTGGGTGTGGTTTGAAGTGGTGGTTCGCCGGCCGCTGCCCGAACCGTCCCTGGGGGATGTGGTGTTGTTCCTGCATGTCGTCCCCATTATGGCGGCCGTGGCCATCCGACCCCAGCAGGCGGAAGAACGTGAGGGGATGTTGCCCAGCGCGCTGAATGTCCTCATCCTGCTGGTGTGGTGGGTCGTAGTGTACGCCTTCTTCGTTTTTCCCGAGGAATACCTCGTCACCAACTTAACGGTGTACAGGCTGCGCTGGGATCTCCTGTTTTTTGTCGAAGGGGTGATGCTGATTTCCTTGTCTGGATCGGCATTCTTCACCAGCTCCGGAGCGTGGCGGAAACTCTATCGCAACATTTTTTTCGCCAGCGTTCTCTACACATTCTCCGCGGAAGCCATAAATGCCGCCATCGAGCGCGGCACTTACAAGACTGGCGGACTCTACGACGTCCCGTTCCTCACCTCCGTGCTCGGGTTCCTTTGGGTCACGATCTCCGGGCGGCGCTACCTTCGCGATACCCAGACGATGCCTTCGATCACGCGCCCCAGTCGCCCGGTCGCTCCTCAACTTGCGAAACTCGCCCTGCTCTCGCTGCCGCTCATGGGATATTGGGCATTGTTCCTGAGCCACGAGTCGCCTTATCTGCGCCAGGTCCGTTTTGCGGTGGCCATGGGCGGCGTCGCCCTGATGGCCTTTGTCGTTTTTCTCAAACAACACCTGCTGGACCAGAAGCTTCTGCGGCTGCTCAAGCATTCGCGCAAGAGCTTCGACAACCTCCAGCGGCTGCAGGGAAGAGTCATCCAACAAGCCAAGTTGGCTTCACTCGGAGAACTGGTCGCGCTGGCCGCCGGCGAACTGGAGTTCCCGCTCTCCGCCATCCTGGGCAGCTCCGAACGCATGGCCGCCGACAGCAGCCTTAGCCGAGAGCAACTCTCCAACGTGCAGAAAATCGGCCAGCAGGCCCGGCGCACTCGCGAACTCGTCGGCGACCTGCTCAGCTTCGCCCAGCAGACTCCGGGAGAGAAAAGTCCTCTCGACCTGAAGCCGCTCTTGCAGCGTGCGGTTCAAATGGAAGGATTCAAACTCGAAAACAGGAGGATCAGCCTGACCGTGGAAAGCAACGATCCCGTGCCCCGCGTTCTGGGCAACTCCAACCAACTCTTGCAGGCCTTTCTTCAGATCGTCGAGAACGCCGTCGACGCATTACAGGAAACCGGCGGCGGACGTCTCCAGGTCTCCCTCTGGCGCGAGGCCAGCGAAGTGATCGTCCAGTTTGCCGACTCCGGCCCCGGCCTGCGCGATCCCGAGCGCGTCTTCGATCCTTTCTACACCACCAAGCCGGTAGGCAAAGGCACCGGCCTTGGACTCAGCGCGACGTATGGTGTGATTCAGGACCACAAGGGACAAATCACCTGCTACAACCGCCCTGAAGGCGGGGCGGCATTTGAAATTCGGCTCCCTGCGCTCAAAGTCACGGCCCCCATCGCCGAAGCGGCGCGCGTCTGAGGTTGAATGAGTTAAGTAAAACGCGTAGGGACAGCCGCCCTTGGCTGTCCACCGGGGCGAAGCCCCATAAGCGGTAACTTAAGGCAGAATTCCTTCCGGGCAGCCCGTCACTCGGGTGTAATCCCAAGAGGCGCCGAGTTTTGACGGCAAGTTCACCGCTCCCGACCGGAACAACAATGACATCGCTGATTTCAAGCGCCAGCAACTGGTCGACGTCCGCGGCTCCAGCTTGGTAATTACTGACAAGCTAGGCCTGCAGCAGCTTCTGGCCTCATAATCGCATTCTCACAGCCTATTTGAGGCTCTCCACGTAAGCGATCAGCGCCTTCAAATCATCCGGCGGCAAGTCGATGGGCGGCATACCGCCAGCGTTCATTTTCGCAGTGGGATGTTTGAACAGTTCGGCAAGCTGGTCCGGTGAGAATTTAGTTCCTATGCCGACAAGCGCTGGTGCTGCGGCCGTGCCCACTCCGCCGTCGCCGTGGCAGGCGTTGCATGATTGGCCCTCGAAAATAACTTTCCCTTTTGCGGCCAGCGGATCCGCGAGCGTCACATTCGCGGCGGCCAGAGATGCGGAAGAAAGCTGAGGCTCGAATGGCTTGCGCGCATAGTCGTCTTCTTCGGCCCTCTGCTTTGCCAATTGCTGAGCGACGCCGGAGTCGTTCCGATCCAAATACTGGCTGCGCAGACCGAGGCCTACCAGCACGAACACCACGAATGCGTATGCTCCCATCGCTGCCGGCCGCTTCCATGGACGTCGTTCGATGCTGCGATCCAGAAAAGGAAGCGCAGTGATGGCTATTACGAGGAACGTCGGAATCACAAGCACGCCGATAATCGCGCCCGACCCATGCCAGTATTTCAGCCATTGAAATATGGGGAGGTAATACCATTCTGGCCGAGGTATGTATTGCGCGTCGGCAGGGTTCGCGGGAGGGCCCAATTGCACCGGCACGAAAAAGCACAGCAAGCCGAGTCCGATAATGAGCAGCGCCGTCAGCGAGAGGTCCATCAGCACTTGGCGAGGGTAAAAGAGTTCCGCCTTCTGTTTGGGATGGAAAGGATCTTCGTTGATCGGTCCGGCGGCTCCCGCTTTGCGAAATAGAAAAATATGAGACGCCACGAGCGCGAAGATGACCGCGGGAATCAAAAAGATATGGGCCACGAAAAACCGCGATATGGTGAGGGTGCCCATCTCCGTGCCCCCGCGCATTAAGCGCTTGATGCTTTCACCAATCCAGGGAATTTCACTGACCGCGTTTGTTCCCACCGCAGTGGCAAAATACGCTCTCTGATCCCACGGGAGCAGGTAGCCGGTGAAGGCCATTGCCAGCACCAGCCCAAAGAGCGCGCATCCAGACAGCCAAAGAAGCTCGCGCCGTCCTTTATAGGCGCCGTAGACATAGGTTTGTGTGAGGTGGAGAAACAATACGACAACCATCGCGCTCGCTCCGTAGGCGTGGAGACTGCGGAGAAAAGAGCCGGCAGTAACTGCTTTGGTGATGTAATCGACGGTGGTGTGCGCGTGATCGGCAGAGGGAACGTAGTACAGCGCAAGAAATATTCCCGTGATCACTTGCGAAATGAAAATGAATAAGAGTCCGGAGCCGAATATGTAAGCGAACCGTGCGCCGCCGGGAATGGGTTCATCGAGCGCAGTCCGAAGCAAGTTGTCCAGGCCCGTGCGACGGTTAAGCCATCCCCGAAATCCTGCTTGGGGAAGCGGAGGAGCGCCACTCTCGCTTTTACGGGTCGAATGCATTCCTCGGAAGGTCCTTCCTTAGCCGATGACTTCTTTGTCGGAGACGAGTTGGCGGAAATATTGGAATCGCACTTGTAACTGGCCGTCTTGAACCGATGTCTCGAGCGTGTCCATTCCCCGAAGCGAGGGTCCGCTGACTCGAGCTCCGTCTGGGGAGAAAGTGGCGCCATGGCACGGGCAAATAAACTGGCTCCGTTCCTTGTTCCAGGGGACTGTGCAACCCAGGTGAGGACAGATGGAAGTGAGAACACGAAGCTTGCCTTGACTATCTTTCGTCACATAGACCGCTTTTTCAGTCACTACTTTGCGCCAACCGTCCACTTGTTCAATCTGGATGGTGCGCATTACGGGCTCAGTCGAGGACGAAAAGTCGGTCAATGCTCCCACGGGGGAGTCTTTGAGATCGGTGGTTCGGCGCAAGAGAGGAAACAGCGCGAACCGAATAAGCGGTACCGACAGCAAGGCGCTTACAAAAAGCCCTCCAACTGCGACCAATGCGCCGAGAAACGAGCGCCTGCTCTCCAGAGATAACCGGGAGCCCGAAGGTATCGGAGTCCCGCTTTCCAAATGTCCCGCATCTTCAACCATGCCATCTCCAAGCGGCAGCAGCAACCGTGAAACCCTGTCTCTAGTAGCCGTCGAACCTCCAGGTTGTTTACTTTTGTTTGGGCAGTTCCCGGAGGTAAGCCACCAATTTCGTTACGTCGTCCGGCTTGATCTTCGCACCGAAAGCCGGCATCTTTCCCTTGCCCTTGGTGATCAATGCAGCCAGCTCCGCGTCGGTTTGCTTCTGAACTTCTGCCGATCGCAGATCTTTCGCATGGAATGCCTTGCCGGTGGGGTTATCGCCGCTGCCGTCGGCGCCGTGACACAGGGTGCAGTTCGTCTTGAAAAGTTTGGCGGGATCAGACTGGGCCTGCATCGCGGGTGACAGAGCCAGGCAACACAAGATGACAGCTGGAATAAGGCGGCAAGACAGCTCTCGCATGTTATCTCCTAGAAATTTATTGGCTGGGCGACCGCACAGCCCGAGTCTTTTCGGTCGACCCCGTAGACTCCGTGCCTGTTGCCTTGCACTTCTTTCAGGCTAGGAGTCTACAGTATTGCGAGGGCTTAGAAAACAAATCGTGCCAGTACGTAGACCGTGTTATTCGCCGCCGCGTCCCGTCCCGCGCCGTCGTAGTTTACTCGTGCGCCATTGAAGCGGAGATATCCCGTGTATTGCACCGCAAGATCGACGTTCTGTTCGGGCCACCATGAAACATTCAGGGTGTAGCCATTGCTCTGCGGAGAACCATTGGCGCTTCCAGAAACCGCGGCCTGAGCAAAGAGCAGAGGGTCACGGGTTCCCGTGATGTCGAACAATCCGGCCGTCCCGGAAAGTCGCGTGCCGAAATGGTATTCGACATTGGCCTGGGCGGTGTTCAGGTGGTGGCGGCTCAGCGCAGCGCCCCCTGCAAGGACTGTTGCCGGAAGAGACGAGTTCTCACGGATATAAGTACCGCGGACAGAAAGCACGTCGTTCTTGAACTGAGGAATCGTTCGATCATACTGAAAGTCCGCGGCAAAGTCTGTGTAGCTATCCTCGAGGCCGGTGATGTTATTCGGAGTGCTTTTCACATGCATGCCGTAACTGCCGATTTCCAAAAAATTATTCTTGGTGGAGGTCTGCCAGGCCGCACGCCAGTAGGGCGCGACACCCCGGATATTGAAGCCAAACCCCGCTCCCGAGTTGGGCTGCGCGCCTCCAATATGTTCTGACCGGTAGATCGTTCCTGCCAGGTACCAGTGATCGTTCCACATCGCGTAGCCGCCCCCACCGGCCACGTCCTGAGCTAGACCTCCATTGATCAGCGCGCCTGCGGAGGGCCCAGGAGCGACGTTGCTACCGACGAAGGGATATCCCCAGGCAGGCGTGCTATTCCAAAGATCCTCGACGCCTGGATTGTTGTTTAGCGTTATCCCATAGGTAATGGGCTTCCCAAATAATTTGCCTCCGTGATTGGCATAGCGAATGTCGGTGTTGTCCCAGGAAAAGTGGTCACCCTGACTATCGTAAGTGACTTGCACAAAACTGCCGATATGGCTCGTCCAGGCGCCCGCCAGAAAGAGGGATGCCGCCTGAGGGAACTGGAAATTGCCGTTCTGGGTTCCGGGCTGAGGGGATTTTGTAGCCGTGAGAGAAGTATCCAAGATTATGGAAAGAGGAAACGCTTCAAGGAGGTGCAGCGCTGCATTGTGGTCTTTTTTGTCATCACTCACCTGGGCTTTCGTGGTGAATGTATAGCCCTCCAGCTTGAAAGTTCTTCCAAACGGCGTCAGCTCGGGTGGGGCGTAATGGCAGGAAGCGCACGGAAGTCCTGTCTGCCGTGAGTAGCTGGGAACGGCGAAAGCTTTGGGTATGAAGAGGATGAGCAGCGATGCGACCGTGAAAAACGTGGCGCAAGCCTTGACCAGGAGGCCGGTTGCGGGGCGGAGGGCAGATTGTGGATTTCGCATGCCTAACTTATAGCTTTGCGATCCAGGCCGACTCTGTGACGGGTGTCACACGCACCTGTGCGCCACGTCACAGACAACAACGGGCTATTCGTAGAAGTGGCCGGACTCGGCATTTCGCTTCGGCCATGCGATTACTCCCGGATTGTCGGCAACTCGGAAACTACCCGTCTTAGAAACCTGCCGCACGTCCACCATCACGTGTTGAAGATCGACTTCTAGACCCGCCGGCTGAAGTTAGTGCTTATGGGGCGAAGCCCCGGCCACGCTCTTGAGAACAAGAACGAAACAAAACCCCGTAGCGAGCCGCGCTCGCTTGGACAGCCGGGGGCGGCTGTCCCTACGTGTTGCCCTTCTATCCTCCGTTTGCCACAATCGCGTCCGCGACTCGCGCTGCCTCCACCGCAAACCGCACATCGTGCGTACGGATAATGTGCGCCCCTTTCAAGATCAAGCCTGTTTCCGCAGCCAGCGTCCCGTAAAGCCGTTCGGCAACCTCGGCATCCTTGCCATCGCGCGCCAGCGTTCGCCCGATGAATGACTTGCGCGACACTCCAGCCAGCAGCGGAAATCCCACTTGTTGCAGCTCGGCGAAATGCGCCAGCAGCGGATAATTCTCCTCGAAACGCTTCCCGAACCCAAACCCCGGATCGAGCACCAGGCGATCGCGCTTAATCCCCGCCAGGGTCGCCGCCTCAGCCCACTGTCGCAACTCCCGCTTTACGAGCAGCACGGGATCGCCAATCGGCGGCAGCGACCGCCATTCCTCCGGCCGCCCGCGGGTGTGCATCAGCACCGCTCCCACTTTGAGTTCAGCCAGCGTTTTCGCCATCTTCGGATCCCACCGGAACCCGCTAACGTCGTTCACCACCTCGGCGCCGAGTTCCACCGCCGCCCGCGCGACGCTCGCCTTGTAAGTATCGACGCTTACCACGGCGTCCGGCCGTCGTCGCTTCAAATCCCGGATCACCGGCAGCACCCGCCTGCGTTCCTCTTCTTCGGATACTGGTTCCGACGCGCCGGGCCGCGTCGACTCTCCACCCACATCTATGATGGTCGCGCCGTCATCGAGTAACTTCTCGGCGCGGACCACGGCCTTCTCGGCATCGATGTAGAGTCCGCCGTCGGAAAACGAGTCGGGAGTTGCATTCACGACGCCCATGATCAGAGTGCGCCGCCCCAATTCGAGGACTCGAGAGCCCACGTTCCACTGAAAGATCGCCCGCATGTTGCCGCTATTCTAGTGGAGCGACGGGCGTCTCGCCCGTCCAGCGGTTCGGCGGCCGGGCGGGGACGCCCGGCTCTCCACCAGCAAAGCTTGGATCGAGAGGTAACAATCGCGGGGTCGCGACCCTAGAACGAGTCCATTTTTTTCTGGATGTTACAATCAACTTAATGCTTCGTCGGTGGTCAGCTGCGCGTCTTGTTCCCATCGTCCTTCTGGTCGTCGCGCCACTGCTGGGCGCGCCCGTCAAAGCGCTACAGGATCGGCCGTTACCGGATCGTGTTGCCGGGGTGCTCAGCGCCCCCGATCTCGCCCGCGGTTTCTGGGGAATCGAAGTCGTTTCTCTCTCGACGGGCAAAACCTTGTACTCGCAAAACGCCGACAAGCTCTTCACCCCCGCTTCGAACACCAAGCTCTTCACCACCGCCGCCGCGCTCGCGCTGATCGGTCCCGACTACAAGTTCCGCACCACCGTCGAAACCACCGGCACTCTCGACCGCTATGGCCGCCTCAACGGAGATCTCGTCCTTGTCGGCCGCGGCGATCCCAATCTCTCCGGACGCGAACTCCCGTATGATCTTCGCACCCAGCGCAACGACGATCCCATTCAAGCCCTCGAATCGCTCGCCGACGCGCTCGTTCAAAAAGGGGTGAAATTCATCGACGGCGACATCGTGGCCGACGACTCCTACTTTGCCTTCGAGCGCTACGGCGAAGGTTGGAGCCAGGACGACCTCGTCTGGGCCGACGGCGCTCCCGTCTCCGCCCTCACGATCAACGACAACGTGGTCTTCGTCAACATTCTGCCTGCCGACCGCCCCGGCGAAAAAGCTTTCGTCAGCGTTAAGCCGTTTGCCGAGTACTACCGCATCGACAATCGCATCATCACGACCCCCGCCGGCACCGGACGCAAGTTCTTCGTCAACCGCGAGCCCGGCTCCACCGTTCTCACGCTCTGGGGCAACATGCCGCTCGATGACTCCGGCGCCAACGAAGCCCTCGCTATCGAAGATCCGGCCGAGTTCGCCGCCGGGCTCTTCCGTCAGTTACTCGAAAAACGCGGCATCGTGATTTATGGCAAGCAGCGCACTCGCCACACCGAACTCGCCACCCTTTCCACGTTCAGCGTGACCGCTATGGTGCCGTCGCGCGGAGGCAGCGATGGGCAGTCTCGTCCGCTGAAAACCGATCAGCCCATCACGCTCGCCAGTTACGAATCCAAGCCGATGCTGCAGGATGTCCGCGTGATCAACAAAGTCAGCCAGAACCTCCACGCCGAGATCCTGCTGCGCCTCTTGGGACGCGAGCGCGGCAACGCTGGTACGGTTGAAGGCGGACTCGAGGTTCTCCGCGGATTTCTGACTCAGGCCGGAATTTCCAACGACCAATACGTTTTCTACGACGGCTCCGGACTCTCCCGCCAGAATTTAGTAACTCCCCACGCCATCGTTCAGCTACTGCGCTATTGCTCGACGCAACCCTGGGGCGCCGCCTATAAGACGACTTTCCCGGTCTCTGGCGTGGACGGCTCGCTCTCCGACCGCTTCAACTCTCCCCGCCTGAAAAACCGCATTGTGGCCAAAACCGGCTCGCTCGGCGGCGTGAAGACGCTCTCCGGATACGCCACCAGCGATACCGGACAAGCGGTCGTCTTCTCCATCCTCTCCAATAACTTCAATCTCCCCAGCAAGCGAGTAACAGATGCGATTGATCAGTTAGTCCAGGCGATTGTGGACGACGCGCCGGCGGAACACTAGCGCCGCGACCGCGTGATAGGTCATACGATGGAGCGACGGGCGTCTCGCCCGTCCAGCCGGGGGACGCCCGGCTCTTCACCAGCGAGCTTGGATCGACAGCAAGAATTAGGGGATGGTTGTTGTTGTGGAAAGTCCGCTTGTACCGCGCCCCGAACTTCAGAGGCGACACCCACATGCGAGGTCCAAACGCAGCCGGATCGCGGGTCCCGACTACCTCGTCTGCTGGTGGTCTCTACGCAGCCTTTTTTGCAACGCTGGACATCTCGTTGCCAGGGAAGTCGCGGGCTCGGAGCTCCGAGGCTATACAAATCAAGAAACACACCACACTGACCTCAAACAGATTCCGCTGGGTCAGGTGCATCGTCAGGAACAACCTGGTCGCAATGTGAAGATGCACCAATCCACCACATAACAGCGCGATCCAGCCGGTATAGTAGGTTACTTTTCCAATCAACTGCAGACGAGCGAAGTGACCCATGGTGAAACCCTCCCCGTGGCAAAGAGATAAGAGACTGCCCTGAAATCAGGGCAGTCGGCCAGTGGTCGGAATTATACACCGGCTTCGTTTGCACTTCCGTAGGCCAAAAGTGCTATTGTTCCTGGACAAGAACTCATGGAGGGCTGCAATGCTGGCTTCCAGCAAGATCGTTGGCCCTTCGTCCAGGATAAAAAACTAGGAATCTGGACCGCGCCTACCGGCGATAAAGTTGCCTGGTTCAAGGACCCCGAGGGAAATGTGCTTTCTGTCAGCCAACATCAGTAGCGCTGCTGGCTTGCACGATGCGGCTCTCGGATTCATCCGATAATTCCCATCTTCTTCCCGGCTCGCTGCAGCACTTCGAGCGCCTGCTGAAGCTCTTCTTTGGTATGCGTGGCGGTCATGATGGTGCGCACGCGCGCTTTGCCTTCGGGGACGGTGGGAAAGGCGATGCCGGTTCCCAGCACTCCTTGTTTGAAAAGTTCGCGGGAGAAATCCATGGTCAACCGTCCGTCGCCAATGATGATCGGCGTGATCGGCGTTTCGCTCGCGGGAGTGGTTTGGCCGCCGATGTTGAAGCCGAGCAGGCCGAGTTCTTTCTTCCAGAAGCGCGTGTTCGCCCAGAGCTGCTCCATCCATTGCGGCTCGGTTTCGAGAACGTCGAAAGCCGCAATGCAGGTCGCCGCGACCGAAGGCGGATGCGAAGTCGAAAACAGAAACGGCCGCGCGCGGTGATAAAGATAATCGATCAAATCGCGCGTGCCGCAGACGTAGCCACCTAAAGCGCCGATCGCCTTCGACAAGGTTCCGACTTGGATGTCGACGCGCCGGTGCATACTGAAATGATCGATCGTGCCGCGCCCGTCGCGGCCGAGCACGCCGGAAGCGTGCGCGTCGTCGACCATCATGATCGCGCCGTATTTCTCGGCCGCCTCGCACAGCCCGGGCAGCGGGCCGATGTCGCCGTCCATCGAGAACACACCATCGGAGATGAGTAGCTTCTTCCCCGGCTGGTTTTTCACGCTGGCAAGTTGCTCTTCGGCGTGGGCAACGTCTTTGTGGCGGAAGACGAGAATCTTCGCTCGTGAAAGACGGCAGCCATCGATGATCGAAGCGTGATTGAGCTCGTCGGAAATGATGAAGTCGTCTTTGCCCAGAAAGGAGGAAACCGTTCCCGCGTTCGCCGTAAATCCCGACTGGAAAACCACGCAGGCCTCGACGTTTTTGAAGCGCGCGATCTTCTCCTCCAGCTCCATGTGAATTTTCATGGTGCCCGCGATGGTGCGCACGGCGCCCGATCCGACGCCGTATTTGCGCGTGGCTGCAAGCGCCGCTTCGCGCAGCTTGGGATGCGTCGTGAACCCAAGGTAATTGTTCGAGGCAAGGTTGATGACCCGCTTGCCGTCGAAGGTACAGACCGGCGCCTGCTCGTCATCAAGGACGCGCAGTTTAAAGTGCGTGCCCTTGGCCTTGAGTTCGTCGAGCTGATCGGTCAGGAACGAAAGCGGATTGGTGCGCGTGGCACTGGGCATGGCTTACCTCGGATCGCCAGTGATTTATGTGTAGAGACGTGGCTTGCCGCATCTCGGATTGCTAACGATCTCCTGGCGGAAAGACCAGAGCGTTCAGCCGTCTGAGACGGGGCAAGCCCCGTCTCTACAGGCGGGCTGGATGATAGTTTACGCTGACTTGTTTGCTATCCTGTCCCTGCTTGAGCAGCCGAACGGCGTTGGTTCTCTGACATGGCTTCCCGTTGTATAGTGTCCAATCATTACCTGGTCAATCATGCCTTAAAGGAGGCTCATCGTGCGTCTTCTGCTGCATTGGGTTCTAAGCGCTGTAGCGGTATGGATTGTTGCCCACGTAGTGCCGGGCATTAGCGTAAGCGGCCCGGTGGCGGCGCTGATCGCGGCGGCGGTCATCGGCCTGATCAACGCAACCCTCGGGTTGCTGCTCAAGATCCTCACCTTCCCGCTGACGATTCTGACGCTCGGCCTGTTCTGGTTCGTGATCAACGCGATCATGCTGGAACTGGCGGCGGCGCTGGTCCGCGGATTCTACGTGCGAAACTTCGTGGCGGCTCTGAT
>WNFH01003094.1_pt1 | contig 11717 bp, 7 predicted proteins | sample 5400411 | NCBI WGS metagenome assembly WNFH01 (sample SAMN13153347, study PRJNA577476) | soil metagenome | isolation source: 200 cm saprolite under Douglas fir tree site 2 hole 3 | place: USA:California | collected 2015-04-18
CGGCCGCCCCGTCGAGCGCCCTTCTCACCACGTCGCGTGGGACCCCATCATGGCGGAAAAGGGCGGCTACAAGCATTTCATGCAGAAGGAAATTTTCGAGCAGCCCCGCGCCGTGCGCGATACCCTGCTCGGCCGCATTTCCCAAGACACCGGCAAAGTCTTCCTGGATGAGATGGCCATTACGGAAAAGCAGTTCCGCGAATTTCACCAAGTGCGCATCGTCGCCTGCGGCACAAGCTGGCACGCCGGCCTGGCCGCTAAATTCATGATCGAGCGTCTCGCCCGGCTTCCCGTGGAAGTCGATTACGGCAGCGAATTTCGCTATCGCGATCCCATTCTGGATTCCAAATCGCTGACCGTCTGCATCAGCCAATCCGGCGAAACCGCCGACACGCTGGCCGCCCAGCGCGAGGCCAAATCGAAAGGCTCACCCTCGCTGGCGATCTGCAACGTAATCGGTTCCATGATCACGCGCGAAGCCAATGGCACCATTCCGACGCACGCCGGGCCGGAGATCGGCGTGGCTTCCACGAAAGCCTTTACTGCGCAATTGACTGCGCTGCTTCTCCTCGCTTCCTATCTCGGCCAAGTTCGCGGCAAGCTCTCCGAAAGCGCCGCCAGGACCCTGATGCAGGAATTCACCCAGATCCCTCACAAAATCGAAACCATCCTGCAAGCCGACGAAACGGGCTTTTACGAAAACCTGGCGCGCCAATTCTTCCGCCATACCGATTTTCTCTATCTGGGCAGAGGCATTCATTACCCCATCGCGCTCGAAGGCGCGCTGAAGCTGAAGGAAATTTCCTACATTCACGCCGAGGGTTATCCCGCTGGCGAAATGAAACACGGCCCCAACGCTCTGATCGATGAAAATCTTCCGGTCGTGGTCTTGGCGACGCGCGACGAATCCGACCCCGAAGCCATGACCCGCTACGAGAAGAGCGTGTCGAATATCAAGGAAGTCAAGGCCCGCGACGGCATCGTCATCTCCATTGTCACCAACGGAGATCATCTCGCGCGCGAAGCCTCCGATCACATCATCGAGCTTCCGCCCGCGCCAGAACTCCTCGCGCCTTTTCTGGAGATCATCCCGCTCCAATTACTCGCCTACCACATCGCGGTCCGCCGCGGCTGCGACGTCGACCAGCCGCGCAACCTCGCCAAATCCGTCACCGTGGAGTAGCCCGGCCCGTTTCCGCTACTATAGGAGCATGCTTCGCTATTTTCGGGCGCGTCTCGGCATTCTTCTGCTCCTTCTGGTGCCCGCCCGGCTCCCCATTTCCGCGCAGGCTCCGGACGCCTCCACTGCACCCTTGCGCGAAGTCCACGCTGACGGCGAAAAAATCCTCACTGAGGCCCAGGTCATCGCCATCACCGGCTTGGCCCCCGGCGCCCAGGTCGGCAGGAGTGATTTGCAAAGCGCCGCCGACAAGCTCGTTCGCAGCGGGCTTTTCACCAAAGTCAGTTTCAACTTCCAGACCAGGCTTGCCGCCATTTTGGTCAACTACCACGTGGAAGAATCGCCGCGCATCCCCGCCTACTTCGACAACATCCCGTGGTTCTCCGATTCCGAACTGGGCGACGCCATTCGCAAGAACTTTCCTTTCTTCGACGGAACGCTCCCCGAAGCCGGAGCCGCCGTGGAGGATGCCGCTGACGCCGTCAAGGAGTTGCTCGCTTCCCGCGGACTGCAGGTGTCGCTCGAGCACATGGTAATCGCCAATCCCAATGGCGAAGGCAACGTCCAGGAATTCCGCGTCGAAGGCGCGGCGCTGCAAATCGCCAGGCTGGAATTCAGCGATCCCGCGCTCTCGGCCTCCAAAGCCGTGCAGCAACATCTATCCGAGATTCTGGGAAAGCCCTATTCCCGAATGACCATCGATCTCTTTCTCTCCGAAGCGATAAAGCCCATCTATCTTCAGCAGGGATTCCTGCACGCGAAGCTGGGTCCGCCGGAAGTGCGGTTGACGGGCGATCCCAATCAAAAACTGCCCTCGCAGATTCCCGTCTATGTGCCGGTTGTGACCGGCGACGTCTATCGCTGGAACGAAATCCATTGGACAGGAAACGTCCAGGTGTCCGAATTCGCCCTTAACGCCCTGCTCGGCGTGAAGCACGGCGACCTCGCCGATGGCCTGCAGATGGAAGCGGCCTGGGATCGCGTGCGCGAAGAGTACGCCCATCGCGGCTACCTCGAAGCAAAAATCGATCCGCCTCCAGCCTATGACGATCGCGCGCACACCGTTTCCTACTCTGTGCGCATTCAAGAGGGGCCGCAATTTCACTTCGGCAAAATGGTCCTCACGGGAATTTCCCCGGCTGCCGAGCGCAAGCTGCTCGCCGCCTGGCCCATTGCAGCCGGTGAAGTCTTCGACAAAGCCAAGTTCGAGGAACTCCTGGGAAAGCTGCAAACCCGCCAGGAACAGGTCTTCGGCGAGCTGCCGGTGCACTATGAGAGCGTCGGCCACTGGCTGCAAACCGATGCCGCCAAGTCCACGGTCGACGTGCTTCTGGATTTTAAGTGACTCCTCTTGCCGTGCCATCTGCGATGCGAGCCGCGGTCTGAGATATACTCAGCATTGAGATGAATGAGCTCATTCACATTCGTAATGCGGAAGGCGCCGCAACGCCCGCGGAAGAAAAACAAAATCTCCTGCTCGCCCGCCTCGCCGAAATTCCTTCGCTCCTCGTCGCGCTCTCCGGTGGCGCGGACTCCGCGTACCTGGCCTGGGCCGCCCGCGAAGCGCTGGGCGACCGCGCTCTATCCATTACGGCGCTCTCCCCGAGTTACTCCGCTCATGATCGCGCCGTGGTGGAAGAATTTGTGAACAAGCTGGGCTTGCGACACGAATTCATCGAAACTCACGAAATGCAGAATCCCGCCTACCGCGCGAACGCCGCCGACCGTTGCTATTTCTGCAAAGACGAGTTGTTTTCCGCGTTGGATGAATTGGCGCACTCGCGCGGTTTCGCCGCCGTCGCCTATGGTGTCAATGCCGATGACACGCTCGATTTTCGCCCCGGCCATCGCGCCGCCACCGAGCACCAGGTTCTTGCCCCGCTTCTCGATGCCGGCCTGAGCAAAGCTGAGATTCGGCATCTCTCGCATCCTGCCGGTTTGCCCACCTGGGACCGCCCCGCGTCCGCTTGCCTCGCTTCCCGCTTGCCGTACGGCACCGAGGTGACTCCCGAGCGTCTTGGACTCGTCGAGCGCGGCGAAGCAGCACTGCGCGCGCTGGGATTCCGCCAATTCCGCGTCCGCCTCCACGACAAGCTTGCGCGCGTCGAAATCGCGCCCGACGAGATGCCTCGCGCGTTCGCGCCAGAAATGGCCGCCGCCATCGCCGACCGCCTCAAAGCGGCAGGCTTCACTTACGTTGCCCTGGACCTTGAGGGCTATCGCCAGGGCTCTCTCAATGAAACCCTTTCGCCCGCCGGCCGGCGCTCCGCCAAGGCTGCTCGGGGAACATAATTCCCTGCTCTTGCGTAACTATAAGTGGGACGGCGCAGGGCAAGTCTCTGCGCTGTCACGGAGGGATGAATGGCGCTCCATTTTAATCATCGCTTATCGCTCTTCCTTCTTTGCGCCGTCGTTGCCCTCACCGGCTGCGAAAGCGGCCCTTCGGTAAGCGGCGCCTTCGATCGCAGCTTTAACGTGACCGGCCCCATTCGCCTCGAACTCAACAACGCCTCCGGCGACGTGGACATCGCCGGCGGCTCTGACGGCAAAGTACACGTCCGCGGCGAAGTGCGCGCCTCGGGCTTCGGCATCGACAACACCCGGAAGCGTCTGGACGATACCCTCGCCAATCCTCCCATCGAACAAAAAGGTGACACCATTCGCATTGGCAAGGATATGTCTCGCATGCGCAACATCAGTATCACGTACACGATTCAGGTGCCCCGCGCCACGGAAGTCGATGTCAACGTCGCTTCCGGCGCCCAGACCATTCGTAATGTAACTGGTCCCGTAACCGTGCGCGCCGCCTCCGGCTCCATCCGTCTTGAAAATATCCAACGCGATGCCGAGGTCACCACGGCAAGCGGCACCATCTCGGCCACCGATGTCGGAAGCGATCTCCACGTTTCCACCGCTTCCGGAAACGTGGAGCTATCGGGCATCAAAGGCAATGTCCGCGCGAACACGGTATCCGGCGTCATCCGGATCGCCAAGCCCGGCGCCCGCGTGGAGGCCAGCAACACGAGCGGAGAGATCGCAATCCAGGGCGCTTCGAACGACGTGAAGGCGCATGCCATCTCTGGCCTGGTCTCCGTGCAAGGGAATCCTGCCGCCGACAGTTATTGGGAACTGAAGTCCGTTTCGGGGGGAGTGCAACTGCGCGTTCCTGCCACCGCGAATTTGCATCTCTCGGCGGAAGCCTCTTCGGGCGAAATCCGTTCCGATATTCCCATCGTCGTCGAAGAGCAGGGCAGGCATTCTCTCCGCGCCCACATGGGCAGCGGCGGCGGACGTGTGGACGTGCACGCCGTCTCCGGCGAAATCCGCCTCACCGGCACGAAGTAGGGGCCGCCTTCCGAGGCGGGCCGCTCTTCCTCCTATTCTTCCTCTTTGTCTTTCTTTCCCTCTTTGTCTTCCCACACAAATCCATTCATCCTGCCTCGCCTGCCAACCTTCCTTTCGTGGCTGCCAACTTGCCTCACCCGGACTACAATCATGCGCTCCACGCGAATCCGAGTTAGAATCCAGCGGTATGGGTTCCCATCCCTTTTTCGCGTGCGCGATTTCAATTCTCTTTCTTTGTTCCGCGCCCTCCGCAATCCCCGGTGAGATCCTGGCGCAAAACGAAAAAACTCCGGACCTATCGCCGAAAGCCGCCACCCCCAAGCAGGCTTCTCCCGCCAAACAGCCTTCCCCCGAAGAACAACTGCAGCAAGCCGTCAGCAACGCCGGGAACGACCGCGCCGCGCTGGTCCGGAATCTTGAAGCGTACTTGAAGGATTATCCGGATTCGCGCCAGCGTCCTCAGATTTACCGCGCGCTCGTGGAAGCCAGTCTGCAATTGCGGGACAACGCGCGCGCCGCCGATTACGCCGAGCGCATGGTCGCTCTCAATCCCAACGACATTTCCACCTTGCTTCTAGCGATTGAACTCCTGGAGCAACAAAAGGATGAAGCCGCACTTCGCCGCGCCGTCAATTACTCCACGCGTGTTCTTGAAGCCGTGAATCGCACCTCCGCGGACGTGCGATCACCCCGTGTCTCCGCCGAACAGTGGGAACTCGAAAAAAAGAGCGACCTGGCAAACACCTACTTCCTTCGAGGCGATCTTTACCTGAAATTGAAGGATTACGCGGCGGCCAAGAAAGATCTGCTGACCAGCTACCAAACTTTCCCGACTGCCGGAGCGGCGCAACGGCTTGGCGAGGCGGCTGAACTGCAAAACGATTTGAACTCCGCGATACAAGAGTACGCTCGGGCTTTCGCCCTCGCCGAAGGAAAGAACGGAAACATCAGCCGTGCGGAGATTCGCAAAAAGCTGGGCAATGTCTGGCGGCTGGCGCACGGCTCCGACATTGGGCTGGGCGAGTATTTGCTTTTCACTTACGATGAAGTCTCCCGAAGCTCCACCGCGGCAAAGCCAAAGAAAAATGCCGACGCTCGCGAACCCGCAGATTTCACGCTCCGAAAAGCTCCCGATGGCACCGCCTTCCCGCTGAAAGACAGCAAGAGAAAAGTCCTCGTCGTCAATTTCTGGGCCACCTGGTGTGGCCCCTGCCACGCGCTCGAACCCCTGTTCGCTCGCGTCGCCGAGGACTTCCAGGCGAATCCGGACGCGCTGTTTCTGGCCGCGAACTGCGACGAAGATGAATCTCTGGTCAAAAGCTATTTGGAAGAGGACAAGCCGCGCACCGCTGTTGTGTTTGCCGACGGCCTCGACCACTTCTTAAAGGTCAACTCTTTCCCAACAATTGTGGTGATCGATCGCGATGGAAAAATCGCCTACCGCTCGGATGGTTTCGACCCCGATTCCTTTGAACCCAATCTGTCAGCAGCAGTCCGCCGCGCCCTGGCTCCTCTGGGCGCATCATCGTCCGCCGGAAGCTCCGTGCCCTGATTGCGTGGGGCCTCAGCCTCGCACCGATGAACTCTGCGGCTATTTCTCCGCCACTTCCCTGGCGGCCACAATGGTATTGGCGTGGATTCGAACAGTATCTTCGACGCGGCGGGCATACCCGCCCGCAAGTGTCGTCGCCACGGGAATTTTGCGTTGGCGCGCTTCCCCGAAAACCTGCCGGTCGCGTTGCTTCAATCCTTCTTTCGTCAGCGAAAGCCCCCCGAGCTGATCCTCGCAGTAAGGATCGGCGCCGCCGACATAAAAAAGAATTTCTGGCTGAAATTCGTCGAGCGCTTTCTGCACTGCAGGAACCAGCGCACCCAGATACTCATCGTCGTCAACGCGGTCGTCCATGTTGAGATCGATGCTCGACGGCGGCTTGTGCGCCGGATAGTTATTTTCCTGGTGAATCGAAATCGTGAATACCGTGGGATCGTTTCGAAAGATGGCGGCGGTGCCGTTCCCGTGGTGCACGTCAGTGTCGACAATCATCGCTTTTTTCACCGCGCCATCCGCTTGCAGCTTCCGAATCGCCACCGCCACGTCATGAATCGCGCAAAATCCCTCCCCATGCCCCGGATACGCGTGATGAAATCCGCCGCTGAGGTTAGCCCCGAACCCGTCGCGCAGCGCCGCTTGCCCCGCGAGAATCGTCCCACCCGCGGCCAGCCACACCGCTTCGACCAGCTCTGGCGAATACGGAACCTCCAGCAGCATCACGTCGCTGGCGGTGAGGGTGCCGGTCTTCAGCTTGCTCACCCATTCCGGCGTGTGCACGCGCAGAATATCTTCGTCGCTCGCCGGCTCGGGGCGCAGGAAATCTTCCGGCGCGGCGATGCTTTCGCGGAGCAGCAGCTCATAAATGAGGCGGAATTTCTGTGATGGAAAAACGTGCGGACCAAGATTCAAGTCATACCGGTCGTGGTAAGCGAGCTTGAATGGAAGAAGAGCCGTCATCAACTGGGATCAGAATCTCTTTTTCTTTCTTTTCTTTCTTTAAGCATTCAACTTTCAACTGTCGACTGTCAACTTCCCTCAGTTCTCGCGTTCTAGGATAAAATCCGGGAGCGTGGCGAGGGCGCGCGCAAATTCAGAATCGGCGTGGCCATTCAGACAAGCCTTGGCGCGCTGCGCGTAATCTTGCGCAAGATGGCGGGCGCGGTCCAGCGCGCCGGATTCATGAACCAGCGAAACGATGGTCTCCGGGCGAACGGAATTAAACTCCTTTTCCGCCAGGACGCGCGCGACCAGCTCGCGCGCATCGCGGTGGCCATTCTCCATCGCGTAAATCAGTGGCAGCGTGACCTTGCCTTCCTTCAAATCGCTGAGGACCGGTTTGCCAAGCTGTTTCGCCGACGCAGTAAAATCCAGCAGATCGTCGACAAGCTGAAATGCCAGTCCCGCGTATCGCCCGTAATCGGCGAGCGCCTGCTCTTCCTTGCCTTCGAGGCCGCCAAGCACCGCGCCGAGCCGCGCGCAGCCGCTGAAAAGACAAGCGGTTTTGTAAGTAGCCAACCGCAGCGCATCTTCTTCGGTCACGTCGATGCGCCCGATTTTTTCGAGTTGGATCAGTTCGCCTTCGACCATTTTCCGGGTCAGGTCGATCAAAATGTCGAGAATGCGAAAATTGCGTTCTTCCAGGGCCATCTGAAAGGACTGCATGTACAGCCAGTCGCCGGTGAGTACGCTGCGATGATTGCCCCATTTGGAATTGGCGGAGGGGCGGCCGCGGCGCGTGTCGGCGCTGTCGATCACGTCATCGTGAATCAACGTGGCGCTGTGCAAAAGTTCGACGACGGCAGCGAGGCGAATGGCGCTGCGATCCCTGCGGCCCGCGTAGCTTGCGGAGAGGAGCAAGAGAGCGGGGCGCAGGCGCTTCCCTCCCCCGCCGAGCAAATACGCAGTGATTTCAGAGACAGCGGGGAAGGCCGTGTCGCTTTGCCGGGCAAGCTCCTCTTCGACCAGGACGAGGTCGTCGCGGACGAAATCAAAAATCTCTTTGGCCGTGAGCAGCGCGATGGCTTGTCTCCTGCCTAAACCTGTTTTGTGAAGCCTGAGGATGCGAGACCCGCTGGCTGGGCGAGCCCGAAGAAGCGCCGGAAATTCCCTGTTGTGGCTGAGGCGACTTCTTCCGGCGACAAGTTTCTCACACTCGCGAGCGTGTGCGCTACTTCCGCAACGTAGGCGGGCTCGTTGCGCTTGCCGCGCCAGGGTTGTGGCGCAAGGTACGGAGAGTCCGTCTCAATCAAAATCTTCTCGAGCGGCAAAGCTTTCGCAACGTCGCGAAGGTTCTGCGTTTTCGGATAGGTTGAATTTCCCGCAAAAGAAACCAGGAAACCCATTTCAATTCCGCGCGGCGCATCCTCAAGCGTGCTGGTGAAGCAGTGCAAAATCCCGCCGAGGCCGGTCGGCCGCCAGTGTTCTTCAATCATGTTCAAACAATCGGACCAGGCATCGCGGCAATGGATGATAATCGGCAGCTTGGCTTGCCGCGCCAGCTCCATCTGGTCGCGAAAAACACGATGCTGCACTTCGCGCGGAGAATGATCGTAAAAGTAGTCCAGGCCAATCTCGCCCCACGCAATGACTTTGGGATGCTCAGCCAGCCGAGACAACTCCTCCAAATGTTGTAGGGTGACTTCCTTCGCTTCGTGCGGGTGTATGCCGACGGTGGCGTAAATCCAATCATGCTGTTCCGCAAACGGCAGCGCAGCATCGAGCTTCTCGGGTCCCGGCCCGGTGCCGATGGCGAGGAGCGTCGTCACGCCCGCAGCGCGAGCGCGATCAAGCATGGCGTCGCGGTCTTCCGCAAATTGCGGAAAATCAATGTGCGCGTGTGAATCGATCAGTTCCATGGAGAGCGATCTGGTCTTTAGTGGCACAGGAATCTCGCCTGTGCTCTTCATTGAGTCTGAAACCATAAGGCTCCACAGCTAGGATCGGCTGTGCCACAAAAACCTACTTGAGCCTTGCGCCGATTTCGACGTCTTCGTCGGGGAAGCCGGCGAGGACGGGGCGGCCTTCGGGACCGACGGTGGCGGCAACGATCATGCCGTTGGATTCGACGCCGCGGAGCTTGCGCGGGGCGAGGTTGACGACCACAGCGACTTTGCGGCCGATCAATTTTTCCGGCTCGTAGTATTGCGCGATGCCGGCGCAAATCTGGCGAATCTCAGTTCCAATATCGACTGTGAGTTTCAACAGTTTGTCCGCACCGACGATGCGTTCGGCAGTCTTGATCTGGCCAACACGCATCTCGACTTTGGCGAAGTCCTCGATGCCGATTTTTTCCGCCGCGGCCGGAGCGGCAGCAGTAGCAGCGCCACCAGCGGTGGGAGTGCTTGCGGCCGCTGGTGCGGTAACAGGCGACGGTTGTTCTTGTGCTTCGTTTTCCATGGCTTCCATCCTCTCGATTGCTTCTGCTTTTTCGATGCGCGGGAAAAGCGGTTGTGACTTGCCGAGCGGCGTACCCGGCACAATCTGTCCCCACCGCAAACCGTCCAGGGGAAAGGACCCTACCTGTACCGGTTGGCCAAGCAGCGACCAAACTTTGGTGGTGCTCTCGGGCAAAACAGGATGCGTCAACGCTGTCGCGATTCGCAGAACTTCTGCGGTGGTCCAGAGAATCGTGGCGCGGCGCTGCTGATCCGCTTCATTCTCGCCGAGCGACCAGGGATGTTCTGTCGTCAAGTATTTGTCGGTTGCGGCAATGAGCGACCATATCTCCTCCAGCGCGAGCGAGAAACCCAATTTGTCGTACTGTTCCAGGACTTCTCCGATCGCCTCTTGCGCTTTCGTGGCTAACGCGGTGTCTTGCAGTTGAAGCGCGCTGGGCTTCGGAATTTTTCCGCCGCAATTCTTCTCGATCATCGCGGCGGTGCGACTGGCGAGGTTGCCGAGGCCGTTGGCGAGGTCGCTGTTGTAGCGTTGGACGAGCGCGTCGTAGCTGAAATTGCCGTCCTGGCCGAAGACGGTTTCGCGCAGAAGATAGTAACGAAGGGCGTCCATGCCGAGGACGTGCACGATCGGGCGCGGGCGAACGACGTTGCCCAGCGACTTGCTCATTTTGGCGCTGTCCATGAGCAGCCAGCCGTGGGCCCAGACTTGTTTCGGCAACGGCAGGCCAGCGGCCATCAAGAAGGCGGGCCAGTAAACGGCGTGGAAGCGGATGATTTCCTTGCCGACGAGATGGAGATCAGCGGGCCAGTATCCGGTTTTTTCGTATTGCGGGCCGCCGACGGCGCTTAGATAGGCAGTCAGCGCGTCGAACCAGACGTAGAAAACGTGGGGCTCCTCGCCGGGTACGGGAATGCCCCAGCGAATCGATGTTCGCGTGATGCTAAGATCGCGGAGGCCGCCTTCGACGAAGCTGAGAACTTCGTTGCGGCGGGCTTCGGGTTGAATGAAATCGGGATGCTTGGCATACCAATCGAGAAGCGGCTTCTGGAATACGGAGAGCTTGAAGTAAAAATTGGCTTCTGTGACGGTTTCCGTGGGACGGCCGCAATCGGGGCAGTTCTCGCCGGGCTTCACGTCGACGTAGGCGTTGTCGTAGATGCAGTATTGCCCGGTGTAATGACCGGGGTAGACTAAACCATTGTCGCGGCACTGCTTGAAAAGCCATTGCACGGTGTGCGCGTGCTTCAGGTCGGTGGTGCGGATGAATTCGTCGCCTTGGACGCCGAGTTCGTCCCAGAGGGCGCGCCACTCGGCGGCCATTTTCGCGACGAATTCGGATTCCGGGACGCCGGCTTTTTTGGCGGAGCGCTCGACGTTCACGCCGTGCTCGTCGGTGCCAGTGGTCATGACCACATCGTAGCCGCGCATACGTTTGTAGCGGCGGATGGTGTCGCACACGATGGTCGAGTAGGTGTGGCCGATGTGCGGCAAGCCGTTCGTGTAGTAGATCGGCGTAGTCAGATAGTATTTTGGTTTTCCGGGCATTGTTGAGTTTCAGTTTTCAGTTCCAAATAAGAAAAATCAACCAGTCGACTCATAGGCGCGGAGGGCTTCGCTGATCACGCGCTGGAGCGGGACATTTTTCTCGACGGCTAGCTTACGACAGTCGTCGTATTCCGGCGCAACATGCAGGATGCGGCCGTTCACGCGAGAAATTTTGATGCGTACGTCGCCAAAGGCTGTCGCGACATTCAGGAATTCACGCGGCAGAGTGCGGCGCTGGGCGCGGTAGGTGCGCGCGCCAAAGGTGGTGGTCTCGGCGAAGATGAGCGACATCAACGCGTTCGTGTCTTGCGGCTTGCACAAAACGGTGAGCAGCGTGCCGGGGCGATTTTTTTTCATCTGCACCGGCGTGGTGTAAACGTCGAGCGCCCCCGCGGCCAGAGCTTTTTCCAGGAAGTAGCCATAGATTTGGGGGTTCATGTCATCGAGATTCGCTTCAATGACGGCAATTTCTTCGTCGAAGCCGGCGACGGTTTTTTCTCCGGCTTCGCCGATCATGATGCGGACGACGTTGGGCTGGCCTTCCAGGTCGAGCGTGCCGGCGCCGTAACCGATGGCAGTGACGCTCATCGGCGGCTGCGGGCCGAAGGAGTCGCAAAGCGTCGCGACGATCGCAGCGCCGGTGGGCGTGACGAGTTCTTTTTGGACGCCGTTCGAGTAAGTCGGCTTGCCTTGCAA
>WNFH01003096.1_pt1 | contig 11715 bp, 9 predicted proteins | sample 5400411 | NCBI WGS metagenome assembly WNFH01 (sample SAMN13153347, study PRJNA577476) | soil metagenome | isolation source: 200 cm saprolite under Douglas fir tree site 2 hole 3 | place: USA:California | collected 2015-04-18
CCCGCGAAGGGCGCATTATAGTGCGTTCGGAAACTGGTTTGTTATTAGCCCGCCGTAAATGACCATGTCCAAAAGAGCAGAAGCGTGGGGCAATCATCGCATCCGATGGCTTGCGCTATTGAGCCTGTCCCTTTTTTTCTTCTCACAGCGTACTTCTTCGGTATCTGCACAGGAGGTGAGGCGAGTGCGTTTGACTTACTCCGCCTTCAGCGTCGCCTTTCTCAATGTCTTCGTTGCTCAGGACGCAGGAATTTTTAAGAAGTATGGGCTCGAGGCCGAGTTGATCCAGATGGCCGGACCGCTTCCCATAGCGGCGCTCGTGGCGGGAGAGATTGACTACCTGACGGGATATACGACGGGTCTGGTGGCCGCGGCGCAGGGGGCGCCGCTCAAAGGGATCATGGTGACTTTGAGCCGGCCACCTTTCTATTTGATTTCGGAATCTACCATCCAGAAGCCGGACGACCTCACGGGCAAAAGGATCGGAGTGGATCGGATCGGAAGCCTGCAACATCTCGTCGCCCGGCTGCTGCTCAAATTTAAGGGAGTGAATCCGGAGAAGGTCATCTTTACTCAGACCGGCTCGGTATCCAACACCGTGACGAGTCTCGGGCAGGGTGCCATATCGGCGGCTCTCCTGTCGGGGCCGCATAACGTGATCATGACGCAAAGGGGTTTCAGGCAGATCGGCTCCGCCGAAGAGCTCCCGATGCATTTTCCCACCAGCGGTCTCGTGGTGCACGAATCCAAGCTCAAAACGGATTCCGCCAAGATTAAGCTCGTCATCCGCGTGATGTTGGAATCGATGACATTCAGCCGGAGAGAAAAATCACGGATAGTCAATTACGTCAGGGATAAATGGAAGCTCGACTCGAAAGTCGCCGAAGAGGTTTACGGGCAGTGGCTTTCGACCCTGGCGATGGACGGGAAGATCAGCCCGACGGATCTCCAGGAATATTTCGACCTGGCCTACTCCTATCGTCAGATTCCGGTTCCGGTGCAAGTCAAGGCTCTGACGGACTACACGCTCCTCGATCAAGTATTAAAGGAGAGCGCCGGGAAATAGAGAACTCAAGACAGAGCCTTTAATACGAATCATGCTAAAGGAGGGAACTTAGAGTGGACGGCAGGGCTGTTGTTCAGTCGGTCATTCAAGAGATCGTTCAACCCGGGACTCAGCGCCTCATGGAGAGCCGCTACTTCTCGGAGCTGAGAGCGGGAAAATTGTCTGTTCGCCGGCTTCAGGGATGGGCGATTCAGCACTATCTGCACAACAAGGCGATCCTGAAGGCTTTCGCGCTCGGCATGGTGAAGAACGCTCACGATCCGGACCTCTTCAACCATTTTTCGAGCCAATTCAGCGAGGAGCAATCCCATCCGGACCTGGCCAAGCGTTTCGGTCTCGCTCTAGGACTGAAAGAAGAAGATTTTTCCGAGGCGACGCAGATCTTCGAGTGTCTGATTCATTCCAGCAAGACGATATACAACGCGCTGCTGGGAAGCCCGCCGCAAAACCGCGCATCGGCCCTGACCAGCGAAAGCATGGTCTGCCGTTATTCCGAGGAGTTCAACAGCTATCTGCGCAAGAACTACGGCTTGGGTGATAACGCGCTCGAGTTTTTCACGGTTCACATGGTCGCCGACAAAGAGCACACCGCGCAGTCGGCCGAGATTATTGCCCGTTACATCAAGTCTCCGAGGGATGAAAGATTGGTGCGCGAGAACGCGCAGCACACGGTGCGCATCAAGTTGGGCAAGTTCGAGGGCATTTATCAGACGTACGCCTGAGGAAGGTGGGCTCCTGGACGGCGACGGGCGGAAATCCGGCTAAAGCAGAAGAGAAAAGAATAAAAATGGCGCTTCTGGTTCTCATTCCGGCTCTCATCTTCGCTCTTTTCTTTCCCTCTGAAGTGCGCTCGCAGGGACCTCTTCAGCGGGTGGCGATCACCTACTCGAGCCGCAGCATCGCATCCATCGATCTGTTCGTGGCGCAGGATCGCGGTTTCTTCCGGGAGGAAGGACTGGACGGCCAGCTTGTGCAGGTCAGGGCTACGGTTGCGATCGCCGCTATCGTTTCAGGCGAGGTCCATGCGCTAGGCTCCATCGGCAGCGCTATCCGGGCGGTCCAGCGCGGCGCGCCGGTCAAGGTATTGGCTGTGAGCCTTCGTCGGCCGGTCTTCTGGCTGGTGAGCCGGCCGGAGCTAAAGTCTTTCAGCGATCTCAAAGGAAAAGTCATCGGGACGACGACGATCGGCGGAAGCCAACACACGGCGGGAATCCGGTTGCTGCGGAAAAACGGGCTCGACCCGGACAAGGACGTCACCGTGGTTCTCGCGGGTGATGTCCCGACGCAGCTCCAGGCCCTGGTAAACGGCTCGATCCAGATCGGCATCCTTTCTCCTCCGATACTGATTGTGGCGCGCGATAAATATAGGATGAATGTCCTGGCCAGCGCGATGCAGGAGTTCACGAGCCTGCAAAACGGCCTTGCCGTCACGGACAGGAGCTTGAAGGAACAGAGGGACTTGGTCAAACGGATCCTCCGCGCGCGGGCCAAGGGAAACCGTTACTTTCACCAAAACGAACGGGGAGCGAGCGAGGTCCTGGCGAAATATCTCAGCGTTGACTTTCCCACCGCACTCGAGACTGTACGCATTTCGCGCGCCGCCTTCACCACGAACGGTATCCCGACCGATGAGGAGATCCGCGAGTATCTCAAAGCGGACGCGGAAATCCTTGGTTTTCCGGCTCCCGTTCCGGCCTCAAGAGTTTTTGACTTTTCCCTCCTGCGAGAGGTCAATCAAGAGTTGGGCGTGAAGTAAAAAATCTTGCAAGACCTCTGCTCCAGCGGTCGGCCAATCCAGAAATCTTAATATGATATGAAGGTCTTGATCACAGGCGGGACCGGTGTCAATGGCGCGGCGACCGCAAGGCTGCTTGTGTCGGAACAGCTTCGTCCGGTTCTTCTGGATAACCGGTTGGACCTTTCTTTGATTGGAGATATCAAAGACCACGTCGATTTGGTTGAAGGGGACATTCTGGCTCCAGAATCATTGGTAAAGGCAGTCAGGGATTACCGTGTCATCCACATCGCTCACCTTGCGGCGCTCATGCCCGGCCCGGCAGAGGCGAATCCACTCCTCGGAGTGAAAGTTGGCGTGGACGGATCCCTCAACGTTCTCGAGACGGCGTGTTCGTGTGGCATCCGCCGCGTCGTCTACACCAGCTCCACGGAAGCATACGGAGAGTTTGTCGGAGAGTTTGGGCCGCCAAAATTTGTTCCCGTTAGAGAGGATCACCCCAGGAACCCCTCGGATCTTTACGGCGTCATTAAAGTCTGCTGTGAGGATCTCGGAAGTTACTATCGGAAAAAGTATGGCATCGAGTTTGTTGCGCTGCGCTTCTCGACGATCTATGGCCCGGGCAAGGAAGCGCGCCATGCAGCCTATTCCTTCTACGGGCAACTGATCGAAAAGGTCATGGGCGGAGAAGAAGTCCGTCTTCCTGAGGAAGGCGAGCAGATCAACGACACTGTCTATGTAGGCGATGTGGCGCGGGCGATCCTATTTGCGCTTCGGGCGGAAGGGTTGAAGCAATGGGTTTTCAATATCGGATCCGGGAAAGGCTCCACGCCGCGCGAGTTCGGGAGAGTCTTAAAAGATATGTTTCCGGAGTCCGACCTCGAGATAGGACCGGGTCAAAGCAGGTTGGGGAAAGCCAAGCAAAGCTATTGTATCTTTGACATAGCGGCGGCAAGAGAGCAGTTGGGTTATGAACCTGCCTACGATGCGGAGAAAGGCGTCCGCGACTATGTCGAGACCATAAAAAGGCTGCGAGGTTAGACTTCACCGCAGTTTCCACCGGACGGGGTTTCATTTTTATCGAACGCCAACTCAACTGGTTAATAATTCTGCGCGCCGCGTAGCCGAGGATCGAGCGTGTCGCGAAGGGCGTCGCCCAGAAGATTCGAGGCGAAAACCACCAGGCTGATGGCGCTGCCCGGAAAGATGACAAGCCAGGGGGCCTTCTGCGCGAACTCCGCTGCCGAAACGGAAAGCATCCGCCCCCAAGAGGGCCAAGGCTCCGGAACGCCCAGTCCCAAGAAGCTCAAAGCCGCTTCGACCAGAATAGCGCTTCCGAATTGGGCGGTCGTCAGAACGATAAACGGGCCGATAGTGTTGGGCAAGATGTGGCGAAAGGCGATGCTCAGGTGCCCTACTCCCAACGCGCGCGCTGCTTCGATGTAGGCAAGCTCGCGAATGGCGAGAACGCTCCCGCGGATGACCCGCTGTGCCATGGGAATGATGGGCACTGAAATGGCCACCATGACGTTGCCCACAGATGGTCTTAAGGCCGCGGCCATCACCAAAGCCAGGATCAGCAGAGGTAATCCCTGTAAAATCTCCATGACGCGCTGCGCAAAGAGGTCGATCCACCCGCCGCAGTAGCCTGAGAGAAGACCGATGACCGCGCCGAGCGCGGCGCCGAGCAGAGTCGATCCGAGTCCCACCATGAGAGAAACCCGGGCGCCGTAGACGATGCGGCTGTAGATGTCGCGCCCTAGATTATCCGTGCCGAGCCAGTGGGACCGGGTCGGGCGGGCAAGTGTATGTTCGGCATCAGTCCGAATCGGGTCGTGCGTGGCGAGAGTGTCAGCGAAGACGGCCGTTAACGCCATCACGACGATGAGAAGGCCACCCAAAGCCCCCAGCGGTTTCTTGGCACAGAAACGGACCAGATTCCTAGTCGGTATCATTCTTACCTGGTCCCGTAACGGATGCGCGGATCGAGATAGCCGTACAAGAGGTCAACCGACAGATTCACCATGACTACAACGATCGCGATGAGCATCACCAGATTCTGGACCACCGGATAATCGCGCCAAAGAATCGCGTCAACGAGATAGCGCGCCACACCAGGAAGATTGAACACAGTCTCGGTGACCACAAGCCCGCCGATCATGAAGGCGAACTCGAAGCCGATGACCGTTATGATAGGAAGGATGGCATTGCTCAGCGCATGACCAAAAATCACGGGCCACTCCTGTAGTCCCTTTGCGCGGGCCGTCCGGATATAGTCCTCGCGGAGCACCTCCAGCATCGAAGAGCGAGTGATGCGCATGATTAGGGCGGAGCCGCGGTAGCCGACCGCCAAGGCGGGAAAGAGAAATTGAAGGAAATGCGCGCGAAGATCCTGCCAAGGCGAAACGTAGATCATAGAGGGAATCCAACCCACCCAGGAGACCAGCAGAAGAATGATCATCATGCCGAGCCAGAAGGAAGGCATCGAGAGACCGGCGAGGCTGAAAAGGCGCAACACGTAGTCCAGGGCGCTGTCCTGCCGCGCAGCGCTCAGGACGCCGGTGAAAACTCCCAGGATGACTGCAACGAGAAGCGCGAGGACGGCCAGCTCGACGGTGACGGGAATCCGGGGTTTGACGACCTGCCAGGCGGGAATGTCATACCGGTAAGACTTCCCCAAATCTCCTTTCGCAATCTCCTTTAGCCAGCGACCGTACTGGACCACGATTGGCTGGTCTAAACCCAGCTCTCGGGCGATCTCAGCCTTGGCCGCTGGGTTGACGAAGCCTGCCGAGGAAAAGATAATGTCGACGATGTCCCCGGGAACGAGACGCAACAGGACGAAGATCAAGACCGACATTCCGAAAAGGGTCAGAACGGCGGTCAGCAGACGCTGAAGAAGATAGACCAACACGGCGCCTCACTTGTCGAGCCACACCTCTTGCATCCGCCCGTAATTATAAACCGACTGGTGCGGCACGAGATTTTTCACGTAAGGCTGCATCAGCGCGTATTCTTTGCTGTGGCCGAGCATGAACCGCGCGCCGTCGAGCTGGAGGCGTTTGTCGATCTCATGGACGAGATCGAGCCGCTTCTTCTGCTCGATGATTTCCGATTGTTTGTCGATCATGGCATCGACCTCTTTGTTGCAATACGCGGAGTAGTTTCGCGGCGAGGCGCATTTGAAGCCCTCGAAGAATCTCGCGTCCGGATCATCGGGCCCGATGCCGGTCTGGTCGACCGCCAGCTCGAACTCCCGGCGCGTCATCTTGGCATGCCAGACGCCGGTCTCGATCTGCTCTATCGTCGCGTCGATGCCGACCTGCCTCAGCTGATCCACCACGTAGCTCGTGATCTCGACGTAAGACGGAATGGCCCGCGTCGAAACCGTGAGCTTCAAAGGCTTGGACGGCCCGTAGCCCGCTTCGGCCAAAAGCTTTTTCGCCTCGGCCTTTTCTTTTGCCGCATCGCCGAAGCCGGGAATCTTCGCCTGCTCGGCGGCGGAGAGTCCCCAAACTCCATAGGGCGGCGGCAGCATCACGCCGCCGCTTACCGCAGCGCCTTGCCTGGCGGCCTTGATATACCCCTTTCGGTCGACGGCGAGATTGAGCGCCTTGCGGAGCTTTGGGTCGGAGAAAAGCGGGCGCGCGAAATTGACAAAGAAGGAATCATAGACGTTCGTGCTCGACTCGATGAGAACGAGTTTGGGAGCCGATTGCTTCACGGTCTCGGCGATGGTCTTGGCGATCTCCAGCGGATAAGGCACGTCCTGCCGGCCCGCTTGAATGGCTGAGTAGCGGGTGCTCCGATCCTTGATGATGGTGTAACGGATCCCCTCGAGGTAGGGCCGTCCCTTCACGAAGTAGTCCGGATTTCTCACGTAGTCGATCAGCTCTCCGGGACGAACCTCTTTGAGCTTGAAGGGGCCTGTTCCCACGCACTTGGTTCTCAGCTCGGCCAGCGGGACGTGCGCCGGGTAAACCGGCGAATATCCGGAGGCCAACATGAGTATCAGAGACGGCTGCGCTTTTTTCAGGCGAAAGGCGACCGTGGTGGGATCGGGCGCGTCGATGGAAGCCACGTTCTCGTACCAGAGCTGACGCGGATTGACCCGGAGCTTGGTCGTGATCCCCGGCGCTTCGCGCACGACGTCGAAGGTGTGCTTCACGTCCTGGGACGTAAAAGGCCGGCCGTCGTGCCACTTCACGTCTTTCCTGAGAAAAAAGACCAGGCTCTTCCCGCTGTCCTGCAAGGTCCATTTCTCCGCCAGCTCCAGAATGATCGAGTCGGGGCTCTCCTGCTTTTTCAACGGGTCGAAGAGAACCAGGTTGCTGTAACAGGGCATCACGGGCCAGACCGCGCCGACCGTAGCTTCCTCGTGGATTGAGAAGCTGGGCGGGGCTTCGATCAGGGTGGCATTCAGGATGCCACCTGACTTCGGGGTCTCCGCAGAAATCGCTACTGTCGCAAATAGAGCAGACAGGATCCCGGAAAAAACGAGCCGGCAGATTTGCTTACCCATTGTGTGACCTCTCTCAGAGAAAGAGCCTCTCATCTCCGATCTCCTGCTCATACCACCGCCACAGGGTCAGATACCACTTAGAACTTGAAATGCCAATGGTGTTAACGGTCTATTTTTTTAAGACTCCTCTCTATTATCGGCCTCTAGGTTGGCCGGCTGTCACATGAAAAACTCCCGTGTCAAACGCAGTAGGCTGTTCAACCTTCAGTCCTCAGATTCGGTAGTTCACCCGGAGTTGACAGCCGACCCTTTTGAGGGTAGCAAACTCCTATGCCACTCAAGTCACGGAAGGAAGCCGATATGAAAAGGCGAATCATTGAAATCGTATTAGGGTCGCTCCTGATAGCAGGCTTTGCCGTTCCCACGACAGCCAGAGACCGGTCAGCCGTGGGATACACGAGTGCCAGCGGGGTCTTTGCGGGCGTATGGGTAGCCCAGGAGGCCAGGCTTTTCGAGAAATACAACATCGATTCACAATTGGTTTTGATTGCTTCAGCTTCCATGATGGTCCAGGCCATGCTCGGGGGCGACATGCCGTTTGCGGCTGCCGGCGGCGCAGCGGCCGTAGACGCGAACCTGGCCGGTGGAGACATCATCATGCTGGGCGCGCTGGTCAAGGTTCCGGCCTTTTACATCATGGCTCTGCCCGAGATCAAATCGATTGAAGAGCTGCGGGGGAAAGCGGTCGGGGTGACGCGCTTCGGCTCGTCCACGGATTTTACGATGCGTTATGTCTTGCGCAACCACGGGCTCGAACCAGGGCGCGACGTCACGCTGATACAAACGGGTGATCTTTTTGCCGCTGCCGCTGCCTTGCGCACCCGTCAGATTGTCGCCGCCCCTTTTTCCAGCCCCACCAACCTCCGAGCCGAAGAGGCCGGCGCACGGGTCCTCGTCAATATGGGGAAGGCCGGGGTCTACTTTCCTCACGATGCCTGGATGGCGCGGCGTTCCTTTATTAACGCCAACGAAGATCTGGTGCGGCGATTTCTGAAAGCTTACTCCGAAGGGGTGCACCGGCTCTTCACGGATCCCGAATCCAGTCGCCGCGCCATCAAGAAGTATGCGCGCTCGGATGACGCCAAAACGATCGACGCGGTTTACCAGTATGCCTTGGATTACGTGGATAAGATTCCCTACAACACGCGTGAAGGAATTCAGGAGGTGCTGAATCAGGCGGCCGTGAGGAATCCCAAGGCCAAGAGCGCCGCTCCGGAGATTTTTTATGACGATCGGTTTATCAAAGAGCTCGAGACGTCCGGTTTCTACAAACAGCTTTGGGGAAAATAAAGGGGGCAATCATGGCGAGAGTGGGGTTTGCACTAGGCTACGGCAAGTTCACCAACGCGAGAGAAATCGCAACCCTCATGCACCAGGCGGAGGAACGCGGATACGAGATGTCGTTTTTTTCCGAGACCATCGAGTTGATGCGCGATTCCGTCACCTGTCTGGCCGCCATCGGTCTTTCGACTAAAAAGCTCGTTCTCGGGACGACCCAGATCGTTCGGCTCCGCGGCCCGGTTGTGATGGCGCAAACGCTCGCCACCTTGGATGAACTGACGGGCGGGCGAATGACATTGGCTCCCGGCGCTTGTACCAAAAGCCACGCGCGCGTACACGCGCTTCCGCAGGACGTCGGCGCAACGCCGTCTGAAGTGCTGAAGGAATACATCGAATCGATGCGGCTGTTGCTTACCGGGGAAAAAGTTTCTTATCACGGCAAGTTCGTCAACTTCGACGATGTCGGTTTGCCGTGGAAGCCTCTACGTGCAAACGTTCCGTTTTACGTTCCGGCAACCGCCACGGTGGGTTTGCAGCTCGCGGGTGCCGTCGGCGACGGGGTGGTACTCAATGCCGTCTGCTCTCCCGAATATACGGTGAACGCGCTGAGAATCATCAAGCAGTCGGCGCAAGCCGCCGGCAGGGACTTCGCGAAATTCGAGGTCGCCCAAATCATTAACTGCTCCGTGGAGGACGACCACAAAAAGGCATTGGACGCGGTGCGTTGGGAGGTCGCTACGAAGCTGGACCCGGTACAAATAAAGTTCATCGCCGCGCCCAAGATGCGCGTCGGCGAGCCTTATATCCGCAAAGAAGATCTCCCGATTTTTGAAAGGGCGCACGCGCAGGGCGGAATGGAAGGGCTCATCAAAGCGATACCCGACTCCTACGTCGACGGGATGACCGCCAGCGGCATGCCGGACGAGGTTAAAAAGCGGGTACAACAGTACCGTGACGCCGGCGTGAAAATCCCGTTGCTGCGCCCGGCAGCCGCGCATCAAACTCAGCGCGTCATGGACCTTTTCGCCCAAAGATAGTTCCTCGTTTCAACTTGCTGGTTTCTAGTCGTCGAACATGATTGTCGCAGCACGGCTTCAAATCTGAAACTAGGAACCAGAAACTAGAAACCGTATTGAGATCATGTATCGCGTAGGCATCGACATCGGCGGGACTTTCACCGACCTCCTGATGGTAGGCGAGGATGGCCATGCCGTTATCGGTAAGACTCTGACGACTCCGGGCGATCCAAGCCTGGCTGTCGAAAGCGCGCTCAATCAGGCCCTCCGTGATGCTGCCGTGGAGTCCCGAGAGATTCGGACATTGGTTCACGGAACGACCCTTGTGACGAATGCGATTATCGAGCGTAAGGGCGCGCCCACGGCTCTGCTCACGACCATCGGGTTCCGAGATGCGCTCGAGATCGGACGGGAACATCGCTACGAGCTATACGATCTCAATCTCGAGCTCCCCAAGCCCTTGATCCCTCGCTATCTGCGTTTCGACGTGCCCGAGAGAATCGCCGCCGATGGAAGCATACTTCAACCGTTGGATGAGGCTTTCGTTCATCGCCTGGCGACCGAACTGCGCGACAAAGGGATCAAGGCTATCGCTGTCTGCTACTTGAACAGCTTCCGTAATCCGGCGCACGAGCGCCGCACGGCAGAAATCATCGCTCAGGTGTCGGCGCAAATCCGCGTCTCTCTTAGCTCGGAGGTGGTTGCCGAGATCCGTGAGTTCCAGCGCACCAGCACGACAGTCGCCAATGTTTACGTGCAAGAGATCGTGGCGGGCTACTTGGGAGAGCTTCAGCGCCGGGTGGAGCGGATCGGACTCAACGGCAGCCTCTTCGTCATGTTGTCCAACGGCGGCATCGCCACGGCCGATACCGCGGCCCGTTTTCCGGTGCGCCTGTTGGAATCGGGTCCGGCTGCCGGAGCGCTTGCCGCCGCTCGCCTGGGAGTTCGGTCCGGCTTCTCTGACCTGCTCTCCTTCGACATGGGTGGAACCACAGCCAAGTTGTGCGCGGTCGAGGGGGGAGAGCCGCTCAAGGCGCACGAGTTCGAGGTGGACCGGCTCTATCGCTTCAGACGCGGCAGCGGGCTGCCGGTCAAGATCCCGGTGATCGACATGATCGAGATCGGAGCGGGCGGCGGAAGCATCGCGCGCGTGGATGCGCTCGGGCTTCTGAAAGTAGGGCCGGAGAGCGCCGGTGCCGATCCCGGTCCGGCATGCTACGGCCGAGGCGGAGAAGAACCGACCGTGACGGATGCCGACCTGATACTGGGATACTTGAATCCCGGTTATTTTCTCGGCGGAAAGATGCGACTCGACGTGGAAGCTGCACGCCGCGCGCTCTCCCGCTTGGCTGAGCCTCTCGGCCTCACTATCGAACGAGTGGCTTGGGGCATCCACCGGGTGGTGAACGAGAACATGGCCAATGCCGCGCGCACGCACCTGGGGGAGCGCGGCAAGGATCCGCGTCGCATGCCGCTCTTTGCCTTCGGGGGCGCGGGTCCGGTTCACGGCTACCGCGTGGCGGAGATCCTGCATCTTCCCGCTCTCATCTCGCCTGTCGGAGCCGGCGTAGGCTCGACCTTCGGTCTTCTCTCAGCTCCTTTGGCATTCGATTTTGTCCGTAGCGCCTACAGCCGGCTGGATAACCTCGACTGGAATTTCGTCAATGGACTCTTGCAAGAGATGGCTCGCGAGGGTCGAGCGGTGCTCGAGAAGTCGGGCCTTTCCGATTCCGAGATTTCTTACGAGTATAGTGCGGACGTGCGCTACGTAGGGCAGGGGCACGAAGTCTCGGTGCCGCTTCCGAATGGCGTGCTTGGCGAGCGGCACCTCCCTCAAGTGACTGCGGCTTTTGAGAGGATCTACCAAGCACTCTATGGACGAAAAGGACCGGATGTCCCTCTCGAGGTGATCAACTGGCGCGTGGTCACCAGCGGGCCGAGACCGGCGGCCGATTTTCATTTGCCCCAGGCCGATTTCGCTCGGAAGAGCGCCATCAAAAACTCGCGCATGGCCTACTTCCCGGAACAGGGCCGCTATGGTGAGACGCCTGTGTACGATCGCTATTCGCTCAAACCCGGTGAGAGCTTTAGCGGC
>WNFH01003097.1_pt1 | contig 11713 bp, 11 predicted proteins | sample 5400411 | NCBI WGS metagenome assembly WNFH01 (sample SAMN13153347, study PRJNA577476) | soil metagenome | isolation source: 200 cm saprolite under Douglas fir tree site 2 hole 3 | place: USA:California | collected 2015-04-18
AATCTCGTCAATCTGCGCGCGGTAAGTCTCCAGTTCCGCCTCGCTCAAGTCGAGATAGGCTAGTTCCGCCACCCGCAACACATCTTCCCGGCTGATTTTCACGCGAATTTCCCCATTCTTCTTGGCGAACGCGCAACCATCACTGTCCTACCGGAGAAGCTTCCACCGTCTTGCGCGGGTATTTCCTGGCGATGTAGTTGTCGACAAGCGCTTGGAAGGCGACGGCGAGCTCATCGTACGTGCCTTCGAGCGTGACGTCCTTTTTTCCGTCGATGTAAATGGGGCAGCGCGGCGCTTCGCCCGTACCCGGCAGGCTGATGCCGATATTCGCTGCCTTCGATTCACCCGGACCGTTCACGATGCAGCCCATCACCGCCAGCGTCATGGTCTCCACGCCTTCGAATTGCGTTTTCCAAATGGGCATCATGTCCCGGATGTAGCCCTGAATGGCCTCTGCCAATTCCTGGAACGTAGTGCTGGTGGTGCGGCCGCAGCCTGGACAGGCCGTCACGCTGGGTGCAAAGGAGCGTAGACCCAGCGCTTGCAGCAGTTCGCACGCGGCGTACACTTCCTCACGCCGATCGCCGCCGGGACGCGGCGTGAGCGAGATGCGAATCGTGTCGCCAATGCCATCATAGAGCAGCACACCGAGCGAGGCCGCGGACCAGATCTGGCCCTTCATGCCCATGCCGGCTTCCGTGAGGCCGAGGTGCAGAGGCTGCTCGGTCTTTGCGGATAGCTCGCGGTAAACGGTGATGAGGTCGCGCGGGCGCGAAGTCTTACAGGAAATAATGATCTGGTCCTGCCGCAGTCCGGATTCGAGGGCCAGCTCGGTCGATTCCAGCGCGGAAATCACCATGCAATCGTTGATGATCTCTTCGGACTCTTTTCCGAGATTCTTGTCCGTGTTCTCCTGCATCTTGCGCATGACCAGCTCTTGATTGAGCGAGCCGCCGTTCACGCCGATGCGCACGGGCTTGCCGTTGTCGCGCGCGACCTTGCAGATGGTGGAGAACTGCTCATCGCGGCGCTGTCCCGCGCCGACGTTGCCAGGATTGATGCGGTATTTGTCGAGCGCCTTCGCGCACTCCGGATACTTGGTCAGCAGCACGTGCCCGTTGTAATGAAAGTCGCCGATGATGGGCGCCCGGCATCCCGCGTGGAGCAATCTTTTCTTGATCTCCGGCACCGCCGCCGCGGCTTCCGGCACGTTCACCGTCCAGCGCACGATCTCCGAGCCCGCCTCGGCCAACTCGACGGTTTGCTGGAAGGTCGACTCGATGTCGGCGGTGTCCGTGTTGGTCATGGACTGCACGACGATCGGCGCGCCGCCGCCCACGCGGACGTGCCCGACCTGCACACCACAAGTCTTCCGCCGCGGATGGCGGCTGGCAGTAGGGTCAAATCCTGCAATCTGCGTCAGCATTCCCTTCAATTCTAGCGTGTTTTGGGTTCTCCGCGAAACCGGGCGCGCTCCTTGCCACTCCTGGCCCCGCTCCGGCTGGAATGAACTCAGCGGTCCAAAAGGAACGGGGTGGGGAAATTGTCAGAGAGTTCCTCGGAGCCCCAGGGCGTCGGCGTGCTCGCGCATCGCGGCGATGCAAAAGGCGATGTGCTCTTCGAGAGGGACGCCAAGTTCTTCGGCGCCTTTGCGAACGTCTTCGCGGGAGACGCCTTTGGCAAACAGTTTGTCTTTCATGCGGCGCTTCACGGAGTCCACTTCCAAGTCCAGGATGCTTTTCGACGGACGCACATAGGCGCAGGCGGTCAGGAAGCCGGCGAGCTCGTCGCAGGCAAAAAGCGTGTGTTCGAGCGCCGATTGCCGCGGCACATTGCAATAATCCGCGTGCGAGAGGATGGCGCGGACAAGCTCTTCGGAGTAGCCCCGCTCGCGCAGGATTTTTGCGCCTTCGGAGGGATGCCCCTTATCGGCGGCGTGCTCCTGGTTGGGCCAGCGCTCGTAATCGAAATCGTGGAGCAGCGCGGCGATACTCCAAAGCTCTTCATCGGCGCCGGATTTGCGGGCATAGGCGCGAACACACGCTTCGACGGCGAGCATGTGTTTGCGCAAGCTCTCCGAAGCGGTGTACTCGCAGAGCAGTTTCCAGGCGTCTTCGCGGGTCGGCATGCGGTTCTCCGAACGAAGCCGATAGTGTAGCCCGGGAGGAAGGAAGTAATGAAATAAGGAGGTAGGGAGGTAAGGAAGTAGAAAAGAAGAACACTCTTTGCTCGAGGAGTGAACAGAGCGAACAAATTGTACGCGTCTCACGTCTGGGGCGTTTCAGCTGGGTTGAATGACTTGCCGCTAATCCGCTTGCCGGCCAGCCAACACTGGTCGCAGAAGTAGTGGAGAGGTTAGGAGAGGTGACTAAGTGAATTCGCTCTCGTGGCGATGAGCCTGGAGCGAACGCCGCGAGGCTACTTGATGATCGTGTTTGCGCAGTACGTCGTGTTGGCACCAAAAGGCCCGCCGCACTGCCGGGTCTGTGGGAACTGGTCGGCCTTGCCGAAGTCTTGGCGATTGTCCGGGTAGTCCACGCCATAGTGGAAGCCGCTGGTTCCCAGGGTGTACCACGGATAAATGCAAAACGCTCCGCCGTAGACCTGGCAAGTCTTCGCCACTTCTGCCTTGCCGCCCTGGTCACTCACCACGGCCCAGCTTGTTGGAGCGGAGCCGTCGCCGAAGGTCACGCTTTTGATCTGCACGGGTGAAAAGCCCGCCCAGGTCGCGGCGTTGTAGGAGTCGCAGAAAGTCTGCCCCGGCGTGCAGAACTGAGCGCCCCCGGTGAAGATAGAGGCGTGGCCAATCTCCCAAACGAAGCTGTTGGGTGTGCCGGAGACGATTCCCCATCCCAGCGCGTTGCCGACCTTTTGGGTGTCAAACGCCGGCATGAGCGGCCCGTCCGACGGCGAATCCAGAATAATCGTTCCCGAATGGCCCGTGGTCAGATCATTCACGGTGATGTGGAACCCGTCTTTCGCGGCGGTGACGAAGTAATGCACCGTGATGGTGTCGCCCGCGTGCATCACCAGAGGGTTGCCGCGATTGGCGCTGTCTTCCAGCATGGCGTTGAAGGCTGCGGTTTCCAGAAACCTTTTGGGGTTGCCGGTCGGATTGATTTTGAAAACCGGCGAGCAGGCCGTGTAACTGTCGGGCGCGAAGCGGACACTGAAGGCCCCGTCTTGAAAGCACTTGGCGACCACGGAGTCTGGATAGAACTGGAGTTCGACGAAGGCCTGGCCTAGAAGACTTTTGGGGTCCGTCACCGTTCCGCCAAACCAGAATGTCGGCCCCACGTCCGATACTTTCGCCTGGCCGCCGCTGGGCAGCACGGCGGTCCAGGTGAGGTCGCGCGCCGAACCGGGCGCGGATGAAACCGGATCCAGTTCGGGTTCGTCGTGCCCCACGCAGCCGGGCGTGTAACTGACCTCGACCAGACCGGAAATATACTGCGGATGATGGGCATAACAGCCTTTGACTTCCTGCGCCCGGGCGGAAAGCGCGGCAAAAGTCATAGAGGCAAGAAAAATCAGGATGAATCTCGTGGCTCGTTTCATGGAAACCTCCTGCCATTGGGCGAGCTTGTTAAGAACAGCCGTAGCGGGGTCCGGCCTGTGCGAGAAAGAAGCGGGAAGTTTAGCACAAGTGCCAGTCCCTTGTCGGGGCGCGAAAGGGGGACAAAAGCGCGGGCGTAATACGCTGGCATTTGATAGCCGGCGAAGAGAAAAGCATGGGTTTCCCAACCCGGTCGGGACGAGTTCCGAGCCGCCACTACCGAGAAGTTGTCCGCGAGCATTCCAGGGGCGTATCGTGGCATCGCGAGGTTTTGCACGAAGTAAGCAGAGAACGCGGGGATAGAAGCGGCATGTCAGCGTCGTCATGGTCGAGTGGGGCAAGGTTGAGTGGGGAAACAATGAGTGTGGAGCGGGCGGGAGTCATTGAACCGGAGATGGTGTTCATCCCAGAGGGCTGGTTCTGGATGGGGTGCGAAACCGGGCGCGATGATGAAAGGCCGGTGCATCGCGTGTGGGTGGATGCGTTTGAGCTGGCCGCGCACCAGGTGACGAACGCGGAGTTCGCCTGCTACCTTGCGGCGACGCGCAATCCCGAACCGCCTTGCTGGAATGATCCCAATTTCCGGCATCCGAAGATGCCGGTGGTCGCCGTGCCCTGGCACGAGGCGGTGGCCTACTGCGACTGGCTCAGCCACGCGACTGGAAAGCGCTATCGCTTGCCGACCGAAGCCGAATGGGAACGCGCGGCGCGCGGAGGTGCGGAAGGATCGCCGTATCCGTGGGGAGAGACGCCGCCGGAAATGCTTCCCGATTACGCCAAGCGGTGGAAGAACGGACCCGAACCGGTCGGTTTGTATCCGCCGAACGCGTACGGGCTTTACAATCTGGGCGACAATGTGCACGAGTGGTGCAGCGACTGGTACGACGATGCTTACTACGGCCGCTCCCCGGAACAAAATCCGCAAGGACCGGCCGGCGGCAGCCGCCGCGCCTCTCGCGGCGGCTCCTGGCGGCACCACATCAAAGTGACGCGCACGGCGGCGCGTTCGAGCATCCCGCCGGAGTTTCAATACGCGGACTACGGTTTTCGAATCGCGCGGGACGCGGCCGCAGAGGGAAGAAAGAATTCTTCGCCAAGAGAGAACGCACCACAAGCAGTGTGGTAGAGTGCGGAAGGCACCCCAAGCCTTCGTGGAATTTCGCGGATGCAGAGGAGCATCTGTCCCTTCGGACAGGCGAAAAATCAGCGTAGTAGCCGGCGGGACGGAAAGCAGCGCTAAAAATAATCCAAAAATACTCTTGACAGAAAATGACTATTCGCAAGATACTCCCGGTGCGCCAGTTACTGCCTTCCCCCCGAACGTTCCGACGTTCCTCCCCTATCCGCACGCCGGAAATACAGTCAGCGAGGAGTACCGGTGTCGGCACAATCAGATAAGGCAGAGATGCATTCGCTAGAATTGGATCGGGAAGTCATCCGCTGTAAGACCTGCGGCCTCGTCCAGTACCGGACGCGCACGGGGAATTGCCGCCGTTGCGTGCGCGCCTTGCCTCAGCGTTTGGAGTTCCTGATTCCTCCCCCGGCGCCTCCGGAGGAAGCAGCCGCTGAACCCGCATCGGAAAAATTCATCAACCAGCAGACCGTCGAGAACATCGGCCAGCGGATTCGGCAGTTGCGCGAATCACGCGGCATGACCCAGAGCCAACTGCAATCGCGCTCGAAGGTTTCGCGCTCGTACCTCTCGCGCATCGAGAGCGGGCAGATGACGCCGAGCCTCGGCACCCTGGAAAAGATTTCCGCGGCGCTCAACGTCGGGCTGAACCGCTTCTTCATCCCGGAATCCGACGGCGAAGCGCTGCTTGAGGATCCCTTCATTCAGGGATTGCGGCCGTTCCTGAGGCAGCTGGATTGGGAACAGTGGCAGTCCATCCTGAAGAGGCTCCAGGCGATCAGCGACCACGTCCACACGCCGCCGATCAATCTCCGCCCTATCGGTAATCCGGCGCGGCTGCCGCAGCCCGCGTCGGCGAATGGTAATGGGAACGGTCACATCGGAATGAGCCATTCGGATGGGCTTGCGCACACGCAAGCTCATGGTCAACCGCAGGGCTATCCGCTGCGGCGTCCCGGTGCGCCCTTCGGGACGCAGGGCAAGCCGGCGTATCAACGGCCGTTTGCGCGATAAGTTATTCTCACACGGCCAGACAAATTAGCGCGGTGTCACGGGGGAAGCCGGGACACCGCGTTTTTCTTTGGAGATGATTTTGCAGAGGGAGAAACTATTCGCGGATGACGGAGACTTTGGCGGCAGGAACTTCCAGCCGCATCAGCCGGTGATTATTGTCCAGGAGAAGCCGAATCTCGAGATCCACCGTAGTTACCTTCAGACCTTCATAGGATTTGCCGTCCGCAGAGGCTGAGCCCGTGGATTCGACTGTAATCGAACCGGGCGTCAGTTCCTGCGGAATAAGCACCGGGAAAGATTGCGCGCCCCGCTTGGCCCAGTCGTACATGCGTGCCAGGATGGCGTATTGGTGGTAGAGGTTGTTGTCCAGCACGGCGATGATCGGCGTGTTGAAAGAGAGGTCCTGTTCGAACGGGCGCGCGCCTTGCATCTCCAGCGTGATTTTCGCCACGCCATTGACGAACACAACGTGCGCACCGTTGGTTTTTTCCGCATGCGAAGTCCAGTCGTAGCTGAGGGGCGCGCCGTCGGAGCGCAGCGTGAGCGTGCCCGTGACCTTCGTTGCCGCGCCCTCGGGCGGCTTGATATCCGCGGTGCCCTTAGCCAGCCAGCCCGCGCCGGACGGCGCGATCTCGAATTCTTCGTGGCCGACGCTCTGACCGTCAAGCTGGATGGTGAACTTGCCTCTGTCTGGAATGAAAACCGCGGCTCCGAGCGATGCCGTGCCCTGCTTCTGGGCCGCCAAAGAGAACGCGGCGCCCGCCGCGATTCCGACGGCCAACACGATACAAGCTTTTCTGAATTTCACGACCGTTCTCATCCCCCGTGTCCATTCTCTCTCAGGAGCGGGGTTTCTCAACCACCAGATGCGCTTCGTTTCCGCCGGAAGCAACAATGCCACGGCGCAAGATTTCGGCCACGACTTGGGCTGGCTCGCCGGAACTGTCCACGCGATAGTCGGCAAGTTGATACGAGGGTAAGCGCTGCGCATAGAGCGCGCGGAAACTGGTCTCATCCCGGAAAAGCGGCCGGCGGGTCATGGCCATGCAGCGCGAAAGCAAGAGTTCGATGGGCGAATCCAGCCAGAGAACCGGGGCGCCGGCTGCCCGGAGAAATTCGGAGCATCCCGGCTGCGCGTACGTCCCGCCGCCGAGGGCCAGCACCGTGCCTTCCCGGAGTTCCGCGGCGCGACCGAGCGCGGCGTGAAGCTGATCGGCTTCCATCTGGCGAAAGGCCGGTTCGCCAAGACGCTCAAAAATCTCAGGAATGGTCAAACCTGCGCTCAACTCGATGCGCTCATCGAGATCCACGAATCGCCAGGCGAGTTGACGCGCCAGCAGCGTGCCAATGGTGGTCTTGCCGGAACCCATGAACCCGGCGAGGCCGAGGATGGGCACGCGAGGCTGCGGCCCGCGCAGAGGAGGTGTGGTTGTCACGCGATCGCGGCGCGAAAAACTAATCGCGCTTCAGAATGCGAATTGTACCACTGTAGGAGGAGAGTTCGACCTTCGCGAGGCCTTGTCCAACCGTTCCGAAAAGTCCCTTGGTAAATTTCGAGGCCAGATGCTTGACGCCATGCGAATCGGGTTTCAAGTAGGCTGCCGCCTGATTGTCGACCGTGCCCATGGTGGTCTGGGCATTCAGGTCGAAGGAATCGTTGCCTGAGAAGCGGACTTCGACGAGGCCCTTGCCGCTCTTCATGGTGTACAGACCGGTCCGGACAAAATCGCCGTCGAAGAGAATATTTCCCGAAGTGGTGAACAGGGTGACGTTGGTAAGCGCAGGCTGCAGAACCTGGGCGCCGCCGCTGATGGATTTGAAATCCAGTTTTCCGGCGCACTGCGTGCAGACCAGCGAACCTCCGGTGGTCCGGACGATGATATAGCCCGAAACTTCCTTCAAATGGACATCCCCGGCCACGCTTTCCAGAGTCATGTCGCCCATGACCTGCTCGACGTAGATCAGTCCCGTCTCGGTCTTCAGCTGCAGCTCGGTTTCTTCCGGCACCGTGAGTTGCAGGCTGGCTTCCAGCTCCAGGGGTTGCGCCGAGGCGTCCAAAACTCTCGCCGTGACGTCGATGCGGTCACCGACTTGCTCCATCTCAAACGCAATTTTGTTGGAAGTCTGGTTGGCGACTACGTCCACTTCGGTGTTTCTCCACGACTTCACTTCAATCCGGCCATTGGCAACATTGTGGATCACCACCACGGGCCGGCCCTTCACCGCAAAATGCCTCTCGAGATGCTGCGCGGACGCTTCGGCGGGCAGACATGGCCACAGAAAAACTCCGGCCCCGACGATCGACAGGATGCTCCGTTTCATCATGCGCATGCCCATGTCAGTAAACACTCCCTCCGCGATCCATCATCGCGGACAGTAATTCCGCCTTTTGTTGGTAGGCACTCGCCAGATACTCGCGCGCTAGGGCGTCCTGCGGTTCTTGTTTCAGGCGCCGCTCGCAGTCCGCAATAAACTCATCCACCTGCCGAAGACTCTGCCGCAGCGAAGTGTCCACCGGAGAAGTGCCCGCGAGCTGCATATTGGCAAGGTCCTGCTCCTGCTCATTCAAGGCAACGGCGTTATCAAAAATCGGGTCGTCTGCTGCGGGGGGAATCATGCGAGGTTCCCGCACTTGCAAAACTCCGGCGGCAACGAGGACCAGGCCAACGGCTGCCGTAGCCAAAGCGCGGTTGCGGAACAATTCGCTAATCCCGCGCCACCAGGACGCGCGCTCCGCGCCGGGCGCGAGAACACCCTCCTTGATGATTCCTTCTTCCACGAGTTGTGCGCGGAGCGAAATCCATACCCGCGCCGGGGGCGTAACCTCGGAAGGTAATTCCTGGGCAGCGGTCACAATTGCGGTTAGGTCGGCGACGAATTCCTGGCAGTGCCTGCACCCGACTAGGTGTGCCCGTGCCGCTTCCGGCAAAGGCGCCAGGCCTGCCCGCTCGAATGTGGCTTCCACGTCCCTACACTGCATGGCCGTTCACTCCGCGGAAACGGACGCTGGATCGCCGTCCCGCCCGACTTCTCTCAGATCGTTTCGGCGCAACTCCCTGGTGCCACGCCGCGAAGTCGCATACACACCGGTCAGTTGTGCCCATTTTAACTCAATCATGGTGTCCCGTCTGCGTTTTTGCCGCGTGGCGTTCCTGCCGCGCGTGCTCGCGAACTGCTTCTTGGAGCAGTTCGCGCAGACGCGTGCGCGCCTTATGCAGCTGCGACTTCGAATTTCCTACCGAACACCCCATGATGTCCGCGATCTCGTTGTGCTCGTATCCCTGAACGTCGTGTAGCACAAAAACCGTCCGGTAGCCCGGCGGCAGCTTCTCGACCGAGCGTTCCAAGTTAACCCGGTCCACCGCGCCGCTCAAGCGCAAATCGGGTGCGCCGATGTCCTTCCTTGGGCCCCCTGTTTCTTCATCCGGCTCCGTCGTTTCTTCGAGGGAGGCCAAAGGGAGTGACTTCTTGCGCAGGCGCATCAAAACCACATTGACCGTCATTCGGTGCAACCAGGTCGAAAACGCCGATTCTCCGCGGAACGTCCCAATTTTGCGGAAGAGCTGCAGAAATGCTTCCTGCATCAGGTCTTCGGCATCCGACGGATTATTTACCATTCGCAGGCACAAGGCGTAAACGCGGCGGCCGTGTAATTGATACAAAAACTCAAAGGCCGCTGCATCTCCCGCCTGGGCCAAACGGATGGCCTCCCCCTCAGTCACCGGTTTGGTGAACTTCGGAGAAGTTGGCGCATTCGGATCGCTTGGTCGGTTTCGAGCCAACGGTCCTGTTGCGGCGCATCCACTCTCTCGGATGCGCCGGATACCCCCCTGAGTTGTCCTGGCAGTCGCCCGCATATGCTGATGCAACACGGGCCGATTCCCCAGGTTGCTCTCGGATGGCCTTGTGGGCGAGCAGGTCTGACTATTCTCCCGCGATCGGTGTCATTCGTCTATGGCGGATCACGACTTGGCGGACAGGTGTTTCCGCCTCTCGCGGCGCTGATTGCACGCGTACGCTATTCTGGAAAGCCGCAATTTGATCCTCTGGGAGCGCGACCAGGAAAGACTTCAACAGCACAATGGCCTCTCGCAGGCAGGTATTGAGATCGTAGTGGCCGGCGTCCATGGCGTCCCAGGTGCTCCGGCGATTCCAGGGTGTTCCCTCGGCAAGATCTGAGGCGGCACGGCAAAAATCCCTCTCAAGATCCTCAACCATTTCCCCGAGCGCGCTTACCTTGTGCAGGAATTGCATCCGATGGGAGAGCAGAACACGGTTCAGAAGGCTGCTCAGCCGCGCCGAGCGCTGGCTCTTCAAGCCTTGGAAATTCGCAGGATCAAGCGGAGCAGTGTTCGGAACCGTGCCGTAATGCTTCGCGTGCTCGCACAGGGCACGAAGCATTCCGGCCAGCGGCTCTGTCAAGAGTCTGCACAGATCCCCGGAGATTTCCACCGTCCGGTGGGCTTGTGCCAGTCGTCCGCCAAGCCGCAATTCGATGGCTTCATTCAACGAAACGCTGAACATCGCGTAGTTGGCTTCGAGGTGTTGAACTTGATTGTAAAAAACGGTGGCCTTTTCCTGCGGCAGCCACGCGCACCAATCCCTTTTGACACAGGTGCCGCGGAGGGAAGGGACGCGGTCGCTCACGAGAGCTCTCCCGGGGATCAGGCGCCGCAGTATAGCAAAATCTCTTCCCGCGGAGAAGTTTTCCCGAGCCTTTTCTCACATCCTTATTCTCAAGGGGCTTGTGAGAGAGATCACAAAGAAAGAACCACCAGAAACCCCGCTCCACTCTTTCCTTCCACCGGCCCGCGACCGGGCGAGTTTCTTGCTCAGGGATAGCGCGGGCCGCTATACTCGCCTGCTATTCCTGGGGAAAGGATATCCTTTGCAATTTGAGCCGCACGATCAATTTGAACAGCGCCTGAAAAAACTCGAACAGATCCAGGCGCTCGGATACGCTCCGTATCCTCACGAATTTCGCTGGACGAATACACCCGCCGCGCTGGTGGAAAAGTACAGCCAGACGCCCGGGCCGGAACTGGAAGCAAACCGGAGCGAGGTGAGCGTAGCCGGGCGCGTCGTCTCCATCCGGCTGATGGGCAAAGCGGGTTTTGCACACCTGCAAGGCTCGGGCAAGCGCCTTCAGATCTATGTAAAGAAGGATGTGGTCGGCGATCAGGGATTTCAGCTCTTCCACCTGTTGGACCTCGGCGACTCCATCGGCGTGCGTGGCCACCTCTTTCGAACGAAAACCAACGAGCTTTCGATTTGGGTCGAGGAAATCTTCTTCCTATCTAAGGCGCTTCTGCCCTTGCCGGAAAAATGGCACGGGCTGACGGACGTCGAACTTCGTTATCGCCAGCGGTATCTCGATTTGATCGCCAACGAAAAATCGCGTCAGGTTTTTGTGACCCGTGCCCGGATCATCCACGAATTGCGCGGGTTCTTCGACGGACGCGCCTATATCGAAGTGGAAACGCCGATGATGCATCCTATCCCCGGAGGCGCTGCCGCCCGGCCGTTCACCACCCACCACAATACGCTGGACATTGATTTGTATCTCCGCATCGCCCCGGAGCTGTACTTGAAGAGGCTGACGATCGGCGGTTTCGATCGCGTTTTCGAAATCAACCGGAATTTCCGCAACGAAGGCATCTCGACCCAGCACAATCCCGAATTCACCATGCTGGAGTTCTACGAGGCTTACAGCAATTACCGCGATTTGATGGATCTGAACGAGCAGCTCTTTGCGCAGCTGGCGAGGAACATCACCGGCTCGACGCTCGTGAAGTACGGCGGCCACGAACTGGATTTCTCCCGGTTTCAGCGGCTTTCCATGCGCGAAGCCATCGTCAAGTACTGGCCCGCAGAAGCAGGCAACGCACCTACAACCGCACAATTAGCCTCCCCGGGAGGCGCCCGGGAAGCTGCGAATCGGTACAACGTCTGGGCGAAAAAAAGCGGCGCAGCTTATGTTGCGGCGAAGGGCGCGCCGGCGGAGGGCGAAT
>WNFH01003101.1_pt1 | contig 11711 bp, 10 predicted proteins | sample 5400411 | NCBI WGS metagenome assembly WNFH01 (sample SAMN13153347, study PRJNA577476) | soil metagenome | isolation source: 200 cm saprolite under Douglas fir tree site 2 hole 3 | place: USA:California | collected 2015-04-18
TCATGACCTGGACTAAGAACAACCCGAGCTTGACAAGCGCGCGGCGGAATGATCTTGGCTATGACCGACCAACTCCTTACCGCACATATGAGGGCAACCAATAGCTAGCTCAGTGCCAGCTATTCTCGAAAGATAATTCCAAGCGCGGCTTCTCGTTACTCACGGTCCCGCCGTCGCGGGATCAGCTTTCACTTATCGTCAGAACGCTTCAGCACACGGGCCACCCACATCCAGTGTTGTCCTCGCCAACCTCGGTGATTCTCATACGCGAAACCACCTGCGAAACGAGTTAGAAACGCGACCACCTCGGCTCTGACGCCTAACAAACTCGTGCTGCTTTTCATGTCGATCTAAATTTTGATCCGCTGATGGCGCGCATGAACGCAGACTTGGAGGCGAAATTTCTTGGTCGCGATGGTGATTGCGTCTGCTCGACGGAGTGATTCGCTCGCTCCCGCTCACTCACCTCTTTGGGCTTCCCGTCCATGTCGCGCCGCTTCCCGCGGGCTCCATTCAGAGTTGCGGCTGAGTTTGGTCTCGTTAGGGGCCTTCGACAGACCTCACGTGTAAGTTTTCGCAGCCCCTTGATTATCTCACCACATACTGGCCATGAATCCAGATTCTTTGACCGTGGCGCCGTGCCCAGTGTCCCGGCCTCCAGACGTAATAGGCGTGGCCCACATAATAACCAGCGCCTCGAGTGTAATACGGCCGGTCGCCAATCTCGACCGTGACGGAGCCTGGGTAGCCATAGCCAGGGTATCCGGCATAACCGGGTCCGTATGGGCCAGGGCCCGCGTAACCGGGTCCGTACGCCGGATAAGTACCATAATAATCAGTGCATCCGCCTGCACCGATAGTCACAGAAAGAAGAAGGAGCAGGAGAATCGGCCATTTTGGCCTGGTTTTCGTTCCATTCCTGACGGAGACCGCCTTCGCTTCCGCGTAATTAACAACGTTCATTTTCATCATATACGGCTTAGACGGAACTTCACGCGCCTGAATTCAAGGACGTTTGCATGGATTCCGGCGGGGGGCCAGTGGCTATTCGCTCGCGATCGAGTCTTGGATACCGGCATGATCGCGACGGGCAGCCCCTACGATCATGAAAATTAGAAAGGAGAAATTAGAAAGCAGAAAACTTCGGCCCACTTGCGCTCTCCAGAGCCGCGGCCGAGCTTGGTTCCGTTAGGCGGCAGCGGAGGTTGCCCGTTGCGATCGAAACAAAAACAAGAACGGAGAGAACGAAATATGGCAAACCAAGAACGCAGCGAGAACAAGATCGAGCAAAAACCATCTCTCTATGAGCGCCTCGGTGGAATTTATAGCATCGCCACCGTTATCGATGATTTGATCGACCGGGTCATGACGGACGCGCGCCTGAACGCGAACCCGGCCGTGAACGAAGCCCACCACAAGGTACCGCCAGCGGGCTTCAAGTATCTCGTTACCGAAATGGTCGGCTGGGCGAGCGGCGGCCCACAGAAATATTCGGGACGCTCGATGAGTGAGTCTCATCAGCACCTCAACATCACGCCCAAAGAGTGGGAGGCATTCATGGATGACGTTCAGCAAACGCTCGACAAGTTTAAGGTTCCCCCCCCGAGCAGGCGGAACTAAAGGAGATCGTCAATAGCACGTACGGCGATATCGTCGTCGGCAAACCAAACGCCTAACCAAGCGATGCAGCCAGGTCAGAGATCAGAAGTCGGAGGTCAGTTTTTGCGGCGGTGGTCGATGTCGATTCCGTTCGACTACGCTAAGGACAAGCTCTAGCGATCGGCGAAGATCGGGGCGGCGGAACTGCCGGCAGCGTCTAAGGCCAGACCGTGACCGTTGCGCCGGAGCGGTTTTAAAATCGTGGCGACGTTTTGCGCGGCGGCGGCAGAATGAAAACGCACCAACCCAACCGTGGTATGCGCTCCAAAGACCGTGATCATGATTGTGTCGTCATCGACCGAATTCATAAACATGTGGCTGCCGTTGCCTTGATGGTAGAGCGCGTTGAATTCGATCTCGCCAATGCGGCGCGCCAGTTCCTTCGTAGCGGCAAATGAACCCGCCGCCAGCGCGGCAATGACGGTAACGTCCATTACGCTCATATCGCCAAATTGAGAGATGACGTTGCCGCCGCGATCGATCACGACCGTCAATTCCGCCTCCGCTTTTTTCAAGAAATCGCCGAGGACGCCGTCGAGCGTGGCGACATCTTCAATCGTCAGGACCGGAATCGAATTCATACCGGAGCGCTCTGGCTCCGCGGCAGCGGCGGTTCCACCGGGATTGCCACTGGCGGCGCTATTATTTGGGGCACGTCGCTTTGCTTGCTGAACTTGTGGAGCAGGATTTGGGAGACGGCATTGAGCGCGGCGAAAACGTTCTGTCCCGTGCTGGAAATGACTTCGAAACTCTGGAGACGCTTTTTCCCGTTGTTCAAGGCGTGTTCCATGTAGTTGACGGGTGCGATATTGGGCAGATCGCGTTTGTTATACTGAAGCACGCACGGCACATCGCTGATCGAGATGTTCTGTCTGGCCAGATTGTCCGCGAGATCTTTAAAACTCTCGACGTTCTCCTCCATTTTTTCCCATTGGGAATCGGCGACAAACACGATCCCATCGACACTGCGCAAAACGAGCTGGCGCGTAGCATTGTAAATCACCTGGCCGGGAACGGTGTAGAGCTGAAACTTGGTGACAAAACCTTTGATCACGACGGCGTTGAGCGGCAGAAAGTCGAAAAAAAGCGTGCGATCCGCGGCCGTGGCAAGCGAGATGAGATCGCCGCGGTTCTGGGGATTAATCCGCTGGTGAATGTAAGCGAGGTTGGTGGTCTTGCCGCAAAGTGCGGGGCCATAATACACGATCTTAAATTGAATCTCGCGGCTCGCGTAATTAATGATCGACATGAGCAGGCTCCGGTTGCGAGTAAGTCCGTGAAAGTTCCTCCACCATCGTGGCAAGCTCGTTGCGACTATCGGAAGGGAGTTCATCGTCGCCGGCATGCAACGCCGCCAAACAGATGTTGCCGTGCATTAGAAATGTGACCGGCGATTTTCCGGCATGCAGCGTCACCGCCCTGAGCGGACCGAGCCTCGCGAGGACCATGTGCTTGTCGATCTTTTGCAGGACGGACGGCGCCACCGCGCAGAGACCCTCGGCCGCGAGTTCCGCGGGCAAATTCCCTGCAAGGCTTAAACCATCGGCAAACGTAATTGCGCAAGCCGCCACGCCTGGAAGGGCATTGGCGCGGGCAACGACGCTCTTGGCGTCGAGTTTTTCCTCCTTCGCCGAGGCTACGGCGGACAGGTCTTCGCCCTGCTTGTCGATCTTTTCTTCGAGTTGCGATTGCTCCGGCGATTGTTCGGAAACTTTTGGAACAGGCTCGGCGCCGGCCTGGAAGCGTTTGGCGTCCTCATCGGCTTTGATTGAGAACGGGGTCTCAATCGTTTCTTTCAATACGATTTCTTCCTGATCGTCGCGCATCCGCAAGACAGTCGCGGGCAAATTCTTCAGAATTTCCTGCAACGGCAGTGACACTGGCGTTTCCACAGGATCAACCTTGAGAAGTGCGCGATAAATCTCAGGCATTGCGTTTTGCAAAACCTTCGGAGAAACGACCACTCGTCCGCTCGCCAGCTGAGGCTCAATCAAAGACAAGGGAAATTCTACACGAACATCTTCCGGAACAGCCGAAGGATTTCCATTCAACTGAAATGCCGGCACCTCTTTCAGAACCGCGGTCAGCGCCAATGCGATTTTGGCGTCGGATTCTTTTGCCGGTGCGGATTTGGTCGGCAAGCTGGTTCGCGGCTCCGGCTCAGCAGGGACGCAGATAACTTTGGGGCGAATGTCGTTGCAGGGCGCAGTAACCTTGAAAGGAATTCGCGCGGGCGCCTGCGCCTCCGGTAAAGCAGTTGGAACGGGCGGCCCGCTTAAGGCTGGAACTCCCTCAGAAGCGGGCGCACCCGTTCCGTTCGGTGGAAGATGAAAAGGAATTTTAGGGGGCGCCGCTGACGTGCTTGTGCGGAAACGCTCCGTGTCTTCGCGAGTGACCTGCAAAAATGGCGTTTCGACTTGCGGGCCGACGTGGTCGCGCACTTGATCGGGTCTAACCTGCAAACTCATGAACTGCGCGAGCACTTTGTCGAACGGCAGCGGCACAACAGTGGAATCAGTGGGGGAAAGGCTATTTAAAAAAATTTCTGGCGCCTGCTCGTAAATGCCAGCCAGCGAAACAGTCGGTCTGCCGCTCGCCATTCCCTTCTCGACATCCGAGGCCTTAAGCAGAATGGTTCGATTCGAGTCGAATGTCTCTCGCTGTTTAATGTAATGGCTCGGCAACTGATCAAGAATGTCGCTTAGCGGGAGCGAGATGGCGCGTTCCGCTTTCCGCTCCAGTGCGAGCGCAACGGCGGCCGGCAACTCACGTGACCGCGGAGAAGTGGGCGTGGTATCGAAACCAACCGCGCCCGGTACGGTCCCCGACGGCGATCTTGCCGCCGAAGCAGCGCTGGCCGCGGCCCGGAGAGGAACCGACGTAGCAACCTTGCGGGTCATATTCGGCAGCACAGTTTTGCTTAAGCGCTCGCTGCTCGGTTTCGCGACGGGCACAGCAACCGTGCGCGGAGACGAACCACCCGTCGAAACAGGAAATAGACGTGCGCGCGCCCGTTTGAAAAGATCAAGAAAGGGAATCGACATGCGCTAACGGTCTTCCGATGTCACGCGCCAGATTTCCTCGAGCGTGGTAATGCCATCGAGGGCTTTTTCAATGCCAACCATGCGCAAGGTTTTCATCCCTTCGCTCATGGCTTGATTCTTGATGATCGCGGCCGAGGCGCGCTTGATAATCAACCGGCGGATCGTTTCGCTTACCGGGAGCGCTTCGACAATCGCAATACGTCCGAGATAACCTCGTCCCCGGCAACGATCGCACCCGGTGCCGCGGTAAAAAACCGTCCCCTTTGTTTCTTTCATGCCGAGGCGTTCGAGAATCTCCGGCTCAGGGACAAACTCCTCACGGCAGTTCGTGCACACTCGCCGCACGAGGCGCTGGGCGCAGGTCATGAGGATGGAACTTGAAATGAGAAATGGTTCGATGCCCATATCGTCGAGGCGGGTAATGGCGCCGGCGGCATCGTTCGTGTGCAATGTGCTCAAAACCTGATGACCGGTGAGGGCGGCCTTGACCGCGATATCGGCGGTTTCGTTGTCACGAATTTCACCCACCATCACGATGTCTGGGTCCTGGCGCAGGATCGAACGCAGCGCCGAGGAAAAATGGAGTCCGATATCGCTGCGCACTGCAACTTGATTAACGCCGATGAGCTCGTATTCGATCGGGTCTTCGACCGTGACGATGTTGTATTCGGGACTGTTCAGCTCATGGAGGACGGAGTAGAGCGTCGTCGTTTTTCCGGACCCGGTTGGCCCGGTGACCAGAATCATCCCGTGCGGGGCGTCGATCGCTTTTCTAAACTTGCTTAGCGTTTCTAGGTCAATGCCCATCTGGTCGATGCCACCGGTGAGTGAAGCTTTGTCCAGGATGCGGATGACGACTTTTTCTCCATATGCCGTGGGCAAGACCGAGATGCGCAAGTCCACTTCCTTGCCCATGACTTTGATGCGAAAGCGACCGTCTTGCGGGAGCCGACGCTCAGCGATATTAAGTCCGGCAAGGATCTTGATGCGCGAAGTGATGGCAAGCTGCAGCGCCTTTGGCGGCGACTCCGCCAAAGCCAGTTCGCCGTCGATGCGGTAGCGTAGCTTGAGCGAATTTTGGAATGGTTCGATGTGAATGTCGGAAGCCTTTTCCTTCATCGCTTGCACGAGAATGAGATTGACGATCTTGATGACCGGCGCGTCCTCGCTGTCGGCGGTAAGCCGGTCCAGATCGATTTCCTCGTGTTTAGCGGCATGAACTTCGACCTCACCTGTTTGCACCGCCCCTTCTGCGACTTTTTTCAGCACCTGGCTCATGTTGGCGCTGGAAGTGTGGATGCCGCTCAGGGCATCGTTCACCGCGTGCTCAGTCGCGATCATCGGCACGATCTCGAGCTGCACTCGCCGCTTCAGATCGTCCACTGCGAGCACGTTCGTCGGATCGGCCATCGCCACGAAAAGTTTTCCGTTCAAGCGTGCAATCGGTACGAGCTTGTTTGCCTTCGCCATTTCACGCGGCACGAGCGACATCACTTCTTCCGGCACACGCAGCTTGGTCAGATTGACCGGTGGCATGTTGAGGCAACGGCCCATGCTGAAGGCCATGTCCTGCTCGGTCACGAACTGTCTGTCAGTCAGGATTTTGAGAAAGCGACCGCCTTCTGTTTTCTGAATGCCGACTGCTTCCTCAAGCTGATTTGGCAGCAAAAGCCCGTCTTCGATCAGGACATCAGCGACGCGTTCTGCGAAAGATTTGCTTCTCATGCCGACGAACATTTAAGCCCGTGCATCGAGCCGATAAATAGACTGCAAATTTTTTACGATGGCCGATGGCCGCGCGAGGTACCACGCGACCGTGTAGTCGACCGACTGTTGCAACGCTTCGCGTCCGGTGACATCGAAAGGATTACAGCAGGCCACCATCAGCGTGCGGCTCACCAGATCAAACGGCACAAAGAGGCGTCCGACCGTCAGATAGTCCGGCAGCATCGGCGCGATTTGCCGATCGACGTCGTAATATTCCAGCGGCACGTAAGCGAATTTCGTCCGATCAATTAAGGCGGATAATACCGCCTCGAGCCGCTCGACATTTTCTTTGCAAATATGATCGAGTAACGAAACGGCCAGTGCCTGCCCGCTCAAATTTTTGTTCAACTGATTGACGCTCTCAAGCGCGCCATGGACTTCCTCTTCCGCAAAAAACTCCTTCACCACCAAAAATTTCGCGAGAAGATCGTCACCTCGCTCGTGGAGATTGGCCAACTTGCCGACTTTTCCGGCGCGGCTGCCGATGTCGATCAAAGAGCCATCGCTCCCCTCCGTCAAACCGTTCTTCGATGCGGCACTGGCAATCGCCTGGCCGGACGCTTGCAATCTCGTTTCGATTTCGCCCAGCATCGCCAGAATATCCGGAGCGTTTGGATCCTTTGTTAAAATCGCTTCGCATTCCTGCATTGCGTTCGTGCGCGAGCCGACGTTGAAATATGCCTCGGCCAGCCTGCGGGAAACGCGCAAAGACTCGTCGTGCTTCCCCACCTTCTGGTAGGCTTCCTTCAGTATTTCCAGCGATTGATAATCGTCAGGCTGCGTCTGAGTAATCGCCTCAAACATTTCGATCGTCTGGACGATCTGGCGATGTTCCTCTTCCGACAGGGTGTGTTCCAGCACGGCGCATTGTAAAAGCTAGAAACATGCCTCTGTAACCCCGTGTAGCCGTAAATCCCTCTTAAATTTGCGAATTTCTCAGTCGCGAGGAATTCCGCTGGAGCTTCAGGCTGCTCCTCGCCCGAAAACTCCCTAGTCGCCGTGACCGAAACGAGTAACCTGCTTTAAATCTGCGTCGAGCGACGAATGCGCCCCGCTAGGCAGATGTTTGCGTTTTCAGCATCTTGATGGCGTCGCGTAATTCGGCCGCCCGTTCGTAAAGTTCACTCGCAATCGCGGTCTCCATTTCGCGCTGCATGATCTCCAGTTTCGAGAGCGGACGTTTCGCGCGCACTTCCTCGAGCCATTCGTCCAAAAAAGCGATCTCCGAGCTTTTCGCAGCGAGTTCCGGAAAATTCGAGCGCTGAAAAAAATCCGCGATCGCGTCGCGCCCACGCTGGATCTCCAGCATTGCTTCGGCAAACTTTCCCTCTCCCAAAAGAATGGATGCCCTCGCTCGCGTGTTCATCATCAGCACATAAGGCCGGAACTGCTGCAAGCTCCAGGAAAGCTCTTCGCGATCGGTATGCCCGATGACAAAATCGAATAGGTCGAGATTGCGCTGCGTGTCGCGAACCACACCCGCGAAATCGTTGATCTGAAACAAACTCAGATAGCGATGGTAATATTGAATGCCTTCCTGTTGGAGTTCGGCACACTGTTCCGGAGTGAGCCCGTAGTTTTCCCCGCGCTGCACTGCGCGTCCCGCCCGCTGTTGATGATAAGCCAGGAGCGATTCGCAACCGTGCGGCCGCGCGCCATCTGGTCGCCCGGTCATCTCCATCTGCAGCACACCGAGATCGATCCGCAGCTGCAACTTCTCCCGACCATCGAGCCCAACGATTTTACGCACTTTGATCGCACCCGGTTCGTGCGGCCAATCCCTGAGAAGAGTGTTCAAATCCAAATTCATCGCAGATAAAGCATCGAACATTTCACCTTCCTTTGTCAATGGGCGTGAAAAAATGAGCACTGGCCGCTTTAACCACTAAAACGGCGCACTCCTCATTCCAGGTTTTCACATCTTGAAACGCGCAGGGTTTGACCGCAGCTTGCGCGAATGGAGCATGAGATCGAGGCGTTCATCCGTTTCCTCGCAGTCGAGCGCGGGCTCTCGGAAAATTATCAGCTCTCGACCCAGCGCTCACTGACCGAGTTTGCGCAATGGTGCGCCTCGAAGAAAAAGATCGACGATCCCGCTGGAGTCACGCTGCCAGTCATCAGCGAGTATCTCGCCGATCGAAAACGAGCGGGGCTTTCCGCTTCCTCAATCAAGCTCATCGTCGTAGCGCTAAAGATTTTCTTTCGCTTTCTCGCTGGCAAAGGCACCGTCGACCGAGATCCAACGCAGGGACTTGCCCTGCCACGGATCGAACGTTATTTGCCCGAAACGCTGAACGAATTGCAGGTCGAGCAATTGATCGAACGCATCGATACGAAAGTTCCTTTCGGATTGCGCAACCGGGCGATGGTCGAATTGCTTTACGCAAGCGGATTGCGCATTTCCGAGCTGGCGAACGCGCGGCTCGAGAATCTGGATTTCGAAGAGCGAATTTTACGCGTGACCGGCAAAGGAAACAAGACGCGGCTCGTGCCGGTGGGCCATAAAGCTTGCGATGCACTCGCAGCCTACTTGTCGATGGAACGGCCAAAACTGGTGAAACGCCGCAGCGGCAGCGAGATTTTTCTGTCGGAACGCGGCACGAAATTAACTACCGCGCGCATCTGGCAGATCGTGAAAACAATTTCGCGACATTCCGGACTCGAAAAAAATGTTTACCCGCATTTGCTGCGGCACAGTTTCGCCACGCATTTGCTGAGCAACGGCGCCGACCTGCGCATCATTCAGGAGATGCTCGGCCACGCCGATATCTCCACCACGCAGGTTTACACCCATGTCGATCAACAGCGCTTAAAAGCTGTCCATCGAAAATTTCATCCGCGGGCCTAAACAAAGCTGGCTCGCACAAAGTCCACCGAGGACACAAAACAAACAACAATTGCGCGCGTTGTGACCGTGGTGACCGTTGTGCGAGATCATTTTCCTGATTAATTCAAACACTCATGAGACGAATTCTCGTTTTGATGATCGCGGGCGCGCTCGCGGCCCTGGCGATGTGGTATGGCCTGGGCGTTTATAAAAAAGCTTCGGCGCCGGCCGTGGGTGCGCTTCTCCCGCGCCAAACGATTTTCTTTGCGCATATCCCGGACTTCGAGCGAACTCGCGATCAGTGGCATCACGCCGACATTTACCAACTCTGGCACGAAGCCGCGGTGCAAGATTTCTTGCGAAAGCCGCTGGCTAAGCTTCCGAAAAGAGACGCGACTTCTCAAACCCTGCAGGAGATCGAACAGCTCGACCCGAAAGATGCCTTTTTCGCGCTGACTTCGATCGACAATAACAATCCTATATTCGTCGGCGGTTTTCGTTATCGGGGTAGCCAGGATGCGGCGGAGGCTATCGTCGGCAAATGGCGAGAAAAATTGCTCGAGAAGAATCCGAACGCGAAGCGTGAAAAAACCGCCTACCAACAGCGCCAGATCGAAACGATCACCTCTGCGCCTTTCACTTTAGCGACGGCTTACGACGGGCATTGGTTTTTCGTATCGAACGACTTGACCCAATTAAAATCGCTTCTCGACCGAGCCGATCATCGAGCGAAAGATCGACAATCAACCATCGAGGTTGACGAGGCATACCGCGCAGCGATGGCCCACATGCCGTCAAGTTATGCCGTGCTCTTTTATCTTCAGCCGAAAGAGATCGCAGAGAAACTCGGAGCACTTCGCGGCGCGATTGCTCAGCGAAATTCGGCGAGCCAACGCACATTGGAGCAGCTACGGAGCGTTTGCGGCGCAACACGCTTCGACAATGGCAAAATCCATGACGTGTTTTTTGTTGGCATGCCAAAACTCACCCAAAATGCGTTGCTTACCCAATCATCGGCTGGCCTCGGAACCAAGGATACTTTTTTCTACCTCGCAACGGTGCTGAACCTGGAAAAATTTGCCGCGCTCAATCAATCGGGTGTAGGCGCGCCGTTTACAGGCTGGTTGCAGAAACTTTTTGACGCTGCCTCACGCAACGGTGTGACCGTTGACGATTGGAAAGCGGCATTCGAACTCGAATTGGGATCGTTGGCGGACTGGCCGGCGACTGCGCGCTGGCCGTCGCTCATCGCGACTCTTCCAGTGAAGGATCCGGGGCGCGCAAACAAGATCGTCGGCGCATTGACTCCTGCGATCGACAAAGATGCTCCCTGGACAAAAACGGAAAAAGATGGTGTCAGCTATTTTTTCATGCCGACACCAGCGAGTTTATTTGCAATCACGCCAACGATTGCCTTGTCGAGCCGTCTCCTGGTTGCCGGTCTTGATTCAGTTTCGGTGGAAGCGGCGATAAAACGCGGCGGCTCAGTCTCGGAGTTGTCGAACTCCCAAACCTACAAGGCCGCGGCGCGCTTGCTGCCGGCGCCGACCGACTTTTTCGCTTACATCGACATGCCGCTTTTATATTCGCGACTGGATGCCGCGATGCGCCCGATGCTGTTGATGAGCGCGGCCTTTATGCCCGCGATTTCCGATCACGTCGATGTGGGCAAATTGCCGCCGCCCGAGATCGTCGCAAAATACCTCAGCCCGATCGTTGCTTCGCAAAGGTATGAGCGTGACGGATACGTCGAGGAATCGATCGGGCCAATCACGTTGACCCAGGCGGCAATCGGTCTAGGGGTGCCAGCCGTGTACTGGGCCTTCACTCGCCAACGAGCGGATTGAGCCCGGCAAAAACTGACGGATCGCGCCATTTCGGCACTATTTTGGCTAACCAGGCACGATTGGCTGAGAATTATGCTGTTACCCCGGCAAAAACGTGCTATTTTTTTCGACCTATGGCTATTCTAAAGAAAAATGCATTCTCCCGCCGAATTCCCGATCTCGTGACGGAGGAACTGGTCGCGGTGCTCTCCCGGCGCGCCTCATTCGAGTTCAAAGAACTTTTCGATATTGTGCACGAAAATCTGCGAGCGCGGAATGCGGCCAGCGGTGGCGAAGAAATGCTCCGGCTGCGTGCTTATGAGAAGCTGCAAAATTTGGTCGCGCGCGGTGCGGTGAAGAAGAATGGCAAGAAATACAAAGGTCTTCCCTCAGCACTGGCCCATGCGATTGCCCCTCACAACGGGCATATCCCCGCAGCCGCACGATAATCGAATCCGCGTAAGGCACGTCGCATTGTCGTAGGAGAGCGAATGTTGCGAGAATACCTGCCGGTTCTCTTGCAAATTATTGTGGCGATCGGATTTGCTGCCTCCGCTCTGTTGGTGAGTGTTCTTGTAGGGAGAACCG
>WNFH01007362.1_pt1 | contig 11709 bp, 12 predicted proteins | sample 5400411 | NCBI WGS metagenome assembly WNFH01 (sample SAMN13153347, study PRJNA577476) | soil metagenome | isolation source: 200 cm saprolite under Douglas fir tree site 2 hole 3 | place: USA:California | collected 2015-04-18
GCAGGCGCGGATTGCCAGCGATCCGACGGGTCAGGGGCGGTTCCTGCTGCGGCTTCCGAACGACTGGAACGGACGCCTGGTCGTGGCCGGCGCCTCCGGGACTCGCAGCGAGTTCAACGGCGACTTCGCCTGGAGCGATTACCTCGTCCAGAAGGGCTACGCGTACGCCTCGCAGAACAAGGGCGTGCTCAACCTGCGGCTGACGACCGCGGCCCATCCTCTCGGCTGCCGCCTGAACCCCGACTCGGGAGTGTTCGTGCACTTCTTCGACAACGACCCGGGCCAGCCGTTCACCCGGTGGGCGAGCTTCATGGCCCAGGCGGCGATGCTCGCGCGCCGCGGCGTCGAGTCGCGCTACGGTCGCGAAGCCCGCCGCACCTACGCGGTCGGCACATCGAACGGCGGGTACCAGGTGCGCCGCGCCGTCGAGCTGTTCCCCGGACTGTTCGACGGCGGCGTGGACTGGGAGGGAACCTACGTCGACGCGGGCGCGCCGAATCTGTTGACCGATCTGCCGCCGGCCATCCTCAACTTTCCTGACTACAGGACCTCCGGATTCAGCGCGGACAGCACCGCGGCGAAGAACATCCGCGCCGCCGGCTACCCGCCCGACATCGTGAGCGGCACGGCGTCCTTGTGGGCCTCCTACAGCGCCGCGTTCTGGGAAGTGACGCAGTGCCAGTGGCAGAAGCGCCTCGATCCGACCTATGACACGTACGGCGCGGGCACCGGCACCTACAACTACATCGCCCGCCTTTCGGTGAGCGACGTCGGCGCGCAGCTGGCCGCGTTCGCGACGACGGGCCGCATCCGCAGGCCGCTCATCACGGTTGCGGGCACCATGGACGGCCTGCTCCCGATCGACCGCCACGCCCGCGCCTACGCGCGCAAGGTGGCAGAAGCGCAGGCGGAGCGCGCCGACGACGACGGCGATGACAAGCCGGCGTACCGCCTGTACGAGGTGCAGAACGGGAACCACATCGAGAACTTCAAGAACACCTTCACGCAGCTGGAGCTCATCCAGCCGCACGCGCAGCGGGCGTTCGATCTGCTGGTGAAGGCGGTCGAGGAAAAGACGGCGTTGCCGCCCTCGCAGTGCATTCCTCGCGGCGGGGAGATCAAGGCGGGCTCGGCGCAGGCTGGCCACTGCGCGAACCTCTTCGTGCCCTGAACGGCCCCTCGCGGATCGGCTCTGCTCAGGAGCCGATCCGCTGCACCAGCCAGGTCAGGCCGAGGCAGCCGACCGCGAGCGAGCAGACCCGCACGCCGACCGTCTCGAACCAGCGCGTCCTTCGCAGCGCGGCGAGCAACGGAACCGCGAGCGCCACGATGCAGACCTGGCCGACCTCGACGCCGAGGTTGAACGTCACGAGCGCCGCCGCCAGCCCGGAGCGCGGCAGGTGCAGCTCGCGCAGCACGCTGGCGAAGCCGAAACCGTGCACCAGGCCGAAGGCGAAGGTGAGCATCCAGCGGTGCCGCAAGGTGGCCGCGCGCGTCCCCCGGCGGAGCGCCCACAGGTTCTCCGCGGCGACGTAGACGATGCTCGCCGCGATGAGCGGCTCCACCACGCGCGGCGTGGGATTCACCACCGCCAGCGTGGCGAGCGCCAGCGTGATCGAGTGCGCCACCGTGAACGCGGTGACGATCTGCACCAGCTCCTTGAAGCTCCCTCCCAGGAGCAGGAGGCCGATGAGGAACGCGATGTGGTCGTAGCCGGTGAAGATGTGCTCGATCCCCAGCCGCAGGAACCGCCCCGCGGCGGTCCAGAAGCCGGCGCGACGCTCGACGTCGAACCGCGGCGAGTCGGCCTGCACCACGCGCTGCGAGACCTGCCCGTCGGCGAACGACACCTTGGCCAGGTGCGCGTGACCCGGCGGCAGGACCTCGAGGAACCCCGCGCGCACGCGCAGCGCCTCGACCTCCCTGGCGCAGGTCCACGCTCCCTCCACCACGATGCCGTCGCCGCCCTCCACCTCGGCACGCCCGCCGGACTCCCGCCGGCACGGACCCTCGGGCGTCGCCACCGCGTACTCGTCGAGCGTCAGGTGCAGGAGCGCCGGCAGCACCGCGTCCACGCCCTGCTGCGTGTACGTGCCGTCGGGACCCTGCGAAAGCCGCAGGAGCGCGGCGAGGTCCGCGCCCGCGAAGCGCAGCCGCGCCGAGACGCGCTCGCCGCGGACGTCCAGCTCCCCCACCGAGACGCTCTGCTGGTGCGCCCCCGCCGGCAGCGCCGCGCAGGCGAGCAGGACGGCCCAGGCGCGCTTCATCGGCCCGCCGGCAGGACGCCGGCGAGGAGGCGGTCCTTGCCGTCGTCACGCCCGCGCCCCGGGGAGTCGAGGTGCAGCCGGTTTTCACCTTGTGTGTAGAACCCGACGTAGAAGCGGAGCGGATTGGTCCCCGGCGTGAACACGATGGGGTCGGCGATCAGATCGCCGGGCCGCCAGGCGTCGGTCGGGTAGCGGCCGCCGGCGGGATCGTGCTCGGCGTGGATGCGGCTGCCCGCGCTGTCATCGAGGTGGACGAAGATGCGCCAGGTGTCCATCTCGGCGCGGCAGCGCCAGACCAGCGTCAGGCGCGCGCGCTGCCCGGGGACCAGCGCCGCGGGCTCGAGCCTGTACCCGACCAGCTCGGCGGAGCCGCCGAACACGGCGCCCACGGGCGTCAGGCCCGGCGGGACCGCGGTGAGCAGCACGTCGGAGAGCGCGCCGCGGTCGACGTCGCGCTTCTGCGGCGCGTCCTGCCAGGGCCTCTCGATGCAGCCGCACAGCGCCAGGAGCGCGAGGAGCGGAGGGCGCACGGCGCGGATCCATACCACGGGCCGCGGGCTGCATCGCCGGGTCGAAAGATGCGCTATGACCGCTCCCGTGGAGCCGCTCGGGAGCTACGCACGCCGGCTGCCTCCCGGCGCCGGTCTGGCCGTCGGCGCGGTGGCCGTCCTGCTGGGAGCGGGCTTGTTCGAGTTGTCGCGCACGCTGGCGGAGGTGGCGCGGGGCCGGTGGTACGCGGGAAACGGGCGCGACGTCTTCCATGCCGCCGCGGTCGCGGCGCTCGGGGCCGCGTACTACCTCAACGGTCTCCCGCCCGCGCTCGCCTTCGCAATGGCGGCGACCGTGTCGATTCCGCCTTTGCTGCTGATCGACGAGGTGGCGGACCGAGCCCGCCGCGTCGCGCTGTTCCTCGCCGTGCTGGCCCTCGGATCCGCGCCCACGCTGATCGACGCGCCCCGGATCGTCACCGCCAGCAATGCGCTCGCGCGGGCCTTGTTCGACTGACGCCTACTGGAGCATCGCGTCCAGCTTGCCCTCCTGCTCGAGCGCGTGGAGGTCGTCCGATCCGCCCACGTGCTCCTCGCCGATGAAGATCTGCGGCACGGTGAGGCGGCCGGTGCGCTCGGCGAGGTCGATGCGCGCCCGGTCGTCGTCCGCCACGTCGATCTCCTCGTACGGGACGCCCTTGCGCTCGAGCAGGCGCTTGGCGCGCACGCAATAAGGGCAGTAGGGGGTCGTGTAGATTTTCACACTCTTCATGCCGCGTAGGATGCCCGGCCGGGTCAAAAGGACCGCGACTGGCCCCCGTCGACGACCACGCAGGCGCCCGCGATCCAGCTCGCCCGCGGGCTGCAGAGGAACGCGATGGTGTCGCCGACCTCCTCGGCCGTGCCGAACCGCGCGAACGGGATCTCGCGTCGCACGAACTCGGCGACGTCTTGCGGATCGCCGCGCAGCCGGCGCTCCCACGAGCCGCCCGGGTGCAGCACGCTTCCCGGCGCGAGCGACAGCACCCGCACGCCGCGCGGCGCCAGCTCGCGCGCCTGCTCGTGCGCCAGGCTGATGAGCGCCGCCTTGGCCGCGTTGTAGCTCATCGAGCCGCCGCCCTCGCGCCCCCAGATGCTGGCGACGTGGAGGACGACGCTCTGCTGGCGGCTGCCCGGCGCGTCGACCGACGCCGGCGGCAGGGCGCCCCGTTCGCGCGCCGACGCCTCGAGCAGAGGGAGGGCCAGGCGGGTGGCGCGGATCGCAGGCCAGAGGTTCCGGTCCAGGGCTGACGCCCAGCCCGCGTCGTCCATCTCGACGCCGCCCGGCTGGCTGCCGCCGACCAGCGTCACCAGCACGTCCAGGCCGCCGAGCCCGTCGGCGGCGTCGTGGACCGCGCGCTCGAGCTGCGCCGGATCGGTCGCATCCGCTGTGATGGCGAGGGCCTGCGGCGCTCCTGCCTCACGGCACAGGCGCGCACGCTCTTCCACCGCGGCCCGGGTGCGCGCGACCAGCGCCACGGACGCTCGCTCCCGCGCCAGGGCGACTGCCGCCGCGCCGCCCAGCCCGCGGCCCGCCCCGAGGAGAAGCGCGCGCCGGCCGGCGAGTTCCAGATCCATCACCAGCAGTCTCGCACGTCGCGAGCAGACCTGCCTCGCGAAGCGCGAAAGCCCGCGGAGATCGCTCCCCGCGGGCCTTCGTGAACTCCTCAGAAGAGTGCTGCTGGCTACATCCCCATCCCGTGGGGGCCGGAGACGGAGGACTCCTTCTCCTCCTTCGGACGCTCGGCCACCATCGCCTCGGTGGTCAGCATCAGGGAGGCGACGCTGGACGCGTTCTGCAGGGCGAAGCGCGAGACCTTGGTGGGGTCGATCACGCCCGCCGCCAGGAGATCTTCGTACTCGCCGGTGGCCGCGTTGAACCCGAACGCGCCCTGGCCCTCCTTGACCTTGTTCACCACGATGCTGCCCTCCCAGCCGCCGTTCTGCACGATCCAGCGGATGGGCTCCTCCAGCGCCTTGCGGATGATGTCGACGCCGAACTTCTCGCCCAGCTCGAGCTTGAGGCCGTCGAGCGCCTTGGAGGCGCGCAGGTACGCCACGCCGCCGCCGGGGACGATGCCTTCCTCGACCGCCGCGCGGGTCGCGTGCAGGGCGTCCTCGACGCGGGCCTTCTTCTCCTTCATCTCGGTCTCGGTGGCCGCGCCGACGTTGATCACCGCCACGCCGCCGACCAGCTTGGCCAGGCGCTCCTGCAGCTTCTCGCGGTCGTAGTCCGAGGTGGTCTCCTCGATCTGCGCCCGGATCTGCTTCACGCGCGCCTCGATGTCGCTCTTCTTGCCGCCGCCGTCGACGAGGGTGGTGTTGTCCTTGTCCACGGTGACGCGCTTGGCGCGCCCCAGATCCTTCAGGGTCACGCTCTCCAGCTTGATGCCCAGGTCCTCGGCGATCATCTTGCCGCCGGTCAGCGTGGCGACGTCCTCGAGCATGGCCTTGCGGCGGTCGCCGAAGCCGGGCGCCTTGACCGCGACGGCGTTCAGCGTGCCGCGCAGCTTGTTGACCACCAGCGTGGCCAGCGCCTCGCCCTCCACGTCCTCGGCGATGATCACCAGCGGCTTCCCGCTGCGCGCGACCTGCTCGAGGATCGGCAGGAGGTCCTTCATCGACGAGATCTTCTTCTCGTGGATGAGGATGTACGGATCCTCCAGCACCGACTCCATGCGCTCCGGGTCGGTGACGAAGTAAGGCGACAGGTACCCGCGGTCGAATTGCATGCCCTCGACCACCTCGAGCGTCGTCTCGAGGCCCTTCGCCTCCTCGACGGTGATGACGCCCTCCTTGCCGACCTTCTCCATTGCCTCGGCGATGATGTTGCCGATGGTGGTGTCGCCGTTCGCGGAGATGATGCCGACCTGCGCGATCTCCTTGTGGTCCTTGGTCGGCTTGGAGAGCTTCTTCAGCTCCTCCACTACCGCGTTGACCGCCTTCTCGATGCCGCGCTTGATCTCCATCGGGTTGTTGCCCGCCGCGACCAGCTTGGAGCCCTCGCGGAAGATCGCCTGCGCCAGCACGGTGGCAGTGGTCGTCCCGTCGCCTGCCACGTCCGAGGTCTTGGACGCGACTTCCTTCACCATCTGCGCGCCCATGTTCTCGAACTTGTTCTCCAGCTCGATCTCCTTGGCGACGGTGACGCCGTCCTTGGTGATCGTCGGGGAACCGAACGACTTCTCGATGACCACGTTGCGGCCTTTGGGGCCCAGCGTGACCTTCACCGCGTCGGCGAGCACGTTGACGCCCTTGAGCATCGCCTCACGCGCGCGGACGTCGAACATGATTTCCTTGGACATTTCTTTCTCCGGTGACGTGTGAGGTGGTTACTTCTCGATGACGCCGAGGATGTCTTCCTCGCGCATCATCAGGTGCTCCTCGCCTTCGACCTTGATCTCGGTCCCGGCGTACTTCGAGAAGAGGACCCGGTCACCCACCTTCACGTCCAGGGGGCGCACCTTTCCGTCCTCCAGCACCTTTCCGTTTCCGACGGCCAGCACCTGGCCCTCGATCGGCTTCTCCTTCGCCGTGTCGGGGATGATGATGCCGCCCTTCGTCTTCTCCTCCTCTTGCACGCGCTTCACGATCACGCGATCCTGCAGAGGCCGAATCTTCATGGGGTTTTCTCCTTGCTATGAGAGCTGGCACTCGACACAGGGGAGTGCCAAGGCGCGGGCAATGTAACCGCCCTCCAGGCGCTGTCAAGGGGGGTGCGAGGGTGAGCCGAACTTGCCCGGCAATCGACCGCGCCGCAAGATGATCGGAGGAGGTGTGGATGACCGATCCGAAGGTCCTTTCGGCCCAGTCGGTCCACGAGTTTTTCCGCGAGCTGCTTTCCCTGGCCATCGAGAACCAGCGGGCCCGGGTGCAGCAGGCCACGGAGCTCTACCTGGCCAACCTCCTGTCGGGCTTCCTGCAGACCGAGTCGCTGCTGGTCCGCGAGGAGGACGGGTCGCTGCAGCGCCGTCCGCTCGCGTTGCTCTTCAAGGAAGCGCTGGAGGAGGAGGGCGCCGCCCGGGCCCGCGCGCTGCGGCGGCTGGGCGACACCTCGCTGTTCGTCTCCGGGATGTTCTCCGACTCGCTCTCGGCCAGCCTGGTGGACGTGGAGTACGCCATCGCAATGGGCAGCCGCGCCTACGACGCGCTGGGCGAGGTCGCGGCGCGCCACGGGCGGGGCGGTCGCTCGGTCTGGGAGGAGCTGTCCGCGAAGTTCTCCCAGCTCGTCGAAGTGCTCAACGAGGTGAGCGAGCGGACCCTGGCGACGTCGAACGCCGGCCTGCTGCGCATCTACGAGAAATGGATCAAGACGGGCAGCCCCCGCGTCGCGACGCTGCTCTCCGAGCACGGCGTGCCCGCGGTCCTCGCGAGGCCGAAGGGGCGGTTCGTCCAGTGAGCGCGCTCGACGCGCTGTCGCAGCTGCAGCGCCTGCTCATGTCCGTCCACGGGGTGGAGGAGACCGCGCAGGCGAAGGACTACCTGGTCGGCGCCGCCGTGCGCGAGCGCGTGGCTCCGGAGGCCAGCGCGGACGAAGCGCTGCTGGTGTCCGAGGGCGGCGACGAGCTGCACGTCGGGCTGTTCCTCGGCGAGCCGGTCCTGGCGCAGCTTGCGCGCGGCGCCCAGGCGCCCTGGTCGCACGAGCGGCTGCGCGGCTTCTGCGCCGCGGCCGAGGGCGTGTCGCACTTCCTGTACCTGCTGCACCGGGCTCGCGCCCGCCGGCCCGTCTCGCAGCTCGAGCTCGAGGCGCAGGGCGAGCTGGACAAGTACCTCTGCGTCCTGCTGCAGCTGTGGGTGGTGGGGCGGCGGGGCGCGTCCCCGGAGCTGCGGCACCGGCTGTTCGACCGGGCCACGCTGCGCAGCGGGCTCCCGGCCGCCGAGAAGGAGCGCTACCGCGTCGCCGGCGCGCTGGCGGCGGCGTGCGCCCGCGCGCTGGAGGCTCGCTACGTCGCGCAGGGTCGGCTGGACGGCCTGCTGCGCGAGGTGCGGCGGCTGTACCGGCTGGGCGGCGGAGAGAAGCTCTCCGCCTTCGCACAGGGCCAGGTGGCCTGGGCGGCTTGAACGCTCGGGCTACTTGCGCGTGGACTGCGGGACCTTCTCGGCGTCGAACTTGCCCTCGAGCGCGGCGCGCACGCTGCGGTCGAAGCGGACCTTGCCGGTGGCGATCTCGCGCAGCGCGAGCACCGGCGGCTTGTCCTTCGCCTCGAGGAGCGGCCGCGCGCCCGCCATCAGCTGCCGCGCCCGCTTGGTGCCGAGCAGCACCAGGGCGAACCGGTTGTCGACCAGCGGCAGGCAATCTTCGACGGTAACTCGAGCCATCCATTCCTCCAGCGAGCCCCCCGCCACAGTCGAGGAAAAAAACGAACGCGGAGGCGCGGAGGCGCGGAGATCCTGGGGTTCTAAAAACAAGACCTCCGCGTCTCCGCGCCTCCGCGTTCGTCTTTAGTCACTTTCCGGCTTGCAGACTGGTCCCTCCGTCCGGAGAGGGAGGGGGTTCGAGGAGGTCGTCGAGGGACTTGGGGAGGTCGTCCACGGTGGCCTTGTCGATTTCGGCGATGCGGGGCTGGGCGTCCGAAGAGACGTAGCGGCGCTTGCCGTCCTTGGTCAGGGCGCCGATGCGGGCCTTGGCGAGGACCTTGTCGCCGTCGCCGAGCAGGGTGATGGTGCGCGCCTGATCGAACGCCTTGGGGTCGGGCTTCGAGGCGAACGCCACCGCGCGCAGCCCCGTGATCGAGTACAGCGCGCTCGAGACCTTCCACTTCTTCGCCGGACCCTGCTTCGGCTCCAGCACGGTGAAGGACTCATCCGCGAAGCCGCCGTCCTTCGGCTGCTCCTTCTTGCGCTCCACCACGATCTTCGGGCTGCCCGGCTGCTCCAGCACGATCTTGCGAACGTCCTCGCGATTCGCGTGCGCCAGCGCCTTGTCCTGCAGGTCGAACAGGTCCTTCTGCAGGTCCTTCAGGACCTGCTGGTCCACCTCGAACACGGTGGGCGCGTCGTCGCGCTTCGCGTACGTCTTCACCGCCACCGAGCCCTTCTGCGGCGCGGGCTGGCCGAGCAGCAGGGTCCTCCGGTAGGTGTCCTTCCCGCCGGCGGCCGCGACGGTGAGCTGCACCGTGATCTTCGCCGGCGACAACCCGTACTGCTTCAGCGCCGCGCCTCCGGCGCTCTCGGCCGCGATACCCGTGGCGCGCAGCGACTTGAGCGCCGTGGCCACGCGGTCCGCCGTGGCCGTGTCCGCGGCGTCCTTCTGCGGCGCGAGCATCTTCCACGACGCGCCATCCTTCTCGAGGGCGTACGCGGGCGCGGTGCCGGCCACCTCCACGCGCCGCACCTCGGCGGTGTCGTCGAGGTGGAGCACGCGCTTGTCGCGCAGGTCGAGCAGCTGCTTCTCGAACGGCGCCTTCGTCCATCCGTCGGCGATGCGCACCGTCTTCTCGCCGGCCTTCCGCACGTAGATGCTCGAGTCGAACGGGTTGCTCTCGCCGATCTCGACCGAGCTCTCCTTGCCGTCATCGGTCTTCACCGAGACCACGAGGTTCGGCCGGTCCAGCCCGTACTGCGTGGGGTCGGCCTCGCTCAGCTCGCTCTTCTGCTTGAAGTCGGCCACGCCGTTCACCACCGCGTCCACCGTGGACGCGTCCGCCTCCGCGGCCACCGGCTCGACGATCTTCCACGGCGCCGAGGCGTCCGCGCGTGTGACCAGCGCGACCAGCTTCCCGCCGCTGACCAGCTTGACCTGCCGCACCTTGGCCTTGTCCAGCCCGTCGAACACCTTCGCCGACTTCTCCTTCTGCTCCGCCTTCTTTTCCGTGTCGCGCGTGACCCAGAGGGCCGCGCCGCCGATCGCGGCGGCGAGCGCGAGAACGCCCAGCGTGGTCACCAGCGACTTCGTCGTCTGCTTCATGGCGGGTCTACCGGGCCTTGCGGGTCTGCCAGACGAACAGGCCCGCGAAGAGCAGGGAGAACGGCAGCAGGTCGAAGGCGAACAGCGTCATCTTGTTCTTCTGATCGGCGGTGAGGAACAAGTGGTTCCCGCTGCGGCTCCTCGGCCGGATGGAGATCTTCGCCTCCTCGTGCGCCACCCAGCTCGCCGCGTTGAGGGCGAAGTCGCGGTTCCCGCGCAGCTGGTAGAACCCGTTGGCGGCGAAGTTCGAGTTGCCGATCACCACCACGCGCGACTCCGCGTCCGCCGAGCCGTGGGTAGCGGCGACCGCGAGCGTGACCGGGCCCTTCAGGTCCTTGCCCGGCGTGTACTCCACCCGGCCGTCGCGGATGGGGTCCGTCTCGCCCCAGGACCGCGGGCCGGTCCTCGCCAGCTCGATCACGCTCCAACCCGCCGGGGCATCCTTCACCTTCGAGACGCTGCGGGCGAGCGGGAAGATGCTGGCCACCTGGAACGGCGAGCTGCGCGGGTTCGTGATCGGGTGGTCGGCATACTCCTGCGCGATCGCGAACTCCGGCTGCTGCGACTCGGTGTCGATCACCTCGTCGTCGCCCAGCTTCAGGCCCCACGCCGCGAAGGCCTTCTCCAGGCCGGAGTGGATGCTGGGATCGATCAGGGCGATGAGCTTCCCGCCCTTGTCCACCCATTCCTGCACGAGCTTCGCCTCTCCCTCGGTGAGCGAGGCCACCGGTCCGGCGAGGACCAGCGCCTGCGCGTCGGCCGGCATCGCCTTGGTGGCAGCCAGCTCGATCTCGGCGACCTGGTAGCCCTCGGACTTGAGCCCGTCGACCCAGAGCTTCATGCCGCGCTCGGTGGCGTCGCCGATGCCGTGCTCGCCGTGTCCCTTGCTGAAGTAGATCTTCTTGGTGGCGCCCCGCGTGACCTCGGCGATGGCGTTGGTGAGCGACTCCTCGCCCACGTCCTTGGCGCGCGACTCCTTCCCTCCCGCCTTGACGATCACCCGCGGGCCGCCCTGGGAGATGTTGAACTCCTTCACCTCCTTGACGTGCTTGGTCGGGTCGAGCATCTCGACCTTCAGCTTGTCGGTCCGCTGCCGGTACTGGCGCAGGCGCTGGTCCAGCTCGGCGAACTCTGGCTCGTTGGGCGCGTAGAAAGCGATCACGCGCACCTCGCTCTTGAGCCCCTTGAGGACGCCGTCGGTCTGGTCGGAGAGCGTGTAGATCTTCTCCTTGGTGAAATCCCAGGTCTTCGGCTTCTTGACCGCGATGTAGTTGAGCCCCGCCAGCGCGAGGACCACGATCAGCGCGGTGGCCGCGCTGATCACTCCGTAGAACGTCCCGCGGCCGGCGAGCTGCGTCCCGAGCGAATCGAGGTTGGTCACCAGGTACGCGGCGACGGCGACGACCCCGAGGACGAGCTGGACCCACACCGCCGGGTGCGAGAACCGGCCGGCGATGAAGAGCCAGCAGAACAACGCGCTGAACAGCGCGACCGCGCCGAAGAGGCCCGCGGCCTGGCCCTGCTGCTTGATGGTCATGGCGTTCAGCTCCAGCGGTGCGCCTCGACCGCGCGGTGCGTGGCGAACAGGCCCAGCGCGCAGATCGAGAGGAAGTAGACGAGGTCCTTCAGGTCGACGGTGCCCTTGCTGAAGGAATCGAGGTGCGAGACCGAGCTCAGGTAGGTGACCACTTCGCGGGTGGCCCCCTCCGTCTCGGCGGCGGTCCAGCCGATGATCCAGGTCATCAGCAGCACCACGAAGGTGATCAGCGCCGCCACCACCTGGCTCTCGGTGAGGCTGGAGATGAACAACCCCAGCGCCATGTACGCGGCGCCCAGCAGGAACAGGCCCGTGTACCCGAGGAAGATGCTGCGCCACTCGACGCCGTTCGGGTCCTTGGTGACCAGCTGCACCAGCGCCGGGTAGAGCAGCGTCAGCGCCAGCGTGCAGACCAGGATGACCAGCGCCGCGAGGTACTTGCCCCAGACGATCTGCCCCGGGGTGACCGGG
>WNFH01003105.1_pt1 | contig 11708 bp, 11 predicted proteins | sample 5400411 | NCBI WGS metagenome assembly WNFH01 (sample SAMN13153347, study PRJNA577476) | soil metagenome | isolation source: 200 cm saprolite under Douglas fir tree site 2 hole 3 | place: USA:California | collected 2015-04-18
GATCCACGAGCGCCTTGCCGAAGGCCGCCGGCTGCGCGCCGCCCGGGATGAAAATGAACATCGCCTCGGGGTTGAGGTCTTTCGCGCGCTGCACGAACGGGAAAAAGTCGGGATTCGCCACCGGAATGCGCACCGAGCCGACGACCTCGCCGCCGGCTTCCTTGAACCCGCGCTGGAACGCGCCCTCGGCGTCGTGTCCGGGACCGTAGTCCGACACCATCGTATACAGCTTGCGGACGCCGCTCTTGTAGGCCCAGGCGCCGAAGGTCTCGTTCAACTGCGGCACGGTGAGCGAAGTGCGCGCCATGTAGGGCGACCTCGTCGTGATGATCGCGGTTGCGGCGTTCATCACCACCATGAATTTCTTTGCTTCGGCGGATACGTCGGCGGCGGCGAGCGCGTTGGGCGTGAGCACGAAACCGGCGAGGATATCGACGTTGTCCCGCACCACCAGCTCCTGCGCATGACGCTTGGCGACGTCCGGCGCAACGCCGCCCGTGTCCCTGCGGACGATTTCGAGTTTTCTCCCCGCCACCGTGTCGCCGTGCTCCTTCACGTACAGCTTGATGGCGTTGTCCATCTGTGTCGCCGCGTCGGCGAACTGGCCCGAGTACGGCAGGATCAGTCCGATCTTGACGGGCTGCGCGAGCGCTGCAGACGCGGCGGAAAACGCGAGCGCGCCGAGGATTGCTGCGAAACGTCGATTCATGAGTTCTCCTCCTCCGCGGCTACCATAGCAAGGCGGGTACGGGGCCGCAAGTTGGGAGATGTCCCACGTTCGTGCGGCTTCGAAAACGCACCCGGAGATCCGGGCCGAGGACCGGAGGCCGGGCGCCCGGCTTCTCGGATCTACTTCTTCCGCCCGAATTTCCCCGTGAGCCTCGCCTTGCCGATCGCATTGGCGTTGACCATGTAGCCGGCAAGCGAGGCGGTCGCGCCGCTCGCGTCGAGCCGGTCGACCTTCAGCGCGTAAAGCGTGAAGTTGTAGCGGTGCGGCTTGTCGCCCACCGGCGGGCAGGGGCCGCCCCAGCCGGGGCCGCCGAAATCGGTGTTGATCTGCGCGGCGCCCACAGGGAGGCTGGAGCCGTCCGCTCTGCCCGCGTCCTTCGCGAGCTCGGTCGCGCCCGCCGGAATGTTCACCACCACCCAATGCCACCAGCCGGCGCCGCCCGTGGGGGCGTCGGGATCGTGCACGAGCACGGCGAAGCTCTTCGTGTCCGCGGGAGCGCCGGACCACTTCAGCGCGGGCGAGATGTTCTGGCCCGAGCAGCCGAAGCCGTTGAAGACCTGTTCCGGGGCGATCGGGCCGTTCGGCCGGATGTCAGGGCTCGTCAGCTTGAATTGAGGGCGCGCCGCGCCCTTCTTGCGGGATTTGCGTGCCATCGTTTCCTCCATGCGATGAAAGGGAGAATGCGATTGTAGCGAAGCGGCTGCCGGGCTGCATTTATAATCCGGAACTTCGGAAGGAGAGCGATGAACTATGACCCAGATCTTCCGATTCGTGTCGCGCGTTGCAGTGTGCCTCTTGGTCGCCTCGGGGGCTTCGCGCGCGCAGCCGGCCGAAGTCGCGGCACTGGTATTGTACGAGGGTGCCGATCGCGAGCAGCGCCTCGCAAGCGGCGCACGAGGCGAGCGAGAGCTGAGCCTCTATTCTTCGCTCACCGTCGAGGATCTCACCGCCCTTGCCGCGGGGTTCGAAAAGAAGTACGGCGTGAAGCTGAAGTTCTGGCGCGCCGGATCCGAAAAAGTGGTGCAGCGCGTGGTCACCGAAGCGCGGGCCGGCCGCTTCGATTTCGACGTCGTCGAGACGAACGGTCCCGAGCTCGAGTCGCTGCACCGCGAAAAACTGCTGCAGAAGGCCGGTTCGCCGCATTCCCCAGACCTTCTTCCCGAGGCGATCAGGCCGCACCGCGAATGGGTCGGGACGCGCCTCAACCTGTTCGTTCAGGCCTACAACACCAAACTGGTGAGGAAGGAGGAGCTGCCGAAGTCCTACGAGGACTTTGTCCACCCGAAGTGGAAAGGACGCCTGGGGATCGAGGCCGAGGACATCGACTGGTTCGCGATGGTGGTCAAGGAAATCGGCGAGGCCAAGGGCCTAAAGCTGTTCCGCGACATCGTCGCCAGGAACGGGCTCTCGGTGCGCAAGGGGCACACGCTGCTCGCCGGTCTCGTCGCTTCGGGTGAAGTGCCTTTCGCGCTCGCCGTCTACAACCATAACGCAGAGAAGCTGAAGCAGATAGGCGCCCCGGTGGATTGGTATGCGATTCAGCCCGCGATCGCCCGCGTCAACGGCGTCGCGCTCTCAAGGAAACCGCCGCACCCGCATGCGGCGGTGCTGTTCTACGATTTCATGCTCGGCGAGGGGCAGGCGATCCTGGTCCGGGGGAATTACGTGCCGACCAATCGCAAGGCCGATCCCGGCGCCGCGAGAACGCGGCTGAAATTCGTCGATCCGGCGGTAATGCTGGACGAAAGCGCGAAGTGGGAAAAGCTCTACGCCGAAATCATCACGCGGCAATCGAAATGAGCGCGAAGCGCTGACTATCGCCCGTGCTCGTCCTCGAACGCATCATTGCCGTCATAGGGCCGGTCTTCCTGATCATTGCGATCGGCTACGGCTACGGGCGGCGCAACAAGCCTGACCTGAAGGCATTCAACCACGTCTCGCTCGACGTGCTGGGGCCGCTCCTCGTGTTCACGTCGCTCGCCGGCGAGGACTTCCGGCTCGAGGGCAACGCGGCCTTCATCGCAGGCGGCGTGGCGGTGATCCTCGTCTCCGGGCTGATCGCTTGGCCGATCGCGCGCCTCGCGCGCGTCAGTCCCCGCACCTTCGTGCCGCCGATGATGTTCAACAACTGCGGCAACATGGGCCTGCCGCTCGCGGTGCTCGCCTTCGGCCGCGCCGGGCTCGCGGCGATGGTGCTGCTGCTGGTGGCGAGCACGCTCTTGCAGTTCACTCTCGGGAGCCGCATCGTCAGCCGCCACGCCGAATGGAAGGCGCTCGCGACCTCGCCGATGATCATCGCGAGCGTTCTGGGCCTCGTCTTCAGCGCGTTCGCGTGGAAGGTGCCTTCGGCGCTGATGACCGGCCTGAAGATGCTCGGCGACGCGACGCTGCCGATGATGCTGTTCGCGCTGGGCGTGCGCCTGACCGACTTGTCAAAACGCGGGTGGGAGCTGGGGGTGCTGGGTGCGGTGGTATGTCCGCTGTCGGGAATCGCGGGAGCCTACCTCGCGCAATTCGTGCTGCGCCTCCCGCCCGAGCAGTTCGCGCAGCTCGTGCTCTTCGCGAGCCTGCCGCCCGCGGCGCTCAACTACCTGCTCGCCGAGCGCTACCAGCAGGAGCCGGAGCGGGTGGCTTCCCTCGTGCTGATCGGAAACGCCTTCGCCATCGTGTTCGTGCCGCTGGGGCTGACGCTGGGCCTGCACCCGGTTTGACGGCGTTTCGATCCTGAGCACCTCGTACGCTACCCAGCTCTCCTGGTGCCTTTGTTTTGCTTGATCGCTACCGGGGTTCGCTCTGCGTTGATCCACACGGAATACAACGACACAATCGCCTTGCGACGAAGGCGAATAATTACCGACGAATCGAGAAAAATGCGGGACGATTGCGATCTTCCCGTTCCTCGGATAGCCTTTATCTCCGTGGGCCTCCGTGACACTGCACTGATCGCGGCTTGCCTGGGATTTGCGGCTTGCGCCGTTGCACAACCGTATCCCTACAAGCCGGTGACTTTGATTGTGCCCGTCAGTGCAGGCGGCCCCGCCGACATCCTCGCCCGCACCGTCGCGCCGCAATTATCGAAGATTCTGGGGCAGCCGGTCGTCGTGGAAAATCGCCCGGGGGCGTCCTGGAAAATCGGTACCCACGCCCTGCTGCGCGCCCCGAAGGATGGCTATACTCTTTCCGTGGTCTCACCGGCGGTGCTGACGCTCAACCCGCTCATCGACCGCGCAATCGGCTACGACCCGCTTAGGGACTTCACGCTTCTCACCCACGCGACCGACGGCTCTGACGTACTTGTGATCCACCCTTCGGTGCCGGCGAAATCGCTCCAGGAACTGGTCGCCTACGCCAAGGCCAACCCGGGCAAGCTCTGCGGACACCGGAAGACTGGTGGACGATCGTGATGGGCACAGGTCTGCGAGGCACGGTCGACGCCATGGATGGAAAGACGGCCGCGCGCATCCGTGACCGCAATATTGGCTGGGTCCGCGACCACAGGGTCCAGTCCGTAGAAATAAACGTAATCTACGCGGTCGCAAAAAAAGGCGGGTTGAGACAGGCCCTCCAATCCTCGGCGGCCGCTAGATGCAAGCGAAGTACGGCGCGCACTGACCGATGGTGTCCAGAATTGCCCAGGTCCGGGAGCCAGCGCTCAACGCCTACTATCGATCCGAAGCGGACATTAACCCTCACCTTTGAATCCGGATCGTTGGTTCGAGCCCGGATTGCCGGAGACGCGCACCATCAGTTGTCGGCGATGCTTTCGATGACCTCTGCAAGAACGAAGTGGAAATGCTCGGTGGCGTGAAGACCATCGGTGCGACCGGAGAAGTATCGTTGCTGCTGCTGTGCGGGATCGATGTTTTCCACGACGCGAAAGCCAAGCTGAGCCAGGTTGACGGCCAACCGGCGCGGATCGAAACCTGAGATCATGGGTTCACCGGCCTGCCGCACCGTATTCATTATTTCCCGGATCTGCAGGGACGCTTTCGCGGGGTCGAAACCGTCGAGGTCGATGTAGTCGAACGCCAGCAAGCTCCCGGGCGTCGCAACGCGATGGATCGAGCGTAGCATCTCGGAAACGGCTTCCGACGACAAATAAAATGTGACGCCGAGCCACGAAAAAAAACCTCGCCGATCGCGCTGGTACGCGGAGCGAAGCAGGACATCGGCCACGCTCTCGCGTTCGAAGTCGGCGGCCAGAAACTGAAGATTCAGGGGGCAGGCCAGGCCGGCGGCGGCGAGGCGCGCCCGTTTGGAATCCTGGGATGCAGGCAAGTCGATCTCGAAGACGGTAAGCCGGTCCCGGAGATCCGCGCGGCGAAGCGCAAAGGTGTCGAGCCCCGCTCCAAGTATGACGTATTGCGACACTCCGTCCTGCAGAGCGCTCAGGAACCGATCTTCCGTGAAGCGGGCGCGGGCAATGATCTCCGCCTGCGCACCTCGCGCTCGCAGGGCCTCGCGAAGCAGCGTCGCGGGATCGAGCTTGGAGGTGTCGACGTCGGGGCGTAATCGATCCAATGTGTCGATGGCACGGAGCTCGAAGCGCGCGCATTCCTCCGGTGCGATGAGGCTTGCCGCGAGATAGTCGTCGAAGATTTTGGGATCGGCGTGCCGGGCATGATGGGCCCGAAGGAACGCCATCGCGACAGCGGTTGAAGATGGCGTCGCCGGAGTCATGTGCCCGGGAAATTTCAGTCCAACCTGATATTGGCATCCTTGACTACTTTCCCCCACTTCGCGATTTCGGACTGGATCAGCGTTCCGAACTTCTCGGGCCCCACTTCGCCTGCCACATCCATCCCGATGGAGGCGAACCGCTGCTTGATCTCCGGCTGCGCGATGATTTTCGCAATTTCGTTCGCCATCTTCGCGATGATTCCCTTCGGCGTTCCGGCCGAGGTCACGATTCCCTGCCAGTCACGGATCTCAAAACCCGCAAAGCCGAGCTCGACCATGGTTGGAACCTCTGGAAACGCGGGCAGGCGCTGTGGTGCCAATGTGGCAAGCGGGCGCATTTTCCCCGACCTGATGTGCGCCGCAACCGCCGAGGGCGCGGCAAAGTTCATGTCGACCTGCTCGCCCAGCACCGCTGCCACGCCTCCTAGGGTGCCCTTGAACGGCACGTGCCGGATGTCGATCCCCGCGCGCAGTTTCAGCAACTCGCCGGCGAGGTGCCCGGGCGTGCCGTTGCCGGCCGATGCATAAGTGATGACGCCTGGATGGGCTCTCGCAAAGGCGATGAGGTCTTCGACCGACCTGACCGGCGACGAGCCGCGCACGACCAGAACATTGGCGCTCCACACCACCTGGGTGACCGGGGCAAGGTCGGTCGCCGTGTCGTACGGAACTCGCGTCAGCAAGCTGGCAGCGATTGCGAACGTCGGGGCGATCACGCCGAATGTGTAGCCGTCGGGCGGCGCCTTGGCGACCAGGTGCAGGCCGATCGTGCCGATTGCGCCCGCCCGGTTCTCGATTACCAGCGGCTGGCCGAGAGCCGCGCCGAGCCGGTCGCCGAGGATGCGAGCGACGACGTCCGGAGGCGAACCGGGCAGGCTGGGGACGATGAGCCGGATCGGTTTGCTCGGGTATCCGGGAGGCACGACCGCATCCGCGGCGACATGCGTAGTGACGAGCATCAAAGCCAGTACCAAGCCGACGATCAACGATGAGGTCTTCATTTTTCGCTCCTGTCACGGCACCGGGCAACTCTCCCGACGAGGTGTGGGCAGTAAACCATGATGTGCCGCGCGGACGTAAGATGGCGACCTGTTCGCCACGATAACCGGGGGTTATCGGCATGCGCCTCAGACAGATCCGCGATTTCCTGGCCGTGGTCGAATCGGGGAGCATCCGCGCGGCAGCCCGCAAATTGGGCGTGTCGCAGCCGGGAATAACCAAGAGCGTTCGAAGCCTCGAGGCCGAGTTGCACGTGCAGCTGCTGCGGCGAACCCCGCACGGCGTGGTGCCGACGCCGTCCGGCCGCGCGTTCCTTGCGCGCGCGCAGGTTGCACAGACCGAACTGCGCAAGGCCGAAGAAGAGGCGGTGCAGGCCGAAGGCGAGGGTGGGGGCTCGGTTGCGTTCGGCGTCGGGCCCACATCGGCATTCCAGATCGTACCGGAGGCCGTTAGGCATTTCCGCCGGCAGTTCCCTCATGCCCGCCTTCGCATCCTGGAAGGCGTGCCGAGAGTTCTCCTGCCGCTCGTGCGTGACGAGACCCTGGATCTCGCGACCGGCCCCCGGCCCGATGCCAAGCTCGACCCCGCGCTCGCGTTCCGCCCGCTGTTCCGCGAAGACATCGTCGTCGTCGCACGCAAGGGACATCCGTTGCGGAACGTGCGATCGCTCGCCCAGCTCGCCGGCGCCGAGTGGCTCAGCCTCAGCCCGCGTGGTTCTCCGGAGGCAGCATTCAACCGGGCATTTTCATCGGCCGGCCTGCCGCCTCCGCAGCCGATCATTCAGTGCGAGTCGTACAACACCGTCGTCGCCGTCCTCGCAAAATCGGACATGTTCGGCATCATGTCACGACGCTTGCTCGCGGAGCGATTCGCGCGCGATGCTCTTCAGGAGATCGCAGTGGCCGAACCGATGCCGTCATACACGGTGGGGATGTTCACGCGTACCAGCCCTCCGCTCACGCGAGTTGCAGCGGCGATGGCAAAAGCGGTGACTCTGGCCGCGCGGCAGCTCGCCCGCCCAACCTAAGGGCCTGAGGCCAAGGCCCGTCCAACGTCATCCTTATCGGGTCACGTCAATGTCCAGTTTTGGCCGGCTCGCGACAAGTCGGTAGGCGATCCTGAGCGGACATTCGCGCCAATCGCAATTCGAGCATTTTTCTACGGCCTCAACGCCTTGATGAGCGGCCGCAAGAAGCGTGCGAAGGTACGCTTTGAAGCGGTCAGTTCGATCGCACGGTTAGGCATCACTCGCTTGCTTGCGGCCTCTGAACATCGCTGGCTCGGGTGACAGTACGTGATTCGAGTCGAATTTCTTCTTGGCCTCTGAGAGCCGTCGCCATACGTCAGGGCCGAAGTGAGCTTCCCATTCTGCTGGCGATATGACCATTGAGTAGGGGCCGTAACGCTTCCCGCCAACCGCGGTCATTTTCGCAAGCAGCTCGCGGTTGCTGGCCAGCAGCGCCGACAGGGCTGCCTGATCGCCGACAGGCGCGCTTCGGAACAACCAGAGCGAGAACATCTGGTTTTCATTGGGGACCTTCAATAGCGGTCGGGTAAACCGGCGGGTGTTCAGCGGCCAGAAGGAGAATCCGTCAAATGTGTTCAAGTTCGGCGGCAGTGAGAGAATGGCGGAGACATAGTCTTTGGTCGCTGAAGCTGGAATCCACATTGCAATGACCGGGCTGGGACGCGAGGCTCTTCCACTGGAGACCGCGGCTGCCCAACGAGCCGCATTGCGGTACAGATAATCTAGATATGTCATCCGCACCGGCGCCGCGGCGGAGTCGAATCGCAAGCCCGACTCCGAGAGGGTGAGATTCGGTTCAGCGGGTGGGGTGAAGAACTTCCCCACCTGCATAATAAAGCTCCACGTGCCATCCATCTTTCGGATTACGTTTCCGTATTGGTGATCGAAGCGTCCGTCCATCGCCAACTGCGCCTGATCCGCGATGTACTTCTCGAGGTCGTCGTAGATCAGGTTGTGGAGCAGTACATGGCTCGGCGCAGGCACGAGACGGATTCTCGCGCGAACGATGATCCCGCACTGGCCCAGGCCGGCTAGCACCATGTTGAATAGCTCGCTATCACGATCGGCCGAACAAGTAACGAAGCGACCGTCGCCCGTCACGACATCGAGTTCCGTGACATTGTCGACCTGCGCGCCGTAATGTTGGCTGGTGTTGCCAAGCCCGCCTGCGTTCAGCGTTCCACCAACCGCCAGTCCCATGAAGTCCAGCAAGACCGGTGGGGTCAGGCCTTTGCCAAGAGTTACCCCGACAACTTGTCCCCATAACGCGCCAGCCTGAGCATCGACGCTCTCGGTGGCGGGAGCCTGAACGGCATTGAGGGTGCTCGAGTCAATCACAATGCCCGCCTCAGCCTGTGTCTGGCCATATCGCGAGTGGCCTTGACCCTTGATCGCGACCTTGAGCGAGTGCTGATTTGCGTACTGCACCATCTTGATGACATCCTGAACCGAGCCAGGTCTGAGCACTGCAGCGGGAACTCTGTGAAAGAGGTTGCCGCCATCAACGGCGATTGCCTTCCGGGATACTTCATCGAAAAGCAGAACTCCGTCCAGCTTCGGCACGCCCGCAAACGGCCGAGTTGCGGCTTGCGCCTGTGTAACCCAAGAGCGCGTGTGTAGATTGAAACCGATTACGGTCGCTGCGCCAACTGCGGCTTTTATAAACTTGCGACGGGATGATTGCTTGTTCATGTTCCCTCTCCGGTTGTCGTTTTAGCCTGGGTCGGTAATTTCAGTCGGCGATGCGCCCCCGCTCGAGAACGATATGCTCGCGTCCGAGCCGACCGAGGTGGTAGCTCATCGACAACCCGGCCTGGCCTCTCCCGATGATCACGGTCTCGACCCGTTCGGGCACGGATCGTCCTCGGGCGCTCTGGCGCGCGATTCGCGAAGCGCTACTCCGGTTTCAGCCCGGCCTCGTGCGCGGCCTTTCCCCAATCGGCGAGCTGCTGCTTGAGAAAAGCGGCGAATTCTGCAGGAGTCGAGCCGCTCGGCTCGACCCCCTGCCTTTCAAGCTGCCCGCGTACTTCGGGGCGCTTCAGGATGGCGTTGACCTCGCGAGAGATCCGTTCGACGATTTCCTTCGGCAGCTTCGCCGGCCCGAACAGACCGCCCCAGGTCACGACGGAAAGCTGCGGCATCCCCGCTTCCGCGATCGTCGGCACGTCGGGAAGCAAGGAGCTCCTCGCCGGGAGCAGGGTTGCAAGCGCCCGAAGTTTGCCCTCCTTGACGAGGGGAGCGGTGATACCCCCGGTGCCGAACATCATGTGCACGCGTGCATTGAGCAGATCGGGGATCGCCAGCACCTCCCCTTTGTACGGTACGTGCACCATGTCCAACTTGCCGAAAGAGATCAACTGCGCGGCGGCGAGGACTCCGGGCACGTTGCCGGACGCATAGTTGAGCTTGCCGGGGTTGCCGCGTGCATAGTCGATCAGCTCCAAGGGCGTCTTCGCAGGGACGCTCGGGTGCACCACCAAGAAGAAAGCGAACTTGACGACGAGCGTGATGGGCGCGAAGTCGACGAGCGGATCGTAGGGCGGATTCTTGCGCAGAATCGGCACCCCCAACATCTGCGTGTTACCTGCAGAGAGCAGCGTGTAGCCGTCCGGCGCTGATTTCGCCGCCAGCTCGGCCGCGATCGCACCATCGGCGCCGGGCTTGTTATCCACCAACACAGGCTGGCCAAGGACCTGGGAGAGTGGCTGCGCGACGATGCGGGCGACGGTATCGGCCGTCGCGCCGGCGGGAAACGGCATGATGATGCGGATCGGTTTGGCGGGATACTGCGCTGCGGCAGTCGAGCTGACGGCGAAGGCCGCGGCCAGTGCACCAGCGACGATGAGTGTTTTCACGTTTCTCCTCCTTCCCAGATAGCATTGCCCGAAGGGGGATACGTGTCATGAGCCCAATGTCCCGGAGCCGAAAATCCGATCGCAGGCGGCGGTCAAAAAGCGGGACTGCCGTCCCGCATCGCCCCGAAAAGAGGCTCTCTAATCCCCCAATCCGGCTCTGCGCGCAAGTACGATAGCCTGGGCGCGAGTGCGGACGGCCAGCTTGTCGAAGATATGGGAGACTGTATTGCGCACCGTTTTTTCCGAGACCTCGAGCTGCGCAGCGATGCTGCCGTTGTCCAGTCCGCGCGCCAGCAGATCGAGGACCTCGCGCTCGCGGCGAGTCAGCGCCGCAAGCGCTCCTTCCTCGGAAGAGCGCTCGCGAGGCAGAAAACCCTGGAACTCGCCGATCAGCTGCGCAAACGCCGGCTCGCCTTTGATCGGGATGTGGTTCTTGGATTCCAGGGAAACGAAGCGCGCGCCTGAGAGCGACGAGGCGATCAGCCGCGCTTCCTCAACGGGCATTAGGAGCGCGCCGCGGCAGTGCAGAATCAGCGCCGGGCAGGCGATGCGCGGGAGGAGCGCCGAAACGTCTGCTTGCCCGGTCGCCATCACCATCCGTGCGGCGTGGCGCGGCGCTGCCGAGACGCGGTAGAGCTCGTTGAGCTCGGCCACCTGCGCGGGCGTCGTCTGCGGAAACATCCGCGTTGTCAATAACTGGCGGAACGCGGGATTGTCTTGGCCCCAGCCGAGTTCGACCAGCTTGACGAACGCGAGGAATCCTTCCCTTTCTTCCGGCGTGGAATTGGGGCGTCGCAAACTTCCACGCGCGATAGGGCCCGAGAGCACCAGGTGGCTTACGCGGTCCGGATGGCGCGCCGCATAGGCGATGGCAGTGACCGAGCCTGACGCTGTGGCTCCCCAAAGCGCGAAGCGGCCGAGCTTCGCGTCATTTGTTATCGCTTCCAGGTCGGTCACCATCGTGTCGAGCGAAATTTCGGCGCCGCTGCCCTCCGACAAGCCGTAGCCACGCGGGTTATAGCGGTACAGCCTGTAGTGCGCGCTAAGCTCGCGGAACAGCGGTCCGAGAATCGCGGTTCGCCAGTCGAACTCCACATTCGACATCCAGGTCGCGGCGCGCACCAGCGGATAGCCTTGCCCGGATACCGCATAGGCGATACGCAGCTCATCGGCGGTCCGCGCGAAGCGGATGTCCTGACGAAATGGAATCAGGGAGCCCTCCGGCGCAGCTCTAACGAATGAAAGGGACGTCCCCCGCTCGAGCCGCCGGCGCGACAACAACGCCGCGAACGCCGGACTCATCGATCGCGCGTTGGACAAATCCGGAAGCCTTCACGTCTTCGATGAAGGCGTGCAGATAGATCGCCGCCGCGGTACGGCCGGTCGGCACGGCCGCTGCGTGCAGAATTGCGGAGAA
>WNFH01003108.1_pt1 | contig 11703 bp, 9 predicted proteins | sample 5400411 | NCBI WGS metagenome assembly WNFH01 (sample SAMN13153347, study PRJNA577476) | soil metagenome | isolation source: 200 cm saprolite under Douglas fir tree site 2 hole 3 | place: USA:California | collected 2015-04-18
ATTATCCGTAACGAAACCGCCTCCTCCGACAAAGAGGGGGGTTAGAAAGGCTTGAGCCGGATGAATGAGAAATCTTCCTGTCCGGTTCTTAGAGGGCGGGATGGTGGCAACACCATCCTGCTACTTGACCACCTGGCGGCGGTCACCACGACCACTCGTCAAGGACTGGTCGTCAGCGGGCGAGGCATCCGCAGCCTCAAGCGCCGCCACAATAAGAGCCTGGGACAGATCCAGCGCAAGCAGGCGCGCTGCACGCGGGGCTCACGGCGCTTTCGCCGCCTCCAGCGCGCCAAAGCCCGGCTGCGGGCACGCACCGAACGGCAGGTGCGCGACCGGCGGCACAAGGCGACGCGGAAGGTCGTGCGCTTCCTGAAGCAGGAGGGCGTGCAGACGGTCTTCATTGGGGACCCGCACGGGGTTCGCAACCAGCAGTGTGGGCGGCATCACCACCAGCGCATGAGCCAGTGGGAATACGGCAAGGACAAGGACTATCTCCAGCAGAAGTGTGCTCAAGCTGGCATCCTGAGCTTCACCGGCTCCGAACGGGGTACCTCGAGCCAGTGTCCGAACTGCCAGCGCCGCCAGAAAGTCAGAGGGCGGAACTGGGTGTGCAAGAGCCCCCAGTGTCGATTTGCAGGCCACCGCGACATCGTCGGCAGCCTGAACATGCACCGATTGGCCTTTGGCCGTGCGGTTGCGTACCCGTCGCGCATCACGTATCTACGACCCAGCAGGGACGTAGTAGCTGCCGGGGCACCGGCCTGTGGGAGAGGCAACCCGCACTGACCACAGTTGTCTGGGTGTGCAACCCGCCTCAGCCACCGGCTTCCTCCGGGTCTCTGCGGAGACAGGTCACAGGCGGGCAGCTTCGCCCAGAAGCTCATCCCCTTTCAGGGGATTGAGAGTGTCACGTTCTACCGTAAGCTATAATAGGATAGTACAGTGACTCTTCAGAACTCTTCACCACCGTCTGTGGTTCGCAAAAGGTTTTTACTGCGGGCCTTGCAGCCCCAGGCTGCAAGGCCCGCAGTAAAAGAAAACGCGCGCCGCCGCAGGCAGGGAGGAGTCACGTACATAAATAATTACAAAGGACATTATTATTGAGTAATATGAAACGCTTATCACCAACCAGGCAACTTATAGGACTGCTCATAGTGGCCTTCTTGCTCTCAACACTTGACCTGGAAAGCTTTAGCATCATCAATGCCATGGGCGCAGTTCCCATATCCACCGCAGACATCACTGCGTCAGTGGATAGTAGCGGTGCATACACCATCAGTGCGCATACCCCGGCCTGGACCTTCGCCGGCAACATCGGCCACACCCTCACCGATATCACAGTTCACACAGGCAGCGACACCATTGGTAGCTATCAAGAAGTCACCTTCAACTATCAAGCTACTTCTGCCAGGAGTGGAGCCATTCGTACATATGACAACAGGCCTATCGTCCTCTTCACTGACACCTATCTCTCGGCTTCACCCAACAATGCACCATTTCCACACCTGGTAACCTACCCCAAAAACCTTCATCACCTCAGCTACTCCGGTCAGTTTGCTCACCCCGACTTCAACGCTCTGGCGGACGATAGCCCATGGATGTTTTATGATGACACCCAGAATGCCTTTCTTCTCTCCCCTGCATCCAACTTTATGGTAGCAAGCACCACACAAAATAAAGATGGATCAATCGTTAGTGGCATCAATTCCGCGATTGACACGCTCCCACCAGGTTTCACCCATAAGACTTTCCTCGTAATAACGCAAGGCATCAATAACGCCTTCGAAACGTGGGGCCACGCCATGACCGATCTTCAGAACAAGATTCGCCCCGCCAATGATGCCGATACCACCCTCAATTACCTGGGCTACTGGACAGACACTGGTGGGGCGTACTACTACAACTTTGACCACTCTTTAGGCTACCCTGGCACCTTGCTCGCGGTCCGAGATTCCTTCCATCAACAAGGTATTCCCTTCGGATACATGGAAATTGATAGTTGGTTTTATTCCAAAGGCTCCTCTAAGACCTGGCAGGGAGACCCGATCAACGATAGAGGAGGCATCTATCTCTACCGGGCTACGCCAGATATTTTCCCCCACGGCTTGAAAGCTTTTCAGCAGCGACTTGGCCTACCCCTGGTCACACATGCCCGCTGGATTGACCCCGGCAGCCCCTATCGCAAACGCTATAGCATGTCAAACAACGTATCCACCGATCCACAATACTGGAATCAACTCGCCGACTACCTCAAAGACTCCGGCGTCATCGGTTATAAGCAGGACTGGCTTAACGACCGCGCCCTTCCAGCCATTAACCTCAACGACCCTGCCGCCTTCATGAACAACATGGCCAGTGCTTTAGCGGATAATGGCATCGCGATCCAATACTGCATGCCACTCCCTCGCCATTTCCTCCAGAGCAGCATATACAGTAATCTCTTGACGATGCGCGTCAGCCCTGATCGCTTCCAAAGAAGTAGTTGGGATTGGTTCTTGTATACCTCGCGCCTGGCCTCCGCACTTGGCGTATGGCCGTTCACAGACGTGTTTATGAGCACCGAGACCGACAACCTGCTTCTCTCAACGCTTTCGGCAAGCATAGTCGGCGTCGGCGACCCCATCGGTGCCGAGAGCAAAGCCAACTTGTTGCAGTCTGTTCGTGCCGACGGCGTCATCGTCAAGCCCGATGTGCCCATTGTCCCCATAAATCAGATGTACTTACCAGACGCACTCAGGCAGGATACTCCGATGATCGCCTCCACCTACACCGACCATGGCGGTCTGAAAGCATTGTATGTCTTCGCTTATAAACGTGGCAACAACACAGCGATTAGCTTTAATCCATCATCCCTGGGCTTCAATGGAGCGGTATACGTCTATAATTACTTTACCGGCGCCGGCCAGGTCGTTGAGGCCGGAAAGGCCTACAGCGATACCGTCAACGACGCATCATACTACATCGTTGTGCCGATTGGTCAGTCCGGCATCGCCTTCTTAGGGGATACAGGCGAATTTGTCTCTCTTGGCAAAAAACGCATCTCCCAACTGAGCGACAACGGCAGCGTGCAAGCAACAATTACCTTTGCCCCCGGTGAGGAATCCATCACCCTGTCCGGCTACTCACCATCACTCCCAATAGTCACAGCCTCCAAAGGCAGCGTAGGTCCCGTCGCATATAATAACTCCACCCACCTCTTCAAATTTGCCGTCTCGCCCCCCGCCGACAAGTCCGCAGTAGTCACTGTGGGACAAACTCCCGCCTAACGGCTTTATAGCATGCACCTTTTTACCTTCTTCCTAATGGCGTGAGGTTAGTTGCCAATCTCGAAGTATTGCTCAATCAACTCAAAATGTTCCGCGTCGTGTTCACAGATGGTGGCAACCATGCTACACAATGAATCAGTAGTGTCTTCGTCCCAGGGCGGACGCACCTCTTCCTGTAGTTTCTGGTCATCGAGTTCGTCGGCGACGAGGTGCGTCCAGTGCAGGTGCGTCTCTTCCCAGTAATTGCGTACCTCCGGCAGGGATAGCGCTTTATCCATTTCGCGCGCCTCCTCATTGGCCTCGTCGCCCGATGGCGTAACAGGTGGAAGTGGCTGATCATGCGTATAGGCGACGATTAACTTGTGTGTCGCCGCCTTCCAATGGCTCATATGTGACAAGAAATCCTTGACCGACCACCCTTCGGGCGTAATCGCTGCCTGCTGCTCCTCCTCATTCAGACGATTGATAAGCTTCTGAAAACATGCGTGATCATCCTGAAGGGAATCCAAAAGACCTTGCTGTGTAAGTCGTTGTGTTGCCAAACTCTCTACTCCTTGTCTTGTTAAAATCCATTCCAAACTACTGCCTGTATTACGATACTATATTCAGGGGAGAGTATACAACACTGGAACAGCGTAGAGAGATCAAAAAAAGCGCGCCCGGCGGGATTCGAACCCACGACCACACGCTTAGAAGGCGCGTGCTCTATCCACTGAGCTACGGGCGCAGTCTCATCTGGGGATGCAATCTCCCAAATGCCGATATCATAATAGCAAGGCGCGTTGAGATCGTCAAGTCGACCTTGACAAGGCCCATCGGAAAACATATAATACGAATAAATCCGAGTACACAAGTAAGGATTAACACGAACGATACACTTCCTGCATACACATATCAACCAGATGGAGTGATTTTCATGAGTACACAGGCATTCGACACGGAACAGCAGGCATATCCTGGGTTCCATATGGCCGAAAACTACGTGTTTAAGTCCGAAAGAGGACTAAGCTCGAAAATCGTTGAGCAGATTTCCGAAATGAAGGGCGAGCCCGCTTGGATGCGCAAATTCCGCCTCAAGAGCCTGGCACTCTTCGAGAAACGCCCAATGCCAACATGGGGCGCCGACCTGTCGGGGATCGACTTCGACAATATCTACTACTACATCAAGCCCATGCAGCAGCAGGGCAAGACCTGGGATGATGTCCCTGCCGAGATCAAAGAGACATTTGACCGCCTGGGCATCCCTCAAGCCGAGCGCAAATACCTGGCCGGTGTCACCGCGCAGTACGAGAGTGAAGCAGTCTATCATAAGGTACGCGAAGACCTGGAGAAGCTTGGCGTCATCTTCACCGATATGGATACAGCTCTGCGCCAGTACCCAGACCTGGTGAAGCAGTACTTCGGCACGATCATCCCGCCATCCGACAACAAGTTTGCTTCACTCAACAGTGCCGTTTGGAGTGGTGGCAGCTTCGTCTACGTACCAGAGGGCATACGGGTCGAGATCCCCTTGCAGGCCTACTTCCGCATCAACGCACAGAACATGGGCCAGTTCGAGCGCACACTGATCATTGCCGCCCCAGGCTCCTATGTCCACTACGTTGAGGGCTGCACCGCGCCAACATACGCCAGCGATAGCCTGCACAGCGCCGTCGTTGAAATCGTCGTACAGAAGGGCGCTCGTGTACGCTACACCACCATCCAGAACTGGTCGAAGAACGTCTACAACCTGGTGACCAAGCGTGCCGCCGCCTACAGCGATGCGACAATGGAATGGGTCGATGGGAACCTGGGTTCCAAAGTGACCATGAAGTACCCGGCAGTCCTCTTAATGGAGCCAGGCGCTCGCGGGGATATTCTCTCGGTAGCCTTCGCCAGCGATGGTATGCACCAGGATGCAGGAGCCAAGGTCACGCACCTCGCTCCATACACGACTTCCCAGATTCTCTCGAAGTCGGTCTCGAAGGGTACTGGCCGTACATCCTATCGCGGCCTGGTTCGCATCAACTCAGGTGCACACCACACCAAGTCCAACGTACGCTGTGATGCGCTCTTGCTCGATGAGGAGGCTCGCTCCGACACCTACCCGACCATGCGCGTCGAAGAAAACTGGACCGAGCTTGGCCACGAGGCAACCGTCTCAAAGGTCGGCGAGGACCAACTCTTCTACCTCATGAGCCGTGGCCTCGACGAGTCCGAAGCCTACTCCCTGATCGTCAACGGCTTCATCGAACCAATCACCAAGGAACTCCCCATGGAGTACGCGGTCGAGCTGAACCGCCTGATTCAGTTGGAGATGTCCGGCAGCGTAGGCTAAACTAATAGAGAATAACAGTTCTTAAGATGAACTGACGGAGGCCGCCGATTTGGTGGCCTCTGTTTGTTGTCTCAAGGGAGAAATAAGCTTAAGCATATCACGCTTCGGTAACATTTTTATTTGAGTTGACATGCCTTTCGGGGCAAATACCACTATCGTAGACATGACGAACACAAAAACAGTCATCCATCCCTCTTGCCCAAACCAGCACCGTCGGGTACAATCAAGCTAGCCGAACACGCACTCCGCAACCCGCAACGCACCCAGGCGTAAATACATAAGGGAGCAAGATTACTCCAGCACCAGGCCTTTTCAGGAAATAACGAGGTGGAATAGTTGGCACGTTGTCTGAACACGCGATCCGGTGGGGGACACGAGAACCCCAATGACGCAATATGTTGCCAGCGCTGCGACTTCCTCATAGCGGGAGCCCATGTCGGCAACTACGAGGTCGTCTCCTTCATCGGCGCGGGAAGCTATGGCCATGTCTACCAGGTGCGCGAACCTGCGCCACTCAGCCGCATATTGGCCCTCAAAGTCTTGCGCATCGACCAGTTCAACGAAAAAGCCCTGGGTAGCTTTTTCGACGAAGCACGACGCATCGCCAACCTGCAACACCCCAACATCCTACCTGTCTATAACTTCGGCCAGTTAGATGACGGACGCCCTTACCTCGTCATGGAATACGCGCCGCGCACCATCAATGACCTCTTTCGCAGGGACAGTGGCGACAGACGACTCGCATTGGCAGAAGAACTTGAGCCATACGTTCACCAGGCAGCAGAAGCTCTCAACTATGTCCACAGAAATGGACTCATTCACCAGGACGTCAAACCCGGCAACCTGCTGATTGGACGCAACGAACAACTCCTGCTCTCCGACTTTGGTACCACCTTCTATCTTGGCATGCAAACACACGCCTCACTCGGTGAGGTCACAGGTACCGCCGCCTATATGCCACCTGAGCAGTGGCAGGGCAACCCACGGCGCGACTCCGATCAGTACGCGCTCGCCGTCTGCTGCTATGAACTGCTCTCAGGTCGCCCACCATTTCTCTACAGACGCATCGAGGAGATGTGGAACGCTCACTTGAAAGAACAAACACCCTCACCACAGAAGTGGAACCCACGTATCCCTGTGGAGGTTGCTGCTGTGCTCCTGCGCGCACTGGCGAAAGACTACCGGCAGCGCTATCGTAGCATCATAGAGTTCGCCGAAAACTACACTGGCGCCGTACGAGTCGCCTTACAACGCTACGTTTGCCAGCAGTGCGGACAACACAATCGCAGTGGTGCCCGCCGCTGTAGCGCCTGTGGTGCTGAGTACGACAATCGCCGTTGCCCCTACTGCGATACACCAGGTCGTTTCGGCCAACGTTGCTGCTCTGTATGTGGCCGACTCATCATTTCGCCAACAACGGTGCTCCATAGCCCGCTCTCAGGAGTCAGCGTGCGCCAGGAATCCCGCGATAAATCGGGGATCTACACGATCAAGCGTGTCCTGAAGAACACAGAAGAGACGCGGGTGATGGTTGCGGTTGCCAGCGACACAAAAGCGCAAGGACAGAGCGTTGTACTAAAACGTTGGGAATGCAGCGATCTCCCGCTTGCTCGTCGCGCAAAAGAGTTGGTCCACTACGAGCAGGCAACCGAACCGCTCACACGCCTGCGCCATCCATTGGTTCCTCACGTCCTGGACCGCTTTGCCGAAGGGAAGCATTACTACATGGTGCTTGCCTATGTCGATGGGGAAAGCCTGGAAGAACGGCTACAAAAGCTTTTGAGGCCACTGCCAGAACGTGAAGTGATTGGCTATATAAATAGCCTGCTGAATGTGTTGATGGCACTAGAACAGCAGCAGCCTCACCTGCGCCACTATGACATCTCACCTGCCAACGTCATCATCGAAAATACACGCGGACGAGCCTGGCTGACGGGCTTTCAGGTCCCTCCGCCACCTGTGTTTGATGCACGCGACAAACTCAACAGGCATCGCACAACGCGGAAACTGGCCCTTTCCCCCTACTTGCCCGTAAAAGACATGCCCTATGACCAGCGCACCTGCATCTACATGCTCGCCTCCAGCATGCACTATGCGCTCACCAACTACCCACCCCCGCATTATCCCACGTATCCCCCGGTTCGCATGCTGAACCCAAGCGTTTCCCCCACCCTCGAGATGATCCTCAGTCGCGCCCTGATGGAAGACAGTAAGGATAGATACCAGAGCTATGCAGAGATGCAAAAGGACATCAAGGGTTTGCTTAAACAGACCGTCTGATGCCCCCTCCACTGGTTCGATGAAGAAACCTATCCCCGCTCCTCGATCGGTACATACCTGACATTTTTCGGCCCGATATACTCGGCTCGCGGGCGAATCAGGCGATTGTGGGCATACTGCTCCATCACATGCGCCGTCCAGCCAGATATGCGACTGCAAGCAAAAACAGGCGTATCCAGATCAATCGGGAGGCCCAGCATATAGTAGACGGAGGCAGAATAGTAATCGACGTTCACATTCAGTCCCTTGTGGTCTTTCACGTACCCTTCGATGATGCGCGACATCTCATACCAGCGACTGTCGTCGGTGCGCCTGCCCAGTTCCTTCGACATTGCCCGCAGGTGGGTAGCACGCGGGTCTTCGGTATGATAAACGCGGTGCCCAAAACCCATAATACGCTCTTTGCGCTCCAGAGCGCCCTGAATGTAGGTCTCGGCATTACTGACTTCTCCAATGCGCAAAAGCATACGCATGACCTGCTCATTCGCACCGCCGTGCAGTCGACCAGAGAGGGCTCCGATGGCCGAGGTGATAGCTGCGTACATATCTGACAAGGTGGCAGCCGTGACGCGAGCAGCGAACGTCGATGCGTTGAGTTCGTGGTCGGCATGCAAGACCAACGCGACGTCCAACACATGTGCGTTGTAGGGATCAGGCATTTTGCCCGTCAACATGTACAGAAAATTCGTTGCGTGGTCACCTCCGGACAGAGGAGCGACCGGCTCTTTGCCATTGCGCATACGCTCCCAGGCCGCCACAATGGTTGGCATTGTAGCGGTGAGGAGTATGGCGCGGTGGTAGTTTTTGGCGGGTGCACGATCCTGGACATCTGGATCAAAAGAGGAGAGTGCGGAAACGGTGCTACGTAAGGCATCCATTGGTGGGGTTGTTGTTGATAGCAAGCGCATGATTTCTATTACACGCTCAGGTAGTGTACGGTTAGCAATTAACTGCTCTTTCAGTTCCTCGAGTTGCGCCTTCGTAGGCAAGACGCCATGCCAGAGTAAGTAGGCCGTCTCCTCAAACGAGGAGTGCTGCGCTAAGTCGTGAATATCAACACCATAGTACGTCAGCTTGCCATGTTTGCCGTCAAGGTCGCAGATGCTTGAGTCTGCTACTACAACGTCTTCAAGGCCAGTGGTGGTAGACATATCAGGTCCTCCAGGGGTGTAGCTTCGTGTTGGGTAGTACGCAGGTCGGCATCCGATCAATCTAGCGAGTGTCGGAAAACTGCTGCTTCCACAGCGAAGCAGACAACTTTCGCTATAACAAATCATATGCGATTGTGTAAGGTAATTATAGCTTCGTAAGATGTGCAATGTCAACGGAGAATAGTCCTGGATCAGGGAAATATCGCCTCTGCCAAACGTATTTATGTAGGGAAACATTCGGCAAGTACATCAAGTGACGGTATACCGAAACTATGGTACACTGGCCCAAACATGAGAAGAAATGAGGCAACGTATGGCAGAGCTTGTGCGAGACGATGAGCTACAACTCGTCGCCCGCAGCCAGGGGGGAGATGTGAATGCATTCAATCAGCTGGTGCTACACTATCAACAAACCACCTATGGCGTCGTCTTTCGCATGCTCGGAGATCGTGACGTTGCAGCCGATGTCACGCAGGATGTCTTCATCGCTGCCTTTCGCAATATTCAGTCCTTTCGTAGTGGTTCCTCATTCCGTGCCTGGCTACTGCGTATCGCCTCCAACGCTGCCTGTGACTACTGGCGGCGCACACAGCGACATCCCACAGAATCATTGGATATTCTTGCTAATGATGACGAGTCCCATCCTGCCAGTATGCTCAGCTCACTGGTTGCGGTGGGACAGGAAGCCAACCCTGAAGAGCACTTACTGAACCGAGAATTACAGGAACTTATCCAGCGCGGCTTGCAAGAGCTCCCTCTCGACCAACGTCTCGCCGTCGTCTTATGCGATGTCCAGGGGCTATCCTACGAGGAGATTGCCGCGACGACCCAGGTGACTTTGGGCACGGTGCGCTCACGTATCGCGCGTGGTCGAGCACGCCTGCGGAGCTACTTGCACAAGCACCAGGAACTTTTACCGCGTGGCTATCGTCTATCCACTGATAGAGAATGATACGACAACGGAGTACAAGCGTGGCACAAGAGCATCATCTGACGATCGAACAACTTTCAGCATTCCTTGACAGGCAACTGTCACGACAGGAGCAGGCCGAGTGTGATATTCACTTGCAACGGTGCCAACAATGCCAGAGCTTGTTAGCGGAATTGCGTCAGGCAGTAAGCATGCTACACGCTTTGCCGCAGCCTGAGCTGCCGCGCTCCTTCGTGCTGCCTGCTCGTACTCTATCGGTTGCAGAAGACTTGGAACCCCGGATGGCCTCGATCACACCCATCACTCGTGGTCGTCGTCGCCCCTGGCAAACCTACCTCCTGCGTTCGACTCGCGTCATCAGCACGATTGCTGCTGTCCTGGGTATCCTCTTCATCATGTCGAGTTTTCTCACAGCTCTTGTGAACCTGCCTCATGGCGGCGCAACCTCTACAGCTAGTGCGCCTGTGTTTTCATCTACCCAAAGTCAATCCTCTATGCCACCTGCATCAGCTCAGTCCTCTAATGCCGCCGGCCCAGGTCGTAATACTCTCAACCCGATTCGTAATCCACGTGGAACGTCTACCAGCAATCAGGCAGAAACAAATGCGCCGACGCCCGTTCCAACGGCAGTCAACACCATCATACCAACACCCAGGTCGGCCCCTTCAAATTCAAATAGCCAGCAGGGGTATGCTCAAACCCAGTCTGTACCACCGATCCTCGATCTGAGTATGCCGGGAGAGCGTGCAGGGGTAGGTTTCATCCTGCTCATCCTGGGCATTCTGGGTGTATTCTTGACCAGGCGTAGACCCGCCAGAACCCGTATTCCGTAGGAGCGGGAGAGGTGTGGAGCAGGGCTCACAAGGATAGGTTTTGCGGAAAGGGGTCATCGTGTCCATAGGGACGGTGCGAGGGTGGGTGGGGAGGGATACCTGTCCCCCAGACAGGGTGCCCTTGTGGAACGACACTTGTCTCCATTGTCTCCGTTGGGGACACTTGTCTCCGTTGTCTCCGTTGTCTCCGTGCTCAAAAAATCTCCCCGTAAAAGGTGGAGCAGGGTGTGGGCCCTTGTGGAACCACGTGCTCGATAAATCGGCACTCTACACTGGGGGGACAGGTATGCCCGCGTTGCCCTGGCCCTTTGCAGATTATCCTACAATTGTGTAGAATACATCTAGCTTTTTGTACGTTTCACCCCAACGCATGGAGCTTTTTGCAGGTTACAGCAGACAAGAGACAGGATAAATCCTATGCATAATCCTATTTTGCTCCTCTACCCGACTGTCAACGTTGTCGTGACTGCCCTTTTTGCAGGGGTCGTGCTGCGCCAGTACATGCAGCGTCACCGTATTTACCAGCTCTATTGGGCCATCGCGCTGAGCATGGCCTTTCTTGCGACCCTGGCTTATGTGCTCATGATCGCTGTGCAACCCACCAGTGTTGTTGGCGCGCTGTTCTTCCGCATTTATTACATCTTTGGTGCAGCTCTCATGCCTGCATGGCTTGGTCTGGGCAGCATCGCCCTCGTCACAAGTGCCCGCGTCACACGCGTCTGCCTGGTCATCCTATGCATACTGAGCGTATTGGCAGCGGTACTGATCTCCATCAGCAATGTAGACATACACAAGCTCAGTCAGGTGGTAGGCACCTCTGGTGCAGGCATTTTGCAAAATGGAGCATGGTTACCGACTATTATCACGCTCAATAGCCTTGGAGCATTAGCCGTAGCCGGGGTAGCCATCTATTCTGGGTGGAAAC
>WNFH01003109.1_pt1 | contig 11703 bp, 9 predicted proteins | sample 5400411 | NCBI WGS metagenome assembly WNFH01 (sample SAMN13153347, study PRJNA577476) | soil metagenome | isolation source: 200 cm saprolite under Douglas fir tree site 2 hole 3 | place: USA:California | collected 2015-04-18
GGTCCTGATTGCGATCCTTGCGATCCGCCCGCAGGTCGCGCTTGTCTTTGTTGATGTCGCGCTGATCCGCATTGCGGTCTGCACGGTCCTTGTTCAGGTCCTTACGATCCTGACTGATGTCTTTCTGGTCTTTGTTCCGGTCCGTGCGGTCCGCGCGGAGATCCTTCCGGTCGGCCTGAGCCTGCGAACTGTTCGCACCATACTTCTTCACGTTGCTGGCCAACTGTGACTTGTCCTTGTTGATGTCGCGCTGGTCCTGATTGCGATCTTTGCGATCGGCCGCCAGGTCACTCTTATCTTTGTTGATGTCGCGTTGATCGGCGTTGCGGTCCGCGCGGTCCTTCGCGAGATCTTTCTTGTCGTTTCGAATGTCCTTCTTGTCCTCTTTGATGTCCTGCGGCTGCGAACTCGGATCCTGGCTCTGAGCATAAGCACCGCCGGCGAGCAAACCGGCAAAAGCAATTGCGAGCACACCTCGACGCACCACTCGTTCTGCGTTCATTTCTCGTCTCCTTAGTTGAGCGTTCCGGGACTAACCCGATGCTTCGAAATCAAACACTTCGAGCGCAGCAAAGTTTCGCGGACCGTGTCCAACATTTAATTGACCGCTTGAAGAAAAGCTGGAAGTCTGTATAACTATTTTATATTCAGAGACTTACGGACGGAATCGAGGATGCCGTTGACGAACCCGCCGGACTCTTCCGACGAAAACTTCTTGGCCAAATCGACGGCCTCATTCAGGACTACTTTGGCGGGCGTTTGGGCCTGTTGCATCTCATGGATGGCCAGCCGCAAAATCGCGCGATCGATGGCCGCCATTCGTTCGAAACGCCAGTTGTCGGAATGCCCTACGATCAGGGCGTCGAGTACTGCGACATCTTTCGCCGTCCCCTCAAACAGTTCGTTGGCGAAATCGCGCGTTTTGTCGGCCGCCTTGGCACTCTTCCAAAATTTCACTTCCAGCTTTGAAAAATCCTGCTGGCTCATGTCCCACTGAAAGAGCATCTGCATGGCAAACTCGCGCGATTTTCTCCGGAGGGACACGTTACTTGCGCCGCGGCTTTCGAATGATGGCTAGCTTCGCAGGATTGGCACGGAGCTTTCGGGACAAATGAGCCATCTCGATGGCCGCCAGCCCCGCTTCAAATCCTTTGTTGCCGCCCTTTAGCCCGGCGCGATCGATGGCCTGCTCGAGCGTGTCGCACGTCAGCACGCAAAAAATAATCGGCACGCCCGTGTCCAACTGTGCGAGCTGCAAGCCGCGTGAAGTCTCCGCGCAGACATAGTCGTAGTGAGTGGTTTCGCCGCGGATCACGCAACCGATGGCCACGAGCGCGTCGTACTTGCCCGTCGCCGCAACCTTTTTCGAAACGAGAGGCAATTCAAACGCTCCCGGAACGCGCACCACATCCACATCCTTGCTCGCCGCGCCGGCGCGCTCCAGCGCATCCGTTGCGGCCGCCAACAGCCGCTCGGTAATAAAACCGTTGAACCGGCTCACAACAACGCCGAAGCGGAGTCCCGCGGCGCTCAAGTCACCGTGAATTTCGCCGGGTTGTAATTTCTCTGCCATCTCTTTTGCGCGCCGCTCCTCTTTCTTATCCTTACTTCCTCTATTTCCTTAACCTCATTTACTTCCTACCTGTCCTTTACTTCCCCTTAAACTGCGGCGGCCTTTTTTCCAAGAACGCTTTCGTCCCCTCGCGCATATCTTCCGTCGCGCAAGCCAGCCCAAAAAGCGTCGCCTCCAGGAACAGCCCTTCTTCCTGGGGCATCTCGACGCCGCGCTCGATCGCTTCCATCGTGTACTTCACGCCGAGCGGCGCGTTGGCGATGATTTTTTTCGCCATCGCTTCCGCCGCGGGAATCAGTTCCGCCGGTTCGTAAATATGATTCACCAGGCCGATGCGCTGCGCTTCTTCCGCCGTAATCATTTCTCCGGTCAAGCAAAGCTCGTGCGCCACTCCTTTGCCACAAAGCCGCGCAAGCCGTTGCGATCCGCCGTATCCGGGAAGAATGCCCAGCTTTACTTCCGGCTGGCCGAGTTTCGCCGTCTTGCTCGCGATTCGAATGGTGCACGAGAGCGCCAGCTCGCATCCCCCGCCCAGCGCAAAGCCGTTGATCGCGCAAATCGATGGCTTGCCCATTGTCTCCAAAAGATGAAACACGCTCTGCCCGTAAAGCGAAAATTCCTTGCCGTTGACGGGCGTTTGCTGCGCCAACTCGCCGATGTCCGCGCCAGCCACGAATGATTTCTCACCCGCGCCGGTGAGGATTACCACGCGAACGGCGGCATCATCGCCCGCGTCGAGCAGCGCGTGATGCAGCTCTTCCACCGTCTTGCGGTTCAGCGCATTCAAGACCTTCGGCCGGTTAAACGTGACGTAAGCAATCCCGTCCTTTTTTTCGTAGAGCAAGTTTTCGTAAACCATGATTGTCCTTCGAATTTCTAGAACTTCATCGCCTTCGGATTCTGCGGATTCGCATAATCATAAAACCCGCGCCCGGATTTGCGCCCGTTCCATCCAGCCAGCACCATGCGCTTCAGCAACGGCGGTGCCGCGAAGCGCCGCTCCTTGAACTCGTCAAACATAATCTGCGAAATGTAATAGGTCGTATCCAATCCCACAAAATCCAGCAGCGTCAGCGGACCCATCGGGTGTCCGCAACCCAGCTTCATCGAATTGTCGATGTCTTCGATGGAACCGACGCCTTCCTCCAGGGCTCGAATCGCGTCCAGCAAATACGGCACCAGCAACCGGTTCACGATGAATCCTGTGCTGTCCTGCGCGCGCACCGGCGTTTTGCCAAGCTTCGCGCCAAACGCGACCATCTCCTCGTACACCGCCGGATCTGTCGCAATCGTTCGCACCACTTCCACGAGCTTCATCACCGGCACGGGATTAAAAAAGTGCAAACCCACAAACCGCTGTGGCCGCTTCGTAGCCGTCGCAATTTCCGTAATCGTCAACGACGATGTATTGCTTGCAAAAATCGTCGTCGCCGGGCAAATGGCATCCAGCGCCGAAAAAAGTTCGCGTTTCGCCGGAAGCTGCTCGATGATTGCTTCCACGATCACGTCGCAATCTTTCAGGTCCTCTATTTTCGTTGTGCCCTTCAGCCGGCCGCGGATTTCGCCCTTCACTGCTTCCGTAATCGTGCCTTTTTCCGCCAGCCGATTCAGGTTCTTATCAATGCTCTTGAGCCCTTTGTCCAGCAACTCCGCGCTCACTTCGCGGACCACGGTGTTGAATCCCGAGGCCGCCGCCACCTGCGCGATCCCCGAGCCCATCAGCCCACACCCCACGACTCCCACCTTTTGAATCGCCATTCATTTCCTCGCTTGAAGTTGTTTCGGCTGAGGCAATTCCCTGCCGGAAGCGAACCCAAAGTCTAGCAGAAACGCGCCGTTTCGTACTCTTCTCCGCGCTTTCTTTGCGTCCTCTGCGTCTCTGCGTTAGTAGTTTTTGAGCGCTTCGACAATCATCGCAATGCCCTGCCCGCCGCCGATGCACGCCGTTGCCAGCCCATACCGCAATCCATTCCGGCGCAGCTCGTTCAAAATTGTGATCACTAGCCGTGTCCCACTCGCGCCCAGCGGATGTCCCAGCGCAATCGCGCCGCCGTTCACATTGGTTTTTTCGCGATTCAGCCCCAAGACTTTTTCTACCGCCAGGTACTGCGCCGCGAACGCCTCATTTACTTCCACGCGATCCATCTGCTCCAGCGTCAGCCCCGCCAGCTTCAGCGCCTTCTGCGACGAAGGCACCGGCCCAATCCCCATGATGCTCGGATCCACTCCCGCCACGGCCCACGACACGATGCGCCCGACCGGTTTCAGTCCGCGCTCTTGCGCGAATTTTTCCCGCGTCACAATCACGGCCGCCGCGCCATCCACGATCCCGCTGGCATTCCCCGCCGTCACAATTCCATCTTTCTTGAACGAGGGCGGCAATTTTTCCAGCGTCTCCATCGTCGTTTCCGGCCGCCGGTGATCGTCTTCGCTCACCAAAATCGACTTCTTCCCCTGCTTCACTTCCACCGGCACAAGCTCTTCCTTGATGCGGCAGGCCTTGTACGCCGCATCCGCGGCCTGCTGGCTGCGCAGCGCATACGCGTCGGCATCCTTCCTCGTAATCCCGTGCTGCTCCGCCAGCTTTTCCGCCGTCAGCGCCATCGGCAACCCGCAATACGTATCCGTCAGCCCCGCCATCAACGAATCTTCCAGCGCGCCGCCGCCAAGTTTCAACCCGCCCCGCGCCCCGCGAATCACAAACGGCGCCTGCGTCATGTTTTCCATGCCGCCCGCAAGCACCATCGTCGCTTCGCTGAGCAGCAGTCGCTGTGCCGCCTGCGCGATCGCTTCAATCCCCGACCCGCACAGCCGGTTTACCGTCACCGCGGGCGTCTCGATTTTCAATCCCGCTTTCAATCCCACGTGCCGCGCGCCATAGAGCGCGTCCGCGCTCGTCTGCATCACGTTGCCAAAAATCGCATGGTCGAACTCCCCCGGATTCACATTCGAACGCCGGATTGCCTCTCTCGAAGCGTGCGCCGCCAGCTCGATCGCGCTCACCTCCGAAAACGCCCCGGTATACCGCGCCATCGGCGTCCGCGCCCCCGCCACAATCACCACATCCGTCGGAAACATGTTTTCCTCGCTCTCAGCAACTCAACACCTGTCAGTTTACCGTCGAATGCCAAAAGAACAAATCCGAGCAACGAATATCTGAACGATAACCGCGTCGTCTCACAGTAGCTTCAATGAATCACTCTTGTCCGTTCATAAACGAGCCACACGATTGTCAGACACGTGAGGAGATAGGTCCCGACTAAGAGAAGATTCATTCCTCTTCCTCGACGCACTCGCCGTAATGAGTGGAATCCCAATCCCTGCAAAAAAAGCGCGAGACAGCCAGCACCAATAACAACCGAGACGATGTGGGATGTAAAAAGAATGAAGCAAGCCCCAATCGCCAAGACAACCGGCAAGAACGACAATGCAGAAGACCTCGGCTTCAGCGGCGTTATAGGACAGTGAGCACTCAGTTTCTCCTTAAGCTCTACAAAGCCCTCAATCTCAATTGGGATTGCTATCTGCCGCGCTGGCTCGCCACCTATAACAATCAGCCAACTACGATACTGCTGGACCGCCGCCACCTGTGTGAGTGGTATTTCAATGGTTGGCGACCCTTCTCGCATCTGCAGTAGCTTGCCGTCGGATAGCTGGAATTGAAAAGTTCGCTTGAGTTTCCAAAGCCCTTCCCTACCCGAAAGCAACGTCGCTGTGGCTACCGAAACCATCACGACTGCGAGCGCCGCCCATCCAACTGTTCGTCTTGTTGAATCGCTGAGTTCCGTCGGGTCGTAAAGTGAGAAAAACAAAATGCCAAGCAACAGAATAATGGCGCCCCAGCCAAAAATGCGAAACGGCCGCTGATTTGGACTTTGTAGAGGTAGCTTATAAAACGTCATCAATTGACGATTATAGGCCACACGAGCCAGCTCCTGATAATTGGACATTCCGGGGCCTAGACTTCAGAGTTTGGGCGTCTCAAGGGCTACAACCGTATCCCCGCCTTTTTTTCGCGCCTCTTCAATGGAAAACTCCGCGCGGTTGATTAAATCCGTCACAATATCTTCGCTGTCGAATTCATGCTTCGGCACGGCCTCCACAATTCCCGCGCTCAGCGTAATTTGCGTCGAATCCCACGGCGGCCGCAGGCCGGAAGCCGCCCTCCGCAATTTATCGGCAAGATTCTGCGCGCCCGCCAGAGTCGTATCCGGCAAAATAAACGCCAGAGACCACGACGTGTACTTCACCGCCACGTCGTTCTGCCTCACGATCGGCTGCAGCGATCGCGCCAGTTGCTCCAAAAATCGTTCCAGCGGCGATTCTCCCTGCTGCCGCAAAATCTCCGCGCCGCGGTCAATCTGCAATATCGCCAGAGCCAGCGGCGTTCCCTGTGTCCGCGCGCGGTCCGCTTCCGTCAGCAAACAACTCTGATACGAGCTGCGGCTCAGCAGCCCGCTGCGCTCATCCGAAACTCCCATGCGCCGCACCAGCGAGCGCAGCCGCGTGTGACTGACGCTCATCAGCATCTGATCGCCGATGGCCTGCAAAAAGTAAGCCTCATTCGGCTTCCATTTGTGCCCCTCGGCATACCCGATGATCAGCATGCCCGCCGGCATCTGCGTCTCTTTGTCGGTAATCATCACGCCCAGCGCGGTCTCCATTCCCATTTCCCCCAGGATGGACCCATCTGTCGCATCTGCGATCAGGCCGCCAAGTTCATCGGGCTCAGCCTTTTCCATTTGTGCAAGAAGCAAAACCACTTGGGCCCCGGGCGCCGGCTTCACGCCATGCGCGCAAAATTCCGCCGCCATTTCCGGCGGGCGGCCTGGCGTACCTACCACCGCCAGCGCCCGCGTGCCACGAAGATAAGTTCCGACCTCGTTGACCGCGGTGTTCAGCATCGCCCGCGGCGTCTGCTGCCGAAAGATTTTCTGATTGATCTCGGAGATCTTGGAGAGATCGCGCAAAGTATCCGCCGAGTAAACGCCGGTCTTCCCCGTAATGGGCGTGGGCGCGGGCTCGACGACCGCAGCAACAGCAGCCGGCGCGGCAGCCGCCGCAGGCGCAGGCTCCGTTTTCGGCTTGGCCGCGCCCGGCGGCCACCAATTTGCCAGTTGGTACAGATTGGCGAGCCGCGCGCTGTGTTCTTCTTCACCGGGGAACATCGCCGAGATTCTCTGCAATCTCTCCAATGCTTTGCTCTGCAACGAATACTGCAAAAAAATCTCCGTCTGCACGATCAGGTCTTCGAGCGCCTGCTTGTTCCGCCCTTCCTCGCTCAAAGGAGGTGCCTGCGCCACGCTCTGCCCCGGAGTCGGGTGCGTCGTGTGCGCCGCGGTCTCCGTCCCTGATTTCGCCAGGCGGCTTCCCACCCGTTTCAAATAGGCTTCATCCACGCGGCCGCGCAACAATTCCAGCCGCTCCTGATTTCGATAGTCGTACGCGTCGATGTCCACGAGCCGCTCGAGAGATTCCGCCGCCTTCGCCACATTCCCCGAATGCAGGTACACGTCGAAGAGCTTGATCAAAATCTCGAAATACTGCGATTCGCGATTGAGCTCGTTATAGATGGAAGCGGAAAACTCAAGAACGGTCTGCGAATGCAAATGCTTGGTCGCGAGTGCCTCGGTCAACGCCGCGAATTCGCTCTGGCGCTTGTCCGCGAACATCCGCCGCTTCACCACCGCCAAAATCTCAACGGCCTTCTGGTCTTGTCCCGCGGCGGCGTAGTGGTCGGCAAGGTCGAACAGCCGCGTCATTCCTTCCTTTTTCTCCAGGATAAGGCGGTCCAGCACCTCCCGGGCGCGCTCCAGATTTCCCGAGCGCATGAGCGCGTCGCCATAGGTATCGAGAAACATCGCGTCGCTCTCGGTTCCCGCGAAGGGTTCCAACAAAGCCGCCGCGCGAACTGCGTTGCCGGATTGCAGGTTGGCCTGTGCGTAGAGCAGTGCCACGCTGCGCTCCTGCGGCGCCAGCCGGTGCGCGCGGCCCAGCACATTCAGCGCGTCGGCCGCGGCCCCGCTCGCGGAAGCAAGCTGCCCGGCGCGCAGAAACGCGCGCGCCGCGAGAGCATTTTTTCCCTGGCGTTCGGCGGCCTCCGCAAGCTTCAATTGCCGGTTCTTGTCTTCAGGATCCAGTTGCGCGATGCGCTCCCAGCAAAAAAGCGCATCTTCCTCGCGAGACGCCGTTGTGAAAAGTTCCGCCGCTTTGGTGTACTGCTCGATCGCTTCGTCGGGATGATTTTGTCTTTGCTGCAGGAAGGCGTAGCGCGCGATGCGCTCGGGTAGCTGCACACCGGAATTCGAACGCAGAAACCGGTTGTAAATCGCGAGGGCTTTCGTCTCGTCTTTCGGATCCACCAGCAGGTCAAACAGCATTCCGTAATATACCGCCGCGCGCTCCGGCTGGTCCATCCGCGCGTACAAATCCCCGAGCGCCTGCGTGGCCTCCTGATGCTGCGGCGCCTCGTCGAGCACGGCTAGATAAGCCTCGATGGCATCCTCGACGCGGTTCTTCTCGAGGAAGCGCTTGGCGCGTTCCAAATGCTTGCTGACGTCTCCGGCCATGCGTTCGAATTGCCTTTGCAGTTCTTGAAATTATGAATCGGCCGCCAATTGCCTGGCGTTGTCGGGCTGTTCCATGTCAACTTCGAGCTGCCCTGACTCTCAACTATATACCCCGCTCGCGACGGGTCAAAACTCCACGCAATCGAGCGATGCAGTATCGGGTACGGCGGGCCACAATACTGACAGGAAACATCTTGGCTAATCCTTCGTCTCTAACTAGTGTCCCCGCAGGGGTCGTAGCCCGCGGTGAGACGGGGGTGACTTTCCATGGGTAACCTGGTCGCGGACTTTCGCTATGGCTTTCGCATCCTGCTGCGCAACCCAGGGTTCACCCTGGCCGCTATCGTGGTCCTGGCGCTAGGCATAGGCGCCAACACGGCTATCTTCTCCATCGTGAACGCGGTGCTCCTGCGTCCGTTGCCCTACCAGGACGCCCCCCGCATTATGCAGGTCTGGCACGTCCCTCCCGCCAAGAGCTTCCCCGGAATGACCTTTTTCTCCGTCTCACCGGCGAATTACTTGGACTGGCGAAGCCAGAACCGCTCGTTCGAGCAAATGGCCGCATATGGATTTGCCAGCTTCAATGTAGGTGGCGACGAACGTCCCGAGGCCATCCGCGGAGCGGCCGTCGCGCCTGGATTCTTTTCCATCCTGCGTGTACAACCGGTTCTTGGACGCACGTTTTCGCCGGAGGAAGATCGCCCCGGCCAGGGTCAAGTCGTGATCCTGGGGCATACGCTTTGGCGCGATCACTTCGCCGCCGATCCTGGCATCGTGGGCCGGAGCGTCCTCCTCGATGGCCGGCCCTACACCGTCGTCGGCGTTATGCCCCCCAAGTTCAAATTTCCAGCCTGGGCTGAGCTATGGGTTCCCCTGGCTTGGGCCAACGAGAAGCGCGCGGTACGCGGGAATCATAATTACATGGTCATCGGGCGCCTGAAGCCTGAAGTTGCCGTGCAGCAAGCCAAAGCGGACCTCGGCGCGATTTCCGCGCGTCTCGAGCAGCAATACCCAGAAGACGATAAGGGCTGGGGCGCTACGGTTGTTCCCCTGCGCGAGGAGATTGTCGGCGACGTGCGGCCAGCCCTGCTCGTCTTACTAGGCGCGGTGGCCTTTGTGCTCTTGATCGCGTGTGCCAACGTCGCCAATCTGGTGCTCGCCAAAACTCTCGCGCGAAAGAAAGAAATCGCCATCCGCACGTCGCTGGGTGCTAGCCGCGCCGCGGTGCTGCGCCAGATTCTTGCGGAGACGCTGCTTCTCTCTCTCTCGGGCGGCGCGCTCGGGCTTTTCCTGGCGCGCTTTTGGATTACGCTAATTCAGAAATTCCTCGCCAACCGGCTCCCGAGTGCCACGGAAATTACGCTCGACGCGCCGGTACTGGCCTTCACCCTGTTTCTTGCGCTCTTTGCGGGAATTCTCGCGGGTCTCCTGCCGGCCATCCGATTCACGAGAACAGATGTCAACGAAGCCCTGAAACAGGGCCAAAGTCGCGGCAGTTCGGATTCCAGCGGAAGCAACACGCGCGGCTTGCTGGTGGTCTCGGAGGTTGCCTTGTCGCTGGTGCTGCTGATCGGCGCCGGCCTGATGATCCGCAGTTTGTTGCGGCTCAGCAGCGTTCAGCCCGGCTTCGATCCCAATAACGTCTTGACGGCGAGGCTGACTGTTCCTGGCACGAAGTTCTCCAGTCCGGCCGCACAGATCAACTTTTATGACCAGGTGCTGCGGCAGGTCCGCGCAACGCCGGGTGTGGAATCAGCCGGCCTGATCGATAGTTTGCCGATGAACAACGGCGGCTCGCACCAGCCCGTCGCCGTCGAAGGCCAGGCCGTCGTGCCGATGGCGGATCAGCCCGAGGTGGACGTTCGCATGGTCTCCCCGGGCTACTTGCGTGCGATGCGCGTCCCGGTGTTGCGGGGCCGCGACTTGAGCGACGCGGACGTGGCAGCTCGGCCGCCCGTGGTTTTCATCAGCGAATCCATGGCCAAGCGTTTCTGGCCCAATGAAAATCCGATCGGCAAGCACATCACACTGACGTTTTTCTCAGATGTGAGGCGGGAAGTCGCTGGCGTGGTCGGTGACGTGAAACAGGATTCGCTCGACCAAACCCAGCCCGTCGAAACGGTTTATTGGCCATTGAGCCAACTCACAGTCCCGCCGCCTTCGGAAGCTTGGCGCTCGTTCGGGATGAGCCTTGCCGTACGGACCAGCGCCGATCCGGCGAGCGCGATCTCTGGCGTCACCAGCGCCGTGCACCGCGTGGATCCGGAAACCCCGGTCGTTGGCGTGGTCACGATGGAAGGCTTGATTTCCGCCTCGTTGTCTCCGCAGCGCTTCAACGTGTTCCTGCTCGGCGCGTTCGCCGGGCTGGCGCTGGTCCTCGCTGCCGTCGGAATCTACAGCGTGCTCTCCTACAGCGTTCGCCGCCGGGTCCGCGAAATTGGCATTCGTATGGCGCTCGGTGCCACCCCTTCCGATGTCCTGCAATTGGTAGTTGCCGATGGCATGAAGCCCATCTTGCTGGGCGTGGCCCTCGGCCTGGCAGCCGCATTTGCCCTTAGCAGAGTTGTGACGTCCCTGATTTACGGCGTCCGCGCTACCGATCCGCTCACCTTCGCAGGAGTCGCCCTGCTTCTCGTCGCCGTCGGTCTCCTCGCCACCATCCTCCCCGCCTACCGTGCCACCCGCGTCGAGCCGGTCCGCACCCTCCGCGAGGAATAAGAGCGCCTCGTGTTCGCTACCCCAAATGGCCCACATGCACGGGCGCGGAATCCGGCACTCTCGCATAGCACAATCCTGCTCGGTGCATTTCACTTCACCCAATAATGGCTCTGGACTTAGTAATTTAGCCATTGTCCCTAATCTCCATGGACGCCGCCCCGTGCGGGAGTGAAAAACAGTCTGGAGTGTCGCCGGTCAGCCGCCAACACGTCGGCCACGTTGTCTGGGGTGTCGGCTGGGGCGTGACTTCGTTGTATGGACTGGGGAATCAACTGGCGGCCATTCCCTACACTGCGGCGTCTAAACGCTCATTGCGGAATGCCGCGAATGATTTTCCAGCCCGCGCGATGAACGTTGATCCCATTGTGGCGCTAAGAGAAAATTAGCGTCATGGCCTGACCGCGCAGAATTCAGCTGCGCTCGGTCCGCCTCTGAGCAAATTCCTAGAAATCAGCACATTCCTGTTTTATTTACGATCTCGCCCGTGCCTCTGCTGACGGACACGCAGACTTGTGGCAAACTGAATGTTTACACGGCACGGTTTTTTCGCTGCATATTTCGCCCGTTCGAACGCAGCCGCTCCAGCCGGTAATCGACAACAATGGATCCGAAGTTCATACGCAATTTCTGCATCATCGCGCACATCGACCACGGCAAATCCACGCTGGCGGACCGCCTGCTCGAAATGACCGGCGCGTTGACCGAGCGCGAAATGCACGAGCAAGTTCTCGACTCGATGGACTTAGAGCGCGAACGCGGCATCACCATCAAAGCGAAAAGCATTCGCCTGCATTACAAAGCGAAAGACGGAAATATGTACCGGCTGAATTTGATCGATACGCC
>WNFH01003115.1_pt1 | contig 11695 bp, 10 predicted proteins | sample 5400411 | NCBI WGS metagenome assembly WNFH01 (sample SAMN13153347, study PRJNA577476) | soil metagenome | isolation source: 200 cm saprolite under Douglas fir tree site 2 hole 3 | place: USA:California | collected 2015-04-18
ATTCGGGGAGCATGGCGAACAGCTCGCGGATGGGGGCGAAGACGCCAGTGTACGTGGCTGGATTGGAACGCGGAGTGCGACCGATGGGGGCCTGGTCGATCTCGATGACTTTGTCGATTTGGTCGGCGCCGACGATTTCGCGATGCGCGCCGGGTGGTTCCTGGGAGCGATAGAGTTTCTGGGCTAGGGCGCGGTAGAGAATGTCGTTGACGAGGGTGGATTTGCCGGAGCCGGAAACGCCGGTGACGACGGTGAGCAGACCAAGGGGGAGGGTGACGTCGACATCTTTCAGATTGTTGGCGCGGGCGCCGAGAATCTGGATGGCTTTGCCGTTGGGGCTGCGGCGCTTTTCGGGAACGGAAATGTGGGCGGCGCCGCTGAGATAGCGGCCGGTGAGAGATTCGGCGCTGGCGGCGATGTCCGCGGGCTTGCCGTGCGCGACGAGGTAGCCGCCGGCATCGCCTGCTCCGGGGCCGAGGTCGACGACGAAATCGGCGCGGCGAATGGTGTCTTCATCGTGCTCGACGACGAGCACGGTGTTGCCGAGATCGCGGAGCTGCTCGAGGGAGCCGAGGAGGCGAGCGTTGTCGCGGGCGTGCAGGCCGATGGACGGCTCGTCGAGAACGTACAGGACGCCGCGGAGGCGCGAACCGATTTGCGTGGCCAGACGGATGCGCTGCGCCTCGCCGCCGGAGAGCGTGGCGGCGGAACGATTGAGGCTGAGATAACCGAGACCTACGGCGAGAAGAAAATCAAGGCGCTCGGCGACCTCTTCCAGGGGGCGGCCGGCGACTTCACGCTGGCGGGGAGTGAGCTGCGCAAGAATTTTGTCGACGGCAGGGCGGGCGGCGGTAAGCGAGAGGGCGGTGAAATCGGCGATGGACCAGCCGGCGAGCTTCACGGCCAGCGATTCGGGACGCAGGCGCTTGCCGTGGCAGACGCTGCAGAGCGTGGCGGACATGTATTGGGTCATCCACTCGCGATAGGAATCGGAATTGGATTCCTCGAAATTGCGCTCGAGGAATTTTAGGACGCCGTGGAAGCGGAAGCCCTTTTCGGCGCGGATCTTTTTGCCGGCGGCGTCCGTCACGGTCGCCGAGGCGGGGCGGCCGTTGGAGGGAGGCCAACCGTACAGGATCAGGTTCTGCACGCGCGTAGGCTGTTTCTCGAAAGCAACCTGCAGGTCAAAGCCGTGGGCATAAGCGCCAAGCTCGAGCGTCCGCTTGAGAAGGGCAGAACCGGAGCCGGGGCCGAGGCCGCCGTCGAAGAGCGGGCGAGTCCAGTCCGCGATGACGCGCGCGGGATCGAAATCGTATTTGGAGCCGAGGCCATTGCAGGCGGGGCACGCGCCATAGGGAGAATTGAAGCTGAAGGAGCGCGGCTCAAGCTGCGGGACGGAAATACCGCAGTCGGGGCAGGCAAGTTTTTCTGAGAAGACGTGGTCCTTGCCGCCGACGACGGAGACGGTGACGAGGCCGGAGGCGAGCTTGAGCGCGGTGGCGATGGACTGCTCGAGGCGCGAAGCGATACCTTGCTTGACGAGCAAGCGGTCGATGACGACTTCGATGGTGTGGTTCTTGCGCTTGTCGAGAGTTGGAGGCGCGTCGAGAGGGTAGAGCTCGCCATCGATTCGCACGCGAACGAAGCCATCCTGCGCGAGTTTCTCGAGCTCCTTGCGATAGGCGCCTTTGCGGCCGCGCACGATGGGAGCGAGGATCATGATGCGGTCGTCGACCTTGCAGAGGTCGCCATTGAGAATGGCTTGTACGATCTGGTCGCTGGACTGGCGGGTGATGGGCTTGCCGCAAGTGGGGCAATGCGGCACGCCGATGGAGCTGTAGATGACGCGGAGATAGTCGTAAATTTCGGTGATGGTGCCGACGGTGGAACGCGGAGAGCGCGTGGTGGTTTTCTGCTCAATGGCGATGGAAGGGGAGAGGCCTTCGATGACGTCGACTTCGGGGCGCTCCATCTGGTCGAGGAACTGGCGGGCGTAGGCGGAGAGGGATTCGACGTAGCGGCGCTGGCCCTCGGCGTAAATGGTGTCAAAAGCGAGGGAGGACTTGCCGGAACCGGAAAGGCCGGTAATGACGGTGAGGGTGTTGCGGGGGATTTCGACGCTGATATTCTTGAGGTTGTGCTGGCGTGCGCCGCGGACTACGAGTTTCGTCAGGCCCATGATCCCCAAACGCTCCCTCCACAGGAGCCTGCCTGCGGCAGGCGGGCCTGGCTTGCAGCAGGCAGGCCCTGGCGCCCAGTGGGTACACTGAGGCCAGCATAACCCTTCACGATAGCAGGGGCGCGTTGGCGGGGTCAACACGGAGGCGGGGCGCCGAACAGAATAGACCCCAGAGGACTTACAGTGAATCCTGTAGAGGGTTGGGGCGACGGGTAAATTTTGGCGGGGGGTGGCACGTTTTTACGCGGATTTGGGCAGCAATATGATGAAACGGAAGGATTTAGGGATGGCGTTCGGTTTGCACCCCAGAGGGTGTGGGGGACGCGAGCCGAGGATCCCTTTAGGGGATTGAGGGCTGGGCCGGTTCGCTTGTCCCCCTTTTTTCTTTCGCCTCCACTTTCGCCGATGTAGCCCCCGAAGCTTCCACCCTGGCGTCACCACCCCCAAACACGCCCAAACCTAAACGAAAGCGGCGGAAGTGTGTTTGGCTGCGGCGTGCGTGGCGGGCTGGAGCGATTTGCGCGTGCCGCGGCGCGCTGGGGACTAGATCCAGCGACGGGTGAGGTAGTCGCTCATAGTCATGAAGAGCATGACGGCGAGCCAGAAGACAGAAGCGATGATGACGAGCTGGGTGCGCCCGGGGCTGTACTTGGCGTGCATGAAGAAAAGAACGACGAGCGAGGCTTTGAAGACGGCGATGGTGAGAGCGACGATGATATTCAAACCGGAGAAATATTGGTTAAGGTCGACCTCCGCGGCGGTGACGGTGAGAGCGGTGCAGATCATGAGGACGGCGAATATGATGAAGTAGATTTTGGGTGAAACAATGTGGTGTTCCGACACGCGCTTGCCTTTCTTCCCAGCCGTCAGTGGCGATCAATCAGATAGAGCAACGGGAACAGGAAAATCCAGACGATATCGACGAAGTGCCAGTAGAGGCCAATGTTTTCGACGGGCGTGTTGTAGTCCGGCGTGAAGCGGCCGCGCAGCGATTCCTTAATGAGCCAAAGTAGCAGGCCGGCGCCGACGATCATGTGCAGGGCGTGCAAGCCGGTCATGCCGAAATAGAGCGAGAAGAAAAGCTGGGCGTGGGCGTTGGTGGCGACGTCGGCGCCAGGTTCGAGATTGAAATTCCAGCCGGGGATGTGGTGCTCGACGTATTTGTCGTGGTACTCGATGCCCTTGATGCCGAGGAAGACGCAGCCGAGGATGAGCGTGGAGATGAGGAAAATCGTCAGCAGCTTTTTCTTGCCAGCCTGTGAAGCCCAGACAGAGAGGGCCATGGTCAAGCTGCTGGCGATGAGCACGACGGTGTTCACCGCGCCGAGCCAAAGCGTGATGGTCTTGCTGGCCGCGCTGAATATGTCGGGATAGGTGGAGCGGTTGATGGTGTAGGTCATGAACAAGCCGCCGAAGAAAAGCACTTCGGTGGACAGGAAGACCCACATGCCGAGCGAGGCGGTTTCCCGCTGCTGCTCCAGCGTCTTGTATTGTCCAGACAGTTCTCCGGTGCGATGCACGCGGGGCTCCTCTAAAGTTTAGTCATCTCCGTGCACGGGTGAAGGCGCACCGTGTATTGCCAGACCGAGGTCCGGGCGATTCTCGTAGTCGTACGGCTCCCACGTAACTTCGGGCGTGACATCGAAATTTTCGGTGAGCGGCGGCGAGGCCGTTTGCCACTCGAGGCCGGTGGCGGGCCACGGGTTGGGTCCGGCGACCGCGCCGTAGCGCATGGACCAAACGAGATAAATCATGGGGAGCAGGTAGCCGAGCGCGAGGATCGAGGCTCCCGCTGTGGACATTACGTTGAGCACCTGGAACTCTGGAGGATAGCTGGAATAGCGGCGCGGCATGCCTAGGTAGCCAAGAATAAATTGCGGAAAGAATGTGAGATTGAAGCCCAGGAACAGGGTGATGGCGGCGACGCGCGCGAGAAATTCCGGATAAAGCTTGCCGGTAATTTTGGGCCACCAGAAATGGAGGCCACCGACATAACCCATGACCGCGCCGCCGACCATGATGTAGTGGAAATGGGCGACGACGAAGTAGGTGTCGTGGAGGTGAATGTCCAAGCCCAGGCAGGCGAGGAAGAGGCCGGTGAGTCCGCCGATGAGGAAGAGCCCGATGAAGCCGAGAGCGTACAGCATAGGAGTGTCGTAGGAGATGGAACCTTTGTAGAGCGTGGAGGTCCAGTTGAAAACCTTGACTGCGGAAGGAATGGCAACTAGGTAGCTGAGCAGCGAAAATGTGAGCGCGGCGTAGGTTGATTCGCCGGTCACGAACATGTGGTGGGCCCAAACAAAGAAGCCGATGACGGCGATGGCGATACTGGAGCCGGCGATAAAGGAGTAGCCGAAAATGGGCTTGCGCGCGAAGGTGGGGATGATTTCGCTGACGACACCCATAGCGGGCAAAATCATGATGTAAACGGCCGGATGGGAATAAAACCAAAACAAGTGCTGGAAGAGAATGGGATCGCCGCCGAGCGCGGGATTGAAGAAGCCGAGGTGGAACATGCGCTCCAGGCCGACGAGCAATAGGGTGATGGCAATCACCGGAGTGCCGAGGATGAAGATGATGCTGGTGGCGTATTGCGCCCAGACAAAGAGGGGCAAGCGGAACCAGGTCATGCCGGGCGCGCGCATGGTATGCACGGTGACGATAAAGTTCAAGCCAGTGAGGATGGTGGAGAAGCCGTTGATGAAAATGCCCAGGACCGCGGGAGTGACGGCGGAATTGGAATAGACGCTGCTGAGCGGCGTGTAAAAGGTCCAGCCAGTATCGAGGCCGCCGGTGGAGAAGGAGTAGAGGACGAAGCTGCCGCCGATGAGGTAAATGTACCAACTCAGGAGATTGATTTTGGGGAAGGCCAGATCCTTCGCGCCAATCATGATGGGCAGGAGGAAATTGCCCAGGACGGCGGGAATGGAAGGGATCAAGAAAAAGAAAATCATGGCCACGCCGTGCATGGTGAAGAGCTTGTTGTAGGTTTCCGGCGTGACGAGCAGGCCCTGAGGGGTAAGCAGGTGAATACGGATCATGGTGGCGAACGCGCCACCTATGAAGAAGAAGAAGGTGACTGAAACGAGATAGAGCATGGCGATGCGCTTGTGGTCGGTGGTTAGAAGCCACGAACGAATGCCGTAGGTGGCGTTGAGATAATGCTCGCGCGGCATTTGGTTGCCGGTTGAAGGTGTGGCGCCCATAACTTATTTCTTCCCTGTGGCCGGCGCAATTCCGGCGCCTTTGACGGGCACCGGTTGCAACTGCAGCGACTTGATATACGTGGTCAGATCGATAAGCTGCTCCTCGGTCAATTGTCCCTGGAAACTGGGCATTAAGGGCTGGTAGCCGGCCACGATTTTGGCTTGCGGGTTGAGAATGGACTCGCGGATGTATGCGTCGTCGGCAGTAACGGTGGAACCGTCGGCCAAGAGAACCTGGGCACCATAAACGCCGTTCAGAGATGGCGCGCGGCCGCTGCCGTCGGGCAGATGGCAAGTGGTACACGCCTTATCGGCAAAGAGCTTCTCGCCGGCGACAGCCGGATTGGCGGTGGCGTCGGACGAGCCAGAAAGCCAAGCGGCATAGTCCATAGGCTCCATGACGGTTACCCATCCGCCCATGAGCGCATGATTTGTGCCGCAATACTGTTGGCAGAAGAAGTGATAGCGGCCGGGCTTGGTGGGGCGGAACCACATGGTGTTGTAGTGGCCGGGGACAACATCCATCTTGACGCGAAAGGCGGGGACAGAAAAATCGTGAATAACGTCTTCACTGGCGAGGATAAGCTTGACGTTGCGGCCGACGGGAACGTGCAGTTCATTGATTTCGCGCAAACCGGTGGGCTGCTGGACCTTCCACATCCACTGCTTTCCGATGACGTAGATATCGAGGGTGTCCATGGGCAGGCGGCGATAATCCACATAAACAACCGCGCCCCAGCCGAACATGGTTAGAGCCAGGAGCAGCGGAACCGCGATCCAGGCGGTCTCCAGCCGCATATCTCCGTGAATCGGAACTCCCACATCGCTGGGGTCTTTGCGGCGGTACTTAAAGAAGAAATAGATGACGGCCGCAGTGATGGCCACGGCGAAAAAAGCGCAAATGGCGGTGATGTATATCATCAGCGCGTCGACATTCGGCGCGAAGTTCGAGGCTTGATCCGGATACAATGGCGAATCCGACTGCACGGTCTTAGTGTGCTCCTTGTTTCGAGCCACCGTGGAGCGGTGGACGCGAAGTAGCCGACGCCGCGCGAACGTCTCTGCGGCGGAAAATCAAGATTCCCGCGACGATGGTTAAGATAGTCAGAATTCCACCCAAGCGAACGATTCTGAGAACGGTGGCGCTGTAGCGGGCGGTCTCCGGATTATATTGAAAGCAATAAAGCAGCAGATGGTCGATGGGCGTTCCGATTTTTCCAGCGGAAGCGTCGACCAAGCCGAGACGCACATCGCGGGAAGGGTACTCGACACCGTAGAAATAGCGCGAGATGCGGCCATCGGGAGTGAGTAGCATGATGCCGCTGGCGTGGGCGAAGAGGTTGTGCTGTTCGTCGAAGGAATAGCGGAAATTGGCGGCGGAGGCCAACGCGCGAACCGCCTCCTCTTTTCCGGTGAGAAAATGCCAGCCGGAGGCAGTCTCGGGACGGGCGTAGCGTGACACCGCTGCTACTTTTTTCTTTGCGGCCATATCCGGAGTTTCGCGCGTGTCAAAGCTGACAAAAATGACTTCGTAATCGCGTCCGGCATTGAACGAGAGCATCTTCAATGAGCCGACAACGCCCATCTCAACCTGGTTGCAGAGCATGGGACAGCCGTAATAGACGAGCGCGAGCACCACGGGCTTGCGGCCGAAATATTCGCGCAATTGCACATCGCGGCCAGATTCGTCGCGGAAACTCAAGTCGAGGGGCAGTTGCGCGTTGAGCTGGGGCGCGAAGCCGACGTTCTGGAGCTGCGCAGGCAGGCCGGAGGACGATTTGCCGACGTTATCGGGAATAGTTTGCGCGCCTGCGACGACAGAAAGTGCAAGCAGCGCGACGATTCCGGTGATGGAACGAATGTAGTTCATGACCTATTTTTTCTTCTTTTCCGCCGGGGGCGTAGACGCAACCGGCAAACCCTTCTCAGCGATAATCTTCATGGCATCATCCACGGGAATCCGGGCGACGCCGCTATTTTGGTCGATCCAGCCTGCTTTTTCATCGGCTTCCGCATCTTCCCGCATTTTTTCACGCAAATCATATTGGGGATCGGTGCCGTGGCCGGGAACACCTTGCAAGCGAGGCTCCGGCGGCAAGGTCAGGTAGTCGTTGCCCATTTCCTGGCGCACCGGCGGAGGCGGCGTATCGAATTCCGCGGCGAGTCTGGTGGTGACGCGAAGAACGAATACACACACAACATAGGAGAGAATGACTGCGGCCGCTAGCACCGCCAGATAGAGATAAATCGTGCGGGCCTTGACGTCGCGACTTTCAAACGCGACGGTATCGTTCTCCGGGAGCCCGCCGGCGCTGTGAGCCGAGTTATGCGACTCAGTGCTCATGATGCTCGATAGCCTCCGCAAGTTTTGGGTCGCCCAGGGGGAGAAGCGGGAGTTGCTTTAGCTGCCCAGCAAAGACGAAGAACCACAGTCCTCCAAGGGCCAGCAGCGCCGCCAAATCCCACACGTTCGGCCACGCGTGGGGCGTAAATTCCGGGCGCGTCATCCAGAAAAGATCCACGAGGCGCATGAAAATGAGCCAAAGAGCGACCTTGGGTAAAAGATTGGTGTTGCGTTTGAGGTCGCGCGAGAGCAGCAGGAAGAAGGGCACGAAGAAGTGAAAAATAACGACAATGACGGCGACGACGCCCCATTGGCTGTGCAAACGCGAGTAGTAGAAGGTGATTTCCTCCGGCTGATTGCCGGACCAAATGATGAGGAGTTGGGAGAAGCTGAAATAAGCCCAGAGCATCACGAAAGCGAGCAGCAGTTTGCCGAGATCGTGAATGTGGCGGGGCTGAAGAACGCCGGAGAGCGGGCCAGTGCGCGCCAGCAACACGACCACGGCGATCATCAACGACATGGAAGAAATGAGCTGGCCAGCGACAAACAAAAATCCGTAAATTGTGGATGCCCAGTGCGGAGAGATGGACATGACCCAGTCGATGGCCGCGAAACTCATGACGAACACGTAGAGGATAATGCCGGGTCCGGCAAGCATTTTGAGACGCCGGCGAAGACCACGATCTTCGCGACTCACGTCCTGCTCCCTGGACCAACGATTGAAAATGAACACCAGGATGAGCCAGACGACGAAGTACAGGATGGCGCGGACACGGAAGCCGTTGAGCGTCAGGTAAGAGCGCTGGAATTCGGAGAGAGCGCCTTCGCCCGAAGGGGGCGCGTTGAGCCAGGCGGCGTAGAGGTACCTCGTGCCAAAGAAGATGGGCACGAAAAGCACGGCGACAAGCGCCAGGGCTCGCGTGGCGGACTCCAGGGGGCGGCGAATGATGATGCCCCAATTGCCGCCGGTGAGATGTTGCAGCATCAGGAGGCCTAGAGAGCCCAGCGAAAGGCCCAAAACAAACATGAAGGCGAGGAGATAAGAGGGGAAAAAGCGGTCCGGAGCTTTGAGGATGCCGATGATACAAATCACCAGGCCGACCATGCCGGCGATGAGCGCACGCTGGCGGATGCGGTCGATGCTCTCGGGCGCTCTGTAATCCTGCTCGGTCATTCCGTCTTTCCTCCGGGCGCGCTTTCGCCGTGCGTCTCCGGTTTTTTCTCCGCCGGCGGATGCAAAACTTTTTCACGCACGTCCGGCGGCAGATCCGAAATCCTGGCGTTGCGGCTCAACTGCAGTGCGCGCACGTAAGCCACGATGGCCCAGCGATCGCGAGGGGCCAACTGCGCGGAATAGCCGAGCATGGCGCCGAAGCCGTTGGTAATGACGTCGTAGACGTAGCCGTTGGGCACCTGGCGTAGACGATCCTGGTGATAAGAGGGCGGGTGCTTCATGCCGCGCATAGCCACCATGCCGTTGCCGTCGCCCTGCAAGCCGTGGCACGGCGTGCAGAAAATCTTGTAACGATCTTCGCCGCGTTCGAGCAGCTCCAGGTTGAGGGGCAGCGGGAAGACGTTGGAGTCCTTGGACACAGCTAATTCGTCCTCAAGCACCGAGCCGCGCGCGACGGTATTTTCCACTAACGGGCGAGCGGAGCGGCCATCGGTGAAGAAATCGGAAGGCGAAAGGGGGCGATTTTTGGGCTGCTGCGCCATATCCTGCTTAAGACTGCATCCAGCGAACAAGATAAACGAGGCTGCCACACAAGCCATCGCGAAACGCCGCGCATTCGACTTCGTCCCCGAGGTCCTAATCATCTTCCACCTCGTTGATGTGCGAGGCGTTGAGTCCCTGCAAAAAGCGGGCGGAGTCCTTAAGGTGGAACTTCGAGTCGCGCGCCTCGATGCACAGGAAGAAGCGATCGGAGGTGGCGTGCTTGACGAAACGGTGCACATTGAAGAGCGGATGATGCGGGCGGGGGAGCCCATTCAACGCCAGCATGCCAAATACGGCGGAGAGCGCGGCGCCGAGCACGGTGAGTTCAAAGGTGACGGGAATGAAGGCAGGCCAGCTGTTCAGCGGGCGTCCGCCAATGTTGAGCGGATAGGCGATGACGCTTACCCAATATTGAAAGAAAAAGCCACCAAAACCGCCGGTCAAGCCGCCGATCAAGGTGATGAGGGGCACGTTGTTGCGCTTCAGAGCGAGTGCCTCCGAGAGGCCCTCAACTGGAAAAGGCGTATACGCCTCGATGCGGCGATAGCCAGCCTCGCGAGTTTTCTCCACAGCGTGGACAAGCTCGCGCTCGGTCTTGAACTCGGCCACAACCCCGTAAATATGGGAGCGATGTTCCATCACTCGTGATCCTCGGAGGTCTCAGCGACCAGTTCGCGCATCTCGGCGATCGAAATTGCGGGCATGACGCGCACAAAGAGGAACAGCAACATGACGAAAAGGCCGATTGTTCCGGCGAACGTGGCGTAATCCCAAACCGTCGCGGAGTAGCGGCCCCACGCGGAAGGCATGAAATCGCGAGTCAGGCTGATGACCACGATGACGAAGCGCTCCAGCCACATGCCGAGGTTGACGACCAGCGACATCACGAAGAGCAGCGGGATGTTGGTGCGAGCCTTGTGGAACCACAGCAATTGCGGCGTCAGAATGTTGCAGAGAATCAGCGCGTAATAGAAGTGGCTGTAGGGGCCGTGGAAACGCATCTGCGTCAGGTAAAGGTCGAATTTATTGCCGCTGTAAATGGACATGAAGTATTCGAAGAAATAGCCGTAGGCGACGATGAGGCCGGTGGCGAGCATCACCATAGCCATGTTCTCGAGGTGGCGCATGGTGATGAAGTCTTCCAAGCCATAGGCCTTGCGCAATGGAATGGCGATGGTCAGGACCATGGCAAAACCGGAATAGATGGCGCCGGCAACGAAGTAGGGCGGGAAAATCGTGGTGTGCCATCCAGGAACGATAGCAGTGGCAAAGTCGAAGCTCACTACGGTGTGCACCGAGAGGACGAGCGGCGTCGCGAGGCCAGCCAGAAGCAAATACGCGGATTGGTAGCGGTGCCAGTGGCGTGCGGAGCCGCGCCAGCCCATAGCGAGCATTCCGTAAATGATCTGCTTGGGCTTGGTCAGCGCGCGGTCGCGGAGTGTGGCCAGGTCGGGTATCAGGCCCACAAACCAGAAAAGCAGGGAAACCGTGCCGTACGTGGAGACGGCGAAAACGTCCCAGATAAGCGGGCTGCGGAATTGCGGCCACAAACCCATGGTGCTCGGATACGGGAACATGTAATAGCTCATCCACGGGCGGCCAGTGTGGAGGAGCGGGAAAATGCCGGCGCAGGCCACGGCAAAGAGGGTCATCGCTTCCGCGAAGCGGTTGATGGAGGTGCGCCATTTCTGGTTCAGCAAAAATAGAATCGCCGAAATCAAAGTGCCGGCGTGGCCAATACCAATCCACCAGACGAAGTTGACGATCGCAAAGCCCCAGCCGACGGGGATGTTGATGCCCCAGATTCCGACGCCCTTGATGATTAGCCAAGCGAGGGCGACGGTGAGCATCATCACCAAGCTAAATGAGATGGCGAATCCCGCCACCCAACCGAGGGATGTAGGCCGCGTGAGAACGATCGAACTAATCTTGTCAGTGACCGAAGTGAAGGTATGCCCCGGCCCAAGCACCGGAGAGAGGCGGCGAATCTGAGGAGAATCGATTGGCGGCTGGCCAGCGCTCATACCATCTCCATTTCAGGATTGGGGTTGCGCACGGCGGCCAGATAGGTGGTGCGCGGCCGGGTGTTCAGCTCGCCCAGAACGCTGTAATTGCGTTGCTGGGCTTTTAGCTTGGCGACGCGGCTGTTGGGGTCATTGATGTTGCCGAACACGATGGCATCGGCCGGACAAGAGGCCTGGCAGGCGGTAACAATTTCGCCATCGCGAATGGGACGATTTTGCTTTTCC
>WNFH01009526.1_pt1 | contig 11695 bp, 10 predicted proteins | sample 5400411 | NCBI WGS metagenome assembly WNFH01 (sample SAMN13153347, study PRJNA577476) | soil metagenome | isolation source: 200 cm saprolite under Douglas fir tree site 2 hole 3 | place: USA:California | collected 2015-04-18
AGGTGCTACGGTTCATGCAGGATATCTACGCAAACTTTACCAAGGGCGTCGCCGACGGCCGGAAAATGAGCGTTGAAGCCGTGGACAAGATCGGCAAAGGGCGAGTCTGGACCGGCGCGCAGGCCAGGGAATTGGGACTGGTGGACGAGGTGGGGGACTTCAGCCGCGCCCTGGCCGCCGCCAAAGAGCTGGCCAAAATCGACGCCAAGACCAAGGTCCGGCTCGAGCGCTTCCCCAAGGAAGCTCCGTGGTGGAAGCGATGGCTCAACCAGGAGGAGTCACAGGCGAACGCCCTCCAGGGCATCACCAGCGAGCTACGACGCTTGGCCCGCGCGCCCCAATCCTTCCAGGTGCGCATGCCGGACTTGGCCATTCGTTAGAACCCAACGACTCGGCGGCGATTTCGCCGTCCGGGAGGCAAATCTTCGCCGGGCCGACGACGCTGGCAGTCGGAATCGTCTTCGGCAACTTCAACCTTGCGGGCTTCTACAATTTGCTGCAGCTCCTGCCCGGCGCACTGGCAAATGAGTTGGGTTACATCCTAAATGGCGTGATAACACCCCCTTCGGTTGCATTCTAGATGGCTCGATACGCAAAGTTGCGGTAAAATGTTTGGAGACAACGACTAAGGTGAGCGTAGCTCAGTGGTAGAGCATCGGGCCGTGGACCCGAGGGTCGTGGGTTCAAATCCCATCGCTCACCCCAGCCATCCTCTTGAATCTGATCCCCTCCCAACGCTGAATTTTGCACCGTTCGCAACATATATCTATCGCGCATATTGCCGTAGGGTTGCAAGATGCGAACGAGAACTGGCTCATCGCATTGACTCGCGTTCCGGCGCGGCCTATGATTTTGTCAAGCAGGTGCCTGGGTCTCTCCATCATTTATCTGGTGCTCGACCGCTGGCTCGGCCTCGAAGGGAAAGCGTCTGATGCGCGTACATCTCGTCAATCCCAATCACTTATCTTTTGGTGTTGGAGTCATAACGCCCCGATGGCTTTACGTGCTTGCGGCGGCTACTCCGCGGTCCTTCGGAGATCCCGTGCTCGTCGACGAAACTCTTGCAGCAATGGACAGCACGCAGGTCCAACCGGGCGACGTGGTCGGCATCGGCATACATAGCGGCAATGCCCTGCGTGGCTACGAAATAGGGCGCATGGCCCGAGAGCGCGGAGCGCATGTAATCTTCGGCGGCATTCACACCAGCCTCTATCCGCAAGAAGCGTTTCAGCTCGGAGGCGCTCACGCGGTGGTAAAGGGGGATGGAGACGTCGTTTGGGCAAGGGTTCTAGGCGATTGCGCGAATGGACTCCTGCAACAAGTCTACGAAGGAGGGCGCATCGAAGCCGACCAGTTCCTCGCGGCACGTTGGGAGTTGATGCCGCGCGACAGCTACATGTGGGCTTCGGTTCAGACCGTGCGTGGATGTCCCAAGCACTGCTCCTTTTGTTCCGTGTGGCGCACAGACGGCCAGCGGCCTCGCCAGCGGACGTCCGATGGCGTCATCCACGAAATTATCGAATTGCGTCGAATGGGATTTCGATTCATCGCGCTGGCCGATGACAACTTCTATCCGGTCACGCTTCAAGATCTGGAGTTGGCCCGGCGTCAAAATGCCCACGACAGACTTGCTCAACTGCAGGCCATACGGGACGAGCGATTTGAACTGTTGGCTCGCCTGGCCGAGCTGCCAAAGGACATGGTGTTCTTCACGCAAATCACGATGGAAGCGGCCGAAGACCCCGAATTCCTGGACGCCATGCGCAAGGCCAGGATTAAAGGAGCCCTGGTCGGAGTCGAATCGGTCACGCCGGAAGGACTGAAGGCCGTCTTTAAGGAGTTCAATTCCGCAGGCCGCGATCTCGTGCAGCGGCTCCGCACTTTCCGGCAGCATGGGGTGTATGTACTGGGCTCATTCATCTTCGGACTTCCGACTGACCGCCCGGATACCTTCCAGGCTACCGCCGCTCTGGCAGCGGAGGCTGATTTAGCTTTTGCGCAGTTCGTCTTGTTGACGCCTTTTCCCGGCACCGTGGACTTCCAGCGATGGGAGAAATCGATGGAAAGCGATCCCACACGAATCGGAGGATTTCCCCTGACCCGGTACTGGCTCATCCCCCAGGCTCTCAGACCTAAAGTTTACATGTCCCATCCGGTCATGTCCGCCGAGGAGATTCGCGCGGGAAGCCAGGGTGTTTGGGACCGTTTCTATTCGTTGCGATCGATCTGGAAACGGTCAAGAGTTGTGAAGTCTCTCCGCAGCCGCCTGGCGTTCGTATTTATCTCGAAACTCTACCGTCAGATGTACGCCAACACAGGAATTGCCACCGACAGCGCGCGTGCCAATCGAGCCAACCGCTGGGCGCGGTGGCTGGCGAAACCTTGCCTACGACTTTTCCAGGCGCCGCCCATGCCTGAGTTGATCGCACCTTAGGGGGACGCCATTCTGTACTCAGAAATGAAAAATGAAATCTAATCCACTTCCACCGCCTGCGCTGAAACCTGCGGAATCTGCCCTAGCCTCAGCTCGCGGGATCATCGGCCTGTCGTTCTTGCTCCTAAGCCAGTCACGGCTCACGCGATAACCCCGGAGCTTGCCGGCCTCTAAGAGTTGCTGGACTCGCACCGGGCTTCGGCCCAGAATTGGCCATTCGGTGCGATTCGGGCCGGCACCCTGACAAGGCCCGCCGATTTCGCTATACTGGCTGCATCGGGGCGCGGTACCCAAGAGGCCTAAGGGAGAGGTCTGCAAAACCTCCATTCGTGGGTTCAAATCCCACCCGCGCCTCCAGAGCTTTCTTTCTGGCTCATCGGATTACCGGTATTTGGCTGTAGATGAGGGGATCGGGGGTTCCCCCGAGGTTGCGCCGATTATAGCCGGCGTCCTGGTGAAGAAAGTGCGGGTGGTTAGACGGCAACCCGCCATCATCCTGGTGCCGAAGTGAGCCTAGCGGAAATAGAACAGCCTCACAATCCAATGAGTCGTGGAGTCGAGAAGGTGAAAACAACCTAAGGGTCGTCGGGTCAATACCCGACAACTTGCGATCCTGCTGAGCCCCGCTTCGAACATTCAATGAAACTGAATGGCTGGCTATGGTGGTTATGTCTTGCACTCGAACTTCAGTCGCCAGTTGGCTCTTGACCGGACCCAACTCTTAGGAATACGCTTCGCCCAGAGGTCATCCTTGGGGGTGGGGCCTGACAGTGCCCGATCCAGTGTCGGGTAAAGACCCGATGCCTTTATGCTGGTCTTCACCCGATACACTGCGGAAAGCGATCTTCGTAGAGTGGGCATTGTGTAAGCGGGCTGTTAGCGATTTCGGCCCCTTTCGGGAACCGCCGGAAGGAGAATGTCCATGGAAAAGATGGGGCAAACAATGCGCAGAACCTCTATAGAGTCTGTTCAGGCCACCAGTGAATTATTCCGCGAGTTGGTTGAACACCTCCGACAGAGCCGCACCCAGCTGCGCGAAGAATGGGCCCAGCGCATCACTGAGGCACAGTTGCTGACAGCAATGAGCAAGGAAGAAATCTTTGCCGAAGCGACTTCCGTCTATGACAACTACATGGAGGCGCTGAAAACCGGAACTTTCGAGGCACTCCAAGCGTACGCGAGGAATCTGTCCGAGCGCATCATTCCCCGAGGTGTGGAAACACGCGAAGTGATAGGGATTGTCTTGCTGCTCCGCGACGTTCTTGCGCGCTCCTTGTTTGCGAAATATCAGGCGGATTTCGCGCTGCTGAACCGCATTCTGGACGCATACGAGCCAGCTGCCAACCGCATCGCCATCACCGTGGCCGTTGGCTTCGTCCAGGAGCGCGAGCGCGTCATCCGCGAGCAGCAGGAGGCCATCCGAGTCCTCTCCACGCCGGTGCTGCAGGTCCGCGAGCGTTTGCTCATCTTGCCAATCATCGGCGTCATGGATCCCCAACGCGCCCGCCAGTTGACTGAGCAGTTGCTCCGGGGCATCCGCACAAACCGTGCCAAGGTCGTGGTCATCGATATCACCGGTGTCCCGGTGATGGACGCAAGTGTTGCCAACCACCTGGTACAGACCGTGGAGGCGGCCCGCCTCCTGGGTGCAATAGTCATCATCACCGGGTTGTCGCCAGAAATCGCCCAGACGCTGGTCACGATGGGCGTGGACTTGGGGAAGATGAACACCGTTGGGGACCTCCAAGGCGGCATCGAAGAAGCCGAGCGGCTCTTGGGCTATAAGGTTGCTATCACCGGGGAAGCGACCGACCATTCCTAAGGGGATAATTTGTGGAAGTTCCCATTCTCAAACAAGGGCCCTACCTGATTGCCAGCATCCAGTCTGCGCTCAGCGACAATGACCTGGTTCGGTTGCGGGACGGGCTAGTGGAGCAGGTAGGAAGACTTCGCTCGCGTGGCGTCATTGTTGATGTCACGGCGCTGGACGTCATGGATTCGTTTGCGACGCGCACGCTCCGCGACCTCGGCCGCATGATCCGCTTGCGCGGAGCAGATACTGTGATCGTCGGGATTCAACCCGAGGTTGCATATACGATGGTGCAATTGGGACTCACGCTGGAGGACATTGCCACGGCGCTGGACCTGGAAGAGGGCCTTGCCCTCCTGCAACGCAAGGCCACAGCGCCCGGCAATGAGACGAGCTCCCGTGGACGCTGAACGTCAACAACTGCACTCCACTACCAGTTTGGGTCTTGCTTCGGCCAGGAACCGGGAACGTGTGCTCGAAGAGACATGCATTCCGATCCAGTCTGACGGGGACATTGTCGGAGCGCGCCAGAACGGACGTGGGTTAGCCGCGCAACTGGGCTTCTCGCCGAGTGACCTTACACTAATCGCCACCGCAATTTCCGAGTTGGCTCGAAACATTTTGCTCTACGCCAGGCGCGGCGAAATCATCCTGAAACTCGTGGAGCAAGGAGAAACCCGCGGGATCATTGTCACGGCCCACGACAAAGGACCGGGTATCCCAGACATTTCCCGCGCCCTCGAGGCCGGGTTCTCTACGTCGAGGAGTTTGGGGCTTGGCCTGCCCGGAGTCCGGCGGCTGATGGACGAGTTTGAAATCGTCTCCGATGTTGGCTTGGGCACGACCGTGACGGTTAAGAAATGGGCAAAGTAGAGACCTCTCTCATTGAATGGGGTGCGGCGGCGCTGACGCTACCGGGGCAATCGAGATCAGGCGACCGGCAAGCGGTAATGCTCTTTCCTGGCGGCGCCCTGGTGGCGGTCGTGGATGGGTTAGGGCATGGCGAGCTGGCGGCTGTCCCCGCGGAAACGGCCATAGAGGCGTTGGAGCGCTATGCCCGGGAGCCTGTCGTCGCACTAATTCAACGCTGCCACGAACGATTGCGAGGCACGCGGGGCGCGGTGATGAGCCTGGCGTCTTTTCGTGAGGCGGACAGTACGATGACGTGGCTGGGTGTGGGCAACGTCGTGGGGGTTCTCCTGCGCGCGGACCCTGGCGCCGTCCCGCGCCAGGAATATCTTTCCCTTCGCGGCGGGGTGGTCGGCGACCAATTGCCGCGCTTGGACGCCTCCGTCATTCCGGTCACACGCGGCGACACATTGATTCTGGCGAGCGATGGCGTTCGTGGCGACTTTGTCAAGAGTCTGCGTCTCGGCGAATCACCTCAGCGGGTTGCGGACCGTATTCTGGCGGAGTTTGCGCCCGGAACTGATGACGCGCTGGTATTGGTCGCTCGCTACGGGAAGTAGCCGATGAAGCCCAATCTGGATGAGCTGGGGGGACTATACAGCGCAACGCTCGAGGAGTATCTCTTGCGAGGCACGGAAGCCGCCCTACACAGGTCTTATGAGCTGGGCCGCCGAGCTCTCACAGAGGGGCTGGGTGTCTTGGAGATGATCGCACTCCACCAGCAGGCCATGGGGAAGATCTTGCTGGAGATGGCGACCCCTGAAAAAAGCGTCGAAGCAGTCCAGAAAGGCGGCGAGTTCCTTGCCGAGGGTATGTCGTCCTTTGAAATGACTCACCGCGCGTTTGGGGAGGCCAATGCCGCGCTGCGCCGCGTGAACGAAGCTCTGGAGCAGGAAGCTAAACGCATTGCCCATACACTCCACGACGAGGCGGGCCAACTCCTCGCGGCCGTGCACATGACACTGAATGAGGTTGCCTGCGAGCTCCCCTCCGAGGGCAGCGGGCGCCTCCAGGGCGTTCGAGAGCTTCTGGATCAGATCGAAGAGCAACTGCGGCACCTCTCGCACGAACTCCGTCCCACCATCCTGGACGATCTGGGGCTTGTGCCCGCCCTCGAATTCCTGGCCGAAGGGGTCTCCCGGCGGACGGGGCTTCGCATCGCGGTCGAGGGAGGCAACGGCAATCGCCTTCCAGAGGTAATCGAAACCGCGCTGTACCGGGTCGTTCAAGAGGCGCTCAACAATGTCTCGAAACATGCCCGAGCCACTCGGGTGCAGATTCGAGTCTGGCGCACAGACAAACTTATTCGGTGCTCGGTCAGCGACGATGGCCGAGGGTTCGAGCCCGCCAGTATGTTGTCGGGGCCGGACAGGCGGGGCCTCGGCCTACTCGGGATCTACGAGCGGCTCAACGCTTTAGGCGGTGCCGTGGAGATCGATTCGGCCCCAGGCCGTGGCACCGCGCTGCAAATCCAAATCCCCATGGAGGACTGAGATGTCCATTCAAATCCTTCTCGCAGACGACCATCCGCTCGTTCGCCAAGGCTTGAAACTCCTTCTCGAACGGGAGGGCTTCAAGGTGACGGCGGAGGCGGGGAACGGTCATGAGGCGGTGAAACTGGCGCAAGAGTTGCACCCCGATGTGGCGCTGATCGATTTGGCTATGCCGCTCTTGAATGGCCTGGACGCGATACATGAGATTCAAAAGGTCTCGCCGAAGACCAAAACGATCCTTCTCACCATGCATACCGAGAGCCATTACATTTTGCAGGGCGTTCGGGCTGGCGCCAAAGGAGTCGTCTTGAAAACCCATGCGTCTGAAGATTTGGTGCGAGCGATTCGTGAAGCTTCGCGCGGGGGGACCTACATGAGTCCGGAAGTTTCGCGCGCCCTGGTCCAGGCCTACCAGGGGAAGACGGAGCTTCGCCCCGACCCCCTGAGCCCGAGAGAGCGACAAGTTCTCCAGTTGATCGCGGAGGGAAAGACCACCAAGGAGGTGGCTACGTTCCTTCAGATCAGCGTCAAGACGGCTGAAACGCACCGCACCAGAATCATGACCAAGCTGAATATCCACGAAACAGCCGGGCTCGCTCCCGAGCCACTGTCCCCACCTGTGAAAAACGGCGTGCCTACCCGACCCATCCGCGCAGTCTACTCTCCAAGCATCAACTAAGAGGGGGATCAGTTCTTGTGCACTTCCACAGCGAAGGACGTTCTGGACATTGGCCAGGGCCCGTTGGACTTTCTCGCGCGTCTGGCGAACCTGATCGCTCGTTGGGCCGTTCGGCTCGAGCTTCAGGAACGTGGCTAGATCCCCCAACAGCGCGGGGTAAGTCGCGCTTCCGAATGTGGATGTTAGCCAGCAACAGATGGAGTAGTGGGTAATCGGGATTGCGCTTGCGCGCTTCTTCTGCAATTTTCTGGGCAGTCTCCACCCGGTTCAGCCCCATCAGGGCTCGCGCCAGCTCAAACTGACCGTACCAGGAGCTGCCATCCGGCAATTTTACCCTGTCAAAAATGCCGGTTCCAAGGTAGGAATCCTAGTCAGGTCCACCCTTTCAGAACCCTGCCCGGACTCAGCGGCGTCGGCTTCGGCCTCGCGGAGGAAGCGAGCCGACTCTTCGGGCGGCGTGGGGCAGATGTAGAAGCCACTACCCCATTCGAAGCCGGCCACCTTGGTGAGCTTGGGCATAATCTCGATGTGCCAGTGGTAGTGCTCGTTGCTCTCCTCGCCGATGGGCGAGGTGTGCAGCATCAGGTTGTAGGCGGGCCGCTCGAGCACAGTGTCCAGGCGTTTCAGGTTCTCTTTTAGGATGCGAGCAAGGCTGGCAAGAACAGGCATCTGGCTGTTCTCAAACGCAGAGCTGTGCTCCCTGGGCAGCAGCCACATCTCAAACGGGAACCGTGGGGCGTACGGCACCAAGGCAATGAAGTAGTCATTCTCCATGATGAAGCGGGTGCCGCTTTCCAGCTCCTGGCGAATGAGGTCACAGAACATGCAGCGTTCCTTCTCTAGGTAGTACCGTCTGGAGCTGTCCACCTCCTCCCGCACTTGCTTGGGCACGATTGGCAGCGCAATCAGTTGCGAATGGGTGTGCTCGAGCGACGCCCCTGCGGCCTCGCCGTGGTTCTTGAAAATCAGGATGTAACGGAAGCGCTTGTCATTTTTCAGGTCGAGGATGCGGTCGCGATAGGCCCACAACACCTCTTCGATGGCTCTCTCGGGCATCGTGGCCAGCGTGCTCTGGTGATCCGGCGTTTCGACGATCACTTCGTGCGCCCCGACACCGTTCATGCGGTCAAACAATCCCTCGCCCTCGCGGTCGAGATCGCCTTCGATGCCCAGCGCCGGGAACTTGTTAGGGACGACGCGGACAGTCCAACCGGAGCTATCCCGCGGGCAGCCGTTGCGGCCGTAGGCCGAGATCTCGGGCGGCGTCTTCCCCTCATTTCCATAGCAAAATGGGCAAAAGCCATTTCTCTTCATTTGCACGCTTTCGCGAACGAAGTCGGTGGGCCGTTTAGCGCGGTCGGTCGAGATGATTACCCAGCGGCCGGTTATGGGATCCTTGCGAAGTTCGGACATAGTTCCCTCCTGACCCTAACCTCAGCATTTTCCAACCCCGGTCGAGAGCAAGTTCTGCATCTTAGTCAGTAGCTGTAAGTAGCGCTGCAGCCGGGCTAGTTTCCCTTGCAACTGGCATCCGAACTGCAGCGTGTTACCTCTTTTTTCTACTGTGGGTACCGCCGCGAGGCCGGGCTCCCCCTCCGATGACAGAGAGAAGTTCCGAGATCTCTGCACTCTTGGGCAGGAAGGCGTCAGCACCATACTTCGCTGCAGCTTTGCGATAGGTTTCCCCTTCCAGGACCGATAGCATGATGACCTTCGTCCCAGGCAGTCGCGCCTTGATATACTTTGTCGCATCGAAGGCGTCGGTGCCGTGTAGATCGATGTCCATCAGGACAACATCGGGCTTGAGTCGGTGAGCAAGCCGGATGACCTCTTCCCCATCTGCCGCTTCGCCGACCACCTTCAGATCCCCTCGCCTCTCCAAGACTTGCTTGATGAACCTGCGATATTGATGCTTGGCGTCTGCGATCAGGACCTTCACCAGTTCATGCCTTCCCTAGGGCGGGGTTGCCTAGGCCCCTACGAAGACCTTGGTCCCTAGCTCTTGTTGAACTGACCTTCGAGGTCAGCCTAGGAGATGGGGGAGGCCTTCGCAATCCGGTGAATATTGGAATCGAGGAGGGGGAAATCTCTGACCGCCGCTTCGGGAGAGTACCTGACGAGTAGCGCTCAGCCAGAATTCCGATCTGAACCTTACCTTTGCCAAAATCATGAGCCAGCCGTCCTATCGAACACTCACCCCAGCGCCCATGAGCAAGCACAGGAGCACAACGAAGATAGCCCTCGCGCAGGCTTTCTCGCGATCGGTCACACTCCAGTTGACGCACGCAAGCCATTCATCGCATGTAGCCGTGCCTGCTTCAGCGAGATGTCTTGTCGGGCAGGCTCGAAACGTCCAGCAGAAGCCATTCGATGACGGAAAGCGGCAGGCTGCCGTTCGCGAGCAACGCATCGTGGAATGCTCCCGGCCGGAAGTCGGGACCCTGCTTCTGCCGGTAGCGGCCCAGCAGACGCATGATCTGCCACTTTCCGACCATGTAAGTGATCTTCTGTGTGGGGTCTGAGGCAGCGCCCGCTGCTTCCCCTTCCGCCGCTTCGCGGTCCAAGCCGCCAGCTTCCATGAAATAATTTACCGCTTGCTCGAAGGTCCATTTCCCCGTATGCAGGTTCACATCGACACCGATGCGTGCCGCGCGGTACCGCGATAGCCGCAGGATCTGTCCTTGCGCTGCCGAATTCTCCGGATACAAACCCGTGCGCATCAGCATCTCCTCGGTGTAGAGCGCCCAACCCTCGATGAACACTCCGTCCCGGTGCTCTCGCCGGATTTCGTTCTGCAAGTGCTTTGCAATCGAGAGCTGTAGGAAGTGTCCGGGAATTCCCTCGTGCCCGAGGATGGGACGCGGGTCCTCAATCGCGGCACGGATGTAGAAGTTGCGGCTGGTCGGGTTGTAGGTCGGAATGAAGTAAAACCCGCCACCGTCTTTGTCATAGAGTCCCGGGGGATTCATGAAGCCGCCCGGGTTGGTCGGTTTAAACGCCTCAGGAAGCTGCCGGATATGGAATGCTCCCAGGTACGGCGGCAGCGTGACCAGCGCCTTTTCCCGGAGAAACTGGATCATTTCCGACTCGCGGCTTTCGTAGGCGGCCAGGAAGGCTTGCTGGTCCCGCGGAATCGTTTTGCTCCTCTTTGGATCCGGATCAGCGAGCCCAGGTTCAGGAAGCAGCGCCTCGAGCCCTTGATAGCGCGCCAGTTCTGCTTCGCCGAGCATGGCCACCTGCTCCGCATTGAGCGGCAGCAGGTACACATTCTTCAGCAGGTAGTTGTAGTTCTCTTCCCCCATTGGAGAAAACGTTGCCATCCCGCGCAGCCCTTGTTCCAGCCAGTCGGCAAAGCCATGGAGAGCGGCCAGCGCCGCGTCTCTCGAACGCACCAACTCCTGCCGCTCTTCCGGCGAGAGGTCTTTCGCCAGCGTCATCAGGCTGGCCCCGAACAAGCTGTCGATCGACCGCGCGGATTCGATGGCCAGTTGCGCGTACAGGCGGACGGGCTTTTTCAGATTCTGCTTGCCCTGCTCGAGCAGGGCGGGCATCTGCTTGAGGCGCGCGGTGGCTGCGAGCGCGCGGCTGCGCGGCGGCGCATACTCCTTCTTCAGAAGCGAGAAGATGGCGGTGCTGCATTCATTGACGTATGTCTGGGGATTTGTCTCCTCGAATTTCAGTATCCGGCCCCAAAAGGTCTCGCGTTCGAGCTGCGCGCGAAATAGCACCCAGTCGATCCGATCGTCGCGGCTCCAGGTTTCAGTGGGCATCGCCCTCACCTGCGAAAGCAATTCGTTGACGTGCTGGCGTCGCGCGGCGATCGCTTTCTCGGAGTAATCCGTCAGACTGTCGTCCCAGCTGTGCAGGCCCTCTTCGCTGCTCGCGACCGGATAGTTCTGGTTGCGCCAGCGGTAGTATTCGCTCGCCATCTGGCGGAGTCTGTCGGGCGACGCGCTTTCCCGCCCATACAGGATGTGACAAACAACTACAACAAGGGCAATCGACAAAAGACCGAATGGCCTCATGGGTCCTCCCCGCCTTCGCGTCAAAACCATACGCGATAGCCCCGGCCCCTTCAAGGAGCTGCTAGCTGCGCCAGCCCGTTCAGCGCGGTCGAAGCGCTCCGAGCTGGGCGTTAACAAAGACTTCTCCATCCGCATTTTTGGCTGGGCCGTTTGTGGGCGCAGTCTAACGGACAATTGAGGTGTCCGGTTCAGCTACAGAGCCAAGCCTGCCGTACCGCTCCACAGTCTTGTGAATTAGTGACTCGACTTGGTTCGCTTTGGAAACGTCGGTCTGCACGAAGATGGCGTCGCCGCCTTTCTCCTTGATTTCTCGGGCCACCGCGTTGCCACGGTCAACTCCACGAG
>WNFH01004413.1_pt1 | contig 11690 bp, 9 predicted proteins | sample 5400411 | NCBI WGS metagenome assembly WNFH01 (sample SAMN13153347, study PRJNA577476) | soil metagenome | isolation source: 200 cm saprolite under Douglas fir tree site 2 hole 3 | place: USA:California | collected 2015-04-18
CACGGCGCTCGCCGAGCTCGTGAACGCCGTGTCGCCGCTGCCCGCGCGCGTCACGGCCTGGTCGGTCGTCGTCGCGCTCGGCCTGGGCGCGAGCGTCGGCGTGATATTCGGCGTGTATCCGGGCATCCGGGCCGCGCGCCTGGATCCGGTGGTGGCATTGAGGTACGAATGATGCAAATGCGGAGTGCGGAATGCGGAATGCGGAGTTCTACAGGCGAGTCTCTCGCCGCACGATCTTCACCTGGAAACTCCGCTTTCCGCACTCCGCATTCCGCACTGAGAAGAGCGGCATGAAGCTCCACTCCGTGTCGGAGGGCTGGCTCATCGCCCTCGACCAGCTGCGCGCCAACAAGCTCCGCTCGGCGCTCACGATCCTGGGCGTGGTGATCGGGGTCGCCACCGTGATGGCGATGGCCTCGATCGTCCAGGGAATCCGGGACCAGATCATCAATACCATCGAGGTCGCGGGACCGACGACGTTCTATGTGGTGCGCGTCTTCTCGCAGACCCCTCTCAACCCGGACGCCCTGCCCAAGGAGGTCCGCATCCGCCCGGTCGTCAAGGCGGAGGAGGCGGACGCGATCGCGCAGCTCCCCGAGATCCGCTACTCGGGGATCTGGGTGCAGCTGTTCCAGAAGATGGAGTACCAGGGCATCCGCACCCAGATCATGACGCAGTTCGGAGCGGACGACCATTACATGGAGATCCAGGGCGGCCAGCTGCTCGGCGGGCGGTTCTTCTCGCCGGCCGAGCTGAACGGCGGCGCGCCGGTCATCGTCCTGGAGCACAAGCCGGCCGAGAAGCTGTTCGGGCGCGTGAACCCGCTCGGCCGGTACGTGCGGCTCGCCGGCAAGTCGTTGCGCGTCATCGGGATGTACCAGAACCCGGACAACATCTTCCAGCCGCCGTCGCAGGAGATCGGCGCCATCCTTCCCTTCGAGACGGCGCGCCGCTTTTACCGCTATGATGAGACGAATGCGCTGTGGCTCGTGGTGAAGCCCAAGGACGGAGTGGCGGTGACCGAGGCGATGGACGCCGTCACCGTGCAGCTGCGGCGCATGCGGGGGCTCCGCCCCGGCGACCCCGACACCTTCGACCTGATCACGCAGGACCAGATCCTCGACGTGTTCAACAAGCTGACGGGGGCGTTCTTCCTCGTGATGCTCGTGCTCTCGAGCGTGGCCCTGCTGGTAGGCGGGATCGGCGTCATGGCGATCATGATGGTCTCCGTGACCGACCGCACGCGCGAGATCGGCGTCCGCAAGGCCATGGGGGCCACGCGGCGCGAGATCCTGTGGCAGTTCCTGGTCGAGGCGGCGACACTCACGTTGATGGGCGGCGTGCTCGGCATCCTGCTCGGGCTCTCGACGGGCGAGCTGCTCAAGGCGGCGCTCCAGTTCCACGCTCGGGTGCCGGTGTGGAGCGCCGTGGTCGCGTGCGCGGTCTCGATCGCGATCGGGCTGATCTTCGGAGTGGTCCCGGCCGGGCGCGCCGCCAAGCTGGATCCGGTCGAGGCGTTGCGATACGAATGATGAAACGCGGAAGTCGGAACGCGGAACGCGGAACTCGCCCGTCTTGGTCCGCGTTCGCACGTCCGCGTTCCGCGTTCCTGGAGAGTCTTTGAACCAACACGTGGATTTGCTCGCCATCGCCGCCCATCGTGACGACGCGGAGCTGACCTGCGGTGGCACGCTCGCCAAGGCCGTCCGGGTGGGTCACCGGGTCGGCATCCTGGACCTCACCCAGGGCGAGGCGGGCACGCGCGGCGACGCCGCCACCAGAGCCGCGGAAGCCGAGCGCGCCGCCGCGGCGCTCGGCGTGCACCTGCGCCTCAACGTCGGCCTGCCGGACGCGCACCTCGCGAACGACGAGGCCTCGCGGGCAACGCTCGTCGAGCTCGTCCGGGCCACGCGGCCGCGGGTCGTCATCCTCCCCTTCCCCGTGGCCCGGCATCCCGACCACCGCGTCGCCGCCGAGTTGGGCCGCGACGCCTGCTACCTCGCCGGCCTCGCGAAGTACGGGCCGCCCGGCGAGCCCCACCGGCCGTTCAAGATCCTCCACGCCCTCGCCTACCGCGAGGACCCGGTGAAGCCGTCCTTCGTCGTCGACATCTCCGAGACGTTCGAGGCGAAGATGCGGGCGATCCACTGCTACGCCTCGCAGTTCGACGGAGCGAAGGCGGCGGGCGAGATCCACCCCACGGGACAGGACCTCTACGAGCTGATCCGCGTGCAGTCGGCCCACTACGGCTCACTCATCCGCCGGCCGTACGGCGAGCCGTACTTCTGTTACGAGACGCTGGAAGTGCAAGACGTGCTGCAGCTTGGCGTGCAATCCCTGTAGCCGCTAGATTCCTCCGCGATGCCCAAGCGACTGGTGTATCTCGACAACGCGGCGACGACCCCGGTGCGTCCCGAGGTGCTGGAGGCCATGCTCCCGTATCTGGGGAGGGAGGCGTTCGGAAACCCGTCGTCCGCTCATCGCTTCGGGCGGACGGCGCGGGCGGGGCTCGAGGAGGCGAAGCGCACCGTCGCCGAGTGCCTCGGCGTGGAGCCGGGCCAGGTGATCTTCACGTCCGGGGGCACGGAGGCGGACAACCTCGCCATCATCGGGTCGGCGCTCGCGGCGCGCGACCGCGGCGGGCCATTCCGCGTCGCGGTGTCCGCCGTGGAGCACAAGGCGGTGCTCGCCGCGGCGCACGCCGTGCAGCACCTTGGCGGCGAGGAGATGCTCGTCGGGGTCAGTGCCTCGGGAGTGGTGGAAGAGGAGGCGCTGGACGAGGCGCTGGCGCGCGGGGTCGCGCTCGTGAGCGTGATGTGGGTGAACAACGAGGTCGGCACCGTCCAGCCGATCGCGCGGCTGGCGGAGCGCTGCCGGGCGGCGGGCGTTTGCTTCCACTCCGACGCCGTGCAGGCGCTCGGCAAGGTGCCCCTGTCGGTCACCGACGCGGGCTGCACGCTGCTCACCATCTCGGGGCACAAGATCGGCGCGGCGAAGGGGGTCGGCGCCCTCATCGTGCGCGACCGCGGGGCGGTCGAGGCGATCATCCACGGAGGCGGGCAGCAGTACGGCATCCGCCCGGGGACGGAGAACGTCCCGGGGATCGTCGGGCTGGGCAGGGCCGTCGAGCTCGCGGCGGCCGAGCAGGCCGAGTCGGCGGTGCGGCTGGGCGCACTGCGCGACGAGCTGGAGCGGCGCGTGCTCGCCATCGTGCCCGACGCGGTGATCAACGCCTGGCAGGCCGAGCGGGCGCCGCACGTCTCGAACGTCGCCATCCCGGGCACGGACAGCGAGGCGCTGCTCATGCACCTCGACCTCGCCGGCATCGCCTGCTCCTCGGGGTCGGCCTGCAGCACCGGGGCGATCGAGCCCTCGCACGTGCTGACGGCGATGGGCGTGCCCCGTGAGCTCGGCATCGCGGCGCTGCGCTTCTCCTTCGGCAAGGACAACACCGCGGAGGACGTGGACGCGGTGATTGCAGCGCTCCCGAAGATCGTCGAAAAGGTCAGGGCGCTGTCCGCCGTGCTGCATCGATGAGCGAGCGTGTCCTCGTAGCGATGTCGGGCGGCGTCGACAGCTCGGTGGCGGCGGCGTTGCTCGTGGAGGCGGGGTACGACGTCATCGGCGCGACGATGAAGCTGTTCTGCTACGGCGACAGCGTCCCCGACCGGCCGTGCTGCTCGCTCGACTCCATCACCGACGCGAAGCTCGTCGCGCACCGGCTCGGCATCCCGCACTACGTCGTGAGCCTGGAGGACCGCTTCGGGCGCGACGTGATCGGAGACTTCGTCGCCGAGTACGCCCGCGGCCGGACGCCCATCCCCTGCGTGCGCTGTAACTCGTTCACCAAGTTCCGCGACTTTCTCTACCATGCGGACGCCCTGGATTGCCGTTACGTCGCCACCGGGCATTACGTGATCTCCCGGGGCGGCGCCCTGTACCGCGGCCGCGACCCGCAGAAGGACCAGTCCTACTTCCTGTGGGGGATCGACCGCTCCGTCGTGGCGCGCCTGCTCGCGCCGGTCGGCGGGCTGACGAAGCGCGACACACGGGCGGTGGCGCGCGGTCTGGGCCTCGTAACGGCCGAGAAGCCCGAGTCGGTCGAGATCTGCTTCGTCCCCGACGACGACTACGTCGCGGTGCTGGAGCGGCACCTCCCCGCGGATGCGGCGGCCCTCGCGCCCGGTCCACTGGTCACGGCGGACGGCGCGGTGGTGGGCGAGCACGAGGGATTCGCCCGTTACACGATCGGCCAGCGGCGCGGGATCCCCGGCGGCTTCCGCGCGCCGATGTACGTCGTGGCGATCCGCCCGGAGACCCGCGAGGTCGTGATCGGACCGGGAGACGAGCTGTTCGGCCACGAAGTCCGGCTCGAGGAGGTGAACTGGCTCGCGAACCCCCTCGCGGCGGGCGACGAGACGTTCGTCCAGTGCCGCTACCGCGCCAAGGCCGCCCCGGCCTGCGTCCGCGAGACGGGCCCCGGGACGCTCGTCCTCGACCTCGCGGAGCCAGTTCGCGCCATCACCCCCGGGCAGTCGGGCGCCCTGTACGACACAGCCGGCCGCCTGCTCGGCGGCGGCGTCATCGCTTAGCCTCCCTCGCGCCGTTCGTGCGGCGGGTCACAGTCCCGTCGGCACGTTGCGTCCTAACGTTCTGTCCGGAACACCGTCCCTGACCCCGGGTACCGGGCTCAGCGCCCCCCGGTTCACACTTGAGCAGGAGCCGCCATGCCGACGCACCGTCGCACCTGGCTGGGCCTCGCCGTCGCCGCCTTCGCCGCGGCCTGCAGCGAGAGCACCAGCCCCCCACTCCCCGATTCCCAGGGCCTCAACTCCGACCTGCAGACCGTGAGCGCCGTCTTCCAGACCGACGTGTTCAAGAGCTTCGGCGCGATCGGCACGGCGCCGGGCTCACCCGCCGCCACGACCACCCCGCCCGGCGCACTGCTGCGCGGGACGAGCCCCCTGGCGCCGAGCTCCACGAAGCAACCGTACGCCGCGACGCCCCAGCGTCTCCAGGCGCTGCGCGTTGCGGCCGCTGGGATGAGCGCGGCGACGACCGGCGTGATTCCGCCAGCCATGTGGGGCAAGACGTACGTGTGGGACGTGGCTACCCATCAATACATGGTCGGTCCCGACCCCGGCCCGGCCAACGGCGTGCGCATCATCCTCTATCAGGTCGACGCCAACGGGCAGGTCATCGAGCCACCTGTTCAGGTCGGCCACGTCGATCTGCTGGACGACAGCGATGCGAACACGAGCAAGCTGCACGTCATCGTGCAGGATGCGTCCGCGTCCCCAATCACCTACGCCGACTACACGATCAGCGCCACGGTGGTTGGGACCCCGGTGTCCGAGTTCACGGGCACGGCGAGCGGCTTCGTCAGCGACGGGGCGCGCACTGTGACCTTCAGCGCGTCCTTCCACGCGACCCAGCTCGACACCCCCGCTCCGGACCTGCAGCTCGACGTCATCTGGGACCTGAACAATCCGCCGGTGAGCGTCGCGCTGCACGTCACGGTCACCACGTCTGACGCCGACCACGCCACGCTCACGATCAATCTCAGCGTGACCCGGGGCGGCGCGACCGTGGCGCTCACCGGTACGATTACGATCGGGCCGGGTACCGTGACGGCCGATCTGACGATCACGGTCCCCGGAGGCACGTTCGCCCGGATCACCGGTACCAACGCCGGCATCACGATCCGGCATCCGAATGGCAGCGAGCTGTCGCAAGGCGAGCGTGAGGCGATGCAGAACCTGTTCCAGCTGCCCGAGCATCTTCAGAACGTGCTCGACGACCTGTTCCACCCCGCCGAGCGTCTCATGGGCGGCTGATCTCGCGTCGCAGCACAGCCCCCGCTGGGCTGGCCCGGCGGGGGATTTTGCTGTATTAGGGGGACTGGTGAAGATGACCTATCGCGTGCTGGCGGACCTCGTCGTGCTCGCCCACACCCTGTTCGTCGTGTTCGTGGTGGTGGGCGGATTCTTCGTGTGGCGGTGGCGCTGGGTGGCGTGGCTGCACGTGCCCTGCGCCGTGTGGGGCGTGATGATCGAGTACAAGGGCTGGATCTGCCCCCTCACCCCGCTCGAGAACGCACTCCGGACGCGGGCTGGGCTCCAGGGCTACGAGGGCGGGTTCGTCGAGCATTACGTGTTGCCGGTGCTCTATCCGGCCGGTCTGACGCGGCCGCTGCAGGCCACGTTGGGGAGCCTGGTGCTGGTCGTGAACCTGATCGCCTACGCAGTGGTCGTCCGCCGCCTGCTCCGAGGAGGTTGACCCTATGCTGACCCGCCGACGGTTTCTCGAGACGATGCTCGCAGCCGGCGCGGGGATCCCCGCCCTCAAGGACGACGGGCTCGATCGCCTCCTCGGCCTGGCGCACCGGGTGGACGGCCGCCTGCCCGCGGACGTCGCTCGCGACGAGGACTTCTGGCTCGGCATCCAGCAGGCGTTCACGCTCGACCGCACGCTCATCAATCTCAACAACGGGGGCGTGAGCCCGTCGCCCCGCGTCGTGCAGGAAGCGATGCGGCGCTACCTCGAGTACTCGAACACCGCGCCCGTGTACACGATGTGGCAGGTGCTCGAGCCCGAGATCGAGTCGGTGCGCCGCCGGCTCGCCGCGAGCTTCGGGTGCGACCCGGAAGAGATGGCGATCACGCGCAACGCCAGCGAGGCGCTAGAGATCGTGCAGCTGGGGTTGCCGCTCGAGCGCGGTGACGAGGTCCTCACGACGACCCAGGACTACCCCCGCATGCTCACGACCTGGCGCCAGCGCGAGCGGCGGGAAGGCATCGTGGTGAAGGAGATCAGCTTCCCCGTGCCGCCCCCCTCCCAGGACGATCTGGCCGACCGGATCGAGCGCGCCATCACGCCGAAGACGAAAGTCATCCACGTCTGCCACATCACGAACCTCACCGGGCAGATTTTCCCGGTGAAGCGGATCTGCCAGCTGGGCCGCGCCCGCGGCATCGAGGTGATCGTGGACGGGGCCCACGCCTACGCGCACTTCCCGTTCACGCGCGACGAGCTCGACTGCGACTACTACGGGACGAGCCTCCACAAGTGGCTGCTCGCGCCCCACGGCACCGGGTTCCTCTACGTCCGCAAGGCGAAGATCGAGCGGGTGTGGCCCATGATGGCCGCGCCGCCCGAGATGAACGCCAACGTCCGCAAGTTCGAGGAGATCGGCACGCACCCGGCGGCGAACCACAACGCCATCGCCGAGGCGCTCACCTTTCACGAGGGGATCGGTCCCGAGCGCAAGGCCGCCCGGTTGCGCTACCTGTTCCAGCGCTGGGCGAAGCGCCTCGAGAAGCTGCCGAAGGTGACGATCCTCACGCCCTACGATCCGGCCCAGTCGTGCGGGCTCGCCAGCGTCGCGATCGAGGGGATGGACGTGAACAAGCTCGTCGCCTCCCTGTGGGACAAGGACCGCATCATCGTGACCCCCATCGTGCACAAGGAGTTCTCGTGCGTGCGCGTGACGCCGAGCGTGTACACGACGGTCGCCGAGATCGACCGGTTTGGGGACGTGATGGAAGAGGTGATCAGGAAGGGGCTGCCCGCCTGAGGGCGTGGCACGGCGCTGGCAGTCACTTCATGGCTTCGCCGCGATCACGAGGAGCGAGCTCCCGAACGGCACGGGCAGCGCGCCGTACACGCGCTGCTCGCCCCGCGATACGAGATACAGGGCGCGATTGATCCACGGCGGGGGCACGCGCGGCGGCGCCGGCGGGCGCGGCCACAACGCTTCGAGCAGCCGCGCGCCGAGCTTCGCCGGGAACAGCCACTGGAAGAAATACCGGCTGCGCACGATCCGCAGCCCGGCGGCGCGCGCCAGGCGGGCGAAGCTCGCCTTGGTGTAGCGCGCGTAGTGGTGGTTCAGCACGTCGTGGTTGGTCCAGAGGAGCGGGAAAGCGGGCACCGTAACGAGGAGGATCCCGCCAGGCTCGAGCAGCGCGAGCGCGTGCCGCAACGCCTCCGCGGGCTCGGGGAGATGTTCGAGCACGTCGAGCATCAGGATGAGGCCGTAGCGTCGCCCAGGTCGGAAGCTCCGGTCGAACGGGACGACGTGGATGTGGTCCCGGTAGGGGCCGTCCGGGGCGACCAGCGAGGCGTCGGGCTCCACGCCCTCGACCGCGCCGAACTCGGCGAGCCGCTCGAAGAACAGCCCATCCCCACACCCCACGTCCAGAATGGCCGACCAGCCCCCCCTCCCCGGAGGGCGGAGGCGCGCCAGCACATCGAGGATCAGCCGCTCGCGGGCCCGCCACCACCAGTGCCGCCGGTACAGCTCCCGGTACTGGAGCGCGTACTCGAGGTCCACGTGCGGCCTACCGGCGGTTGCCGAGAGGATTGTTCATCGGCCGCAGAGCCGCTTCAGCGACCGGGCCGAGCCGCGGCTTCAGCCGCGGCTCCTCGTCGGATCACGCTGCCCACCACGTACAGCGGCCGCGCTTTCACCTGCTCGTACACGCGTCCCAGGTACTCGCCGATGACGCCGAGGAAGAACAGGTTCACGCCCGACAGGAACGTGATGACGAGGATCAACGCGGTGAATCCCTGCGGCGATCGGTGCAGCACGAGCTTCGCGTACAGGGCATAGGCCGCGAAAGCGGCCGAGGCGAGAATCGCGAGACCCCCCACCAGGGCCGCCGCCCGCAGCGGCACGGTCGAGAAGGCGAACAGGCCATCGAGCGCGAGGCCGACGAGCTTCGTGAAGCCGTACTTGCTCGTCCCCTGATAGCGCTCGGAGCGGGCGACCGGGATGCCCACCTGCCGGAAGCCGGCCCAGGCCCGCAGGCCCCGGAGGTAGCGGTGCCGCTCGGGGGAGCGGCGCAGCTCTGCGACGACGCGCCGCGACATCAGCCCGAAATCCCCCGCGTCGAGCGGCAGGCGGACGTGCGCCATGCGCGCCAGCGCGCGATAGAACAGGAAATAGCAGAGCCGCAGCCACCAGGGCTCGGTCCGCTTCGCCCGCACGGCGTACACGACGTCGTAGCCCTCGCGGTACCGCTCCAGGAACGCCGGGATCGCCTCCGGCGGGTCCTGCAGGTCTCCGTCCATCAGCACGGCGACGTCGCCGCTGACGTGGTCGAGGGCCGCGGTGAGAGCGGCCTGGTGTCCGAAGTTCCGCGACAGCGAGACGACGACGACCCGCTCGTCTTCCCGCGCAGCCCTCTCGAGCAGCTCGAGGGTGCCATCCGCGCTGCCGTCGTTCGCGAACACCATCTCGTGCGGGCCCCCGGGCAGCGCGTCGAGCACGGCGCGGAGCCGCCGCAGGAGCTCCGGCAGGCCGTGCTCCTCGTTGTAGAGGGGGATGGCGACCGAGACGCGCGGAGAGGCGGGGGAGGCGCTCACCGCGTTCGCGCGCGCCCCTTGAAATAGACCATGTGCCACAGCGTCATGCCGAGCGCGCCCAGTCCGTACGGCTCGAACACGACGGGCTCGAAATGGGTCGCGAGCAGCGCGCGCCACGCCCCGAGCGGCCGCGCGTGCGCGCCTCGGTCGAGCCGGGCGAGCAGCCGGGCCACGGAGCGGCCGGCCGGCAGCACGAGCTCGAGCGCGTGCAGGTGCCCGTCCGGGGTGAGGAGCGGCGCCAGGTGGCCAAGGATGCGGCGGGCCTCCGCGTCGTCGACGTGGTGCAGGAAGCTGTTGACGAGCACGCAATCGAAGCGCGCGCCGAGGTCCGGTCCGGCCGTGACGTCCGCCACCAGGAACTCCCGCCCGTAGCGGCGCCGCGCGTAGGCGATGTAGCGCGGGTTGATGTCCACGCCCACATAGTCGGCGTGGCCGAAATGGCGCGTGTTCGTTCCCGGCCCGCAGCCCACGTCGAGCACGCGCCGCACCGCCCGCAGGTCGTTGTGCGCGAACAGCGGCGCCAGCTTCTTGTCGGCGAAGGACGCCTGCCACAGCCGGTAGGCCAGCGTGTGCTCCAGGGTGGCCGTGCCAAGCTTCATTCCCGCCACCTCACGTGCAGCCACCTCGCGTCCAGCGTGTGGGGAAACCGCTCGACCAGCGCCGCCACGAGATCGCTCGGCGGGGCCCCGGAAAACGGCGGGCGCCGGTTGAACACGACGACCCGCACGTCGTGCCGCTCGATCGCCGCGAGCACCCGGGCCGTGCGGCCGGCGGGCTAGGAAATACACCTCCGGGCAGTCGGGCCCGGCCCAGATGTAGTCGCCCTGGGCGTGCGCCCGCACGGCGGCGACCGCCTCCTCGTACATGGCCTTGTCGATCGCGCTCACCCGCACCCCGCCGCGCTCCAGCGCGAGCGGCTCCGTCTGGCGGTCGGGAAGATAGCTCAGCCCCATCGCGTAGATGAAGCCCGTGTTCACCCAGAGCAGCGCGAACGCGGCGCAGAACCCGAGCAGCGCGCCCCCGATGGGATGGGGTGCCGGATCCCACGTCGCGACGACCGCGATCGCGGCGAGGAGCCCGAGCGGCGCGACATAGCAGAAATAGATCGGGGCCGCGAAGGGAAACTGCACCAGGCTGCATAGCGCCGCGACGCTGAGCAGCAGCAGCAGCTGCTGGCGGCGCGGGGCGGGTGGCGCGCCGAGCGCCGTCCGGCCCGAGAGCAGGGCCACCCCCGCGAGCACTGTGAGCGGCACGAGCGGCCGGGCGGCGTACCAGACCCCGCGGTACACCGGCACGCGGTCGCCGTACACGAGCGCCGCGAGCAGGCCCAGGCCCAGCACGAGCGCCGCCCGCTGGCGCCACGCCGCCGGCCAGCGTCGGGCGCGCCACAGGAGCGCCGCCGGCGCGAGCGCCACGAGCGTCGTCCACAACGCCGGAAAATCCATCGTCGCGAAGTGGAACCGCTTCGCCGGCACGATGAAGACGCCGGCCCACAGCGCGCCGAGCGAGCCCGAAAGCGCGTACGGCGCGAGAAACACGAGGATCAGCCCTGCCGCGCCGAGCGCGAAGGGAAGCACCAGCCGCCCGAGGCGCGCGAACCGGTCGCGGCTCGACCCGGCGGGCTGGGACCAGAGCTGCCAGGTGAGCCACGCTGCCAGCGCCGCCACCGGCACCACGAAGTCGATCAGCTCCACGGCTCCGGCGCGCCGCCGGATCAGCCCCGCGACGAGCGCCACGAGCGCGAGCAGGCCGGCGCCGACCGCGCGCACGTACCCGCGTCCCCCCGGCCGCGCCTGCTCGCGCGCGAGGCAATGCTCCCGATAGACGAGAAACAGGAGCACCGCCGCCACATAGTAGAGGCCCACGATCTTCGCGAGGCACGACACCCCGCCCGCGACGCCCGCGGCGACGAGCCAGCGCCGGCCTCCGGTCTCGAGATGACGCAACAGCGCGGCCACTCCGAACACCGCGAGGAACAGGTTGTACCAGGACGGGACGGCCTCCGAGTAGTTGGGGACGGTCCAGAGAGCGGCCCCGAGCGTGGCGAGGCCCGCCCCGAGCGGCGGGACGAAGCGCCCCGCCACGTAGTACACGGCCGGGAGCCACGCCAGGAAGGCGGCGAACAGGACCAGGCGCAGCGACAAGAGGCTCGTCCCGAAGAGCCGGAACGCGAGGGCGTGGAGAAAGCTCAGCCCCCCGGTGTAGACGTCGTCGAAGTCCCGGTGCGGCAGCTCTCCGGCGAGCACCCGCTCGGCACTCTGGGCGAGGCTCCCCGCGTCGTGGGGCACCCAGCCGCGCGTCAGGTAATGGCCGCCGACCGCCGC
>WNFH01003117.1_pt1 | contig 11689 bp, 11 predicted proteins | sample 5400411 | NCBI WGS metagenome assembly WNFH01 (sample SAMN13153347, study PRJNA577476) | soil metagenome | isolation source: 200 cm saprolite under Douglas fir tree site 2 hole 3 | place: USA:California | collected 2015-04-18
CTGCGGCCAGACAAAGAAGTCCAGGCGGCGCTGGACAAAGCCCTGGCCGATAAGAAGGAAGAAGAAAGTTACAAGGAAAACGAGAGCATCCATTTCAAACTGCGCTACAACGGCGCAGCCGCGCCGGCGCTGGCGCGGGACGTATTGCGAACGCTGGAGAGGCACTTTTCGGCGATCGAATCGGAGCTGAACTTCACGCCGCCGGAATCGATCGGCGTGATTCTCTACACCCAAGACGCCTTCAGCGATATTACCAGGGCGCCGGCGTGGGCGGGAGCGGTGAACGATGGACGAATCCGCGTGCCGGTGCAAGGACTGACGGGCGTGGACGCGGAATTGTCGCGCGTTCTGAAACATGAACTGACACACAGCTTCATTGCGCAGAAGACGCGCAGCGCTTGTATAGGGCTGGCAGCGAGCTGCGCGTTCCACGCGCCGACCTGGATTCAAGAAGGATTGGCGCAATGGATGGAGGGCCAGCGCAGCGGGGAGAATGCCGCGGTTCTGCTGCAGATTTACAGCGCCGGCCAAGCCATCCCGCTCAGCGGCCTCGAAGGCTCGTGGCTGAACATGAGCGGTGATACGGCGCGATATGCGTACTCCTGGGCGCTGGCGAACATTGAATACATCGTGCAGGCCGACGGGATGGGCGATATTGAACGAATCCTCGACCGCATCGGTGCGGGAATGGCCACCGAGGCAGCGCTGCGGGAAGTGCTGCACAGCGATTACAGCGATCTGATGCAATCCACGGCCGAGTATCTGAAGAAGAACTACGGGCGCTGATCCATTTCGTGCGGATGTTCACTCCCTATCGCCTCACCATCATGGTTCGTAATCCATGGTTCCATGGCGCTAAACAGTGGCAAGTAGAGCGGCCAATAGAGCGGCGCGGGCGGGCATGGTGTTGATGAAGACATGTTCGTGAGAGGAATGCGCGCCGTCGCCGACAGCGCCGAGGCCGTCGAGAGTTGGAATGCCGAGCGCGGCGGTGAAGTTTCCGTCCGAGCCGCCACCGACGGTGCATTCGCCCAAGGAAAGATTCATTTGTTTCGCGAGCGCCTTCGCGCGGGCGAAGAGAGCCGCGCTCATTTTGCGTTCGAGCGGAGGACGGTCGAAACCGCCGGTGGTTTCAAGGCTAGCTCCCCTATTAAATGGACGCAGAGCGTGCAGGCGGCGTTCCAGACTTCGCATGTCGGAAACGCGAAGCGCACGCAGATCGAGTACCACGCGCGCGCGTTCCGGGATTACGTTCATGCGCGTGCCGCCTTCGATTACGCCGGCGTTGATGGTGACGCTGCGGCGAAGATTATTCCATCCTTCGATGCGCGCGATTTGCCGCGCCAGTTCGTGGATAGCGTTGATCCCTTCCTGCGGCGCGAGACCCGCATGCGAGGCGCGGCCATGCACGATCAATTCAGCCTCGCCGACGCCCTTGCGGGCCGTTTTCAGCAAGCCGCGCGGGCCGAAGGAAGGCTCGAGGACGAAGACGGCGTCGCTGCGGCGCGCTTCCGCTTCGAAGAATCGGCGCGAGGATTCGCTGCCGATCTCCTCGTCGGAAGTCCAAAGGAAGACGAGGCGTCTGCGAAGCGGCATTTTCGCGTGCTGAAGCGCTTGCAGCGCGAAAAGCGCCTGAACGATTCCGGCTTTCATGTCAAAGGTTCCCGGGCCGTAAGCTTTGCCGCCTTCCACTCGGAAAGGCATTTTGGCGAGCGTCCCGGTGGAGTAGACCGTATCGTAGTGGCCCAGGACCAGAAGCTGGCCCGAACAACGAGACTTCGCGGGCGCCTGAGTGATGCGGAGGAGATCGCCACGATGCTTTTGCGCGATTCGCTCCACGCGCGCGCCGTGCTCATTCCATTCTTCCGCGATAACGCCGCAGCAACGATCGGCGGCGGCCTTTTCCAGGCTGGGTGATTCCGCAGTCACGAACCGGCGCAGTGTCGCGAGCATCTGCGGCAGGCGTGGCTTCAGGAAGCGCAAGAGCTTCTTGGGCAGTTGAGAATCCGGCATGGTGCGGACATGCTAACAATGCGGCGAAGATGCAGCAACCTTGGATCGCAGGACCTGATGGGCGTCTGCCATGAGACCGTCCGGGCGCGCGTCGCAAGGCGGGCACGCGCGTATCGCGGATGGCAGCGGTTCGCATATAATTGCAGGTTTGCAGGAGAAGTGCCAAATGCCGCTGAAGAGGTGTGCGGCGAGATGGAGAGCTCGAATGCTAATGGATGTCGTGGAAATTCAGAAGATTCTGCCGCACCGATATCCCTTTCTGATGGTGGATGCCATCCTGGAGATGGAGCGGCTGAAGCGCATCGTGGGCGTGAAGAACGTCAGCATCAACGAGTCGCACTTTCAGGGGCATTTTCCAGGTGCACCGGTCATGCCGGGAGTGCTGATTATCGAATCCATGGCGCAAACCGGCGGACTCTTGCTGCTCACGGAAGTTCCAGATCGCGAAAGGAAGCTGCTCTATTTTGTGGCCGTGGATGGCGCGCGATTTCGCCGGCCGGTCGTGCCCGGCGATCAGTTGAGAGTAGAGATGAAGGTGATTTCGTGGCGCGGGGACTTCTGTAAGCTGGAAGGACAGGCGACGGTGGACGGAAAACTGGCGGCGGAAGCGACGCTGATGTGCAAGATGGTGGACCGCGACGAGCTGGCGAAGGCGCACGAATCCGCAAAATGACCATGCGCGAAATTCACCCGCAGGCCGTTGTGGCGGCGAGCGCGAAGTTTGGCGAAGGCGTAAAGATCGGCGCGTACGCGGTGGTTGGCGAGGGCGTGGAATTGGGCGACGGCTGCGTCTTGCATGCGCACGCGATGGTGGAAGGACCCTCGAAGTTCGGCAAGAACAATGCGTTTTATTCGTTCTGCGCGATCGGCGGCGACCCTCAGGATTATACCTATCGCGGTGAACGCGCCGAATTGGTTGCCGGCGACGGCAACATTTTCCGCGAGTACGTCACCGTGAGCCGCGGCACGCAAAAGGGCGGCGGTAAAACTTCGTTGGGCAACAGTAATTTTCTTCTGGCATATTCGCACGTCGGGCACGATTGCTCGATCGGCAGCAACACCCTGTTTGTGAACGGCGCTACCCTCGCGGGACACGTCACCGTGGAAGATTTCGCCACGATTGGCGCGTTTTCGCCGGTGCATCAGTTTTGCCGGATCGGCCGCTACGCCTACATCGGCGCATCGACGGTGATTACGCAGGATGTGCCGCCGTTTTCGAAAATCGTCACCGAGCGCGAGACAAAAAGCTTTGGCATTAACGCGATCGGCCTGGAGCGCAAAGGATTTTCGCCGGAACGTTTGCAGGCTTTGAAGCGCGCTTATCGCTTGCTCCTGCGCTCGAAGTTGAATACCTCGCAGGCGCTTGCCGAAATGCGGAAATCGCTGGGCGATTCCGCCGACGTGCAGGAATTGATCAAATTTATCGAAAGTGCCGAGCGCGGCATCGTGAAGTAGCATCTGATCGCCGATTTCATGCCGGACGCGAATGCCAACACGACAGGCTGGGGACTCATCGCAGGAAACGGGCGATTTCCGTTTCTGGTGCTGGAAGGCGCGCGCAGCCAGGGAATCGACATGGCGGTCATCGCGTTGAAGGAAGAAGCGTCGCCCGAGTTGGAGAAGATTGCCAAACGGCTGCACTGGGTGAGCCTCGGCGAGTTGAGCAAGACCATCGACTTGATGCATCAGGAAGGCGTGAAGCAGGCGGTCATGGCCGGCCAGGTCAAGCACAACAAGATTTTTAGCGCCATCCGGCCGGACTGGAAACTGGCGAAGCTGCTGCTCTCGCTGCCGCAGAAAAATACGGATGCGCTGATCGGCGCCGTCGCCCGCGTGCTGGAAGACGAAGGCATCCGCCTGGTGGATTCGACGCTGTTCCTGAAGCCGCTGGTGCCTGATCCGGGCGTGCTCACGCGGCGCGCCCCGAATGAGCACGAAGCGGAAGATATTGCTTATGGGCTAGGCGTAGCCCGGCAAATCGCAAGCATGGACATCGGACAAACCGTGGTGATCGCGGATCGCGCTTGCGTGGCGCTGGAAGCGATGGAAGGCACCGACGAAACCATCGCGCGCGCCGCGCGAATCACCGGCGGCAAGTCGCTGGTTGTCGTGAAGGTCAGCAAGCCGGGCCAGGATATGCGCTTTGATGTACCCGTGGTCGGTTTGCCCACCATCGAACAGATGAAGGCTGCGGGTGCGACCGCTCTTGCGGTGGATGCCGGACGGACGCTTCTTTTTGACCGGACAAAACTGATCGAATCGGCGGATGGCGCGGGAATCGCGATGCAGGCATTCCCTCCGCTTGCCGTGCCGGAACCAAATGACGCTTCGAAGGGAATAAACAAGAAATGAACGGGGCGGCGGGAGAGTCGAAGAGGATTCGTGCCGCCGTGGTGGGCACGGGCGAGTTCGGGCGCAACCACGCACGTGTGTACCGTGAGCTTGAAGGCGCGGAGCTCGTCGGAGTATTCGACCAGAATCAAGAATGCGCCGCAGCCGTTGCGGCGGAATTTCAGACCCAAGTCTTGAAGAGTCTCGATGAATTGCGCGGACGCGCGGATGCCGCGAGCGTCGCCGTCCCGACCGTCTCGCACGCGGAGGTAGGTTGCCGGCTTCTGGAAATGGGACTCGACGTCCTTGTTGAGAAGCCCATGGCCGTGAATCTCGCGGAGGCCGATGCGCTTCTCCATGCAGCAAAGAAATACGGACGGATTTTGCAGGTGGGCCACGTCGAACGTTTCAATCCTGCCGTGGTTGCGGTTGAGCCGATCCTGAACCGGCCGTTGTTTTTCGAAGTGCATCGATTGGGCGTTTTTACCCCGCGCAGCCTCGACGTCGACGTAATCTACGATGTGATGATTCACGATCTGGACATTTTGCTGGCGTTGGTCAACGAGCCGGTGGTGGAAGTCAAAGCCGTGGGGATTCCGGTCCTGACGGAAAAAGTGGATATCGCGCACGCGCGGCTGGAGTTCGCGGGAGGAGCGGTAGCCAATATCACCGCCAGCCGGGTCTCCACCGAGCGCGTTCGCAAGATGCGCTTCTTCCAGCAGCATGAATACGTTTCGCTGGATTATGCGCGGCGCGACGCCCTGCGCATCGGCGTGAAGAAGCCCGGTCCGCAGCCGGAGTTTGGATTTGAGAAGCTGCATGCCCCTGCGGTCGAGCCGTTGTATGCGGAACTCGAAGCGTTCGTCGACGCCGCGCGCTCACGCAAGGAGCCGCGCACGAACGGGGCCGCGGGGCGCGCAGCGCTCGAATTGGCAAGCCGCGTCATGGCGAGCATCCAAGAGCACGCCGCGCGCGTCCAAATAGGCTCATTCGCTATACAAGATAAAGCAAGATGATTCCACGGATTCTGGTTCCGATCGATGCTCGTCCACCCGCGGCGGTGGATGCGCCAACGCAGCGCCGCCGTCCCACCACCATGGATGAGCGCACGCTGGTGCCGGCCATGCTGCCCATTGTGGAGTTGAACGGGCACTCGTCGATCCCCACGAATCTGCCGCTCGAGTCTATTGCGGCGCGGGTAGTGGTGCCCCGCGATGTGAATCGCGAAGCCTACGGCGTCAAGGAGGATCATTCGACGCCGGTGCAACCGACGGACCTGGACGAACGCATTGCCGTGCCGGCGGGCGCCGCGCCGCCGGAAGTGAGTTCGCACCCGCTGCATGTGCCGGAAGATTTAGTCGACCCTAATATTTTCATTACCGGCGAAGTCAATCTGACCGTTCCCGAGCATAAGGAGGAAAGAGCAAAGGCCAGGTGGCAGGTCACCATGCGGCTCTTGTTGGCCTACTCCCTGCTGATTACCTTGATTTTGTTGCAATCGAAGCTTTTTCCGCCGCATGAGCCGACCCAGGCCGAAATGGAGCTCGCGCAAAGGCAAATGGTAGTGCTGCTTCCACCGGGGACGCTGGAATCGCTGAAGCCATCGACTCGCCCGGTGCAACCCGTTCCCAGAGTGCATGTCGATCCGCGCGTGCTGCGGGAAGTTGCGCCGCCGATCACTCCAACGCCGGCGCCGGTGCCGGAACGTCCCGTGAGGGAGCTGCCGAACGCTCCCGTGCCTAAACCAAATGCTGTTCAGCCTGACCCGCAGCCCAGCGCGCCTACGCCCAAAGCGGATGCGCCCAAGCCCGCGCTGCGGCTCGAAGCACCGGATACCCCGCACCCGCAGCAGGGATTGATCTTGCCTAAGAGTTCGACCAGCCGGTCCATTCAAGACTCGATTCGCGAAGCGGCGAAGAGTCCGACGGCAGGCGGCCGTTCCGGCGCAGTGATTGGCCCGCTGCCGCGTTCGGGCGGGGGGGCGCTTGGCGGAGGACGGCCACAAGCTGGCGGCGGTAGCTTCGGCAATGGCTATGAGATTCTCACGCCGACCGAGGGCGTCGATTTCAGTGATTACATGGCGCGTGTAATCGCGGCGGTGCGCCGAAACTGGTATGCGGTGATGCCGGAATCGGCGCAGCTTGGCGACCGTGGGCGCGTGGCTCTGCAGTTCCGCATTATGAAGAATGGCAGCGTACCGGAGGGTGAGCCCGTGCGGCTCATCGGCTCCGGCAAGGAACCGCTCGACCGGGCCGCCGTCTCTGCCATTCGCTCCTCGAATCCGTTCGAACCATTGCCGCCGGCCTTCAGCGGACCGTTCATCGAACTGCGCTTCTATTTTCTGTACAATTTACCGATCGAAGCCGCATACCAGTGAAAATCCCGCGCCAGCAGATTCTCGGCAGTCTCCTTCTCGCGCTTTTCGTGCTCATTTTTCTTTTTGTCCGAGCGCGGCATCTCTTCTTTCGATGAGCGAAAATAAAACGCTCTTGCCGCTCGTTGCCATTGTTGGTCCGACGGCATCGGGAAAGTCGGCGCTCGGCGTGATGCTCGCGGAGCGGTTCGGCGGGGAAGTAGTGGCTTGCGATTCGACGCAGCTCTATCGCGGCTTTGATATTGGCACGGCAAAGCCACGACTGTTCGAACGCCGCGGCATACCGCACCATTTGATCGACGTTCTCGGGCCGCAGGACGACGCGACTGCGGGCGGCTACCGCCAGTTGGCCTTGCAAGTTCTGGCAGACTTGCGGCAGCGCCAACGCCTGCCGGTATTCACCGTTGGCACAGGATTGTATTTGCGCGCGTTGCTCGAGGGTCTGGCGGACGTGCCGCAACGTTCGGAAGAATTGCGCGGGCGGCTTCGCGCAATCGTTGGCGAGCATCCGGCCGGCCATCTGCATCGTCTCCTGAAGCGGCTCGATCCGGAAACGGCCCAGAAAATCGCGCCCACAGACGAGCAGAAGCTTATCCGGGCCGTTGAAGTTTGTGTTCTCACGCGCAAGCCGATCTCCGAAGCGCATCGAACGGGCCGCGCTTCGCTGGAGGGATGGCGCGTTCTAAAGGTCGGATTGATTCCGCCGCGAGAAAAGCTCAACGAGCGCATCCACGCCAGAACGGACGCCATGCTCGCGCAGGGCTGGATGCGCGAAGTCCAGACGCTGCTGGAGAGCGGCATGGGCGAGGATTCAAAGCCCTTTGATTTCATCGGCTACCGGGAATTGCGCGCGGTGCGGCGGGGCGAAATTCCATTGGAAGAAGCGCGGGGAGCGATTCAGCAGGCCACGCGGCGCTACGCCAAACGTCAGCTCACCTGGTTTCGCAAGGAGCCAGGTATACGCTGGTTTTCAGGTTTTGGCGATGAAGCCGCAGTCCAAACCATGGTCATCGAGTGGCTTCAGGCAGAATGCGTGTAGCCGTAGAAATTTTTCGGCTCGTCCGGCTCATTGACCCGCAAGAATTAAACGAATATTTCCGCCGCGCTATTTTGGCGCTACTTCTGATTTGGCTTTGTCCTGAATGGAAAGCAGTTCCACCTCAAAGATGAGGGTGGCCCCGGGACCGATGCTCGAGCGCGGGTCCGCGCCACGATCGCCATAACCCAGCTCTGCTGGAACAAAGATCTGCCACTTCGATCCCACAGGCATGAGCTGGAGAGCTTCCGTCCAGCCCTTAATGACTCCATTGACCGGAAACGACGCTGGCTGCCCGCGCTTGTAGGAGCTGTCAAACTCTGTACCGTCAAGAAGCGTGCCCCGGTAGTTGCAAGAGACAGTGTCGGTCGCTGTAGGCTTTGGTCCCGTACCCTCGGTCAAAATCTTGTATTGCAGGCCGCTCGGGAGCGCGACGACGCCTTCCTTGGCCTTATTCGCGTCCAGAAAATCGGCGCCTGCTTTTTTATTCACATCCGCCGCCTCTTTCATTTTTTCCGTTTGTTTATTTCGCAAATCGGTCTGCAGTTGCGTGAGCACCACCCTGGCTTCATCATCGGTCAGCAGCAGCTTGCCTCCTGCCAGCGCGTCTTTCAATCCCCGCAACACAATGGCGGTGTCAACTTCCACGGACTGCTTGTGCAGGCTCGTCCCCAAGTTAGCTCCAAGAGCGTAGCTGACTTTGTCTTTCTGTGTTTTGAGGGTAAGCACGGGTTGAGTTGTTCGCTTAACGGCTTGCCCCGTCTTCGCGGCGGGAGCTTTCTGAGCACCAGCAGCCGGGGCCGGTGCGGCCTTTGCAGCCGGAGCTTGTTGGGGATTCGCCGCAGGTGTTTGCTGGGCTTGGGCATTGCCCATCAGCATCATTCCAGCCGTCAAAAGATTTATCGCCATGAGAGTCGGTTTTCGCATGGACCAATCTTCCCACGGGTCCGCCCGCTCCGCAAATTCCTGCAGATGCATGAAAGGGCCGCGGATTTAGAAGCGGGTCGCGGGGCAAGAGAGAGAGGCGTATAATTGTACTCAGGGGTGAGCCTCGCCAGAAAGCGCAAGTCCGCACGATGACTCCCGGCCGATCTCAGTGACGAAAACGCAACATCAAGTCTCGACAGCAGAGCGCGCCTTGCTCGTAGGCGTGGGATGGAAGCGCGCTCCTCGTTTTCCCGGCATGCCTGCAGGCGAGCAGGGCCGCGAATCGCTTGCGGAGCTCGTGGAACTGGCGCGCAGCGCGGGAGCGGAGATCTCTGGAACCGTGTTCCAGATGCGAGAGGCCGCGGATCCCGCAACTCTGGTCGGCCGTGGCAAACTGGATGAGATTCGTGCCGAAGCCACGGCGCACAAAGCGCCCCTGATTATCTTCGACAGTAACCTTTCTCCCGTGCAGCAGCGCAACATTGAAGAAGCGACAGAACGCCGGGTGATCGACCGCACGCAGTTGATTCTCGATATTTTCGCGCGTCATGCCCGGAGTCGCGAAGGCCAGTTGCAGGTCGAACTGGCGCAACTGAATTACATGCTGCCCCGCCTCACCGGAAAGGGAACAGCGATGTCGCGCCTCGGCGGCAAGAGCGGCGGTGGCGGCGCGGGTGGAGCGGGCGGCGGAACGGGACGCATCGGCGTGCGCGGCCCCGGTGAAAAGAAATTGGAAACCGACCGCCGCCGGATTCGCGACCGGGTCCGCAAGATCGAGCTCAGCATTGATGAAGTCCGCAAGCAACGGGCGCTGCGGCGTGAAGCACGCAATTCCGTTCCTCTCGGGACCATTGCGCTGGTGGGCTACACGAACGTGGGGAAGTCCACGTTGTTCAATGCGCTGAGCCGCGCCGAGGTGCTGGTTTCCTCGAAGATGTTCGCGACGCTCGACCCCACCATCCGTGCGCTGCGCCTTCCCTCGAACCGCCGCGTGCTGGTTTCCGACACCGTCGGGTTTATCCGCGATCTTCCCAAAGGATTGTTGACGGCTTTTCGCGCGACCCTTGAGGAAGTGCAGGAAGCTGCCCTGATCCTGCACGTGAGCGACGTTTCCAATCCGCACCACGACGAACTCGACGGGGAAGTCGACAAGATTTTGCGCGAGCTTGGCGTTGACGGCCGCCCTCGGTTGCGCGTTCTAAATAAGTTGGACCGCCTTACTGCTCAAGAGCAAAAGACCATCGCGAGCGGCGTAGAGAGAAGCGCCGGCGGCGCGCCGGTGCTTGTGTCCGCACTGAGAGGCGAAGGGATCGAGGAATTGCTGCGGCGCATGGACGCCGAGATGCCCACGGATCCCGTGGTTACGCTTTCGATCCGCTTGCCCCTGGCGGAAGGCCGCACACTCGCCATGATTCATGCGCTGGGACGCGTCCTCCACTCGGAAATTGACGATTCGCACATGCGGCTCAATGCGGAGGTGCCCGCATCTGTCGCCAAGCGTTTGCGGCTCAAGGCGTATGCGGTGGAGGGAACTTCCTATCGCGTTCCTTCGTAATATAAAGTGAAGCTCGGCGGCTCTGGGGTCGGCGTTTGAAATGATCGAGTTGCGGCCGCCGATAACGAGGTTGCCATGGCCGCTTTCTTCTTGTGGATCATCCTGTTCATCCTGTGCTGGCCGCTTGCTCTGCTTGCTCTGGTGCTGTATCCAATCGTCTGGCTGGTAACCCTGCCTCTTCGCCTTCTGGGAATCGCCGTTCACGGAGTTCTCGGTCTCATCAGCGCCATCTTCTTGCTCCCGGTCCGGCTCCTTCGCGGTCCGCGGGCCATCTGAGCGGGGTGGTTCGTTTCTCGAGCCGATAACTGCGGAGTAAAATCGCGGAAGACCTCTGTTTTTACTCACTTGCGGCTCTTTTAAGGGGTCTTTTTTATCAGAAACGAGACCCTATCTTTTGTGGAGAAGCTGTGGAAACTGCAGCCTGTGTGCCGGAATCAGGCCCCTCGTATTGCCGGATTCCCTAGAGAGGTCGTAGATTATATCCTTGTAAACTACTGACAATAATAATGTTATACCATTCCGGAGCGCGTGGACACTCACCCTCTCGCCCATCCCGTGGCAAGGGTACAGTTTCCCGATTTGCACAGACTTGCAGCAGGCGCATTACGAAAGAGTATAGCTCTGCTTTCCGATACTCTTGGGTTAGAGTTGATTCCGGAGTAATTACCCAAGACCAAGAACTCTATGGATTTGGGATTCTCGGAGTGCTCCCGGAGCCGCCTCTGGCGGGTTGACGCATCCTGACACCAAGTCTATAGTGAAATTGCGCTGGCTGAGGCCACACGGCGCCGCCGCTGTAATGTGCCCATGAATCTTCCTAACTCATTGACGCTGTTGCGGATCTTTTTCGTTCCCGTCCTCATCGTGATTCTCCTCACTCGCAGTCCCAACTTTGAGTTTTGGGGCTTTTCCATGCACTTTGAGGTCTGGGGCGTGTTGATCCTGCTCCTGGCGGCCGCGACCGACTGGGCGGATGGCTACCTGGCTCGGCGGCGCAGCCAAGTAACGACCCTGGGCATTCTTCTTGACCCCATTGCCGACAAGCTCTTGATCTCCGCGGCGTTCATTTCACTGGTGGACATGCATCTTGTTCCCGCATGGATGGTGGTGATCATCATCGGAAGGGAATTCACGGTTCTCGGTCTGCGGAATATCGCCTCGGCTGAAGGATTCACGATCGAAGCATCCACCCTTGGAAAGACGAAGATGGTGCTGCAAGTGTGCGCGGTGGCCGTACTCATTGTCGGAGGACGGTACCCGTCGCTCAAGCCTGTGGCGCGAATTTTGCTCTGGCTCGTTGTCATCAGCGCGCTCGTTTCCGCCGCGCAATACTTCCGGCGCTTCTGGAGCCACGTCGACGACAGTATCAAGCAGCGCCGCCGGCTCCGCATGCTTGAGGCGCGCAAGAAGTCCGAGGATGCCGTCCCTCTCTGAGCCGGACCGGCGCGCCGCT
>WNFH01003118.1_pt1 | contig 11688 bp, 9 predicted proteins | sample 5400411 | NCBI WGS metagenome assembly WNFH01 (sample SAMN13153347, study PRJNA577476) | soil metagenome | isolation source: 200 cm saprolite under Douglas fir tree site 2 hole 3 | place: USA:California | collected 2015-04-18
AGGTCGCGCCTTTGGGCATGGACAAGCAGCTTTTGCTGAAAAATGCCGCTCACCCCTTGGGCAAGTGGAAGCATTGAGCCGACTTCGTAGCATCATGACCAACCTGTCGAAACGAATGAAGTGAGACAACGAAATGAAAGCGATCCGTATGCATGACCGTGGCAGCCCAGATCAGCTCTTTTATGAAGACGCACCACAACCACATCCTGGTCAGGGAGAGGTGTTGGTTCGCGTCTATGCGACGGGGGTGATTGCGCCAGAATTGTCCTGGTCTGCGACCTATCAGAGCAAAGCGGGGTGCACGCGCGCTCTGCCTATCCCAGGACACGATCTCTCAGGAGTGGTGGAGGAGGTTGGCCCTGGTGTGAACACTATTGCAGTAGGATCAGAGGTCTACGCCCTCACAGCCTTTGATCGCGACGGTGCCGAGGCGGAATATACCATTGCCTTACCCAGCGAGCTTGCCCCCAAGCCGCACACCCTCAACCATGTGCAGGCAGCAGCGGTTCCGCTGACTGCTCTCACGGCCTGGCAGGCACTCTTTGATCACGCGGGCTTGGCTTTGGGGCAAACCGTCTTGATCCACGGTGCGGCAGGGGGCGTTGGGGTCTTCGCCGTCCAGCTTGCTCGCTGGGCCGGCGCGCATGTCATTGCGACCGCCTCTGCACGCAATCGCGACTTCCTGCGAGAACTGGGAGCCAACCAGATCATCGACTATACCACCGCGCGCTTTGAGGACGTGGTCCATAATGTCGATCTTGTCTTCGATACGGTTGGCGGTGATACAGTAGAGCGATCCTGGCAGGTGGTGAAAAAAGGAGGTGTCCTTGTCTCCGTCGCCAGTCCACCCTCTCCTGAACAGGCGAAGGCACATGGCTAGCCATCTTTTTCCTCAAGCTCAGACAGCTACGACTCTCTGCAAAACTATGGTATTATCAAACTGCAAAACCATCGGTTAAGTGACATGAATCATCTCGAATTCACGCAGGCTCGCTCCCCCAGACCAATATCCCCTTATAGTACACCGTCACTTTCGTTTTCGGTGCGAATGTCGTAAGGGAGCCATCATACGAATAATCATCCGCTTGATTGAAGTTCGACCAGTCATTTTTATTGAAACGAATCTGCATCTGTCCGGTATTGTTTCCTGGCCCGAGGATGCCCGCGCCGTTCAGGAAGCTTATTTCCAGGTAGGCATTGGCCTGGGCGCGTTGAGTCGGCAGAGAAACGAACTTGCTGGTGATGTTGTTACATCCCACGACGGCGTAGTCGCACCAGTAGCTCTCAGCCTGCTGCCTGTCGAGCGTATACCAGTAACGGATCGTCACATCACTCAGATTGATGCTGGCGCTGCCAGTATTGAATAGCTCCAGCTGGGGCATAACCTGGTTGGCGGATACCGCCCCGGGATTGCCGACCTTGTAGTAGACCTGGAGGGCCCCGTGGCCATGTGAGAGCGGTGTCGGCGTTTTCGCGGAGGGAGATGTTGGCGTGGGTTTGTTGCCGGTTGTTGTGGGTTCGACAACGCTCACCTTCACTCCCAGGGGGAACATGATGGGTGTGAGGCTTGCCTGCCTGGCCTGGTTGACCGTCGTCCAGTCGCTGTTGAGGATACCACCCGTATCTACCGAATCGGGGCTCCAACCCCAGTAGGTCCAGTTGATGCCGCCGGCCCCCGTGCCCAGGTAGTTGACGAGGCTCGCGAGCCATTGTTTGTCTTTGTTCGTTTGCAATGTGGTGCCGAACTCGCCGACCAGGACGGGAGCAATGCCCTGTTTGTAGATGTATCCCCAGTAGGAATCCCAGAGAACGGGTAGATTGTCGGGATAGTTGCTGGCGTGAAACCAGGGCTGATCCTGGACATCCGGGGTGTAGTCATGCACGGAATAGACCAGGCGATGGGCAACGTTCAGTTGCACCGGGTAGCGCGCTACCCCTTGCAGATTGCCACCCCACCAGTAGCACGGCGTTCCCGGCTGGTAGCAGTTCACACCCTCGACGAAGATGAGCCAGTTGGGATTAACCGCCAGGATAGCATTACCGGCGCGTTCCGCCGCTAATCGCCAGTCGAGCTTCGGGTTGCCACAGCCCCAACAGGCAGGCGTGTTAGGTTCATTATGCAGGTCTGCGCCGATAACCATAGGGTTATTTTTGTAGCGATTGGCGAGCATCTGCCAGTCGGAAATCCAGCGCGACTCAGGATAGGCGGCGGTATACCAGAGTGCTGATTGCGCGCTCGCGCTGGGGCGATGCTGATCCAGGATGACGTGCAGGCCAATCTGGCTGGCATAGCCAATGATCTTATCCATGATCTGTAAGCCGGTCAGACCCTGGAGATCAGGATTGATGGAAAAGTCAATGCCATTGGGGATGCTTCCTGGATCGAAGAGCTGGTTCGAATAAGGAAGGCGGAGCGTGTTATAGCCCAGGCTCTTGATCTGGTCCAGCATGGCTTTATAATTCCGACTCGACAGTCCATGAGGACTATAGGTGGATGTCTCGAAGCCGGACCAGTTGATACCGGTGATGCGCACGGGCTGATTATTGGCGTCGAGAATCTGCGAGCCGTCGGTGTGCCAGTACCCCTGCCCGGTAACAACCGTTTTAGCGTTCGTTGAGTGGGATGGCTTGTTTGAGGCAGTCCTGGTTGAGGCAGCATTGTTCGCCAACGCGACGGCCAGAACGATAGACATAATAAGAATTGTTATACCTACACCTGCTATCAGCAGGACGAGACGCCGCTGCAGCAGCACAGACAAAGGCTGTTTCGTTATTCCTGGCATGGCCGGTCCTTTCGTTGATTTTCTCATTCTTAATCAGAATATCTGTGTTTTTAATACTGTTTCTACATGTTTCATCTTTGATTTTGCATAGCAATGACGTGCTACCTCAAGCGGTTTGCGTTGTATTGATGACCTGGTAAATCTGGATCACCTCGGGTTGGCCGCCGGTGTCCGAGCGGAACTCCGCGCGCAAGATGGCGTGGTGGAGCGCGCGGTCAAGCAGCAGCATCGAGCCGCCGGGCGAGTCGATGGTGTGCAGCATCGCTGAGTCAGCGACGATATAGTCAACGTTCTGCCAGTTTTCATGCAGAATCCCGCCATGGATCGCGGGGTCGAAGGCAACGACCGAGTATATCTGGGCGTTGTTGTAAGGAGCGCCTCCGCCGACACCCTCGCCTCCCGTTTCATGCAAGTCGGTATAGAGCGTGCTATCAACGACCACAAAGGCATTGCTCGGCACATTATCGCGTATCCAGAGCAGGGCATCGTTCTGCGCCGATGTTGCCTGCAAGGAGAAGATGGGGGCCACGAATTGCACATCGTAGGGGATCAGCGCTCCCATCAGGCTGAAGATGAGCAGCGCGCGCACGAGGTCGAAACCCACGTGTCTCGTCACCCACTTCAAAGGAGCATTGAGCGCCACTGCAATATTCAGCGCCATGATTGGCAGCATCGGAATAATGTAGGACGAGTAAGCGATCCCGCCGCGCAGCAGGCAGAGCCAGAAGCCGATGGCGAGCAAGGCCAGCAGCCATTGCAGGCGATTCCAGAAACCGTCAAGCAGGTTGAGCGCGACAGCGCCGATGCTGACGTAGATGAAAATGCCGTCGATATGTGTCCAGGCGTTCCAGCTTGCCAGAATGGTGTCTGCTTGTGAGGGAAGCGTCACCTGTTGGATGAGCGTGGAGAGCAAGCTCGAATGCGGCTGGTGATCCCAGGGCAGCCAGCCGCTCGGCATCAGTTCGCCCTTCAAGAGGGCCAGCAGGACAAAGGCCGAGGCGAGCGCAAGAGTCACGTAGGCGAAGACGACAACGGTAAACTTGCGTTGAAATTTGGTCGAGTGCAGCCAGGCCGCGTAGAGCATGGCGGGCAGGAAGAAAATGAAGACCTCTTTGGAGAGTATGGCAATGCCCAATGCGAGGGCAGCAAACACGACAGAGCGCAGCTTACTGCCGCCGTTGGTGAGCAGGTAAAGCGAGAGTAGCAGCCAGAAGGTGCCGATGTTTTCCAGCAGTACCTGGCGCTGGTAGATGATGCCCAGCGGCGAAAATGAGAAGATGATCATCGCCAGCAGCCCCGCCGTGCGACTTCCACTGAGGCGATTGCCGATGAGGTAGACCAGCAGCGCGCTGGCGACCGCGAAGATCAGCATCAACACCCGTCCACTATTGATGGCATTGCCGAAGGTAAAAAGCCCGCCGCTAAGCTTTACCCAGAAGGCGATCTGTAACCACCCCAGCGGCGTTTGCTGATAGGTGTAGGGATATGGCGTTACCATACCGTGCAGGACGGCCCAGGCATTCGCCATAGAGGTACCTTCATCCTGCGAGTAGAGCGGGTAGTTGAAGATGTTGATGGCGTGTAGTACGACTGAGGCGGCCAGGCCGAGCATCACGATGATGGCCTCCAGGATCAGAGGATACGGGATGGCCCTGGCCCGCACCGGATTGATGGTCTCCACGTCGGGCAAGAGGCGCGTTTCCTCCTCAGTGATGCGCTGCCTTTCGGTTACGAGCCAGCGTACCTGTCCGAGGAAAGAGGCGCCCATCAAGCTGCTCGCGCTGCCCGTACGTTCGCGCAGTGGATTATGTCGCTGGCCCGGGCGATTGGCGGTGCGCACGAAGAAGCGCTTACTGCGGTACAGGATCATGTCGTTGCCTTCGACCTCACGCTGGAGCATGCTCGTCGGCGTCATTCCCTCTCGTGGCACATTGTTTGGCATGTTGTTGCCTGGTTGATGAGGTGCATTCATGGCGAGCTACCTCCCGTTCCTATGTGCGGCGGCGTTGCCTTGAGGGGCGACATTGCCGCGATGTTGGCCGATATGAGCAGTCTTCTCCCAGTTCGATGAGCCTTTCATGTAGCGGAACACAGCCCGCATGGCTCCAAACCCCAGCAGGGCCTGGTAGGGGAAGAAGGCCAGCACCTGTATCATGGCCTCCCGCCAGCGCCACGGGCGCTGGTGAGCCTTCAGAAATTCATGCAGCCCGGCCAGGTCGACGAAGACCGACAGGACGAAGCAGTAGAGCGGCATGAAGGTCAGCATGGCCAGCCAGAGGGGCAGCTTGACCAGGAAGAACATGAGCACGGACACCGGAACCATCAGCGCAAAGAGGGCCTGCACCTCCGGCAGGATCAGCATATAGAAGGCCATCAGGCGCTGCGAGAATTTCTCCAGCTTGAGCCATTCTCCTTTGAAGAGGATCTGGATGAAGCCCTGGTTCCAGCGCGTGCGCTGCTTGATGAACTGCTCGATGGTGTGCGGCGTCTCCTCACGTGTGACAAACTCGTCGTCGTAGAGGATGCGCACGCGCGCGTGCGCTATGCTGAGGCGAATACCCAGATCGGCGTCTTCCGTCAGGCAATTTTCGTCCCAACCGCCCATCTGTTCCATCAGTTTGCGCCGCACAAACACCGTGTTGCCGCCGAGCGGCGTCATACCGAGGCGCGCGAAAAAGTGCAACGATGACTTAAACCAGAAGAAGTATTCCAGCACGTTGAGGAAGCAGAACCACTTGGTATTGTGGTTCATCAACTGCACACCACTCTGCACCACATCTACGTGCTCGTCGAGCATGGTGGTATTGATGATATTCAAGATTTCGGGATGTGGCTCGTCCTCGGCATCGAAGATGGTGACGACATCACCGCGCGACACCTGCAAGGCCAGGTTCAGCCCATGCGGCTTGTTGATCGGCTTATCGTTAAAGATCACAAGCTGTACGTTGGGGTCGCGCAGTTCGCTGATTTTGGCCTGGGCCTCGGCGATGGTGCCGGGATCGTCTTCGCGGCAGATCGCCATGATCTGCACCAATCTGCGAGGGTAGTTGAGATCATAGACCTTTTGAATCGTGTCGCGATACACCTGCTCCTCGTGCCGCGCAGGCAGGAGAATAGTGAAGGACAGGAGTGGCTCGCGATAGATGGTGGGCGCGTGGTTTGACCAGACGCGCTCCGGGTCCTCCCAGATGAAGAGGCGCAGCCGAATATTGAAGATGGCCTGCACGGTCATCAAAATGATGATGCCCAGGTAAAGGTATTCGAGACATGGTATAAGGATATTAGTAATCATGGCTTTTCATCTCTCTCTTAGCACGATATGGTATTTGTTGAGCCGCTATTTGCATTGCCGCATACGACGTGAACAAGGGTAGGGGTCGTCGCTGTGCCGGTCGGCGTCGCGTAACCGTAGGCATCCGCTCCTCCATCGCGGTGCAGCGTGACTACCGCGATGCCGTAGGCCCCCAGGCTGATGTGCTGTGCCTGCCAGGGGCTTACCGGGAGGACGCCTGCGCCCGAACTCACCTGTACCTGCTGCGGACTGTCGGACTTATTGACGAAGAGCAGGCTGACCGTCTGATGCGTATCGTCCTGAGTGGTGTAGACGCTTACCGGTTCGCCCTGCGCAGGAATGGGCACGAGATTGTGTTGCAGTTGCGCGAAGAGCTGCATCACGCGCAGCATCGACGTCTCTTGCAGGCCCTTGCTTGTGAACAGCGGATAGGGAGTGTCAACGCCTTCCGCCGAGAAGAAGGCGACATACGCTACTTGCTGGCTCATCAGCCTGCCCAGGGTGTCGGCCCACCAGAGCGCCGCCAGGTTTTGTGCGGGTACGTCCTTGTTTGGATTGGTGTTCACCTCGGTGATGGCAACCGGCATGTCCCGCTCGAAATCCTGCCTGATTAGCTGGTGCAGCGATGGAAGAATGCGATCCCACACGTTGGCGCTGCTGAGCAGCTTCGTCGCGGCCTGTTGAGCATTGCCGAACGGATAGCTGTGGAACGAGACCTCGTCAAGCAAATGGAAGGGGAGTTCGGGATGCTGGCGCTCGTAATTGCTGACATCCTTCAAAAACTCTTCCATCCAGAGCTTACCCGTGGCATCGCTCGGACCGGCACCCACGCCGTAAAACTGGCTGATCTCCGGGCCGAAGACCTGAATGTGCGGGTCATTCTGGTGCATGGCGATGGAGTACTGGATGAATGCCTGGGCGTACTGGTCAGCAGTATAGGGAAGTCCCGTGGCCTGGTTGAGCAGTAGATCCGGCTCATTGCCAACCGTCCAGAGCGTCACGGGATGGTAGGGGGCCTGCGCGAACTTCCCCGTTCGCTGAATGCTGTCCTTGTTATTCATATAATCAACGATGAGTCCGGCATAGCTGGCCCGCGTGGCCAGCGTACTCGCCTGTCCGCTCACATCGGAGAGCGGAACCTGGATCATGCCGCTGGCATCCGTCTGTGTGAGCAGGGTGCTGAAGTCGTTCAGCTGCTCAAACGAATAGGCATGTTGCTCGCCCCAGTTGCCGCCGGGGAAACGCAAGAGCTTGATGTGGGCAGATTGAAGTCCATTCACGATGGGCGCGGCGTAGCTCATGAAGCCGCTGTCTGCCTGATCCAGTGAATCGGTTCCGGCTTCTGGAAAGACGTTCGCGCCGAGCAGGTAGGGACTGATCGGGATGCTCTGCCGCAGGTCTACCAGCGCCGACGGCTGGCTGCCAACCTGCACGTAGAGCTGGTAGCCGGCCTGGTAGGCGAGCGATGCCGTAGTGACTCCTCCAAAGGTTACAGCGACTAACAGCAGCGCGATAATCATTTTAGGCAGCCAGGATATCTTGCGGACGGGCGGCCTCGGCGTAGATGCCCCAAATCCCCGCCCCTGTAGGTCAATTTGTTGTCTATCCTGATTGATAATCATGAGATGGTTCCTTCCGGTCATAGCAGTCATTCGTAAGGGTCTGGTTGATCTCGCCCTTGTGAACGATAGGTTACAGAGGCTGCCAGACTTGCAGCGTGTCATCGGAGCTTCCCGAAGCAAGGCTCTTGCCTGTGGGAGACCAGGCCACAGTGTAGACGGTGTTGGAGTGGCCGAGGTAGGTGAATAACTTCTGGCTCGTAGTTTTCTGCTTGACGTTGGCGCTCCATACCTGGATCGTCTTGTCGGCGCTGGCGGAGGCGAGTTGTGTGCCATCAGGCGACCAGGCCACGGAGTAGACGACATCCGAATGGCCCATGTAGCTGAAAATCGTCGCTCCGTTGATCCCGCTGCCGACCTGTACCACCTTGTCGGCGCTGGCGGAAGCGATGCGCTTGCCGTTGGGCGACCAGGCCACGGAATAGACCTCGGCGGCGTGGCCGCGATAGTCGAAGATTCTATCGCCTACATCAAAGCTCTGGGTCTGGATGGTGGAAAATGCCTGGATCGTGTTATCCCAGGAACCGGAGGCGATGGCGGTATTGTCGGGCGACCAGGCCACGCAGAGCACACCGGCAGTGTGCAGCGCGTAGGTCAGCATCAGCTTGCCATCGCTGATATTCCAGACCTGGACGGTGTGATCGTCGCTGCCAGAGGCGATGCTCTTGCTGTCGGATGACCAGGAAACGGCGTTTACCTGGTTGGTATGTCCGGTGTATTTTGTGAGAAGCGCGCCCGTGGACGCATCCCAGACCTGCACGGTCTTATCCGCGCCTGCCGAGGCAATATATTTGCCGTTGGGCGACCAGGAGGCAGCATATACCTCTGCGTTGTGTCCTTTGTAGATCAAGATCCTACTCCCGGTCTTTGCATCACAGACCTGGACGGTACGGTCGTCACTGGCCGAGGCGATGCGTTTACCATCGGGTGACCAGGCAACCGCCGAAACCCGGGCAGGGTGGCCGCGATAAATCAAGCTGGTGCCTCCATCGGCCTGCGAATTCGTATTTACCTGGGGAGTAGGGTCGGTGGAAGCGCCAAGGCCGAATTGGGGCAGCGATACTCGCCTGGACAGCTCAAGCCAGGCGACGCCCCCACCGACTGCGGCGACTCCTACAAGGCCCGCTATGAAGGCGCGCCGCGTGACGGAGACCTTCTTCGTCTTCTGAGCCGGCGCGGGTGTGCTCTTCGAAGGCGGCGCGGCGGGTCGTTGATACGCCGCGGGCATGTTCTGCGCGGGCGCCTGTACTGGTGCAGGAGGGATAGGCGCGACAGGCGTTGAGACGACCCGCGCCGGTTGCATGGGAGCAGCGATGGGCGCCATCGGATTAGGAACAACCGGAGGTCTGGCCTGCTTTACAGGGACAGGCTGCTGTGCCGGCGGCGGATTAGGGCCAAAGGGTATGAACGGCCGTGGAGCAGAGGATGATACGCCACTCACACCGGCTTTGGGAAGGGCTGGCGCTCCATTATAGGCCTGCTGCAAGGCCGTGAGAAACATCGACATGTCGCTAAAGCGCCTTTTCGGGTCTTTCTCCAGCGCCCTGAATATGACTTCTTCAATAGCGCGAGAGAGTGTTGGAACCTTCTGACGCAAGGACGGAGGCTGAGCATGCAACTGCTGCTGTACAATCTCCCCATAGGACCCATGAAAGGGAAGCTCACCGCATAACCACTCGTAGATCACTACGGCGAGGGCATATTGATCGCTGGCCGGAATCGCTCTATTCTGCATCTGCTCAGGAGCCATGTATCCCAGGAGTTCTGTTACTTCTGCCGCTTTCAGGTGATTTGGCTGCTGCTCGCTCCTGGTCACTGCGTCGATAGCAAAATTGGTAAGCAAGGCAGCGTCGTTGTTCCGGCTCAGGAGAATGTTTCTGGGCCGGATATCCTTGTGTACAAGACCCCTATCGTGTACATGCTGCAGCGCTTTCGCAACCGAATTGATAGCAGGCAAGATATCAGACAATGCCCGAGGTTCGCCCTTTGGGCCACGGTGTCGCAAAGTAATATAAGGAGAATACTCCATAACCACGAAGGGAACGAGATCTTCTGTCCCTGAATCACGCATGCGCAGTATGTGCGGATGTATCAATTTGATCAGCGCCTGCGACTCAGTGAGGAAGCTATGAACCAGCTCTTCTTTCAGGCGAGTCTGCCACACTCTCACAATACACTGCACATTGAGCTGAACATGCTCACTCAGGTAGATGCCAGAGACCCTGCTCTGCTCCAACGGGCTTATTAGACGATAGTTTCCCAATTGTTGCCCGGTGCGGTCCAGCACTCCCACGTTGTTATTTTGCATATTCACCATTGTTTCCTCTCGTTTATCTAGTTTGATCTTATGTTCTGGTATTGCCCGCTCGTTTACCCCAAGCGTAGCATACAAACCGTGGAGATGCTGTAATAGTTGTCACAAAGCGAAAGTGAATAATTTAACGAAGGGGCGATGGTGTGGTACAGTCCTACTAGCAGATATGGCGCTTGCAGGATCAAGTCGGTACTCACATTGAGTCCCGCGGCCAGGGTGGTCGCGATAAATTGCGCCGCCTGCTCGCGATCCTCCGTGGTGAACACCTGGGCAACCAGTATGCCCAATTCGAGATCAGCAAAGCGCTCCCTCGCTGCCTCACGCGCCCAGGTGATTTTCTGCTCAAGGGCTTCGGGAGTGGCGTCCATCAGATCCTGCCCCTGGCCGTCGGCGCGAGCTCTGGGGATAATTCCGATAATGTCGGCCTCTCTGGCTGCGATTGAGAGCAGGTGCTGGCCTCCGCCGCCAATGTGAAGAGGCGGGTGCGGACGCTGCACAGGCTTAGGAAAACCCTCGAAGCCAGTAAGAGTGTAGTATTGGCCTGCGAAATCGACCGGCCCATCCACGAACAAGCCTTTGACAATCCGGATTGCCTCTTCCATCCTCCCGATGCGCACGCTCGCACGCTCAAAGGGAATGCCAGCCCGCTCATATTCCGGCTTCATCCAGCCCGCTCCCAGTCCCAGTTCGTGACGCCCGCCAGAAAGACCAGTGCTCTATCTTCTCCATCCGCCCATTGGCTTGAACATGACCTCTTCTTTAAAGTCGTGCAGCGCCTCAATCGAATCCTGGATAGGAAGCTTTTTCTGATCTATACGCTTCCAGTCAGCTCGATCCAATGTTCCAATCACCAGGTACTTATTGCCAACGATTTCCGGGTTGAGAACGGTGAAAACTCTCGTAATAATCTCATCTAACTCGTTCTGGTGAGCGATCAACAGATCACAGTGGGGACAGTAGCGGCAGGTCTTATTCAAAAGCAGTGGTTGCTTTGGGTCGATATGGATGAACAGCGGCAGTTTCCGCTGCCCTGTCTTATTGGCGCACTGCGGACATGTACTAAACCGCGCATCCTGATAAGGATTGAGAAAGAAGCGATAACGCGGAGGCTGCTTGCCAAGCCGTGATGTGTCCTTCTCGTCCTTCTTCCTCATTGTTCCCTCGCTATTCTGTGAGACAGCATTAGCCCTCTCTTATCGAATATCCTGGGCCATATACCGAATGGAAACACCCAGATCATTGATCCACTCGATCCATGCGACGGGCTGTACCCATTCGTCACGAGCTGCAGTTCTGACTTCCAAGACGCCATTTCGCCTGCGGGCTCGCGTGATCTTCCGGCTCGTGGCTCGGCCTTCAATCTGTGCATAGGTTTTGTAGTGCTGGCACACCAGGTTGATATCCCTGACATTGACTAAGGCATGCGCTTTTTCCATCGTGTGTCTCCTTCCATTGCTCATGCATAGCATATCATGCAAGTGTCCCCTGGTAGCAACTATCTAGAATAGCTGTGTCAGTATCGATAAGGTGATGTACAAAAGAGCCTTTTTTCGTCGCTCACTCCTCCTCGAACCTGTCATTCTCGAAGCACTATGTGCGGTAGCTTCTCACAACTGCGCTGTAAAGGTTCAGCTCGTCATTGCTGGCGTCTGTTACTACCCACTTGTCGCTTTATCGTGC
>WNFH01003119.1_pt1 | contig 11688 bp, 11 predicted proteins | sample 5400411 | NCBI WGS metagenome assembly WNFH01 (sample SAMN13153347, study PRJNA577476) | soil metagenome | isolation source: 200 cm saprolite under Douglas fir tree site 2 hole 3 | place: USA:California | collected 2015-04-18
ACGAGGACCTGAAGCCGAGCTTCCGCGCGGCACGATGATGGACGTGGTCTTCGACCGGCCCTTGCTTCTGGAATCCGCCTCTCTTCCATCCGTCGCCGGAGCTGGCGTAGATCCTCAGCAACGAATTGCGCCGGTGCCGGTGGGCGCCCGGCCAGATTTGAAAGAATTGCAGAAGAAGAGCATGGAACAGTCGATTCTCCGGTCGATCTTGCTCACCCGGTTTTGAGGAAAATCAGGCGGGAGCGCGCTGTGCCGCATCCGCCGCTGTGGATGGAAACCGCAAGGGGCTGAAGCGATCCCAATCCACGCTCACGCGCTGTTCCGTGATCCACTCGCGGACCAGCCTCGCGGTAATGGGCGTCAGCAGGATTCCGCTGCGAAAGTGTCCCGTAGCCATCAGCAGGCCGTCGACATCAGTGGGACCGAGAATGGGCAGATGATCCGGAGTGTCCGGCCGCAGTCCAGCCCAAGTTTCTTCGACGCGGGCATTCGCGAGGCCCGGGGCAAGAGCGATCGCCGCGGAAAGTATTTTTTGCACGCCTCCGGCGGTCGTACGCTTGTCGAAGCCCACATACTCGACTGTTGCACCAACGAGAATCCGTCCGTCATTGCGCGGCACCAGATAGATCTTCTCCGACCAGAGCACGCGTTCGAATTTCAAATCGTCGGCGCGCAGAGCGGCCATCTGGCCTTTCGCGGGACGCACCGGCGCGTAAGCTGCGATCCCCTCGATTACCCCGGAAAAACATCCGGCGGCAACGATGGTCCATCTGGCCTCGACTTTCTCGCTTTGCAAAATGAGCCCCGTGCAACGGTTGTCATCGCGCCAGATGGCATGCGCGCCGTTTCCAGAAATAATCTCGGCGCCGCTCCGATGCGCGGCGTCCAGGACAGCCACCGTCAGCGCGCGGTTGTCCACCGACGCTTCCTCCGGCCTGAGCACCGCGGCTTCGACTTCCGCGCTCAGCGCCGGTTCGAGTTCGCGCGCATCTTCGGCTCGCAGCGGCTCCGCTTTCAACCCCAGGCCATGATGCAGCGCGATGATCGTGCTGAGCTCGGCCTTGGTATCGTGCGAGAAAAGCGCCTCGAGCGTTCCCTTCGGCCGGAAGCCGGTGTTCTTCCCGGAGATCTCTTCGACTTGCGCGACAAAATCGGGATACAGCGAAAGGCTCCTCTTCCCGAGCGGCACCATCGGGATCATCCCGGGATTCTCCGGCGCGGGAGAGAGGATTCCCGCGCTGGCCCAGGACGCTTCTTGTCCGGGTTGCTGCCGGTCAAAAACTCCCACGCGCAATCCCGCCCGAGCCAGTTCCAGTGCGATGGCTCCGCCAATGACGCCACCCCCGGCAATGGCCACATCGAACTTCTTCATGGTGTCATCTTAGCGCATCCCGTCGCACGCTTCATGCGCGGCCAGCGATTTCAAGCAATGGAATCCATCGCTTGAGCTGGAGCCTTAGAGGAATGGGAGGAATTAAAGGGAGGCGGCAAGTTCTTCGGAGAGCACTTCCGCCTTTTTGGCGAGGCTGCGCGCTCGCACCCAATCAGAAATCCGCGCCGCTTCGCGTGCGTCTTTGAGGAATCCCTTGATCTTGGACGCCAGATCCGATTGCGCGGGGTTCAGTTTCTTTCCGTGAGTGGACCCGAGATTTCTTTCCGCGACGCTTAGGCTTTGATTCGTCTGCTGCTGCGCAACGGCGGTTTCTTGGGGCGAGAGCTGAGGAGCAATCATCGGCGCTTCGAGCTTCTCCGCATCCGTTCCCGCACCCGTCAGAGGCGGCGTGAGAACGTGGGGCCGTGGCGGAGCACTGTGCATTGAGATCAGGCGAAGAGGAAATGGCGGAAGCTCGAGCCGCAGATCGGGCACAGGATCCGTTGGAGGATCGCCAGAGTTCCCTGTCTGCGTCTGCATTACCGGTCTCACCTGAACGGCGGTGTTCCAGGGGATCGCCGGCCTTTTTCTGATGCTGCATCCGGCCAGCAGAACCGCGGCGCAGCTTAGATACAGAAAACCCGAACGGGCAAGATGCTGGAACAATACATTTTGGGGCCAGCCTGAGTATTCCGTCATGTTTAGGCCGCGAGTGGCAATTCGATGCGGAACGTCGTGCCCCGGCCGACCTCCGAAGTAAAGTCTATCGAACCGTTGTGAAGCTGCACAATTCGAAACGTGCTTGCGAGTCCGATTCCGCTACCTCCCGGCCGCGTGGTAAAAAACAACTGGAAAATCTTCTGACGGTTTTCCGGTGGAATGCCCAGTCCGGTGTCGCCCACCGCAATTTCCGCCATCTCCCCGCGGCGGCTGAGGACCAGTCGCAACTGTCCGCCGTCGGGCATAGCTTCCGCAGCGTTCAGCACAAGATTGAGCACGGCCTGCTTGAGCAGCGCGCGATCCACATACACTTCCGGCACATCGATCGGCAGCAAGTGCGCCAATTGGATGTTGGACTTCTGCAATTGCGGTTGGGCGATTTCCAGAACTTCCGTCAAAAGGTGCGCGAGCTGCGTCGCTTCCAGCCGGACGTCCATCGGCCGCGTGAAATCAAGGAACCGCTTGACCACGGCGTCGAGCCGGTCGATCTCTTTGTCCAGCACTTGAACTGCCTGCCTTGATGCGCTGTCACGATCCGCGGGAAGGGATTCCTTGAGGTTTTCGAGCCACAGCCGCATGGAATTCAGCGGATTCTTCACTTCGTGCGCAACGCCTGCCGTGATGCGGCCCATGGCCGCCAGCCGCTCGCTCACCTGAAGCTGCGTGTTGATGCTTTCCAGCGAATCGAGGTCGCGCAGAGTCACCAGCGCGCCCATGCGCTCGCCGTCTTCCTGAATGGCCTGCACACTGACGCTGACACGCATGGCGCCCTCGCTCGTTTCCAATTCCGTTTCCGCCGCCACTTCGCGGAGCTCGTCGCTCTCAATATGCAGCGCCTCACGCAGCGGATGGCCCGGCGGGAAAATCTCCGTTGCCCGCCGCCCGAGGAAGTGTCCCGCGGGCGCGCCGAGAAACTTTTCTGCGGCCGGGCTGATCATCACGGCGCGCGCATCGCGGGTGAAGAGCAACAAACCGTCTTCGAGGCCGGCCATGACGGAATTCATGTTTTCGCGCATGGTGCTGAAGATTTCATGCACGCCGCGCAGCTGCTGGCCGACCTGCGATATTTTCCGGCTCACGGCTCCCAGTTCGTCGGCGCTTCCGGCATAGCCCTCCACGTCCCCTGAAGGCGCGTCGTATTGTCCGGCGGAGATGCGGTCCAGCTGCGCGGCGATGCCGCGCAGCGGAGCCAGCGTCGCGCCGCTCACCACCGCCGCCAACAGCGCGGAGACCACCAGCGCCACCAGCACGATGACTCCTGACGTTCGAAGGCTTGGCTCGATGTCGTTCAGCAAAAATCCCGATGAGAGCACCACGCGCACTTCTCCGAACGGCTGCCCCGCTTTGGTAAACGGGTAATCGACCTCGTATTTATTGGACTGCCGGGCCAGGACCTTGACCTGGTGCAGAAAATTTCGCTGAACCAATTGCGACAGGGGAACCCTTCGCGGGAGAAATCTTCCCGGCAACGTTTCATCGGTGGAGATGAGCACCATGCCTTCGTGATCGGTGATCGACACTTCATAGATCAGCGGATTGTCTTTTGCGGCTTTGAGCTGGGTGCGCAACCCATCGTTGATCTCGAAAGCGTGCCTTACATAATCGTGGATTTCCTCCGGAGAGTCCGATGCCGGCCGCAGACCGTGCTCCACGGCGTCCGTCAGTGCGTGCTGCGCCTGCAGGAAGACCTGGCCCGCCAGGTCATTCGCGCGTTTACTCGTTTCCTGCAGCAGTTGGTCGAGGAGCTGCGCCGCAAATACGCCGGACAGCACCGCCACGACGAGCAGCACCAGGCCCGTCATCACCAGTGTCAGCTTTGTTCGCAGCCGCAGCTGCATTCTGCGTCCCTATTCCGTTTCCGCGCGGTCGCCGCCGTATTCCTTCAGCTTGTTATGCAGCGTTTTCAGGCTGATGCCCAGGAGATCCGCCGCCCGCGTTTTGTTGTTTCCCGTCGCCCCCAGCGTCTGGAGGATCAGCTCCCGCTCCATCGCGTCCACCGTCGTTCCCACGGGGAACTTGATGGCCGAAAGGTCGCTCGGCCCCTTCGCACCACTCTTCCCGAACTCCCCCGGGAGGCAAGCGCGCGTGATCAGATCTTTTTCGCACATGATGGCCGCGCGCTCCAGAACATTGCGCAGTTCGCGGATATTTCCCGGCCAGGTGTGCCCCATGAAAATGTCCATGACTTCCGCCCCGATGCCCCGCACATGCTTGCCGTGCTTGGCGTTGAGGTCGCGCAGGATGTGCTCGACAAGCAGCGGAATGTCCTCTTTGTGATCGCGCAACGGCGGTAAGTTGATATGAAACACGTTCAGCCGGAAGTACAGATCCTGGCGCAAATATCCGCTGCCGACGGCCTGCTCCGGGTCTTTGTTGGTGGCCGCCAGCACACGCACATCCACCGGCGTTTCACTCTTGCTTCCCAGCCGGCGCACTTTGCGGTCTTCGAGGACCCGCAAGAGCTTCGCCTGCGTCGGCGCGGGCATCTCGCCGATTTCATCGAGCAGCAGCGTTCCGCCATCGGCCAGTTCGAAGCAGCCGATGCGGCGTTCGGCAGCGCCGGTGAAGGCCCCGCGCTCGTGGCCGAAAATCTCGCTTTCCATCAATGTTTCGGGAATGGCCGAACAGTTGATGGCCACAAACGGCCCCCCGGCCCGCGGGGACAGCCTGTGAATGGTCCGCGCCACGATCTCCTTGCCCGATCCGGTCTCGCCCGTGATGAGCACCGACGCCGAGCTCGGCGCGGACATCTCCACCACGCGCATTACATCCTGCATCGGCTTCGATCCGCCCACGAGGTCGCCCAGGCGCCCCGCTTCGCGGAGTTGCCGTTGCAGCACGGCAAGCTGCCGCGCGTCGCGCGCCTTGCTCAGAGCGCGATCGAGTAGGGCGTGCAGCACCGGGCCTTTCATCGGTTTTTCGATGTACCAGAATGCCCCGGCTTCGATGGCCGCGACGGCGCGCTCCTCGCTGCCCTTGCCGGTGATGACGATGGCGGGCACATCGTACAATTCCGGGCCAAGCTGCTTCAGCAGGTCCAGCCCGTTCATTCCCGGCAGCTCGACGTCGGCAATCAGCGTGTCCGGCTGGTAGCTCGCGAATTTCGCCAGCGCCTCTTCCGCGGTTCCCACGCCAAGAACGTCGCAGCCCCAGCGCTGCAGCAGCTGTTCGTAACCCTTCCGCGCATTGTCTTCGTCTTCGACAATCAGCACGCGGTCCTTCCGCTCCAGCGTCTCCACCGCGCGTACCGCTCCCCGTGTTTCTTCCCCCATGGGTTCAGCCTCTCTTTGGCCTGCTCTTGTTAAATGGCTTACGCACCGATTTGCTGGGCACCTCGACTCTAACAATCTGCCCGCCGCTTGCCAAGTTCTCGAATTACAGTCTTCATGAGTCTAATGAAGCTGCCGGGTGACCCAAGCGAACGGGAGCTTCCTAGATCGGGATTTCGGAAAAGTATGGACCATTTCACTTCTCCTGTAGGCGCGTTAACCAGGCACTAGCGTCGACCATGGAAGTATGCTCCAATCAGTTCAACCGGCCAGTTTCATACCGGCTGACAGCGAATTGCGAAGAGGAACCATGAAAAACAGTCTCTTGGCGCTTGTGATTGTACTTGCGATGAGTGCATGCACGTCAGGGCCAGCGCCGAAGACAGCAGCGGTGGAGTTGAAGCATTTCCCCTTGGACGGCGTGGAAGGGGTCCGCGCGACTACAGGGGCTAGCTTCGACCCGAAGATCTCGGCGGATGGAAAAGGATCTTTGCGAGTCGACGCTAAGGAGCCGATAACGGTGCCACTGTTTGAGGTCAGTGACGTCGGCGTCGAAAATGCGACCCTGATCTACCAGGCCAGCTTGCAGTCGGAGAACCTGGATGGAAAGGCCTTTTTGGAGATGTGGGTGCGCATTCCTGGCAAGGGAGAGTTCTTCTCCCGCGGGCTGGATCGTCCGATCACGGGCACCATGAGTTGGATGACGGTGGCGACCCCTTTTTTCCTGCAGTCAGGGCAAAAGCCCGATCTGATCCGGCTCAATCTGGTGGTGCAGGGAAAAGGACGAGTCTGGATTGATGACGTGCACTTGATGAGGGAACCTTTGCCCAGCCGCTGATCACGGGCTGATTCGAACAGCGATCAAACTCCTTGTGTTTTCGAAAGCCATTATGCGTCTTGTGGCTGCCCCTGCTACGAAAGTGACAAGATCCCTTCCGGGTACGCCGTAATCCGGGCCGAACCGGGACTGCGCCGGGCCCATCGAAAACACTTCGCGACTTTTGGCTCCGAATGCTTGATATTCCATTTAATATGACGCGATTCCCCTGATATCCCCGGACCCGATTTGCCCGGCTATAAGTACTTTTGTTTGCCACTCTTACGAAAACTGCCGGGCGTGGGGGTTCTTCCCAATTTGGAGCGCAGCCCAACGACTGGAAAGGGTCTGGCTCATTCCTTCACGAGGTATAGTGCTCGTTCGAGTTCCAACTCCAGCTTTGCGCCTTTGGGCAGCTTCAATTCGTGGCCGCGGCCCGACTCCATCAAATAGGCTGTAATCGCTCCCAGTGCAGCCCCTTCGGCGGCTTCCTTTTTGTCTTTATCCTTCACGCCTTTTACGGCGCCAATCGCTGCGCCTGCCGCGGCTGCTTGCGCGGCGTCGTGTTGCGTGCTGGATCGGCCCTCGATCAGCCCTTCCTGCGCCTGGCCGGATTTCACGCTGTGGTCGCCCGGCACGCTCACCACTTCGGCGACGATTGGCAGCTTGCCGAATTTCGTGCGAATCTCATCGAAGGTCAGCCAGAGTTTGGCGCGGCCCGCCACGCCCGCCGGTTCGACGCGGCTGATGTGGCCGTGAATCTCCGCTCCCGGTGGCAGATAAATCCCGCTGCCCGCTTCGAGCGGTTCCAGCGTCTTCACTTTGAATTTCCTGTTTTCCTCGTTGTTCCTCGTGCTCAGCTCGTCTTCCAGGCGCACCAGGAATTTCGTTCCCGGTACCACGGCGTAGGTTTCCAGCGGCAGCCCGTGCCGCTCACCGTCGGCCTTCTGCCGCGGTTGCTCCGGTACCGGTGAAGCCGTATCCCGTGTTGGTTCCTGCGGCGCCTCTTGGCCCGCGGCCACGATCCCTGAGGCAAGGGTCACTGCCAGGATGACCATACTGGCTGTCACTGTTCCAATCTTCGGTCGTTCCATGGTTTCCTCCGCTGAGACTGACCGAGACCTGACTGCACTTCGGGCGCCAAGACGGTTCCGCGCGCCTATTCGTAAGTGGCTGAAAATAAATACTTTTCTAGCAGGATGGCCGGGGTAGTCCCTTGTGTGTCGTGCCAGGTGTCGGCCCCACCCGCCATCTCCACGCCATCGTTGGCCGACACCTGTGCCAACCTCTCGTCGTTCCACTGCGGGCTATTTTTTAAGGAAGCGCCGGATCCGGCGCAGAACGGAGGCATACATGGCGGGCGTCACGCGGCCGGTTTGGGTATTTTGCTGACTCGGATGATAGACGCCGAATAATCGCGGCGTGCCCGCCGCAACGTCGGCTTCCGCACCATGCGCAAATTTGTAGAGAGCCCGCGAAGCAACCAGCCCGCGCTGCTTCAAGATCTCAAGATAGGCGTCCCACGCAATTTTTCCCAGTGCCAGGACCGCTTTCGGCTTCAATATTTCCAACTCGCGTTCGAGGTAGCTCCGGCAGTTCAAAATTTCCTGAGGGAGCGGCTTATTCTCCGGTGGCGCGCATCGGCACGTCGCCGAGATGTAGGTGTTCGTCAGGTGTAAGCCATCGTCACGGCGCAGGGAACTGGCCTGGTTCGCGAAGCACGCCTTGTGCAAAGCCGCATACAGAAAATCGCCCGAACGATCTCCCGTGAACATGCGTCCCGTGCGATTTGCTCCGTGCGCGGCCGGCGCCAGTCCAAGAATCAGCAGTTGCGCCTGCGCGTCTCCGAATCCCGGGACCGGTTTGCCCCAGTAGGTCCACTCGCGAAATGCCCGGCGCTTTTCTCTCGCTACTTTCTCGCGATACGCGACCAACCGGCGGCACTTCCGACAAGCGACGATCTCTTCGGCCAGAACTCTCAGCTCGCTTGCTTTTTTCAACCGTAGCCCTTCAACGATTCCGCCAGCACGATTGCTTGATTGTGTTCCTCATCTCGCGCGCCAAAAAGGAGCGTCAATGTTCCGTGTTCCTTCTCCAACTTTCTCAATTCCGCGAGCGGCTCACTTTTCTTTTTCAGCTCCAACTGATATTTCCTCTGAAAATCGGGCCACTTCTTCACATCGTGGCAGAAAGATTTGCGCAGTGCATCGCTTGGCGCAACGTCCTTCATCCACAGATCGATCCCCGCGGTCTCCTTCTTCATGCCGCGCGGCCACAAACGGTCCACCAGCACGCGCCAGCCGTCTTCTTTTGCCGGCTCCTCGTAAACTCTCTTGATGCGAATCATCGAGCACGTCAACGCAAAATCTTCAGGACCTCATTATGAATCTTGCCGTTGGTGCTGACCAGGACGCCCGTATAAATCGTCCGCTCGCCGCAGATATTCGTCGATCGTCCTCCCGCTTCCTCAACGATGATTCCCAGCGGGGCAAGATCCCACGGCTTCGATGTCAGGTCCACCGCGACTTCCACTGCGCCTTCCGCCACCAGCATGTGCTGCCAGAAGCCTCCAATGGCGCGGCCGCTGCTTGCCGCATCGGCAAGCCGGCGAAGTTTTTCTCTCGCCGCCTCGTTTTTGCTCGGGCCGGTTCCCGTCGTAAAAATCATCGCGTCGCTCAGACTCCCGACATCCGAAACATGAATTTTCTTTCCATTGCGATAGGCCCCTTCCCCGCGGTACGCCCACCAGCGTGCTCCCAGCCCCGGAGCGCTCGCCATTCCCGCGATAATCTCGCCGTTCCACTCGATCGCCAGCAACGTTCCGAATGTGGGTATCCCCCGAACGAACTCCTCCGTGCCGTCGATGGGATCGATTATCATCCGTGCTCGCCCCGAACGGCTTGCGGACTTCGCATCGGCGCCGCCCATTTCCTCGCCAAGAACATCCAGTGCCAGCCCGCTTTCCGCCACTCTTGCCCGTGCCATTTCTTCCACGGCGTGGTCCGCCTGTGTCACGGCGGTGCCGTCTCCCTTTTTCTCGATCCGCAGATCGTCCGCGCGGAAATACCGCATGGCGATTGCATCCGCCTCTTCCGCGATCCCCGCCAGAAGTGCCCCATACTCGTCCCGGAATCCCATTGCTTCTCCTTTTCCGGCGTACCTCATCCGGCGGACACCTTCCCGTCACGCGTCACGAGCCACCAATCACTCGAATTGACACTCTCGCCGTACACCCATAGCATACAAATTTACCCTGATGAGTGCCCACGCCAACACGGGAAACGTCCTCGGCCGCATTCTCGAAGCTCGCCGCGCCGAGGTCGATCATCGCAAACGTGTCCTTCCGGAAACGGCCCTGAAGTACGGCGTCAAGGCGGCCACACCGCTCCGCGATTTTTTCTCCGCACTCGGCCGCGGTGCTCTGAATATTATCGCCGAACTCAAGCCGGCCTCTCCCTCCCGCGGCGTCCTTCGTGATCCTTTCGATTCCGTAGCCCTCGCAAAGAGTTTGGAAACCGCGGGCGCTTCGGCCATTTCCGTCCTTACAGAGGGAGAGTTTTTCCGGGGCTCGCTGAAGAATCTCCGCGACGCCCGCAAATCGGTGCAACTCCCCGTACTTCGCAAGGATTTTATTTTCGATCCCTGGCAAGTCTGGGAAACCCGGGCCAACGACGCCGACAGCTTTCTGCTCATCGTCGCCGCGCTCGAGGATGCACTCCTTCGCGACCTCATGGTTCTCGGCCGCGAACTCGGCATGGAGCCCCTCGTCGAAATTCATACTGCCGGGGAACTCGACCGCGCTCTCGCTGCCGGCGCGCGCATCCTCGGCGTAAACAACCGCGATCTCAATACGCTTGCCGTCCGGGTCGAAACTTCGTTCGAATTAATCAACGGCATCCCCGACGATTGCATCGCTGTCAGCGAATCCGGCCTTGGCACCCACGACGATCTCATGAAACTCCGCGCCGCCGGCTACGACGCCTTTCTCGTCGGCACGCATCTGATGTTGTCTCCCGATCCCGCCGCCGCACTCGCCGCTCTCCTCGGTGTCGCCTCGGTGAAGGAATAAAACGTATGGTCCGCGTCAAAATTTGCGGCATCACCAGCCCAGCCGACGCTCTCGCCGCCATCGACGCTGGCGCCAATCTTCTCGGTTTCAATTTCTACAAAAAGAGCCCGCGCTATATCACCGAGGCCGACGCCGCCAAAATTCGCCGGCGAATTCCGGCCCGGGTCCAAACCGTTGGCATTTTTGTGAATGCCCCGCCGGCGGACGTCGCCGAACTTTGCCGGTCCCTCAAGCTCGATTTGGCCCAGCTTCACGGCGATGAATCTCCCGAAACCGTCGCGGAGGTGGCCCGAACAATCCCGGTCATCAAAGCTTTTAGCCTTGAGCCGGAGTTTCCGCTCTCGACGCTGGATGAATACCCCGAGGCGTTTGCCTATTTGTTTGACGCCGCGAACTCGGACCAATATGGTGGTACGGGCCGAACCACCGAATGGGACGTTGCCCGCCGTGCCGCACTCACCCGCCGTATCATTTTAGCAGGCGGCCTGAAGGTCGGGAACGTGGGCGAGGCCGTGCGCATCGTGCGCCCCTATGCGGTTGATGTCTCGAGCGGCGTGGAATCAAAGCCCGGGAAGAAAGATCACGCTCGAATGCGCGATTTCGTTCAGGCCGTCCGCCGTGTCGGCCGGAAGTAAGCCATCTGGGAGGAAGATTGGCGGAGGACGATGAGCACCATACTTCAATCACCGAGCGCAGTCCCCGGACGCTTCGGTCCCTACGGCGGCCGTTACGTCCCCGAAACGCTGATGGTGCCGCTCATTGAGCTCGAGCGCGCCTACGAAATCGCGAAAACGGATCCTCCCTTCCAGGCGCACCTGCAGTACCTCCTGAAGAATTTCGCCGGCCGTCCCACGCCGCTGCAATTTGCTTCGCGCCTCACGGAAAAACTGGGCGGGCCGCGCATTTATCTCAAGCGCGAAGATTTGCTCCACACCGGCGCGCACAAAATCAACAACGCCATCGGCCAGGGCCTGCTCGCCGTGAAAATGGGCAAGCCGCGCATCATCGCGGAAACCGGCGCGGGCCAGCACGGCGTCGCCTCCGCCACCGTCGCCGCGCATCTCGGGCTCGAATGCGTCGTCTACATGGGCACCGAAGATATGGCGCGCCAGGCCCTTAACGTTGCGCGCATGCGCATGCTCGGCGCGCAAGTCGTCGGCGTCGACTCCGGCAGCCGCACGCTCAAGGACGCCATCAACGAAGCCATGCGCGATTGGGTCACGAACGTCCGTACCACTCACTATCTTCTCGGCTCCGTCCTCGGTGCGCATCCCTATCCCACCATGGTGCGCGATTTTCAGGCCGTGATCGGCCGCGAAGCCCGCGAGCAAATCCTCGCCGCCGAAAAGCGCCTTCCCACGCATCTTTTCGCCTGCGTCGGCGGCGGTTCGAATTCCATCGGCCTCTTTTATAATTTCCTGCGTGATGCGGACGTGAAAAT
>WNFH01003121.1_pt1 | contig 11687 bp, 9 predicted proteins | sample 5400411 | NCBI WGS metagenome assembly WNFH01 (sample SAMN13153347, study PRJNA577476) | soil metagenome | isolation source: 200 cm saprolite under Douglas fir tree site 2 hole 3 | place: USA:California | collected 2015-04-18
GGGGGCATCGCCAGGGCGGCCAGCGCGCTGAGATCCGGCGACATCTTCCTGCTCACGTACTCCGGCCACGGGGGGCAAGTGCGCGACCGCAACCATGACGAGCCCGACGCACAAGACGAGACCTGGTGCCTCTACAACGGCGAGCTCATCGACGACGAGATCCACCAGGCGCTCGGCCGGTTCAAGCCGGGCGTGCGCGTGCTCGTATTGTCCGACAGCTGCCACAGCGGCACCGTCACCAAGACGATGTTCTATGCCGCGCGGGGAGCCGCGGGGGGCGTGGTCACGGCCGGAGCGGCGGGCACCGATCGGGCGCGTTACCGCAACATGCCCCGGGAGGTCGCGCTGCGCACGTACCGGGCTCACCGGGCGATGTACGACAAGCAGCAGGACTCCATCAAGGGCGACCCGCGAGCCGCCGTGCGGGCCTCGGTCATCCTCATCTCCGGATGCCAGGACAACCAGCTCTCCCAGGACGGCGACTTCAACGGCCTGTTCACCGCGAATCTCCTGCGCGTGTGGAAGGAAGGGCACTTCACGGGGAGCTACCGCACGTTCCACAGCGCGATCGTCAAGAGCATGCCACCCGACCAGACGCCGAAGTTCTTTGCCGTCGGCGCGCCCAGCCGGGCGTTCGAGAGGCAACGACCGTTTACGTTGTAGGCCGTTGCGGAGCCTGACGGGCGCCGCACGCGAGGAGCCCGGGCGACGGCATGCACTTCGAGGTGGCACGCGTGGAGTAGGGAGGCACTATGCCAAGGGCGACGAGGTCACCACGGCTCGTGGAGTTCAATCCCAAGCGCAACATCGTTCCCGATCGTCTGGACTTGCGCGACCGGCCGTACATCCCGGTGCTCCACGCGCCGCCTCCGCCTGAAATGGCGCCCCAGCTCAAGCTGCCCGTGCTCAACCAGGAGCGCACCAACGCGTGCACGGGCTTCGCCCTCGCGAGTGTCGTCAACTTCCTGCTCCGGAAGCATCGCGATCCGGCCGCGCCGCCGATGTCGCCGTTCATGCTGTACTCGATGGCCCGCCGCTACGACGAGTTCCCGGGCGCTGCCGAGGACTCCGGCTCGAGCCTGCGCGGCGCCATGAAGGGGTGGTACAAGCACGGCGTTTGCCGCTTGGATCTGTGGCGCCGCCCGGAAATGCCGCGGCCGGCCGCGAAGCCGGCGGACGACTGGTGGCTGGACGCCGCGCGGCGCCCGCTCGGCGCCTATTACCGCGTCGACACGCGGTCAGTGACGGACATGCACGTGGCCCTGCACGACGTCGGCGTGCTCTACGCGAGCGTCGTTTGCCACGCGGGCTGGCTCAAGGGAAGGGGCGTCAGGAAGGGCAAGGCGTACTGGACGATCCCGCCGGCGGAGGTCCTGCCTGACGACGGCGGGCACGCGTTCGTCATCGTGGGCTACACGCCCGCGGGGTTCATCATCCAGAACTCGTGGGGCCTGGGGTGGGGGACCGGGGGGCTCGCGATCCTCACGTACCAGGACTGGAGCGACAACGCCATGGACTGCTGGGTGACGCAGCTCGGGGTCGCCACCGAGCAGCACGTCGAGATCGCCCGGTCTCCGTCGCTGCGCATGGCCCGGGGCAAGGTCCAGATCGCGTCGGACAGTACCCTCCGTGACCGCGAGCTCTCGCCGTTCGTCATCGACATGGAGAACAACGGTCGCTTGTCGGGGAGCGGGGTGTTCCGTACGCAGCGGACCGACGTCGAGGCGCTGGTAGATTTCCACATCGGCGAGGCGCGCAAGAAGTGGAGCCTCAAAGCCGCCGAGCCGACCGACGTGGCCATCTACGCTCACGGCGGCCTCACCGGCGAGGAGTCGGCGGCCGAGACGGCGTCGCGCTGGATCCCCGCGCTGTACGAGTCGAGGATTTTCCCGATCTTTCTCATGTGGGAGACCGATCTCTGGTCGACCCTGAGGAACCGGCTGGCGGATCTCGTGACGGGCCTGCCCAGACCAACGGGCGGGCTGGTCGACCAGCTCCGGCGCTTCTGGAATCAGCGGCTGGAACGGCTGCTGGCGCCGGCGGGGTCGCTCATCTGGGGCGAGATGAAGCAGAACGCCGACGGCATCTCGAGGTACAGAGAGAGCGGTGGCCTCGTCCTCTACGAGAGCGGCATGAAGTCGCCGTGGTTCACGAAGGCGCCGGTGCGCCTGCACCTGATCGGTCACTCCGCGGGCGCGATCGTCCAGTGCCACGTGGTCGACCGCCTGGCCCGGCTCGGCTGGAAGTTCGACAGCGTCAACTTCATGGCGGCCGCGGCGACCGTCGACCTCTTCGAGCGTACGCTGCTGCCTCGGCTCAAGGACAAGACGGTGAGGGAGTTCCGCTCCTTTTTTCTCGCCGACGCCGCCGAGGAGCAGGATTCGACCTGCCGGCCGATCCTCGGCTACAGCCGCTCGCTCCTCTACCTCGTGTCGGAGTCGTTCGAGGGTGGCAGACGCGCTCCGATCCTCGGCATGGAGAAGTACTTCGGCGCCGAGGTCGCGTCGCTCGGGCTGCCGAACGTCAAGGCGTGGACCGCGCCGGGCGCCGCCACCGCCAGCACGACCCACGGCGGCTTCGACGACGACCGCCTCACCATGGAGTCGATCATCAAGCTGATCAAGGGGCGGAAGCTCTGAGGCGTTCGGGGGCGGGGACGACGCCGAGGAGGAGGAGCGAACCTCCTCCTCCTCGGGAAGCGACGGAGCTACTGTCCCTTCACCAGGAAGTGTGCACGGCGGTTCAGGCTCCAGCAGTCTTCGCTCGGCTCGGCGCACACGGGCCGCTCCTTGCCGTAGCTGACGATCGTGATCCGGTTCGACCGGACACCTCGAGAGACGAGATAGTTCATCGACGCCTTCGCGCGCCGGTCGGCGAGCGCCAGATTGTACTCGGACGTCCCGCGCTGGTCGGCGTGTCCCTCGATGAGCACCAGCAGCTTGGGATTGGTCTTCAGCGACTCCGCGTTCGCGTCAAGGACTTCGCTGTCTTCCGCCCGGATCTCGTACCGGTCGAAATCGAAGCGGACATCCTTGAGTAGCGCCATCGTCGCGAATTCCTTCGGGTTGGGTCGGTTGGGATTGCCTTGCGCGGAAGAGCCGGCAGGGCCTCCGGCCGCGGACCCGACACCACGACCGCCATCCGCGGATCCGGCCATAGACCCGCCCGCCATTGGCGACGAGGCATCCGACGTGGTCGAGGGCGACTTTGCGCAACCGACCAGGATCGGCGCCGAGATCAGCAGCACCAGAGCGATCTGTGAGCAGCGCTTCACCATAGTTCCTCCCTTGTTCGAGCCCCGGGAGTGGGCTACGACTCGCTCGCGCGCCACGCCCGGACATGCCGGGTGCACATCCGATGCCGCAGCGCAACGGGCAAGATATGGTGCAATGGCGGACGATAGTGGGCATCGGTGGTGCGCCGAACCCCCTGTGCGGCCGGCGACGGTCGTCTGGGATTGCCAGAACGTCAGCATCGGCCGCCATCCCGGCACGGCGGCCGCGGGAGGTCTGACATGAAGTTTGGCTTGAGCCCGCTCCAGGCAGGCGATGATTTCGCGGCGACCATCCGCGAGTGCGAGCAAGCCGAGGCGGCCGGGTTCGACTCGGTGTGGCTCGGGGAGCACCACAATAACCGCGCCCTCTATCCGACGCCGCTCATCGGGTTGGCCGCCATCGCCGGCCGGACGCGCAAGGTTCGTCTCGGGTCTCCGAGGGACGAGGCCGTGCCCTTGATCCAACGGCTCTGGTCCGAGGACAAGGTCACTCACGCTGGCCGGCACTATCGTGTGACGAGCGCCACCGTGAGCCCACGTCCGGTGCAGCGTCCCCGGCCACCGATCTGGTTCGGGGGCTGGGTCGAGCCGGCCATCCGGCGCGCCGGGCGCTTGGGTGAGGCGTGGCTGGGCGGACCGTCAGCCAAGCTGGACGAGGTGGCGGCCTGCGTGCGTCTGTACCGGGAGGCACGGACGGACGCGGGGCGCGACCCCGATGCCGGCGAGGTGGCGCCCGTCGTGAAGCGACCGGCCGGGACCCTGACCATCGAGCGGTTGGCCGAGGACCGGATCATCCTGGGCGATCCGGCGAGCTGCATCCGACAGCTCCAGCGCTTTCGAAAAGAACTGGCCCTCGGGCACCTCGTCTGCCGGGTCTCTGCGCCGGGGATCCCGCGCGACGCCGCCATGAGCTCACTGGATCTGCTCACACGCGAAGTCCTGCCCGCCCTCGCGTGAGGGCGGGGCCGCTGGAGACAACGTAATGGCTCCCCTACGATGGTTGACGGCGACCGTCCTGTGCGCCTCAGCGATATCAACCGCGACCGCGACGACGGAGTCGATCTGGGAAGCTCTGCGTACGCCCGGCAGCGTCGTGGTGCTGCGTCATAGCTACGCCCCCGGTACCTTCGATCCACCGAGCGCCAGGCTCGACGACTGTTCGACGCAGCGCAACCTGGATGCGAGCGGTCGGGCTCAAGCCAGGCGCGTCGGCGAGGAGTTTCGGCAGAACGGCATCGCTGTCGGTGTGGTATTGTCCAGCCCGCGCTGCCGGTGCCTCGACACCGCCCGCCTGGCGTTCGGGAAGGTGCAGTCCTGGGAACCGCTACAGGGTGCGCTCAGCGACGAAGAGCGTCGCCAGCGCCAGTTGGCCGAGATCAGGGAAGCGATCGAAGCGCACCGCGGCGGACCACCCCTGGTGCTGGTCACCCACGGGAGTGTCGTCACCGATCTGACCGGGCTCAACATTCGCATGGGCGAGTTCGTCGTCCTGCGGCGTGCGGCGGACGGAACCCACTCGGTTGGGCAGTTGTACGTCGAGTGACCACGCGAGCGAATCGGTGGCTCGCGAGTCGTGCAGACGCTTCGACGCGTAACGGGGAAACTGGATGCCGACGACGCTTCTGATGCTACCGCCGCAGACGCCCACCACACGCGCCTGGGCTTCCCGGCTCGCGGCGGCCCTGCCGGAGCTGGCCATCGTGATCGCGGAGACCGAGGCCGACGCCGCCCGCGCCGTGGGCGAGAGCGACGCCGCGTTTGGCACGATGCCGGACGCGCTGCTTCGCGACGCGCGGCGGCTCCGCTGGCTCCAGGCACCGCAGGCGGCGCCCCCCGCCGGCTACTACACGTCGGCGCTGATCGCTCATCCCGTCGTGGTGTCGAATTTTCGAGAAATCTATAACGACCACATCGGCGCGCACATCATGGCGTTCGTCCTGGCGTTCGCGCGCGGGTTCCAGCACTACCTTCCGCGGCAGCTCCGGCGCGAGTGGCGCCGGGAGCCGCTCGACACCGGCGTGATCCACCTGCCGGAGGCCACCGCGCTCATCGTCGGCGTGGGCGGAATCGGCGCGGAGGCCGCGCGCCTCGCCGCCGCGTTTGGCATGCACGTGATCGGCGTGGACCCGCGCCGGCGCGAGGCGCCGCCGGGCGTGCTCAAGCTCGACGGGCCCGACGCGCTCGACGCGCTGCTGCCGCTCGCGGATTTCGTGATCCTCACGGTGCCCCACACGCCGGCCACCGAGGGCTTCATGAACCGGACGCGCTTTCAGCGGATGAAGCGCACCGCGTTCTTCATCAACATCGGACGCGGCATGACGACGCGGCTCGACGACCTGGTCGCGGCGCTGCGGGCCGGCGAGATCGCCGGCGCCGGGCTCGACGTCTTCGAGCAGGAGCCGCTGCCGGCCGACCATCCGCTGTGGACGATGCCCGGCGTCCTCATTACGCCGCATACCGCCGGTCACGGGCCCTTTCTGGACGACCGGCGGTTTCAAGTCTTGCTCGACAACTGCCGGCGCTTCCTGGCCGGCGAGCCGCTCCGCAACGTGGTCGACAAGGCCAGCTGGTTCTGAGGATGCCCGTTCCGGTCGGCCTCAACGTCTGGTCGCGACTGGTGGAAGCGACCTTCCCGTACTTCGACCGGACGGTCGGCCCGTTCGACTCACTCTGGCTTCCCGACCACGTCCAGTACGACGGCCACAAGGTCGCCGAGGGCTGGACGCTCCTGGTCTGGGCCTTGGCCCGCTATCCGGACAAGCTCGCGGGCCACGAAGTCCTGTGCAACAGCTTTCGGAACCCGGCGCACACGGCCAAGATGGTCGCCACGGCGCAGGCGCTCTCGGGCGGCCGGACGATCCTCGGCATCGGAGCCGGGTGGAACCAGGAGGAGTACCTCGCGTACGGGTGGCCGTGTCCCCCGACCCGCGTGCGCATCGCCCAGCTCGCCGAGGCGATCGAGTTGATCCGGCGCATGTGGAGCGACTCGCCGGCGAGCTACGAAGGGCAGCATTATCGCATCGTGAAGGCCCACTGCGAGCCGCGGCCCGAGCCGATCCCGCCGGTCATGGTCGGCGGACACGGGGAGAAGTATCTGCTGCGCGTGGTCGCGCAGCACGCCGACTGGTGGAACTACGGCTTCCGCGACCACGCGCTCCATGCCCACAAGCAGGAAGTCCTGAAAGCGCACTGCCGCGAGGTCGGCCGGGACTACGACCAGATCGTGCAGGTCGTGCGCGTCGGAATCCTGATCGCTCGGACGGAACGCGAAGTGGAGCGGCTCAAGGCCGATCCCTGCGTGCGGCCGATGGCGGACATCCGGCTGGCCGGAACGCCGGCCCAGGTCACGGACGCGCTCCAGCGGATCGTCCGCCAGGGCGCCGCCAGGCTCACGGTGAACTTCGCCGACGCGCCGCGCCCGGACGGGACGGAACTGTTCTCGGAGACCGTCCTGCCGTACCTCTAGGCGCCCGCCGACTCCGGCCCGCTCGCGAACCAGAGCCGCGGGTCGGCGGCGCGCACGCGCGCCTCGGGCAGACCCAGCTCGCGGCGCACGATGTTGGTGCCCTCGACGAGCGCGACGCACTTGTAATACGCGATCCGCCGGCTCAACCCCTCGCGACCGAATCCGCAGTCGGTGGTGATCACCAGCCGCTCCGGCGGGATGTACTCCAGCGCCTTCCGGATCAGCCGGGCCACGTGCTCCGGGGGTTCGACGACCGTGTTGCAGTGGCTGACCACGCCGATCCCGATCTTCTTGTCGGTCCGGTGCTTGGCGAAGAGCGGGAGGTCCCGGCCGTTGGTGCTGGCGCACTCGAAGGTGATGACGTCGCCGTCGAGCTGGAGGAGATGCGGCAGCGCGCGCTCGTAGCTCGGCGGCTCCCAGTACACGCGCTGCTGGTTCGGATTGCCCCAGCAGGTGTGCACCCAGATCTCGGCGTCGACGCCGACGAGCTGGCGGTTGAACGCCTGTGTGAGGAACTCGAGGTCGGCGTCGCTGCAGTCGGGCCGCGTCGTGCGCCCGTGGTGCGGGGGCTCCTCGACCTGGATGAGCGGACAGCCGCCGGCGGCCAGCTCACGGAACTCGGCGTTCATGATGTCGCACAGCTCGTTGATGAGTGTCTTGTCGTCGCCGTAGTACTCGTCCCAGAGCATGCTCGCGAGGGCCGGCGCGCAGATCGCGCCGAACTTCAGGGGCCGGTCCGTCAGGCGCTGGGCCGCCTTCCAGAGCGCCGTGTATTCCAGGGGCCCGCGGCGGAGCTTGTCCTTGATCACCCCGGGTTGATAGGCCTCCTGCACCTCCCAGAGGATGTGACCCGGGCGCAAGCCGTGCCGCTGCATCCAGCCGCGGGAGGTATCCCGATGGCCTTCGACGCCGCCGAGCCGCTCGATCGGATAGAAGAACCACGACTTGCCGCCGACGGCCAGGTCGAACCGGCTGTCGCCGTCGGTCACGATGTCGAGGCCCGCGGCCTCCTGGGCGTTGATGACGCACGCGACCGCGTCCAGGTACTGCTCGCGAAAGAGCGAATCTCCGAGCGCCGACTTGAACGAGCGGCCGCGCAGGCTCTCGTTGAACCAGTGCGGGCGGGGATACGACCCGGTGATGGCCGTCGGCAGCATCAGATCGCGCGTAACGCTCAGCATCGGTTCCTCCCGACTCAGCGACCCTTGAGCCTGACCTCCTCGTACGGCGCGCTGAAGAGGTGACCGGCGATCAGGCTCAGCGCCGGCTCCGCCACCCGCGGTCCGTAACCGTTCAGGACGGCGATCTCCCAGACGGGGGCGAACATGACTCGCTCGTGCATGCGCTGCTGGATGCGGTGCAGCGTGGCCTCGCGGCGCTTTCGGTCTCGCTCGACGGCCTGCTCCTGGATGAGCCCCTCGATGTCGGGATAGCTCCCGTACGTGTAGAGTCCGCCGGCGGCCACAAACGAGTCGAGGCGGGTCGCCGCGTTGCCGTACGCGCCGCTCGCGAGGTAGACGAGCGGGCGCAGCTTCTTCTCGCGGACCTGGGTGAAATACGCGGCGCGCTCGAGGGGACGGACCCTCGTCCGGATCCCGACGGCCGCGAAATAGTTGGCGACGGCCTCAGTATAGTCGGCGAAGTTGGCGTCGGTCGAGAGCTCTCCGGCCTCGAAGCCGTTCGGGTAGCCCGCCTCCGTCAGGAGTTGCTTCGCGTTCTTCGGATCGTACGAGTAGACGGGCGCTGGCCAATAGAACTCGAAGTCCATCGGGATGATGCTGCCCGTCATCCGCGAGAAGCCGAGCGTGATGGACTGGTTGATGGCCGGCCGGTCGATCGCTTGATTGACGGCGAGACGGACGCGCCGGTCGGCCCAGAGCGATTTCTGATCCCACTGCTCGGTGAAGAGCACCCAGTGGCCCCCGAAGCTGTGGGCCGGCTTCAGGCCGAGTCCGGGCCTACGGTGGACATCCTCGGCGATGGCGCCCCGGAGGGCATAGGCGATGTCGACCTCACCGCGCTTGAGCATCGCCGCGCGCGTCACCTCGTCGGGCACGACCTTGAGCACGAGCCGCTTGACGCTCGGGCTCTTCCGCCAGTACTGCTCGTACGCGTCCAGCACGAGCTCGACACCGGGCGTGAAGGAGACGAACCGGTAGGGCCCGGCGCCCACCGGCGCCTTCTTGAACCCTTCGTCGCCCACCTTCTCCACGTACTTCGAAGGGACGATCCATCCCGCGCCCGTCGCGGGCGTCGCGTAGAACGTGAGGAAGTCGGGCCAGGGCTCCTTGAGCTGGAAGCGGACACGATGCGGGTCGACGACCTGTATCTGCCGCACCCTGTCCTTCAGCACTTTGGCCGACACTCCGCGGTAACGCTCGAAGGAGAACTTCACGTCGTCGGCGGTGAGCAGGTCGCCGTTGTGAAAGCGGACCCCCTGGCGCAGGACAAAGTCGTAGATCAGCCCGTCTGCCGACACGCTCCAGCTCTCGGCCAGGCTCGGGGCCATGGGCTTGCCCGGCATCGGCTTCACGAGCGCGTCGTGCAGCGCGTAGAGGATCATGAACGGAGTGAGAAGCCCCGTCGCCTCGGCCGGGTCGAACCATACGGGCGCCAGCGCCACCGCGACGGCCCATGTGAGCTGCCCTGCAGGTGCTTCCGAGCGCCCATCGCCCTGGGCGGCGGCGAGCCCGGGCACGCGGGTGATCGTGAGGACGACGAGCAGGAGTGAGACGAGGGCGAGTCGGTGCTTCATCGCGACCCTCTACGACGATCTTGACGTGACCGGCGGCTTCATCGCGAGAAAGCGGAAGCAATTGTTCCAGGTGATGTCCTCGTGGACCTCCTTGGACAGCCCCAGGGCGTGCAGCGTCTTGTCCACCGGGTGCTCGGGCGCCATGTAGGGATAGTCCGTCCCGACGAGGATCTGCCTGGCCCCGATCATGTCGATCAGATAGCGGAGGGCTCGCCGGTCGAAGAGCAGCGTGTCGTAGTAGAAGCGGCGGGCGTACTCTGCGGGCGAGCGCGGCAAGGCGCCGGGCGCGACGGCGCCGCGGCCCTGGCCGGGCGCCTCCTCGTTCCAGGTCCCGCTCCACTGATGGTTGTAGCGCGGCAGGAGGAAGGGGAAGGTGCCGCCACCGTGGCTGAAAGCGATCCTCAGGCCCGGGCACTTCTCCGCCGTTCCTCCGTCGATCATGGACGCGATGGTCAGACAGGTGTCCGTGGGGTAGCCGATGGGGTTGAAGGGAGACTTGGTGGGGAAACGGTCCATCATCGTCGGACGGAGCGCGTGGACGAAGACCGCCACGCCGAGCCGCTCCGCCTCCTGGAAGAAGCTCCGGAACTCGGGCATGCCTAGCGATTTCCCGTTGACGTTCGATCCCAGCTCGACGCCCGGAAACCCTAGGCTCTTGACGTGGGCGAGCTCCTTGGCCGCCAGGTCCGGATCTTGTAACGGCACGATCCCGAGGCCGACGAAGCGGCCGGGCGCCGCTTCGCACATGCGGACGATGGCCTCGTTGGTGTAGCGGCAGAAGTCGAGGGCGTCCTCGGGCGTGAACCAGTAGGCGCACAGCTCCGGCATCGGCGAGATCACCTCGACGTCGACACCGTGTCCCTTCATGTCCCGCAGCCGGCGCTCGACATTCCAGTTGCCGTCGTGGACGGTGCGGTAGTTTTCGCCCTCGATCATGACGCGCGCGCGGCCGGGCTCGAAGTGGTCCATCGACGGCCAGGTCCACGCGCTGGCCCGCGTGCCCGCAGGCGGGAAGTGCTCGGGAATGATATGCGCGTGCATGTCGACGATCATCTACTGGCTCCTCTTCGAGCGCCGGCTGTGCCGGCGCAATCGAATCCTGTGCACGGTCGCATCGCGCGACCGGTGGGGGGAATCGGGGGGGCGGCGCCGCTCCCCCCGATATCAAATCACTCGAACAGCAGGACAGTCCGAGCGACTTCGCCCGCCTTCATCGCCCGAAACGCTTCGTTGATGTCGTCGAGCCGGCCGCGGCGCGTGACCATCTCGTCGAGCAGGAGGCGCCCCTGGCGATAGAACTCGAGGTAGCGGGGGATATCGACGCGGAAACGGTTCGAGCCCATCCGCGAGGTCTGCACCCGGCACTCCGGGCGAATCGCCATCCACGGGAACTCGATCTTCGCGTCCGGCGGCAGAACACCGACGATGGTGGCGGTGCCCCGGATGGCCAGGCTCTCGATGGCCTGGCGCACGAGGGTTGTGTTCCCGACGGCCTCGAAGGAGTGATCCACGCCGGCCCCGCCCGTGAGCGCGCGGACCGCCTTGACCGGATCGTCCTTCGCGCTGTTGACGACGTGGGTCGCGCCGACGCGCCTGGCCATCTCCAGCTTGGACTCGAAGACATCGACCCCGATGATCTGACGGGCGCCGCCGATGCGCGCCCCCTGGACGATCGACAGCCCCACGCCGCCGCAGCCGAACACGGCGACGGTTTGCCCGGCCTCGAGTCCGGAAGATCGCAGCGCCGCCCCCACGCCGGTGAGAACGCCGCACCCGACGAGGGCGGCTCGGTCGAGCGGAAGCTCGGGGTCGATCTTCACCACCGAGTTCTCGTGCAGCAGCATGCGCTCGGCGTAGCTCGAGATGCCGATGAACTGTCTGAACGCCTGGCCCTTCTGCGAAAGTCGCGGCGGGGCGGACTCCGCCCGGGTGACGACGCCGCCGACGCAGAGGTTCGGGTGCCCGCCGAGACACTGCTCGCAGCTCCCGCAGAAGCCGGAGAGGCAGGCCACCACGTGATCGCCGGGTCGCACGGTCGTCACGTCGGCGCCCACCGCTTCGACGACGCCGGCGCCTTCGTGTCCCAGGATGATCGGGCGGTCCAGCGGGAACCTCCCCACACCGTCGACGACGTGCAGGTCGCTGTGGCAGACGCCGGTCGCCACGGTGCGAACGAGGACCTCGCGGCCCCA
>WNFH01003240.1_pt1 | contig 11685 bp, 11 predicted proteins | sample 5400411 | NCBI WGS metagenome assembly WNFH01 (sample SAMN13153347, study PRJNA577476) | soil metagenome | isolation source: 200 cm saprolite under Douglas fir tree site 2 hole 3 | place: USA:California | collected 2015-04-18
ATTACCTACGTGTTACTCACCCGTGCGCCACTTTACTCGCTCCCCGAAGGGAACTTTCTCGTTCGACTTGCATGTCTGAGGCACGCCGCCAGCGTTGATTCTGAGCCAGGATCAAACTCTCGTTATAAGTTTGTTCACTAGCAACATTATCTTACTGGTCTATATCAGTCTCGATAATGACTCTTCTTCAGAGTTTTGACGCGAACTTTATCGTTCGCGTTTGACTCTCAAAAGATCTTGAGACGGACACGCTCTATCTAGTTTTCAAAGATCGAATTCCACGCTCTATCTAGTTTTCAAAGATCGAATTCCCAATTGTCCTTGGATTGACTACGGACAGCTCGGACTTGCCCTAAGCAAACACGCAGTTTAACGGTGATTGTTCGCAGTGTCAAGCGCAGGAACGAAGTTTTCCACATCTACCTTCAAATTCAGAAAGGGTCCTATTTCTTACAAGTTTCTTACAAGCGACATTCATCATCGCTTCTCCAGCACTGTCCGGAGGCACCGGCTGCCATTTATTGCGGTTTGTGATCTCAGAATTTGATGCGTCTCCCACTCGCCATAAGTTTCTCCAACCATCGCCGAAACGAATCCTGACTTTCGCCTGAAGCTTTGCCAAGCAGTAGCTTATCGACGCTAATCCGGTACAGAACCGCGAGCGGTAGCGAGCGGATGCCAGCATTCAACTTCGAGAGCCAGCGAATCACCCTTTCATTTCCAGTTGAGCGTTTGATCCGGTCGCTACCGCTCCCGGTTCCGTAACAGAGATGTCTTCGTCCAGATCGGGCCAATGAATTCCCTCTCGGTCTACAATCCATCTCAATGCCGCACGCTTTCTGCCTTCGGGCGTGCCGCGACAGGTATTCCGTGTACCCTGCGGAGAAAAGAGCACTATGGATGTGCCTTCTCGGATTGATGCTGAATGATTCCAGCTAAGGCACGCAAGGCTTTATTGACGGACTCCGAATCTTTGAACACTTGCGCTACGTCGGGATCAAGCACGACGACATTGCTGCCTTTCGCGAAGCGACCTGCATACTTCCCGCGAACTCCGCCGCTGAAGTCATACTCGTCCAACATCTCCGGGTCGCGCTCGTCATTCAATTCCTGATTCATATTTTTTCCTTTCGCTCGGCGTGGCTAAGCGCGCGCTAACGATTCGTATTCTAACACCACGATCTGAGTGTACCACCACCAAATGACGTTGCTGGTAGGACAAGCCAGTGATGGCGAACGGTTTTCCTCCACGGAATGCAGCGGGTCAGAAACTGTGATTGAAAAAAGGTCGAAGAAAACAGTTGCCGCTTCAGCGAAAGACACGCCGTGCTTCTGAAGATTGGATTCAGCCTTCTCAGGATCCCACTCGAACTCGGTGTCCATATGAGGAATATAAGCAATCTCGGACGAAGAGGAAAACGAGAAGGCTTTTGGCCTCTATGATTCGTTATCTCCTAAGGGACGAACGAAGATCTCGGAGGGCAGCGGGTCCATCGACAGCGGGTAATTCGCCCCGCTCAAAGGCGTCAATTCGATCTTCTGATTCAGCAGCCCACTTGGCTTCAATTTCTTTGACGCGCTCCTCATCAAGGCTTTCCCAAAGGAGGTCAATCAACATCGCTCGCTCTTTAGGATTGAGCTGAACAATTTCCTTTTGAATGGATGCAAGGCTCATGGGCCAATCATGAATGAAAACATCTGCCAAGGATTTGGTCGGTCTGTCACTCAGTAAATGAAAGCTCTCTACGATCAATCTCTCGAAATGTTTCCTCCGCGCTCAAGACAAGCTCTTCGTGAGACACCGGCGGAAATTCGATCTGTAAGGTCCGACGCAAGATGGCCGCCGCCACCTCCTGTTTTTCGCTGTCGGGCAATCGCTCGAATGTATCGATGAGATTTTCCGCTGGAGTTCTCATTGCAACCTTCTCCTATCTTTTCTTCTTTCCCTTCACCTCGCCCGGCGCGGCGACGCGCATCACTCCGTGATCGTCGCGATATAAACTGTATCTTGACTCGACGACCTGCCCGTTTTCATCTTTGATTCTGACCACAAATGTCTTGTCCGCCCCGCGGCCCTCGATCCGCAGCGGCAGATAACCTTCCAGATCCGGACTGCGATAGGCGGTGTAGTGATCCTGATCGTGCTTCTCGTAACCGAGCACATAGATGCGATCGAAATCCGGCTCGTCCAGTTTGTGAGGCTCCTTCGAAGAACTCCTTTCCAGAATGACCCAACTGCCGGGGCGCGATTCCTTTGCCACATCCTTAGTCCTGGTCGCGGAACCTTCGTCACTGCTGTCGTCATCAAGCCGGCGCCAGGCTACGAACTCACGGCCGGTGCGGTAGTAAATGATATCGCTCGGCACCGTTAGCTCGACCTGCTTGCCAAAAATCCAGCCCTCGGGCGCCGGCGAGATTGACGGAGACAAGCGCACCTTGTACCAAAGCTCAGTCGTCTCTTGCTCCTCTGGATTCTCTTGATCGCTTTGCGCGCCTTTGTTCGTTCCTGAGCTGGCGCTTCCAGCCTTCGGCGCGATGTCGCTCTCAGTTGTTTCCGCTCCTTTTAATTTGGGCACGCGCTTCCATCCGATAATTTCAAAGCTGGATCCGCTGTCGAGCCGCATCATGATATTTTCATTATTGCCGCGGTCAGGCGTCAGGCGAAGATTCGAACCCGCATGCAGTTGTCCGGTCGCCTGCGCTTGCAATCCTTTGTCTTCGTCAGCAAGCTTCCGCGCACTTTCGAGAACCTTGTCGGGAATTATGTTGCGCGCTTCGATCCAACCTTCCGTCTTCTGTTCGTCATGCGCCCGGACCCGATACCAGCGCTCCTTCTTCGTGTTGTCGCTCGGGTCAGGAACATCCACCTGATCCAGAATGTCTACGATGTCGCCTCGGTTTCTTTCAAGCAGGTTCGCCGAGACGACTGCCGTCGAGCTTAGGATCTGCGCGCTTCGCGCCACCACCACGCCGGTGTTGCTCTTGTTGGCGAGCGTGCTGCATCCGGCCAGTAACAGCGCCGGCAGCAGCACCAACGAACCGGCGAGCAAAGACCCTTTCCGTTTTTTCAACTCCATATGCTATTCACGAGCGCTTCTTCTGAGTCGACGATCGCGCGGAATCATTGTAACCCAACTCTCGCAACAAATCGCGCTGCGGCTTGCTCAGTTGTTCGCCGATGCTAAGACGTGTTCGCAGGCCAAACGTTTCGACTTGGAATCCAAACGGCGCTAACTCTGACGCCAGACTGATAGTCACCGGGTCGCGGATGAACTGTCGGACAAACTCCTGCATCCCTGGATCGCCGGCGAGGGAATTTGCCGCCGCCTCATTACCGTCGGTTCCCTGCCCTGCCGCGACCCTGTCTGAACCGGTGTCCGGCGAATGATAGTCCTGAATCATCTTTCGATAGGCATCATCGAGCGAGTGTTTTCCGTGGCTCTGGTTGCGGAGTTTCAGATCATAAAGGAACGCAACCACCATGCTCTTCGAGTAAATCGAAGGCGCTCCGACCGTCCATCTTCTTTTTGAGGCCTCGACGAGCGACCAGCGATCGTGATCGACCGCGAGGGCATAGGCATCGTATGCGCGAGCGATCGCGTTCAGAAATTCCGGGAAGGTCAGCAGGCCCAGACGAACCGCCGTGCGCGCCGCCTGATAGACGGTGAATCCTTCATAGAACCAATCGTAGTCACCTTCGAGCGCCAACGCATTCGGCACCCAGAAATGAAACAGCTCATGCGTCAGCGGCACGCTTAACTGTGACAGCGCAGCCGTCTTTGACGGAACCTTTCCCATCAACAATGTCACCGTCGAGCCGCGAGTCTCGGCGCTCCATTTGCTGGCGGGCGCGGGTTGTGGAAAAGGAAGAAGGATCAAAGTTCCCTGCGTCGAGGGCTTCGCTCCAAAAACCTCGCGGTATATTTTGAGCACGTCGGCGCCCAGCTTTAGGGCTTCGCCGTCAGCGAATGCCCACTCGCCGTCAGCTACCAGGCGCAGAGTCATTCCGGATGCCGACATCTGCGAGACGCGCAACTGACTTCCCACTGCGAACACCGCACGATCGACATCAGGAACTGCGAATGCCAGTTCCTTTTGCACGTCACCTCGCGCGAGTACTGGAAAATCTCCCGCCGCGTTTTGACTTTCATTGGAATAAACAGCCCACGAATTCGGCACCATGAAACGGACTATAGCGCTTTCCGCAGGCTTGTCTCTTCTATCGCCGTCAGGGGCTTTGCGCACCTCAGTTGGGAGCAGATCAGCGAGCATCAACAGTCCGCGTGCAGGGTTCAGCCATGATACGCGCGCGGCATCCGACAGCTGAACAGGCGGCGAGAGATTAACTTCGTAACGAAATCTGGCAGCGGACTGCGCCGCTTCGAATTGTCCGGGAGCAATCTTGCGAACCGGGATCTCGACGCCGGTTGCGTCGAATGCTTCCAGTCTTTCAATTCGATTACCCAGTTCCGTTACGCCTGCGTAGCTGTTGGGAAATGACCAAACTCGCACCGGGTCGCCGATCACTTCAATAAAAGCGCGAGCGTGACTATCGACCGGCGGCTGAATTACCACGTTGACTTGACGAGCACTAACGGCAGAAGCGAAGCAGCACAACAACGCTGCGCCGCAGGCAAGAGTCATCCATCGCCGGGAAGCTGCGGAAAGGCATCGAGCCTTGCGGAACGACAGGATTGACATGCGTTTCAGGCGTGACTAGACTACGTCTGTAGTCTAGCATCAAATTTCAGAGTCGTGATCAGAAAGCGAAGCCCAAATCTGTTGCAGAATCCAGCCAGGCGCGCACGCGCGCTGGCAATTGTGCTGTTGGCATCGATAGCATGGGGCGCAACTGCTGAGTTTACCCATCATCACGGCGCTCAATCTACAGTCCGCGTCAGTACGCGGCTCAGCCAGCCCCAAGCATCAAACGTCGGTGACCAAACCGCCACGACAGGGGTTGAGTCAGGAACCGAAGCGTCTTCGTCAAGATCAACCAACGGCGCCGACTGCCTGATCTGCCAGCTTCATCAGAATCTTTCCACTACCTTATTCAACACGCCGCCGCAGGTCACGCCGGTCGACATCCATGTTGTCAGCGCATCAGCGACGGTTATCTTCCCGCTATCTGAAGTAGCCTCTAACCAACACGGCCGCGCCCCTCCAGCCAATCTCTAAGCCACTAGTCGCCGATTTCGTGCGGGCTGAAAAGCTCGCGTAGTTCCAAGCAGAGCGACTGCTTCACACTCGTGATCTTCACGTGCTGAGAGCTTCGCCTGGCAATCAAATCGATGGGAGGCAAAAGTAAATGGCTCAGAGAAGCATTTTCTCGATCGCGTTCGCATTTCTAATTCTTGTTTCGGCACTCGTCACCGCGTCTGTTCCCGCAAGGGCGCAGTCACTAAGCGCCGGCACCGTCACCGGCGTTGTCGTCGATCCGAACGGCGCCGTAATTCCCAACGCCTCGGTCACGATCGCAAATTCAGTCACTGGCTATACCCGCGCAGTCAACACAGATAAGGACGGGGCATTTCGATTCGACAACGTTCCGCTAAACAACTATCAGGTTTCTGTGTCAGCAACCGGCTTTGCGGCCGGCCTGGAAAGCGTGGCCGTGCGGACGTCGGTGCCGATCAGTCTCAAGATCTCGCTCGCAATCAGCACTGCGACCGAAACAGTCTCGGTCACCACTAGTGCCGCCGACGTCCTGGAAAATGTATCGACGGCACACACTGATGTCGATCAGTCATTGATTACCAGGTTGCCGGTAAGATCGCCGGGCTCGGGCTTGAGCGATGTAGTCACGCTCGCCGCACCGGGCGTCGTCGCCGATTCCAATGGACTCTTTCACCCTCAGGGGGATCACGCCCAGACTTCATATTCGATTGACAATCAGCCGGTTTCGGACCAGCAGAGCAAAGCGTTCTCGACGCAGCTGCCGCCCGATGCGATTCAGTCGTTGGAAGTAATCACCGGCGCCACCCCCGCTGAGTACGGAGACAAGACCAGCCTGGTCGTGAACGCGATTACCAAATCGGGATTGAACCAAAAGAAACCGACCGGTAGTTTCAATACGACCTATGGAACGTTCGGCACGATCAGCCAGAATGCATCGGTCGGCTATGGCCGCGCCAGGCTGGGCAACTTCGTCACTTTCAACTTCGAGCGTTCCGGCCGCTTCCTCGACACGCCTGAGTTCACGGTGCTGCATGACCGCGGCACGTCCGGCAATATCTTCGATCGCGTCGATTACAGCCCGAACTCGAAAGACACTTTTCACCTGAATCTGTTTCTGGCCCGCAACGTCTTCCAGACGCCGAATCAGTTTGACCAGCAAGCCCTGGGGCAGGACCAGCGTCAGACAGTTCATAGCCTGAACATTGCACCTGGCTATGTCCACATCTTCAGTCCTACCACGGTGCTAACGATCAATCCCTACTATCGGCTCGACAACATAAAGTATTTCGCCAGCCCGAATCCTTTTTCGGATCAGACGATTACCTTCAGCGAGTCGCGGCGATTGAACAACGCCGGCATAAAAGCAGATTTGTCTTACGTAAAGGGAAAACACAATGCCAAGTTCGGCGTGCAGATTTCGCATACGTTCCTGACCGAAGGATTTCAATTCGGCATTACCGATCCGGACTTTAACAATCCGGCCAGTCCTGATTTCCTTCCCGGTCTCTTGCCGTTTGACTTAACTCGCGGCGGAAAGCCTTTCGCTTTTCACGGACACACAGACATCAAACAGGAAGCCCTGTATGCGCAAGACAGTCTGACGCTCGGTCATGCGACGCTTTCAATGGGTGTTCGCTTTGACAATTACAACGGCATCACCAAGGGCAGATTGGTGCAACCAAGACTTGGCATTTCCTATCTCGTTAAGCGGACCGGCACCGTCTTGCGAGCTTCGTTCACCCGCAACTTCGAGACGCCTTATAACGAGAACCTGATTCTATCCAGCACCACCGGCGCAGGAGGTTTAGCGAACGGAGTCCTCGGCGACACCAGTAATCTGCCGTTGCTGCCCGGAGTTCGGACTCAATACAATGTCGGCTTTCAACAAGCGATTGGAAGGCACCTCATGGTTGATGGCGAATACTTCAACAAGCACACGGACAATGCTTACGACTTCAATGTGCTCTTCAACACCTCGGTTACGTTTCCTATCTCGTGGAAGATGTCCAAGCTCGATGGCGGCTCACTGCGGATCAATCTAACGAATTACAAGGGACTGTCTGCGTTCATGACCGCCGGGCACACCCGCGCGCGCTTCTTTCCGCCTGAAAGCGGCGGCCTGTTCTTCAATTCCAACCTGCCATCCGGTGTCTTTCGCATCGATCACGATCAGAACTTCGAACAAACAACGCAGGTGCAATATCAGTTCGAGCACTGGAAGAAACTCTCGCCTTACGTGAATTTTACCTGGCGCTACGATAGCGGTCTGGTGGCCGGCAGCGTACCTGACTTTGCCACCGCGCTGGGCTTCACCGCGGACCAGCAAGCACAGATCGGATTGTTCTGCGGCAGCACTTTCGCGACACCAACATCCCCAATCCTGGCGTGCACCTCGGCGAATCGCGGTGCCCTGCGCGTGCGTATTCCGGCAGACGGTACTGCGAACGACGATACGAATCCGCCGCGAATCGCACCGCGCAACTTGTTCGACTTCAGCGTCGGCACCGACAACTTGCTCCGCACAGAGCGCAAGAAAATGACGCTGCGGTTCACCGCGATAAACATTACGAACAAAGTCACGCTTTATAACTTTCTTTCGACTTTTAGCGGCACGCACTTTGTTACGCCGCGGGCATTTCAGGTGCAAGCGGGAGTGACTTTCTAAACCGGTCGTGACTGTCCGGCGTTGACGGAGACCGCCGCGTTCATGAATAGTGGGCGCGGCGGTCTTCGCTTGGCCGCCCTTTGAAGAGAGGGCCGACGCTTTCGTAACGGAGTAGTAAAGACATCTTGGAATTCGTGCGAGAATGAGCGACGTCTAATGTCCACACTTCTCTTTACTTTTCTTGCGATGTGCTCAACCTTAGTCGGTGGCTACATCGCGGTTGCCGCAAGGCGTCAGATTCATCTGTTAATGGGACTAGGCGCCGGGGTACTTCTGGGCGCGGTCTTTTTCGATCTGCTGCCAGAGTCCCTATCCGTGGCGGCAACTCAGGGCTGGAATTCCCGAGTCGTTCTCGGCATCGTTGTAGCGGGCTTCCTTATCTTCTATTTGGTTGAGCGCTTACTCGTCCTGCACTCCTGCCCTGAAGGTGTGTGCACGAATGAAGTTCACCAGCACGTTGGTCGCCTGGGCTCGATCGGCTTAATCGTTCACAGCACTCTGGACGGAGCAGCGATTGGCGCAGCTACTTTGGTGAACTGGCGAACGGGATTGCTGGTGGCGTTGGCGGTCATAGCACACGACATGAGTGATGGCCTGAATACTATTCTATTGGTCACTCATGGAGAACAGGTGCGCCGTAGGGATGTTGTCTTTCTGGTCATGGATGCAATTGCGCCCGTCGTTGGAGGTCTGCTTGCCTTGGCAGTTCTGCCACCGCCGGCTGCACTGGCAATTTTTCTGGGTTTCGCTTCCGGGTTCTTCCTCTACACGGCTACGAGCGACTTACTGCCCGAAGCTCACCGGCGTTCACCGAGTTTGACGGTTTCGATGGCGGCAATTGTGGGAATAGTTTTCATCGCTGTCGCGGTTCAATTGATTGGCCGATGACCGGCGCCGAAATCGAGAAGCCGCTGGCAATCGTGGTGGTTGGAGGACTGGTGACGCGCCCGATCAAGATCGTGATTCTCCCAATGGTTTACGAGTGGGTAGAGCGCCGCGCCACCCGAAAGGCTGAGGTAACTATCGATTAGTCTGCCAAAATTGGTTTAGTGCGTTCCTTCCCGTAAGCGAGAACGATCCACGAAATCACACGAAACCGCCCGAACAAAGCTACTTCGCTTCGTGTGATCTCGTCGATCGTTCTGAGGATCGCGACAAAACTTTACAATTCTTTACAATTCAAGCCATTGACAGCTTGCTTTGACCCCATTAGAATCGCTTCAAGGTTAAGTTCGATTCACTGAGGAACCCGACAATGAGTCTCGTTAAGATCATCGTCATTACCGTCCTGATAATCCTCAGCATTCTGCTTTTCGGGCGCTTTTTATTTTAGCCCGATTTCGCAGCATGGCCTGGCACGACGCGCACAAACGACGCGCCCCGCAATTCCCTTTGCGTTTGGCCACAGCGCTGGTCCTGGTAATTCTCTCAACCGCGAGTTCCCTAAACAAAGCAACTGCGCAGGAACCGGATGAAGTCGTTCGCATTCGCACCGACCTCGTCGCAATTCCAGCGTCGGTGACGGATTCGCGCGGACGCCGGGTGCTGGGTTTGACTACCGACGACTTTGTCTTAAGCGACGATGGGCGCGGCGCGCGAATTGATTACTTCGCCTCTGGCACCGAACGCGTCGCGATGCTTTTTGCGTTGGATTCATCGGGCAGCGCTCGTGACATTCTCGGGCATCAACGCGAGGCTGCGCTGGCTCTTTTTTCCCGCTTCGGTCATGGTTCGCGGGTCGCCGTTTTGCATTTCGGAGACTTTGTACGTTTATCGATTCCGTTTACCAGCGACGAGGCCGCAGCTCAAGAGGCGCTCAAGGTCACCGCCGGCGAGACCAGGGGCACGGCGATTTTCGACGGCGCAGCGGCCGCGGTCCGCTCGTTCGATGGCAGCGGCGGATTTTCTATGGAGCGGCGTATCGTGCTTTTGATAAGCGATGGACTGGACACTCTCAGCTCTACGAAATACTCGGACGTTATCACCGCGGCGCGAGATCGCGGCATTTCGTTTTACGTAATTCATTTTCAACTCTTCACGCCGGGCGGCGGAAGACTCGTGCCTCGCCCGGCATCCAAAGGCTTTCGCGAGCTCGCCGATCAAACCAGCGGGCGCTACTTCAGAATTGGCGACGCGAGATCCGCGCTCGATCCCCACGCACACTACGATCTGGCCCCGGTGTTTGAGGCGATCGATAATGATCTGCGCGGCCAGTACGTGCTCGGTTTCTATCCGCGCGAGACGTCGCGCGATGGCCAGGCGCATCAAGTCGCGATCGGACTCGCAAAACGAAAAAGCAAACTTCGCGTCCGTCAGGTGAAGACAACTTACCGGCTGAGCAAGTGAGACATGACTGAAACTAACAACGAGGGTTTGGTAAAGATTCGCCGCGCGCTCATCAGCGTCTCAGACAAAACTGGAATCGTAGACTTCGCTCGCGAGTTGCAACGCTTCGGAGTCGAGATCATAAGCACCGGCGGCACGGCAAAGACTCTGCGCGATGCGGGGTTGGAAGTGCGCGACGTCTCGGACGTCACCGGCTTTCCTGAGATGATGGACGGGCGCATCAAGACCCTGCATCCGAAGATCCACGGCGCCTTGCTCAGTGTGCGCGACAATCCCGAACATCAAGCAGCCATGCGTGAACACGACATCGAACCGATCGACCTGGTTGTCATCAATCTCTATCCATTCGCGGAAACAATTGCGCGCGAGGGCGTGACGTTGGAGGAAGCCATCGAGCAAATCGACATCGGCGGGCCGGCGATGATTCGCTCGGCCGCAAAGAATTTCAAAGACGTTGCCGTGGTCGTTTCGCCCGTGAGTTACGATGAGGTTATCAGCGAGTTGCAAAGCCAAAGTGGCGCGTTGTCCTTTGAAGGTCGCGAGGAGTTGGCTGCCTCTGCCTTCCGGCAGATATCCGCTTACGACGGCGCAATCTCCGAGTTTTTTAACGCGCGTCAAGCGCAGATGTACGTGCGCGAGAGATATGCCGCGGCGAAAGACAGAAAGCTTGAGACCGGGAGCGGACCAGGTGCGTTACCAGAAATCATTCACCAGTGGTTCGCTAAGATCACGGACCTCCGTTATGGTGAGAACCCGCATCAAGCCGCGGCCCTGTACACAGCCGAAGAGGGCGGCGTAACCTCCGCAGACCTCCTCAACGGGAAAGAAATGTCTTTCAACAACTACGTCGACGCGGACGCGGCCTGGCAACTCGTTTGCGACTTCGACGACCTTGCTTGCGCGATCATCAAGCACACAAATCCCGCAGGCGTGGCGTTGGGTTCGACAACCGAAGAGGCTTATCGAAAGGCGCTCGCGTGCGATCCAGTCTCGGCGTTCGGCGGCATTGTCGCCTTCAATCGCGCCGTCGATGAAGCGGCTGCGCGGGCTGTCACCGAAATCTTCGTCGAAGTTGTTGTTGCTCCCGATTATGAGGCCGCGGCGCTTGAAGTCTTAAAAGCAAAGAAGAATCTGCGCGTCTTGCGTGCCGGCGAACCGAAACCAACCGAAGGGCTTGAATACAAACAGATCTCCGGTGGGATGCTGGTGCAAACACGCGATACGCATCGTCTAGAGCGCGAAGATTTGAGAGTCGTTACGAAACGCTCGCCGTCGGACAGGGAAATCGGCGATCTGCTTTTCGCCTGGACCGTTTGCAAGCACACGAAATCCAACGCGATCGTTTACGCGCGCGCCAAGCAAACGGTTGGCGTCGGCGCGGGTCAGATGTCGCGCGTGGATTCGGTGAAGCTTGGCGCTATGCGCGCCCAACTCGCAATCGAAGGCTCCGTCTTAGCGTCAGATGCCTTCTTCCCTTTTCGTGATGGTGTTGACGA
>WNFH01003122.1_pt1 | contig 11684 bp, 9 predicted proteins | sample 5400411 | NCBI WGS metagenome assembly WNFH01 (sample SAMN13153347, study PRJNA577476) | soil metagenome | isolation source: 200 cm saprolite under Douglas fir tree site 2 hole 3 | place: USA:California | collected 2015-04-18
AAAGGTGCTTGGCGAGACCGGTCGCGTAGTCATTAGCGGTGACCTGCGGTGGCGATGCGCCATCCCCTAGCAGGAGGAAGCCCACGGCAGCTAGCATGGCCACGGCCATCCATCCCCAGGTTGCACGAAGCGGGCGCTGGGGCCGTCGCACAACAAGGTAGATGATGATCCCGAGGCTCAGCACAGCCGAGAGCACACACAGGCTGCAGGTCGCGCGGATCGCGGTTTGCTGTACCCCGGTGAAGATTATTGATGCGCCGACTCCCATGCTGGCGACGGGCAGGGCGAGGGCCCAGCGGCGTTCGCGGTGGAGACGACGAAGGCCGAGGACGAGCAGCACAGCATAATAGGCAAGGCCGAGCAGGGCGACCGGGATCCCAAACGCCACCGCGTAGCGGCTCGACTGCACCATATCGCAGCCGGTCCCCAAGGGACAGTACGTCGTGGCATGGACGGCATTGGTCACAAAGAGGTAGGCGCTTACCACGCTGCCTACCGCCGCTAGGGCTGCCAACCACAAGTCTCTGCGGGGTGGATGTCCGGATGCGATGGGATGGACGCTCCGTGCGGGTTTGGACGTCACAGTATTTCATCTTAGCATTCCGCAATTAACCGGGGGCCCTCTCGCACTAAGGGCAGTAGTCAACAGTAAGGTTCGCCCCTAGAGTAGTACCGAGACCCCATGCCCCGACTTGGCGTACTCACTAGCGGAGGCGATGCCCCCGGCATGAACGCCGCGATTCGCGCGGTGGTCCGGACAGCCACGTCCTACGGGTGGGAGGTTTTGGGCATCCGTCATGGGTATGCCGGTCTGATCGCGGATGATGTGGTGAGACTGACTGCCCGCGACGTGGGGGGCATCATTCAACTCGGGGGAACCCTGCTCCACTCCGCACGCTGTCCGGAGTTCCACGAAGAGCCTGTCCGCCGTCGGGCCGTCGACACCGTGAAGCGCCACCAGCTGGATGGGACCGTCATTATCGGCGGCAATGGATCACAACGCGGCGCGTATGATCTGTCCCAATCCGGGGTGCCCGTCGTGGGCGTGGCGTCCACCATCGACAACGACGTGTTCGGGACGGATCAGAGTATCGGAGTCGACACCGCTCTAAACATTGCGCTGGAGGCGGTGGACCGCCTGAAGACCACGGCCTCGGCCTTGCAGCGTGCCTTCTTAGTGGAAGTCATGGGCCGACACAGCGGCTACCTGGCGTTGATGACGGCGATTGGGGGCGGCGCCGACGCGGTTGTCATCCCCGAGATGGAAACGGACCCCGAGCAACTTATCGCCGATATCCAGGCGAGCGCAGATCGTGGCAAGGCCCATGCCATGGTGGTCGTCGCCGAGGGAGCGCGGTACAATGCGGAACGATTGATCGCGTATTTTCACGCCCGGCGGGACCGGCTGGGGTATGAGATTCGCGCCACGATCCTCGGCCACGTCCAACGCGGCGGCGCCCCGACGGCATTCGACCGGTTACTCGCAACGCGCTTGGGCGCAGCCGCGGTGAGCGAACTTATGGCCGGCCACGCGACGGTGATGATGGGATTCCGGCAGGGGGAAATTGCCGCTACGCCGCTGGACGAGGTCGTCAGGAATGTCAAGACGCTAGACTTGCGGCTGCTGGACCTCGCCCGACGGCTGGCCACGTAGCAGGACGCGGGGCCGCATGGCCCTCAGTCACCGGAAGCGCCCGCAAGAACTTAGACTTACGATTTTGGTGGAATCTTAGTATCCTGGAGAGGATCCAGTCTCCTCAGGTGGGTGACTCGATCGGGGGCAGGGCGATGACGGGAATACCGAGTGGAAAGTTGTTGAACTTGCTGCGTCTTGCGGATCGGGCGGGCCGATTCAAGATGCTCGCGATCGATCAACGCGATTCGTTGCGGGCGTCCCTCGCCAAGGCCACTACCCGAGAGCCTAAACAGGTCACGTATGAGGAGATGGCCACCGCGAAGGGGGTAATCACGGAGGTCCTCTCGCCCCACTCCACGGCGACCTTAGTGGACCCCATATATGGGTGGCCCCAGGCCGTCAAACTCATCCCGGCAGACGTCGGCATTCTCGTGGCGAACGAAGATAGCTACGAGCCGGCGGGGTCCGGCGGAAAGCAGCGGAAGGCACGGTCGATTGACGGGTGGTCGGTCGCCAAGGCGAAGCGCTCTGGCGCCAACGCCGTGAAACTCCTTGTTTACTACACCCCTGAGGCGTCCGCCGAGGTCGTGGCCCACCAGCAGCGGTTCGCCCGCACGGTCGGTGAGGAGTGTGTGAGGGAAGATATTCCCTTCCTCCTCGAGCTCGTCACGTATCCCATCGCGGAGGCCTCCGCGGATACTCCAGAATTTGCTCGCAAGCGTCCCGTACACACGCTCGCCTCCGCCCGCGAGTTCTCCAAAGACAGCTACCACGTTGATATCCTCAAGCTGGAGTTCCCCGGCGACTTGAAATATACGCGCCAGTTCTGCCAGGGCGCATTCGACGGCAAGGACAGGCCGGCCGTCTACGATGTGGAGCAGGTACAGGCGTTCTGTCAGGAGCTCAACACCACGGCCCAGCGGCCCTGGGTCATTCTTAGCGGCGGAGTGGCCATTAAGGAGTTTTTGGTCACCCTCGAACTCGCGGTCGCGGCGGGGGCCAGCGGCTTTCTGTGTGGGCGGGCGATTTGGAAAGATGTCATTCCCAAGTATCCCAACGTGGACACCATGCGTGCATTTCTCGCGGACGAAGGCGCGTACAACTTTGCACGCGCCAACGCTGCAGCCCAACGAGCCCGTCCATGGTTCACCCACCCGCACTACGGCGACTGGGAGGATGTGCAACTGACCGGCGCCGGAGAGCGCTGGTATCAGGACTACTAACCAACCTTCGAATCGGTGTGATGAGGAGGACAGGGATGGAACGAACGAGACGCAAGGGTGAGTCAATCGTGGTGCTGGCGGCGCGCTGGATGATTGCCGTCGTTTTGCTGACCGTGGGTACGGTCCTGCTGGCCACCGCCGCCTACGCCGCCTACATCGCCAAGTTGTGGACAGCAGCCGCGCGCGGGGAACCCGCATGGCCGAGTCGCCCTGCGACCGAGCGGACACATATTTCCCCGCCGCGCGCGTGACAATTTCGAGGCGACCCTGGCCGTGAGCGCTCGCGCCATGTCTACCCTCAGTGCTCGCACAGACGCACATCATCTGGTCTGTAGACCGGAGGGGGAGATAGCCCGGTGAGCACAGCGGATGTCGTGATCATTGGCGGTGGATCGACGGGAACGAGCGTCGCTTTTCAGCTCGCCCGGCGCCGGTACGGGAAGGTCGTCCTGGTCGAGCGCGAGACCGTTGGGGCGGGTCCCACCGCAAAGACGATCGGAATCGTCCGTCTGCACTACTCCTACGAACCGCTGGTTCGCCTCGCATCCCGCAGCCGGGACCTGTTCGGGCAGTTTGAGGAACTCACGGGCGCAGTCGCTGACTTCACACGCTGTGGATTTCTCCTCCTCGCCCCCGAAGGCGAAATGCCCGGCCTGCGGGCCAACGTGGACCTGCAGCACCGGTTGGGCATTCATTCGGCGGTGGTGACACCGACGGATATCGTGGGTCTGGATTTGCGCATGAATGTAGACGGCGTCGCCGGAGGCGCCTGGGAACCTGAGTCCGGGTTCGCAGACGGCTATGCGACGGCGAGTGGGTTTGCCGCGGCAGCGCGCCGTGCGGGCGCGGAAGTCTGGGAGACGGCGGCTGCGCAGCGGATCATCGTCGAGGGATCTATCGTCCGCGGCGTGCAAACCGCTCGCGGGGAGATCAGCACACCTACGGTGCTGGTTTCCTGCGGCCCATGGACGCCACAGCTAATGGGGCCCCTGGGCGTGAACGTCCCGATCCAGAGCTCGCGTCAGCAAGTGGTGCAACTTGGACTCCCTGCCTCGTTCGGCCCACTGCGGTTGATCATTGAAGACATGGCGCTCGGCTTCTACGTGCGACACGAGACGGGGGACACGGTGCTGGCCGGGGTGCTGGAAGAAGAAGCCGAACAGATCGTGGCGGCGGATGAGTACAATCGAGGTGTGGACTTTGATTTCGTCGAACGTACTGGGCGGGCCTGGGCCTACCGTTATCCCAGTGCGAGCGAAGCCAAATTTCGTCAGGGATACGCCAGTTTGTATGACATCACTCCGGACTGGCAACCGGTGTTGGGCGCAGTCGAGGGGATCCGAGGGCTGTACCTCGCCGCGGGCTTCTCCGGCCACGGGTTCAAGCTCAGCCCCGCGCTCGGCGAAGTCCTGGCCTCACTCATCGCCGGGGACGTCCCACCTATTGATGTGTCGATGTTTCGCCTCTCGCGGTTCGCCGACGGCCACCTCATCCGGGGCCGTCACGCCCAAGGGATTCTCGGGTAATGACGATCAGCCGTCATCTGCGCTCCCGGCAAGAGATGATTGATGACAGACATTGCTTCAGGCGCGTGAAACCGACGCCCGGACGCTCCGGCAGAGGTGACGCAACTGAGGGACTCAGGAGGAGCATTCCGCACGTCCTGGTATCTCTAATACGGTTATGATTTTCACCTTTGTGGGCGAGTACGCAGATCCAACCCTGGCCAAGATGGCCACTGGGCTTCGGGCAGTGTTTGAGCGCCGCGGCCACGAGTACACGAAGGATCCCGAAGCCGAGGACCTGCGCATCGTCTTCAACTTCATCGATATCAAGAACCCCCGGCCGTATCGCCGGCGGGCGAAGGCGATCTTCGTCGTGGCTCTGGCTGTGACCACCGAGCGGCCCGATAACGTCCTCCGGCAGGGATACCCGTTGCTGGTGCGCTCGCTGTCAAACCTCTGCGTCTACCTCGTCCGCGCGCACGACGCCGAGCACACCTACTTTGTGACGCTCGAGCAAGGCTACTACCCCGCACCCGACCTGGCGGGGGAGGACTACTTCGACTATATCTACGATCGATTGCATCCGCTGGCATCGTCCCAGCTGGTCATCGACAACGAGTTTGTTCCGGATTTGGAAAAGGACTTATGGGACGGCGACGCCCTCACTAAGCAGCTCAGCGGGGCGGGGCGGCGACTGGACGCGCTGGCGTTGCTGCCGGCGCCGTTTCCAATTCACGAGCTGCTGGACGAGCGCGACCTGCGACATATCGAGCGGTTGTATGGGATCGGTGGGCTCTCCTACGGCAATCTGAGCGTGCGCAAAGACGCGCGGCGGTTCTGGATGAGTGCGAGTGGCGTGGACAAGGGCAACATGACCGCGGTCGGACGCGACATGCTGCTGGTGAAAGGCTTCGATGACAAGCGCAATGTCATGCTGCTCAGTGTGCCCCCCGAGGTGAAGCCTCGCCGCGTTTCTGTGGACGCGATCGAGCATTGGATGATCTACACCGAGCACCCTCGTGTCGGCGCCATCGTGCACGTGCACGCGTGGATGGAAGATGTCGCCTCCACGACGATCAACTACCCGTGTGGGACGATCCAGCTCGCTCGGGCAGTGGCTGAGCTCCTGCGCGAATCTTCCACGCCCGACCGTGCTGTGGTCGGCTTGAAAAACCACGGCCTGACGATCACAGGCCCCAGTCTGGATGACATCTTCAACCGTCTCGAGCGGGGGTTCATCCGTCAGGTCCCGATGTCCTGATCGCTTCGCCGCGGAGTCCCAGCGCACGAATTGACGCCGACCCACAAGTGACTCCCCTGCCTGAGGTGTGCAGAGCGTAAGATGAAGGCCCTCGTCTTCAATCCCACCATTCCTCGCTTCCTTGCCACCAAGGCCCTTGGACGGGTTACCCGTCGGGCGGTGTGGGGTCCGTGGGCACCGTTGCAGCTTCGCGAGGTGCCCGACCCTCCGCTTCCCGGAGCGGACTGGGTACGCGTCGCCGTCCGATTAGGGGGGATTTGCGGCAGTGACCTGCACACGATTCACCTGGATACGAGCCCCGCGCTGTCGGCCCTCACCTCGTTTCCATTTGTGTTAGGCCACGAAAACGTGGGGACGATCCTGGAAGCCGGTCCAGACGCAGTCGGATTGTACGTCGGACAGCGGGTCACGGTAGAGCCGACTCTGCCTTGTGCGGCGCGTGGGGTGCCATCCTGCGAGAACTGCTCGGCCGGCCGATACAATTTGTGCCTGCGCACGTCCGACGGGCACGTCAGTCCTGGGCTGATGGTCGGGGCGTGTCGCGACACCGGCGGCAGCTGGGGGGAGACGTTCGTATCCCACCGATCCCAGGTGTTGCCGGTCCCCGATGACGTGCCCGATGAGCAGGCGCTCCTGGCGGAACCGATGGCCTGTGCGCTCCACCCCCTCCTGGGGGCGCCCCCTGCCGAGGGCAGCACTGTTTTGGTGATTGGAGGCGGGGTCATCGGCCAGTGTGCGATTGCCGCCCTGCGTGCGCTCGGCAGTGGCGCCCGCGTCGTGGCATTGGTCAAGCATCCTTTTCAGGGTGAGATGGCACGTCAATTGGGTGCGACCGATGTCGTGCAGGTGAGCCGAGGCGACGGCTACTATGACGAGGTCAGTGATCTTGTCGGTGGGGTCTTGCGGCGACCGATGATCGGGCGGCGCGTTCTGGTCGGCGGGGCTGATCTCACCATCGAGTGTGTCGGGTCCTCCCGCAGTCTTGACGACGCGCTGCGCTTAACGAAGCCGGGGGGGCAAGTGATGCTCCTCGGATTAGCGGCGGTGGCAGCCGTGGACTGGACACCCGTATGGTGGAAGGAGCTGCGCGTAACCGGGAGCTACATTTACGGAGTGGAACACTGGGGGGGGCGCACGGCCAAGACGATGGAACTCGTGCTGGACTGGATGGCGAGCGGGAAGCTAGCCCTTGGTCGCTTAGTCACCCACCGCTTTCCGCTTTCTGCCTACCGCGCTGCCTTGCTCACCGCGATGGGCAAGGCGCAGTCTCGGGCCTTCAAGGTTGCCTTCCAGATGCGCCCGACCGGACGTACCGGATGAGCTGCCATTCGTCTAGACCGCGATGGGCCGTCCTCGTGATCGCAGGTGATGGTCACTACGGGTAGATGCCCCGTGTGAGCAGAGCGTCCGCGACCCGTTTCACGGCGTAGATGAGGGCCGCCGTCCGCCACAGAACATCCCGCTCCCGCGCGAGTTGGACCACTCCCCTAAACGCCTGCACCATGATCCGTTCCAGCCGCTGGTTGATTTCTTCTTCGGACCAGAACAACGACTGCAGGTCCTGCACCCACTCGAAGTAGGAGACCGTCACGCCTCCCGCGTTTGCCAGGATGTCCGGGACGATCACGATCCCGCGATCGGCGAGGATCTCGTCGGCCTCGGGAGTCGTCGGACCGTTCGCTCCTTCCACTATAGTCTTCGCGTGAATCCGCGGGGCGTTCTCCCGCGTGATCTGTCCCTCCAGAGCGGCGGGGACGAGGAACTCGCAGGGCAACTCCAATAGCTCGGTGTTGCTCACGGGGGTGGTGCCCGGGAATCCGGCGACGCCCCCCGTCTGCTGGACGTGACGCAGGACGGCTCGGGGATCGAGTCCGCCAGGGGCATGGATGCCGCCGCTCACGTCGCTGATCCCCACGATCTTGCAGCCCTGGTCGTGCATCAGGTACGCGGACACAGATCCCACATTGCCGAACCCTTGCACCACCACACGGCTTCCCGCAAAGGGCATCTCCTGCACCCGCGCGGCTTCTCGCGCCGCGATCATGACTCCGCGGCCGGTCGCTTCGCGCCGTCCGGCAGACCCGCCGATGCTCATCGGCTTGCCCGTGACGACAGCCGGCACGGAGTGCCCCAGGTGCATGCTATACGTATCCATGAACCACGCCATGATCTGCTCATTGGTGCCGACGTCTGGCGCGGGGATATCGCCATCCGGGCGAACAATGACGCTAATCTCGGTGGCGTAGCGTCGGGTTAGGTGCTCGAGTTCGGTCCGAGACAATTGCGCCGGATCACAGGCCACGCCGCCCTTAGCCCCGCCGTACGGGAGGTGCATCAACGCGCACTTCCAGCTCATCAGCATTGCCAGCGCGCGTACCTCGTTGAGGTCCACCCGCGGGTTGTATCGGATGCCCCCCTTGGTGGGACCGAGCACCGAGCTGTGGTGGACGCGGTAGCCCGTGAATACCCGGACGCCGCCGTCGTCCATCTGCACGGGGAACGTCACGCGCAATTCCCGGTGGGGGAAGGCGAGATATTCGCGGATGCCGCGTTTGAGGGGGAGGTGGTCGGCCGCGCGGTGGAATTGCTGCAACGCGGATTCCCAGGGGTCATCTTTAGGTTGGACAGCGGGGGCAACGGATGGTTTCATGCTTCACTCGGGTGTAGCAGAGTCCCACCCGCTACGTTCCCAGGCGACGCTGCCACGTAGACGGCAGGGGAGGGCATGTTTACAGCTTGGCGGCGATCCAATCCCCGACGAGATATCCCATGATGGCGATTCCCAATCCAACGACGAACATGTCCAGCCCGCTCCGAAACACGCCGCGTCCGGTGAAGATGCTGCGCGCGCCGCCAACGCCAAAGTGCGACAGCATGCTGATACTAAACGCGACCCAGACAGCAGTCGGCCCGCGCAGGATGAGGAACGGAAACACCGGAATGAAGGCGCCGACTGCGGTGGCGATCCCGGTGATCCACCCTTCTCGGAGCGGAGACATAGATGCGGTTCCGATACCCAGTTCGAGCTGCGCCTGCTCCTGCAGTGCCTGGTCGGGGTTTTCCATCACTTGCCGGGCGGCGCGGCGTGCGGCGTCGGGGTGCATGCCGCGGGTCTGGTAGAGAAGGGCGAGCTCAGCCTCTTCGAGGTCAGGCATCACCCGCAGTTCTTCCTTCTCGATCGCGATCTCGTGCGTGTAGACCTCGCGTTCGCTTTTTGCAGCGAGGAAACCGCTGCTGCCCATAGACAGAGCATCGGCGAAGAGGCCGGCAACTCCCGACACCACGATAATGTGGTGCGGAACACTGGCGCCCAGCACGCCCATCACTAGCCCGAAGTTTGCCGTGAGGCCGTCATTGAAGCCATAGACGGCGTTCCGCAAGAAACCCCCAGACGCGGTGCGGTGCCAGGGTTCCCCCTTCGTCCCGAGCAGTTCGCCCAGTTGGGCCGCATGTGCAGCGGACTCTTTGGCCAGTTCCGCCGCGGTTCGCGTGGCGTCTGTGTTGTCGTAGCGAGTAGCATCGCGGAGGTACCCCTTGGTCTCACGGCCCTCTTCTGTGAGGAGGAGCGAGGTCAGAAGCCGCCAGCCGAACAGCCTGCCGACCAGCAGCATGATCCGCGCACGCAGGCTCGGTCGCATGGGCGGCAATGACGCCCCCGCCCCGCGCAGGACTTGCGTCCATCGGGCGACGTGTTGGTCCTCCACCTGGGCGAGGTCACTGAAGATCTTGGCCCGGGTGGGATCCTGCTCGGCGGCGGCAATGTGGCGATACAGGAATGCCGCATCGCCCTCGTCCTGCCAGTGCTCCCGCCACAGGTTCTGCTGGTGGGGAATCCGAGCGTTTTCCATCTCGCGCATCTTATGGTTCTGACCGACCGCGCTCGCTCCTCCCATGTGCGCAATTGGCAGATCAAGGGTCGCTATGCGTGCTCCCGACCGGGGCATCACGCGGTAGTACACACCTAGAGTTTTCCGTATAATCGGTATGGGACGGGGGCGGGTGCCTGAGCGGCAAAGGGAGCTGACTGTAGATCAGCTGGCCGAACGGTCTTCAGAGGTTCGAGTCCTCTCCCGCCCACCATCTCCCTATCGCGAGATCCATCTGTCGCGATGGTTGGCTGTTACGTTCCTGGGGTTAGAAGGCAGGCGGACTCAAGAGCTTCCAGGATCGAGCGGGGATAGCTCAACGGTAGAGCTCCGGCCTTCCAAGCCGGGGATGCGGGTTCGATTCCCGTTCCCCGCTCCACAGAGTTTCACTTTCTTCCGCCATACGCAGCCGCAAGGGAATCCGGCGTGAACCGCAAAACCCTCTACCAGCCTCCAAGAACGGTCACTTCTCATTCGTGCAATAGCCACTCGCGCAAGGTGTAATACATGCGTCCGCCGACACGCTATGCAAGAAGTGGAGACATCAGCGTCGCTTACCAAGTAACAGGCGAGGGGTCCGTTGACCTTGTGTTAGCACCGGGGACGGTATCTCACCTGGACCTCGACTGGGAGTGGCCGCCCAGGGCGCGGTACTTGGAACAATTAGCGTCGTTCTGCCGCCTCATCCGGTTCGACAAGCGCGGGACTGGTCTCTCCGACCGTCCTACGAGGGCGGCGACGCTCGAGGAGCGGACCGACGACATCCGCGCAGTCATGGATGCCGTGGGGAGTCGCGAGGCGTTCGTTTTCGGAGTATCCGAGGGGGCGAACATGGCCTGCCTCTTCGCGGCTACGTTTCCGCAGAGGACCCGCGGGCTAATTATCTGGGGTGGGCAGGCGCGCTGGGTGAAGACTAGTGATTACCCGTGGGGTTACAGCCGAGAGGAGAAGGAACGCGAGATCCAACGCTTGTCCGAAAATGGAATCGACCTTGAATATCTTCTCGGGCCGGGGGCCGGCATAGGGCCGACTGACGATCCAGTGTATCGCGACTGGCTCCTACGGTGGGCACGAGCTGGGGGGAGTCCATCTGCTGCTGCAGCATTGGAGCGGATGAATGCCGAGATTGACGTTCGGGATATCCTGCCGACCATCCAAGTCCCCACGCTGGTAATGAACCGAACGGGCGACCCGGTCGCGAACATCGAGGCTGCGCGCGATCTGGCGTCCTGCATCCCCGGTGCGCGATTTGTTGAGTTCCCGGGAAACACGCATTCGTCCTACGCTATTGAGCCCGAGCGAGTCCTGGCAGAGCTCAAGAGCTTCATCACAGGGACGCCGTCACAAATTCTCGGGAACCGTGTCCTTGCGACCATTATGTTCACAGACATCGTCAAGTCGACGGAACGGGCTGCCCAATTAGGTGACAACGCTTGGAGCGAACTACTTGATCATTACTATGCGCGGGTAGGACAAGAACTCCAGACGCATGGTGGAACCGAAGTGGATCGAGTCGGCGACGGGATCTTTGCGACCTTCGATGGGCCGAGCCGAGGCCTCAAATGCGCCCTCGCCATTCGGCGTGCGGCCAGCGATCTTAGGATACAGTTACGCATGGGGGTACACACAGGAGAAGTGGAAGTCGTCGATAGGGCCGTGAGGGGGATTGCCGTGCACATCGCGGCAAGAATCGCAGAACTCGCGGATTCGAATGAAATCTTGGTCTCCAGCACAGTGCGCGACCTCGTCGTAGGATCACGGCTATCATTTGCGGATCGGGGCGACCACGTGCTGAAGGGTGTGCCTGAAAGCCGCCGCTTGTTCTCTCTTGTCCAGTCGACGTCCACCACCTAGCTCTATCGAATTAGGGGAACAAATTTTCAGCCTTTGGCCATCAACACTAGGCAGCCTATCGTTAGAAGATCCCGGTGGGGAACACCAACGGGGCACCCTGTGTGCCCACCTATGTTGCTGAGAAGGGCCTGCTGCAGCAGACGACTGAGAGTTTGTGGCAGGGCTGGCCTTCGGGTAAAGAGCATAGGCTATGCCCCCAGCGATACCTCGACACATAGGCGGTAGGGATGGTGAACTCCGTGCAAAATGGCTTCCCCGCTCCACAGACTTCCTCGAAGGGGGTGTCTGAAAGCCGGCGCTCAACGTCTAGCTAGGTCGGCTGGCGGGGGCAAATTATCA